>ERZ777305.772-NODE-772-length-48317-cov-4.196863_pt1 | contig 48317 bp, 35 predicted proteins | sample MGYA00374965_ERZ777305 | MGnify/ENA primary metagenome ERZ777305 (study PRJEB29328, sample SAMD00013331) | mouse gut metagenome | study: EMG produced TPA metagenomics assembly of the Metagenome analysis of fecal microbiota from mouse which was promoted...
CTTTAGTTAAGGAACTTGACTATCTAAGAAGAGAAAAAAGGCCCAAAGTTATCGAAGAATTAGCCTATGCTGCGGAGTTAGGTGATTTAAGAGAAAATTCAGAATATGATGCCGTTATTCATACGCAAGCAATCGTTGAGGGACGCATTGCTGATTTAGAATATGTTATAGATCATGCCAAGGTTATTAAAAATATGTCGACTTCTGAAGTAGGGTTAGGTTCTTGTGTTAAAGTCTTAATAGACGATGAAGAAGAAGAGTATACAATCGTAAGTTCATATGAGACGGATGTCAATAAAAATAAAATCAGCAGCAAATCACTTATTGGATCTTCTTTGTTAAATAAAAAGGTCGGTGATGTAATTACTGTGGAAAATGAAAATCAGGTATACACGATGAAAATTACAAATATTAGCTAATAATGTAAATAATTGGTTTCTTTATTGTTATTTACTTGAATTTTTGCTATAATTTTGATATTCGAAGGGGAAAATTGATGGAACATTACTTTACTAACAACGACAATTTAAAAAGCGACTTTAGAACCATTATTTACAAGTACAATGATTACTCTTTAGAATTTACGAGTGATTTAGGTGTATTCTCTAAAGATAAAGTTGACTTTGGCAGCAAACTCCTTATGGAAACTTTTTTGAAAAGTAATCATACATTAGGTGCTTTGCTTGACGTTGGCTGCGGTTATGGGATTATTGGCTTATCCTTGGCCTATATAACTTCCATGAAACCAACACTTGTCGATGTCAACAAAAGAGCTCTCCATTTAGCTAAGATGAATGCTAAGGGATTGGGAGTTGAAGCCGACATTTTTGAATCAGATGTTTATTCTAATGTCTCTGGTAAATATGATGTTGTAATAACAAACCCTCCGATAAGAGCCGGAAAACAAAAAGTTATGCAATTTCTTCTTGAAGCTAACGATTATCTTAAAGATGATGGTGAGTTATGGGTCGTTATGCGAAAAGATCAAGGAGCTAAAAGTGCAATAGAAAAGATGAAAACTCTATACTCTGTAGAAGTACGGGCAAAGAGTAAGGGCTTTTTCATAATTGTTGCAAAAAAGTTATTGACATCTAATTAAGATATATGATAAAATTTTAAATTGGTGGTGAATACTCCTTTTTGCGCGTGGAGTTTTCCAAAAAATTACTATAGTATTGGGGTGAAATGATGGCATACAAAGTTCAAAAATTTGGTGACCATAGAGAGAGAAGATCTTTCGCAAAAACAACTAACGCCTTGGCATTGACTGACTTGTTAGAAATACAAAAAAAACCTTATCAAGAGTTTTTAGAAAAGGGAATACAAGAAGTATTTGAAGATATTTCTCCGATAGAGAGTTTTACGGGAAAAGTGTCTTTAACTTTTGATTCTTATAGTTTTGACGAACCTAGATATGGTGTAAAAGAATCAAAGGAACGTATGGTAACATACTCAGCACCTTTAAAAGTTCAAGCAAGAGTGTTCATTCATGAAACTGGAGAAGTAAAAGAACAAGAAATCTTCTTAGGTGACATGCCGATGATGACGGATTCGGGAACATTTGTTATTAATGGTGTTGAACGTGTAATCGTATCACAATTAGTACGAAGCCCATCTATTTATTTTAAACGTGAAATAGATAAGAATGGTCGTCCAGTTGTATCAGGAGAAATTATACCAAATCGTGGTACTTGGTTAGAATTCGAACTAGATGCTCGTGATGTTGTATATGTTCGTATTGATAGAACTCGTAAAGTAACAATTACAACATTATTGCGTGCTTTAGGTCTATCTAGTGATGAAGAAATTTTAGAATTATTCGGTGAAGATAATCAATTTATCAAGAATACATTAGAAAAGGATTCAACTAAGAACACAGATGAAGCTTTAATTGAAATATATGAAAAACTTCGTCCAGGTGAACCTGCAACTCTTGATTCAGCTAAGAACCAAATGATTACTCGTTTCTTTGATAAGTTCCGCTATGATTTAGCTAAGGTAGGACGTTATAAATTTAATAAGAAGTTAAATGTAATGGATCGTTTACTTGGCTTAAAAATTGCCGAAACTGTAAAAGATGGCAAAGAAGTTATTGCGGAAAATGGTACGGTTATTGATAAAGTACTATTGGAAAAATTGAGAAAAGTATTCGCTTCGGGATATAATGTTAAAGAAGTAACAATTAATGAAGAATTGGATCAATTCAATAAAGTACAAACTGTTAAAGTTTATGACAAGAAATATGAGAAGAAAGTCATTACAATCATTGGTAATGATCAAACTATTGATTCTCGTCGTTTGACTATTTCCGATGTATATGGAGCAGTAAGTTATTATTTGAATTTATTAGATGGTATTGGAAATGTCGATGAAATTGACCATTTAGGAAATCGTCGTGTTCGCCAAGTAGGAGAGTTAATTCAAACACAATTTAAGACTGGTGTTTCACGTATGGAGAGAGTTATTCGTGAAAGAATGACAACTCAAGAACTAGAGACAATGACGCCAAAGACATTAATCAATATTCGTCCGGTAACGGCAGCTATGAAGGAATTCTTTGGATCTTCACAATTGTCTAAATTCATGGATCAAATCAATCCAATTGCCGAACTTACAGATAAACGTCGTCTATCATCTTTAGGACCAGGTGGTCTATCAAGAGATAGAGCAGGAATGGATGTTCGTGACGTTAACGTTTCCCATTATGGTCGTATTTGTCCAATCGAGTCACCAGAAGGTGCCAACATTGGTCTAATCACATCTCTTGCAAGTTATGCTAAAATCAATGAATATGGTTTCATTATGACACCATATAGAAAAGTTGAAAATTGTCATGTAACGGATGAGATTGTCTATTTAACTGCTGATGAAGAAGCTGATTATTATATTGGACAAGCTACAATCAAGATGGATGATAAAAATAATATTATCGAAGAAGAACCAATTTGTCGTTTGAATGGTGATAACGTTACAACGAAGAAGGAAGATATTAACTTCATCGATGTTGCACCAAGTCAAATTGTATCTATTACAACAAGTATCATACCATTCTTGGATCACGACGATGCAACTCGTGCCCTAATGGGATCTAATATGCAACGTCAAGCAGTTCCACTACTTAGAACAGAAGCTCCATTTATTGGAACAGGTGTGGAATATATTGCAGCACGTGATTCAGGTTCAACAGTTGTTTGTAAGGCTGATGGTGTAGTTGAATACGTTGACTCTAAAAAGATTATTGTCAAGACAGCAAAAGACAAAGATGTTTACTATTTAGCAAACTTTGAAAAGAGTAATGCTGAAAGTTGTCTAAATCATAATCCTATCGTAAATATTGGCGATAAAGTTCATACAGGTGAGGTAATTGCCGATGGTCCATCTACTGATAAGGGTGAACTTGCCTTAGGAAAGAATATGGTTGTTGCCTTTATGACATGTAACGGTTATAACTATGAGGATGCCGTTGTATTAAATGAGAGATTAGTTAAAGATGATGTCTATACATCATTACATATCGAACACTATGATATAGATTGTCGTGACACTAAGCTTGGACCTGAGGAAATTACTCGTGATATTCCAAATGTTAGTGAAGAGGCAAGAAAGAACCTTGATGCGGAAGGTATTATCCGTATCGGTACAGAAGTTAAAGAAGGAGATATCCTTGTTGGTAAAGTTACACCAAAGGGAGTTCAAGAATTAACTTCAGAAGAAAAATTGTTACATGCAATCTTTGGTGAAAAAACTCGTGAAGTACGTGATACATCATTGCGCGTTGCTCATGGAGCAGACGGAATTATTCACGATGTTAAAGTATATACTAAAGAAAATAGTGATGAATTACCTGCAGGTGTTTCTAAGATAATTCGCGTATATATCGTTCAAAAACGTAAGATACAAGTTGGAGATAAGATGTCAGGACGTCATGGTAATAAAGGTGTTGTATCATTAATATTACCAGAAGAGGATATGCCATACTTACCAGATGGTACGCCAGTTGATGTTGTCTTAAATCCACAAGGTGTTCCTTCACGTATGAACTTAGGACAAATTCTCGAATTACACTTAGGTATGGCTGCTAAGAAGTTAGGTGTTCATGTTGCTACTCCAGTATTCGATGGTGCATCAATTGATGAAATCTATGAGATGATGGATGAAGCAGGAATGGATTCCGATGGTAAGACTTGGTTATACGATGGTAAAACTGGTGAAACATTTGAAAATCGTGTATCAGTTGGTGTTATGTATATGATTAAGTTACACCACATGGTTGATGATAAATTACATGCTCGTTCAACGGGACCATACAGTTTAGTTACACAACAGCCACTTGGTGGTAAAGCTCAATTTGGTGGTCAGAGATTTGGAGAGATGGAAGTTTGGGCACTATATGCCTATGGTGCATCACATGTCTTACAAGAAATTATGACTGTTAAATCTGACGATGTTGTTGGACGTGTTAAAGTATACGAAGCCTTAGTAAAAGGTAAGACAGTATCAGCAGCAGGGGTTCCAGAATCATTCCGAGTTCTAGTTAAAGAATTCCAAGCTTTAGGTTTAAATATTGAAATGATCGACTATGATGATAATATTCATGATTTAAGGGAACTTGAAGTTGAAGATGATGATGCTACTGAAGCAATAACTATTGATGAAATAGATGCAAATACTGGTGAGGTTAAGAAAAGAGAACCATTAGTTCCGGATATTGACCCGATACCAGAGGAACCAGCAGAAGAAGAGGCAGACGATGATGAATTTGCCGATGACGATAATTTTGATGAAATGCCAAGTGATGATGAAATAATCGCTTTGGAACAAGGCTTTGAAGGAGGGGAAGAATAATGTTAGAAGTAAATAATATCAAAGGTATTAAAATTAGCATTGCTAGCCCTGAGAAAATAAGAGAATGGTCTTATGGAGAAGTAAAAAAGCCAGAAACTATCAATTATCGTACATTAAAACCCGAAAGAGATGGCTTGTTCTGTGAGAAGATATTTGGTCCAAGTAAAGACTATGAATGTTCTTGTGGTAAATACAAGAGATTAAGATATAAAAATGTCATATGTGATAGATGTGGAGTTGAAGTTACTAAATCTCGCGTTCGTCGTGAACGTATGGGACATATTGAACTTGCTTCTCCATGTTCCCACATTTGGTTCTTTAAAGGTGTTCCATCAAAGATGGGATTAGTACTAGATATGTCACCACGTGATCTTGAAGAAGTATTATACTTTGTAAGTTACGTAGTTATCAATCCAGGATCTGCTCCTTTAGAGAAAAAACAAACTTTATCTGATAAAGAATACCGTGCTTATTATGAAAAATATGGTACTTCATTTGAAGTAGGTATGGGTGCTGAAGCTATTAAGAAATTATTAAGCGAAGTAGATGTCGATAAAGAAGTAGAAGATTTAAGACGTGAACTTGATGGTGCTACGGGACAAAAACGTGGACGTTTAGTTAAACGTTTAGATTGCCTTGTTGCATTCCAAGAAAGTGGCAATAAACCTGAGTGGATGATACTCGATGTTATTCCAGTTATTCCTCCAGATTTAAGACCAATGATTCAACTTGATGGTGGACGTTTTGCTACATCTGATTTGAACGACTTATATCGTCGTATAATTAACCGCAATAACCGCCTTAAGAAATTATTAGAGCTTGGAGCTCCATCAATCATCGTACAAAATGAAAAACGTATGTTACAGGAAGCTGTTGATACACTTTTAGATAACGGTCGTCGTGGAAGAAGTGTTACGGCAGCATCAAATAGACCTTTAAAATCATTATCTAGTATGTTAAAAGGTAAACAAGGACGTTTCCGTCAAAACTTATTAGGTAAACGTGTTGACTATTCAGGTCGTTCCGTTATCGTCGTTGGTCCATCATTAAAGATGTATCAATGTGGTATTCCTAAGGAAATGGCTCTTGAATTATTTAAGCCACATGTAATTAATGGTTTAGTAGAAAAGGGGCTTGCTCACAATATAAAGGGAGCTAAGAAATTAATTGATTATCGTGATGATTGTGTATGGGATATCGTTGAAGATGTCATAACTGAACATCCAGTAATGTTAAACCGTGCACCAACTCTACATAGATTGGGTATTCAAGCATTTGAACCTAAATTGGTAGGTGGTAAAGCTATTAGACTTCACCCATTAGTTTGTACAGCATTCAATGCCGACTTCGATGGTGACCAGATGGCTGTACACGTTCCATTATCAGAAGAGGCCAAAGCCGAAGCAAGAATATTAATGCTTGGTGCTAATAATATTCTTTCGCCAAAAGATGGAAAACCAATCGTTACACCAGGACAGGATATGGTATTAGGTAACTACTACTTAACTATTGAAAAAGCTGGTGAACCAAGTGAAGGTCGTGTGTTTAAGAATTCTGATGAAGCCTTGATGGCATATGAAAGAAGAGAAGTGACTTTACATACGAGAATTGCTATTCCAGTTCGTAGCTTTAAATACAAATTATTTATGGAAGAGGTTCAAGACAAATATTTGGTAACGACAGTAGGAAAACTAAAATTTAATGAGATTCTACCAGATACTTTCCAATATTTAAATGAACCATCAAAAGATAATATTGAAGGAATTACACCACTTAAGTTCTTCCTAGAACAAGGTGTTAATATTCCAGAGGAAATAGCAAAAATGCCTTTAGCTAAAGCTTTTGGTAAAAAAGATTTACAAAAGGTTATTGCACAAGTATTTAAGCGTTTCAAGACAACTGAAACATCTATAATGCTTGATAAATTAAAAGATTTAGGATTTAAATTCTCAACTATTGCGGGTATTACATTCTCAATGAGTGATATTGTCGTATCTGAACATAAGGAAGAGTATTTAAAAGAGGGACACGATAAAGTTGAAAAGATTAATAAACAATTTAAACGTGGTCTTATAACTGATGAAGAGAGACATAATTCCGTATGTGATGTATGGAATAGTGTACAGGATAAAGTTCACGGTGAACTTGCCGCAATTGCTCATGAACGTATTGATAATCCAATATTCATGATGATGGAATCAGGTGCTCGTGGATCTGTTGGACAGTTCGGACAGATGGCAGGTATGTCAGGATTAATGGCTAAGCCAGATGGTACAGTTTCCGAAGTTCCAATTACTTCATCTCTAGTAGAAGGACGTAAGGTAAATGAGTTCTTCTTAAATACACATGGTGCTCGTAAGGGATCTGCCGATACAGCATTGCGTACAGCCGATTCCGGATATTTGACAAGACGTCTAGTAGATGTTGTTCAAGATATTATTATTCGTGAAGAAGACTGTGGTTGTCTTTCAGGTTTAGTTGTATCTGACTTTGTTGATGAAAAAGATGGTACAGTAATTGAATCATTATTAGATCGTATAACTGGTCGTTTCACAGCTAAGAAGGTAATTAATCCTGAAACTAAAGAAGTTATCGTCGATAAAGATCAAATGATAACAGAAAATCTTGCTAATAAGATTATTAAAGCAGGAATTAAAGAAGTTGAAATACGTAGTGCTCTAACATGTTCATCTGCTAATGGTGTATGTCAAAAGTGTTATGGTAATAACTTAGCAACTGGTAACTTAGTTGAAACTGGTGAGGCTGTAGGTATTATGGCTGCCCAATCAATTGGTGAACCAGGTACACAGTTAACCATGCGTACATTCCACTCTGGTGGAGCAGCACATGGTGGAGATGCCGATATTACTCAAGGTCTTCCAAGAGTTGAGGAGCTTTTTGAAGCTCGTAAACCAAAGGGATTATACCAAAGGCTAAAGCAACTATTGCCGAGATTATGGGTAAGGTAACTAACATTGAAGATGTCAATGGCAAATGGAAAGTTACAGTATCTAATGACGTTGAGTCTCGTGATCATATAACTTCTTATGAAGCTAAACTTGTTGTTGAAGTAGGAGATACAGTAGTAGCAGGAGATAAATTAACTCAAGGATCTATAAGTCCAAAAGAATTACTTGCTGTAACTGACCCAATTACAACACAAAGTTATATTCTAAAAGAAATTCAAAAAGTTTATAAATCACAGGGTGTTGATATTTCAGATAAACACGTTGAGATTATTGCAAGTAGAATGATCAATAAGATGAAGGTTGTTGAAGAAGGAGATTCGGATTTGGTAGCAGGTTTAACTGTATCGATGAGAGAATTTGCTGATCGCAATAAACCAGTAATCTTAAGTGGTGGAGTTCCTGCAACAGGTCGTCCAATTATCTTAGGTATTACTAAATCATCTCTAGAGACTGATTCATTCCTATCAGCTGCATCATTCCAAGAAACTACAAAAGTATTAACTGATGCTTGTATTAAAGGTAAAGTTGATTACTTAAAGGGTCTAAAGGAAAATGTTATTCTTGGTAAACTAATACCTGCTGGTACTGGTTCAAAAGAATACTCAGATGTATCTATTACTCTTGAAAAAGAATATTTATCTGATGATGCTTCAGAAGTCTTAGAAAATCAATTCTTAGATGAAGAGGAAAATGAAGTTGAAAAAGAATTAGTTGTAGTTGAAGAAACTGGTGAAAATGAAGTGGGTGAAGTTTTAGAAACTGAAGAAGTAACTGAAGTTATTGAAGACACAACTGAGACTGAAGAAACAACAGAAGAAGCTTAATATAAGCTTCTTTTTTATTGTTTTAAATATATACTTAGTATTAGTAAAAGTGATATAATAATACCCAGGAAGTGAGTAATTTATGGAATCAGTAGCACTTGGACAAACAATAAAGGAACTTCGCGAAGAAAAAGGATTAACGCAAGAACAGTTAGCCAATATGTTACATATTAGTAGACAAAATGTTAGTAGATGGGAATTGGGAAAGCGTTCAATAGAATCGACGAACTTACTTAAAATATGTCAAATATTAGGTGTAACCTTGGATGAATTAGCACTAAAAGCAGTGAATAAGAGTAGTGCAAAAAAGGAAAAAAATAATTACACTGATTTTATTGAAAAGCAAAATGAAAGTGATTTAATTAACTTGAATATTAAAGACGATAAGAAAAAGAGTGTTAAACAAAAAACAAATAGATCGCCAATTAGTGTTAACAAAAATGATATATACAACATTGTAGTTAATTTATATGATGATAAAAATCAAGAGTCGAAAAAAAGAAAAAAGTACTTTCGATTATTTATATCAAGTATGGTGCTAATGGTTATATTAATAATATTCTTTATCATTTTTTCGTTATATAATGCTGTAAGCATATACAATATTAATGGAAGTGGATCTTCAATTGATATTGTTAATGGTTTATTTGTAATTACAAGAGATAAAATATATTTTGATTTAGGTTCAATAAGAAATAAAACTAAAAATGAAATAAGAGAATTAGAGCTATATTATTATAATAAAAATAATGATAGAAGCCTAATATTTAAAACTGATGATTTCTCTGATTCGAATATTATTCTTTATGATTTTATTGGTTATAATGAATACTTTAAGTTTGATGAAATGGATATGATTTTAAATAATCTTAGCATAGATATTCTTTTGAGTAATGAAACAACTGAAACAATTCGTTTTAATATTGAAAAAGAAGAGTTCAGCAAGTTATTCAATAAAAGAGAAGAACCAGGAGGAATAGGAGAGAAAACAAATAAGGTTGAACCTGAGGATACAGAGTTGGAAAAGTTTGTCAAAAAGAATTTTAATAAAGCTGATGATGGATATGCGTATGTTAAAAAAGATGGGAAAAGAAGAATTGAATATATCTACTTAGATAGAAACTTAACTATACTTGTAATAGATGGCGATATACTTGAATCTTGGAATTTTGATTGCATAGATGAAGAATTAATGTATCAAAAATTAAAAAAAACAGAAACGCTTGAAAGTATAATCGTTGATAAAGATGAAGAAAAAAATCAAGCTTATTTAGACGAATTTAATAATTATTTAAATATGTTAAAAAGGATTTTCCTCAGTAAAAACCTATGCTTCCGCCCAACCATTAAAAAAAGCACCAAATTGGTGCTTTTTTTTTGTGTTCATTTATGGTTATAATCAAATTGTAATTAAATTTACAGTGAAGAGGAGCGAAAAAATATGAAAACAAAGATTATATTTTTAATGTTATTGGTTATGTTTGTTTCAATCAATAATGTTAGTGCAGAAGAACAATATTATAATAATAAATATAATGTAACATTAACAAAAGAAGAATACGATTTTCTTTCTAAATTTTATTGGGAAGGTTACCAAGAAGATATGACATTAGAAGATTATCAAGAATTCATTAAGTCGGATATTATAAATGGTGAATTTGAATCTTTTGAATTAGATGAATCTAAAAAACAATGTATAGTTCCATATGATACTTCTCATGAGACAGATTCAAAAATAATAAAAATATCAAAATCATGCACTACTATATGCCAAATTTCTGTGGTAGTTACTTGGAAAACTATTCTAAATACTAAAAGTTATGATGTTATTGGTGCATATTTAGAGGGAATAAACATTGTTGGAAAACCATCTACAAGAGCAAAAACGTCCAAAGAATCTAATACTTCATCAGATGTTCGGAATTTTAACAATGGTTTTGGAACTTCTATATTACTTCCTTCAAGTGGAAATGAATATATCATAAGTCAAACTTATAATGTAAGTAAGGGTGGAATAGTACATGCCAGTTACCAACATGCTAAAAAAGCAATAAGTTTAGTTAATAGTAAAAATTATACAATCTCATCAAGTGGATACGGCGGAGTATTTAGTTTTAGTGGAACAGCTTTAAATGTTTATGATAAAATGGGTGGAGTTTCAATAACTGTATAATAAGAAGCAACTAAAGTTAACATGAAAAAATGAAGATGTGAATATAATTCACACCCTAATTGATAAAAATGTGTTATATTGTTACTATCAAAGGATAGGTCTTTGATTAAGAAGGAGAAGTATATGAGTAAAGTAATAGAAATAAAGAATTTAAGTAAAACTTATAAGACTAAGACAAGAGAGGTTCAAGCACTAAGAGATGTAAGTGTTGATTTTGAATCGGGAAAGTTTTATGCAATCATGGGACACTCAGGAAGTGGAAAGTCCACGTTGATAAGTATCATTGGATTGTTAGAATCATTTGAAACAGGAGAATATAAAATAAATGAAAAAGATGTGAGAGGACTTAAAAACCATGAGGAAGCAGAATTAAGAAGAGATTCAATTGGATTTATCTTTCAAGAGTTTTTCTTAGATGAACATTTAAAAGCATATGAAAATGTTATAATGCCAATGTTAATAAATGAAAGAATAAAAAAGGAAGATAGAAAGAAAAGAGCAATTGAATTATTAGATTTAGTAGATTTAAGTGAAAGAGTAGAACACTTTCCTAAAGAGATGAGTGGAGGAGAAAAGCAAAGAGTAGCAATAGCAAGAGCTTTGGCAAATGATCCGAAAGTAATATTAGCCGATGAACCAACGGGAGACTTAGATGAAGAAAATGAAGAGAAGATATTTAAGATATTAAAAGAATTAAGTCAAGAAGGAAAGTGTGTAATAGTCGTAAGTCACTCAAATGAAGTAAAGAAGTATGCGGATGAAATCTTAACAATAGAAAAAGGAAAGTTAAGTAAGGAGAAGTAGTATGAAGATAAGTGATGCAATAAAATATTCCTATATAAAAACTATAAGAGATAAAAAAAATATTTATTTTATTATTATATTAACCGTGTGTTTATTTATACTTATTGCTAGTTTATTCTTTAGGATAGTTTATTTTGACCTTGTTGATGATTCTATTGAGATGTCAAAAGATTCAAGAAAACTTGCTGTTAGGAGTAAGGAAGAATATAAATACGTTAAAGATAAGACATATGATTTGGGATATGATGAATTGCTTAAAATAGAACATGTTGTAGATACATATAGTAGTAAATATGATTTTTATCCTATTATAAGCAAAACATTCAAAAACGAAAAATATGATGGGAATGTTCTATTGCTTTATGGAAGCGAAGAATCTCAACCTAAATATATCAACGGAGAAAAAATAAGAAATGAAGATACAGGAGTTGCTATTTGTTCAAAAAGATTTTACCCCAATGGTGAAGATAAAGGAATGACTAATAAAGATATTGAAATTTTAAATGGAGATGATTTGATTGGAACTACTTTTGAAATAGAAAAAGAAAAGTATTCACAAAACGAAAATGGATTTTTACCAGACGGAATTTATAAAAAAGAATATAGGATAATTGGTACATTTGATGCTTATGAAACAAGAGAACCATTAAGTAGTTGTTATATTAGTCCCAGGGATATGAAAGAATTGTATGATTTGACAATTGTCAACTATGATTATGTTGTTCCATCCCAATTTGCAATAATAGATAAATACATCAATATTGAAGCAGCAATTGATGATATTAAGAAGTTGGGATTTGAAGTTCTAACAAATGCTTCGGCAGATTATGAAACCCTTAACATCATTAAATCAATATGCTTACTAATTACTAGCGTTATAATCGTCACTATAATTTTTGTGTCTTCATTATATGTAAAGAAACAAAATAAGAAGAAAAAAAATGATATAGCAATAATGAAATCTTATGGATATGAGAAAAAAGATATAATTAAATTCTCATTAGGAAGTTTATCTTGTTTAATGGCTATATCATTTGTAATAGGGATTATATTATTTTTTATAACACTAATAATGTTAAAAATAATATTTAAAAATTTCTTATTAGAAAATCATATTTATATAGGAATCTATATAAGCCCATATATGACTGCTCTAATAATTTTAATGATAGTAACTATCATTACAAATTATTTTACAATAAATAAATTGTCGAAAAGACAAACTTTATCTATTATAAAAGAATAGAGTAGAAATTTTAGTGAAAGGAGGAAAAAATATGAAGAAAAAGATGATAATAGTCGCAGTATTAGTTTGTTGTATATTTACTTCTATAATAACGGTTAAAGCTGCCTCAAAAAAAGGTGCAGTTCTTGCTTATGATGGTACCACTATGCAATCAGTTATTGATGATAATATTGAAAAAGTTTTCCATGCTTCCATTTATCCAAAAACAATAAATAGAGATACAATACATGTTTATAATTTGGTTTATAGAAAAAATATTTTTAATCAACCAACAAATAAACTTAATCAAACTTTTTATATTGACAGAACATATACAAGTTACATATTTAATACTCAATTTAATGACAATTCAAAAAAATGGGCTAAATCAGAGTGGTGGAATAAAACAATGGGATCAACATTAACAGGAGATTTTTATCTTGTTAATGGTCACGATACTAATGCCTAAGGGAAATGGGTCATCTTACAGATGACACTTTTTCTGTTTTTAATAGAGTTATGAGCAATAATATGAAGTATAAGGATGCTTTTCAATATGCATTTATAAAAATGGCTAGGAATAAAAAGAATGTTTATTTTATAATTATAATGACGCTTTGTGTATTTGTTTTAATAGCTAGTGTTTATTTTTATATTGTTTTTTTTGATATCGAAAACAAATCGTATACCCGATCATTAGAAGCAAGAAGAATTATTGTAGAAGATGTTGAAAATGGAAATGAGAAATTTTCTCGAATTCTAGAAATAAATCATGTTATAGATATGTATGAATATGAATATCATACCAGAGATATAGATGAGTTTTATATTGATGGAAAAAAGCAAAAAGGTTATTTGACTTTTAACTACGGAAGTGAAATGACTCAACCCAAAAACATTAATGGCCGAAGAATATCAAAAGATGATACAGGAGTTGCTATTTGTTCAAAAAAATTTAAAACAACCAGTAATTCAACGGTATGGTCTAGTGATAAAATTAAATTTAAAAATATGGATGATTTAATTGGCAAAACTATTTATATCGAGGATAACATCTTTACCAAAGAGGATGATAGGGAAATAATGTTTGGAACATATACTAAAGAATATGAGATAGTTGGCACATTTGATGCCCAAGAAACTATGGATAGATTAGGAACATGTTATATAAGTCCAAAAGATATGCAAGAATTGTCAGAATCTACAAAAGTTGGCTATTCTAAAAAGAGATCTTTTAGAAATGTAATAGTTGATGATATAAAGAATGTTGATGAAGTAAATAATAAAATTAAAAAAATTAAAGGCTTAACAACATCACTAGGTGTATCTAAAGACTATACTTATTTAAATCAAATAAATAAGATATGCTTTGTCATTATAAGTGTTATAATTATTGTTGTAGTATTTTTATCAGAATTGTATATAAAAAAGCAATATACACTAAATAAAAATGAATTGGCATTAATGAAAGCATATGGATATGATAAGAAAAATATAATAAGAGTTTCATTAGCAAGTTTATTGTATCTAATGTTTCATACTTTTATTATAGGTATTACTTTTTTTACAATTGTCTTAATAAATTTTAAAAGTGCATTCAAAAATTATATGATATACACAAATAGTTATTTTGGATTTTATCTAAGTCCATATATTATTGCTATACTAATTTTAATGGTAATATCAGTTATTGTAAATTCTATAACTGTTAGGAAAATTATTAGAAAGCAACCAATGTCAATATTAAAAGGTTAAAGAATGTTATGAAGGAGTATTTGTATGGTATTAAGAAGTTTTTTTAGAAATAAAGTTACAAAGATATATTTAACAATAATAACAATATTGCTTATAGCAATATCTTTTCTCTTTGCTTCAGTAAGTTATTTAAATAAGTTATGTGATGAAGAATATCAAAAGGGATCAATAGTATATGTTGAAAGCAAAGAGGATATTTATGATGAACTTATGAATAATGAGGATATTGTAAATCCTTATGAAATAATTAAATTTGATTATACTGATGAAGAAATCATTAATAAATATAATATTTTTGAATATGAAGTAGATGAAAAGATTCTTGTATATGCCGATAAAGATAATAGATATAATCTAAAAGATGATGAGGTAGTTATAAATTATTTTGATAATAATTTATCTAATCAAGATAAAGAAAGATATGAGTATTTTAAAAATCAAAATATCAATTTTATTTTTAATGGCAATAATATTACTTTTAAAATAAAGAAAATTGAATTTAAGAATCATGGAAGTATAGTTATCTCCAACAATTTGTTTAATAAGTTAAAAAAGGAAAATATGAAGTATTCTTATATAGTAAGTTTTGTATCAGAGAGTGTCTTTAAAAATCATAAAGATATAGGTGTTAAAGAAATAGATTTAGCATCAGTTGACGATTTAGCCTATAGTGATAAAATTAAGAAAAATATGAATTATATTAAATATGCTAGTTATGTTTGCATAGGTATCTTTATTATTGTTATTATAGTTGTCAATAAAAATATAATATCAGATTTAAAAAATAATATGAGTGTTGAAGTAAAACTAGGATATACTAATACTCAAGTTAGATTAAATATCTTAAAGAGATTATTCTTATTACATCTATTAAGTTTAATATTGGCTGTATTGATATCAGCAATAGTAATTTTAATAATAAAAAATATCTTTACTTTAAATATGAGTTTTAACTTTATTTATAAAGATATATTACTAATATGTTTGATTATCATGAGTGATATATTATTAAGTTTGATTTTAAAAGTGAAAAAGATGTACATAAGAAAAGAAGATAATAATCTTCTTTTCTTATGTAATAATACTATTGAAATAAAGCAAATATAATTATATAATAAGAGGGCTTAGGGGTGAATATATGAAATTAAGAAACCGCAATAGAGCTATGATGATATTTATGTCATTGATGCTTGCTACAACTGGATGTGGCAAAAAGAATGATTATGAAAAGGAAGGGTTTGCTAGAATCCAAGAGATAATGGATAATAGTGAATTCTATCAAGAAGAGTTATTTGATGAAACTAATGAAGAAAACTATAAGCCCTTTTATCAGAACTATTTGGAAAACTTTGCTAAATATATGACACAAGAACAATATGAATTATTTCTTGCTGTAGTAATTGGCATGAGTGATCAAGAAGAATATGATTATGTAAACACTTATTCAAAATTAAATGATATGTTTGATATTACGCCAATTAAGGAAGGCAGATGCTTTTTTCAATGCTTTAATTCTCGTGTCATGGGAGAGAATATCTTATTTGCCGATATAAATAAACTTTCTAAGATGACTAAACACATTACAACATTAAGAGCAATAGTTAATAATGATGATGCTTTTTTTAAGAGTGTCTATTCAGCTAATATAGATGAAGTTATTGATTGTATATGTAAAAATACATGTTATGAGAATCGCGAATTAGTTGAAGAGTTATTTTTTAAGTTGGATTTATATTATGATCTAGTTGATTCCGATGATTATATGGATAATGAATTAAAGGATAATTATGAGGCTCGTGTAAGGGAAATTATCTCCTTCATTATTGAAGCTAAATGTAATAAGGATGAAAACTTTAGCAATAGTCTATATGCGAGATTCTTAAATGATAGTAATTACTTTAATAAAGAAACTTATTATGTCTTGCCATCATTGACGGAAAATACTTTTTATCTTCAAGTTCAAGATGCTGAGGGATTCTATCGCATTTATGAAATTGATAACAAATATTTATATGAAGATATTTCTCTTGAAGAGATAACTAAATTAAAAGCTAATTATATAATTGAACAAGGCATGAATATGAATATTGAAGATTATCATTATTCCTATGTTGATACTATGAAACTTTTGATGAGTATTATTGATGTGGATATTTTTAATAATCAAGAATTACCTGATAGTGATGCTATTCGTTTTGCGATGTATGAGAATTTACACGATTACTTTGCATTAGAAGCTGAATTTAATACTTTTGTTATAAAACTATATGATGGAAATTCTAAGGCATTAGAGAGGTATTTTGATATTCTTACTAAACGCATTAAAGAAGAGGGAATAAACTATGATGATTTTATTCGCTACTTATGTTTAGTTAACTATAATAATGAGCGAACTAGTACACATATTTATTTCAGTGGAACTTATGAAGAGATGAAAGCCAATTATATACCGGAGGATGAAGTGCGCTTGATGAAGGAAAGCGAATGGGACCCAATTGTGTACCGCATTCAGGAAAATTACTTTATTGGAAGTGTTCCATATGAAGATTATTTTGCGGATATTGAAAAGTGCTTAGCTAATAATGACCTTGGCTATGAATTATTATATAATCCGGATTGCGAATATACATGGGGTAATAATGAAGCAAATGTTACTAATTTAGATAATACACAGGTGTTAAGTTCGTTGGTGAAAGCCAAGGAAATGGAGTATAATGGAACGAATATTATCTATTATGAAATACCCGAAAATTATGAGCAAGCTTTAGCTGTTGAGACATTTTATAATATAGATAGTAAGTTTATTAATCGCACTGTTAATGGTTTTAAAACAACTATTGAAGATCCTGAAACGGGGGAGGAAAAGTTTGTCTTTGTTTCAGGTATTGCCGATTCTTTAGATAATGCGGAAGATATTCGCTTTATAATGGATTATCCGCTTTTTATAGAAAATAGAAGAAATAATGGTGTAAAGGAACTTTCTTTAGGAGGCAATCATGAGTAAATTTGTATATGTATGTGGCATTAATGAAAAGGAAATTTATTATAGTGAAGAAAGAGGAGAATTCTATTCTGTCGATTCGGGATTCTTTGGCAAGGAAACAGCAGAGGATTTTGAAGTAGCATCAGACTTTTTTACGCCAGAACAATTAGAAAATTTAGAAAGTGTTCGCGTTACTGATGAAAGAGAATTAGAATCTTTTAAATATACTTATAATTTAATAAAAAAATATGATAAAAAGCATTCTTCTAAGATATATAAAATAATTGATAGCATTAAAGATGACTTATCTATACCGGCGGTTCGCAAAGATATATTTAAGTATTTTGCTACTAGTTGTGTTTTTACTATTATCGTTATATTAGTCTATTTTCAAACGGAGCAACTAAGAGAAAATTTAAGAAATAAATATGAGGAAAAGATTGATAGGTATCGCGAGGAACATCAGAATGATGAGACGCATATGACAGCCTTTTTACAAGCTATTGAGGAAAATAATACGATAACTGAAGAGTTAAAAGACATATTAAGAAATGATTTTTCGATATTGGTAGAAAGTGATATATATATTCCTGATACTTTAGTCTTGGATAAGTATAAGACAAAAGCTATTTGTTCACGTTTAGCTTCGGCAGATTTTACCAATTGTGATGAAGGCAATTATACGGAAGTTTTAGCATATATATTATTTAATGAGAAAGATATAGTGGCTACTTCTCTTGCTCTTGAACTTGATGAATATGCCAATGGACGAGTTCCTTCTACTCAATCAATTTTGTTTGGTTCTTTATATACGAAAGATAAGACCAGTTTATTAAATGATATATTTAATAATGGAACAAATCAATTCGCCTTAGATATGGCCGAGATTTATGATGTCGATAAAAAGGATATTAAGGAATTATTGAATGTCTTAAAAAGATATACGGAAGCTTCTACGGAAGAGGAGAAGAATATAGAGTTAGAATCTTTTTATGCTAAATTAGCTAAAATATTGAGTTCTTATTATCGCGATAAAACAAATCTTAATGAAATTGATCAATTCATATTGGCAAGTCAAGTATATAATGGAAAATTCCAAGTTAGCAATAACTTATTTAGTGATATCCTAACGATTAATTATGATGATTCAAAATATGGACCATATGCGCTATATTATGATTGTCAGACGGGTAATGATGTCAGTCAAACTATCTATTTCGATAAATTAGTTAAGTTGATTAAAGAAAAGGGAAATAACCTCGATTATAATGATAAGGATGTACGCTTTTTATTATATTTGACAATTTTAGCTTGTGAAGATGAATTGTATTATTATGTGGATGAAGTCACCAGTTGTGTGACACCAGAAGAATTAGCACAAAAAATATATGATCGTGTTTTCTCTTTAGAGGATGGATTTACCAATATTAAACCACAATTCTTATATGCCTATTTTTCAAATGGAAATATATGCTATAATGATATATTAAAAGAGGTTAATTCACCTAATGATGATGCCTTTTCTCTGGCCTTATTTGTCGAATATAATAAGTGTATGAGAAAAGATATAGAGGCAGGAAATTTGTCAGAAGAGGAATATAAATCAAGATTAGAAATACTTTTTGGATGGGGAAATAAAGATAAAGTAGAGGCTTATGGCTTATTATTTAAGGCGTTAGAAGCGGATACATCTTTATTTAGTGAACTTAAGTTGAATCCTTTTATTTTTGATTATGCTAATGATGGTGTAAAAAAATATATTTATGTACCAGAAGATTAATTAAAAGGGCCTATAAAATAGGCCTTTTATATTGAATTAATAAAAATATAATTATATAATAAGAGGGCTTAGGGGTGATGATGATGAAGGTAAAAAGTCGAAAAAGAATAATGATGATGTTTATGTCTTTAATGCTTGCAACGACAGGTTGTGCAAATAAGAGCAAAAATAGTGGTGTCTATAGGGATGATTATCAAGAGGAAAGTTATGATGTTGTATCTTATCTGTTAGAAAATAATAACTTTTATAAAGACGAATATAGAACTGTTAAAGACTCTTATGTCGCTCTTTATTGGGATTATTTAGATAAATTTATTAAGCATATGTCGAAAGAACAGTATGATATATTTATTGAATTAGTAGATAATATGAATGGTGATGAGAGAAATGAATATCCTGAAACTTTAAATTACTTAAATACGATTTTGAATGTAAAAGATGATTCCTATGGGCGAGGATTTTTTAAAGTATTTAATTACTGTATCTTGGAAGAGCATCTAGATGTCAGGGGAAATTTCGGCGGGGAATTATCCAATCCTTTAAAAAATCTTGTTGCTATCGTCGATAATGATGAAGAACTTTTTTCTAGCATTTTTTCTGGTAACATTGAGAGTGTAATAGACACAATTATGGAAAATACGGGTTTTGATGATCGCGAAGTATTAAAAGAATTAATACTTAAAATGGATGCCTATACGGATATACTTGTAACTGATGAGATACTTGTATCCAATGAGTATATGGACGAAAAAATAAAAGATTCCTATGAAATGCGCATAAAGGAAATAATCGGTATGATTATAAGTTCTAAGTGTGAAAAATATCCAGACTTTAGTGATAGTCTTTATATGACTCTTTTAAGAGGTAGTTGGTATTATGGCCGCGATAAATATAGTATCTTGCCTGGTATAACGACAGATACATTTACCGTTGATGTGAAAGATCCTGATGAGGTTTATTCTCTTCCTAATTTAAATAAGGCTTTTTTATATGGATCTAACTCGATGGAAGATTTGAAATGCGTTGGTGTAAATAATATTTTAGCAAGATCATTTCATTTGGAAGATGAGGATGACAATGCTGTTTCGGATATGATGCAATTATTGATGTGTCTATTGGATTCTAATATTACATTTAGCGATATTGATAAAGCTGAGGATTTTCGAAAACTTATCTTTGACAATTTATCGAAATATTTTGGTACACAGGAGGAATTTAATACGTTTGTCTTAGAACTATATTCTTCTAAACCGACTGTTTTAGATCAATATTTTAATATTTTAATTCAAAGTATTAAGGATAATGGCATCACTTATGATGATTATCTTCGCTTTAATGCCTTAGTAAACTATAATAATCAAAGAAAATATATGAATGTTTCCTTTAATGATAGTGATAATTATATTGACCGTGATGATTTAGCTAATATGAAAGAAGAGGAATATAGGGATATAGCCAGTTCTAGTGAAGATAATTATTTTCTTGGCAGTGTAGATTATCAAAAGTATTTTAAAGAAATTGATAAATTGCTAGCAGAGAATAATTTGGGATTCGAATTTCTCTATGATAAGGATTTGAAGACGGAATGGATCTATGGAACGAGGGAGATAGTAGGCGATAATGATGCGAGTGTAATAAGTTTTGAAGTAGTACCAGAAATGATGGAATATAGTGGAACGAATATTATATTTTATGAATATCCCGAGTATTATGAAGATGGTGTAGCTGTTGAAGTGTTTAATAATATTAACAACGAGATGACAGCTAGAGAAATTGAGGGATTTAAGGGGAAAATAATTGATCCTATGACGGGAATAACTAGAACTATCTTCGTTGTCAATATGGATTCTAGCAAAGAGGGATATGCCAATATTCGCTTTATGGTTGACTATGAAGCATTTACCAAAAGTCATGAAGATACCAAAAATGTGAAACAGGTTTTATCAGGAGGAGAATATGAGTAAGTATATATATTTGGGAACTGATGGAGATAAAGTTATTTTTTATAATGAATTAAAAGATGAGTTTTATTCAGCTTATGAGGAATATTTTAGTGAAGATAAAGAGGAAAATATAGAAATTGGCGATGATCGGGATAAAAAAGAACAAGCTGTTCTTATTACTAATCCCGATGAGATTCAAGCACTTAAGGCTTTTTATGAAGCTATGAGAAAACATTCCATAAAAGAAGAGAATTTAACTAAGGCAATAAGAGAATTAAATAAGAGAGATATTAGAGAGAAAAAGTCTCGTGAAAGGCGAAAAAAAATATTATTCTTTTATATTTTAGTAACTTTTTCACTAGCAGTATTCTCATCAGAGGTTCATTCTCTATGTAATGAAGCTGGAAAAAAGTTTGAAAGCTTAGTTGATGATTATAAAGCCAGTCATCAAAATGATGATATACATCTTCTTAAATTTTATGAAAGCATAGAAGAAAATGCGACAATGAGTCAAGAATTGAAGGGAACTTTTAAATCTATTTTTTCTACTATTGTTCTTTCTGATGTCTATATATCGGATAGTGAGGTCAATCAAATCAGTCATCGTCTTAAAATGTTTAACTTTGAAAATTATAATATATCAAATTATTCTAGGACCTTGTCATATATTCTCTTTGGGAAGGATAACATTATAAGCAAGTGTACATCAATGTCTTTATCAGAATATGTAGATGATCGGGATTTATCAGAGGAATCAATCATGTTTGGTATGTTAAATATTGAAGCAAATGATAAGCTGCTTACTTCCATATTTGCTGGGGAAGATGGATATATTAACTATTTAACTAAAAAATATAATACAACTGAGGAAAATATCAGGGAATTGATAAATCTAATAAATGCTTATCACGAATCGAGAAATTCGGAGAAAAAATTAGAAATTAGAGATACATTTTATCAAAAATTAGGTAATATTCTTTTAAAATATTATCAGGAAAATGTAGAATATAGCGAACTTGATTATCTTGTTTTATCAAGCCAAGCTTTTGATGATGAATTCTTGATTAAGAATAATATCTTTTCTAAAAATATTGCTGTTACATTTAATGATCCAAAATATGGGAAATATGATTTGTGGTATAATTCAGAAACGCAAGAAGATTATTCGTTTGCCATTTACTGTGAAAAATTAGCCGATTTAATTAATAAAAAAGGCAATGCTCTAGATTATAATGATTCCGATGCTCGCTTTTTAATTTACCTTGTATACTTAGCTCGCGAGGATTCATTTATGAGTCAAAGTGAAGAATTAGCTGAAGTTAAGACAAGTGATGATTTATCCTTGTTAATAGGGTACAATGTCTTTTATGATCGCAGTGGACGCGTGAGTATTGATCCAGCTTTTCTTTATGGTTATCTTTCCACTGGTAAATTAAATATATCGGATATTGTTGATAGTATGCGAGTGCCAAAAAACAACGAGGATTCTATAGCTTTATTTCAAACTTTAGATTATTGCTTGAGAATCGAATTAGCAAATAAACCCGATTATTATGAGGAATATAGTGCCAAAATGGCAGAGATACTTGATTATATTCAAAGTGATGATGAAGAATTTTATAATCTATTAGTAAATAGTTTGAAAAATAATACATCACCACATTATGAATTTAAATTAGTACCTTTCTCTTATGATGAGATAAAAAGCGATACAAAAGAATATACCTTTAAATAGGGGAGAAAGTGAAAGACTTATAAATGCAAAATAAGTCTTTTATATTGAATTATTAAAAATAAAAGTATATAATAAGGTGACTTAGGGGTGAATTTTATGAAAGCCAAAAATCGCAGAAGAACGGCTATGGTTTTGCTATCGTTGATGTTAGCAACAACAGGGTGTAAGCGTGAAGAAGTCAATATAAAAGAGGGATATGAAGAAAAAATTGAATCTTTCCTTGATAGAAAATATCATTATACAAGCAATAGTATTTTTACGACAAATAAAGATTATTATGAAGATTTTTACTATAAATTTTTTTGTATGGCAATTGATAATATGACGGATGAAGAGTATGAAGAATTTTCGGAAGAATTAGATAATTTGTTAGACTATAATCATAGCATTGATACGCTTCTTTATTATGTTACGAGTATGCTTAAGCGTGATAATGATGAATTTGGTCATGGATTTTATTCAATGTTTAATTACCAATTAAAAGGAAAAGAAGTTGGCCCATTATGGTATCTTGAAAGGGAAACATTCGCACATATAAATACTTTAAGAACTATTGTTAACGATGATGAAAAATTTTTTGCTAGTGTTCTTTCTCGCGATATAGATAAAGTTATTGATTGTATATATCAAAATACCCAGATAAAGGATCGTATTTTAGTAGAAGAATTAATTTTAAAATTAGATCAATATTATGAAATATATGATTCAACAGATTATCAAAATCAGAAATTAAAAAGTATGTATGAGACTCGCATTCAAGAAATTATGAATACCTTGGTTCAAACAAAGTGTGCATATGACCAAGAATTTGATAAAACGTTATATGCAGCAATGCTTAAAGAAAGTAAGTATTTTCGCAAGAATGAGATAACTATTTATCAAGAATTATTAGGGCTTAATGCGGGTTTTAGTGAATCGAATTATGGTACTCTTTCTTATAGTATGAATGTGCCTTATACATATTTATTGTCCGACATCAGTATTGAAGAAGCTAAGACAAAAAATGTAGAGATGGAGATATCCAATGTATTTGATAAGGATACAGCAGATTATGAAAAAGAATTCTTCGATTTAATCGTTCTTCTTCTCGATAGAGATGCTTTGGGAAAAAGTAGTTCCGATGAAAAGACAAGTGTGGAGATTCGCGCTTTAATCTATGAAAATCTCAAAGACCATTTTAAAGATGAAGATGAGTTTAATAGCTTTATTTTAAGTTTTATTGAAGGCAATCCATCAGCTCAAAAATTTTATTTGCGTCTATTTAATGAGCGTTTATCAGATGAGGGCATAGAGTACTATGATTTCATTCGCTATACGGCTTTAGCTAATTATATCAATGCCTCAACGATTACGCATTATAGGGAGAGAGAAGCAAATTTTGATTTTACGTTGGATGTTACTTATGGTGATTTAATTAAGATGACTAAGGAGGAATATGAGGAATACGTTCATACTTATTATGAAAACTTTTTGTTTAATTGGGAAGTTGACTATCAAAAATATCTTGAAGAAGGGGCAGAAATACTTGCCAATAATGATTTAGGATATGAAGCTATGTATAATCCCGAATGTTCAGTTAATTGGGAATATGGATATCTCTCTCCAAGGTATGTAAGCCCTTTGGTAATAAGTGAAAAGATTTCACCAAAGGCGGGTAAATATAATGGTGCTAATGTCATCTATTATGAATATCCAGAATTTTATGAAGATGGCGAGGCTTTAGATACTTTTATAAATATTGAAGATGCCTTTACGACGCGAACTATCCCTGGTTTTAAAGTGGAGATTACGGATGATAATACAGGGGATGTGAAGTATATCTATATCGTATCTATTGGAGGAAAATTGGAAGAATTTGGCGATGCACATTTTGGAACTTTCTACTATAACTTCAACAAAAAGAAAGATGCGAAGGAATTATCTTTAGGAGGCAACAATGAATAGATATGTTTATATTGGTTCCTATATTGAAAAGGGCGAAGAAAAAAAGATATATTACAATGCAATATTAGATAAATTCTATGCCGTTCCAGCGGATTTCTTTGATAAGCAAAAAGATGGGTTGGAATATCTCGATGATTTAATTCCGGAAGACTTTGAAGATCCGGATATTAAACCCTATGAAATAACTAATAAAAGCGAATTGCAAGGATTAAAATCAGTCGTCAATTTTAATGCAAGAATAGATAGGGAAGATACGAAAGAAAAACAAAATAATGCTAGTAAAAAGAACATAGAAAATGGTAGCAAAGAAAAAAGAAAACACCATTATAAAAAGGCTATTTTGGGATGTGTCTTTGTCATTGCTGCTTGTTACTTGATGACTTTGGCGTATAAACCCTATGAAAAGGAAATAAAGGAGCATATCGATGTGTTAGCTGAATCTTTGGAGAATAGAGAAGCAACTAAGGCGAGATACTTAGATAAGGTAACAGAGGCGATTAAAGACAACTCGACTATTGCTGATGATATAAAAATACTTTGGACAAATGATTTTACTTATCTTTTTAATGACGAATTATTTATTACTAATTCGCAAGTAGCAGATATAACTAAGAGAATTAGCGAAGGTGATTTTCAAGATGTAAATAGCGATAATTATATTCTTGAATTAAGCCGTGTTATATTTGGCGATGATTATAGCATTTATGTGGGATTAACTAATCAATTAGATGATATGGCGAATGAAAAAGAGCGTATTATTCCTCTAGATTCTAATCTATTTGGTTACCTTTCTTTAGGTGTTCAAAAAGAACTTTTAAAAGATACCATTATTTTTGGCAAAGATAAATATATTGAAGTATTAGCTAATACTTATGGAGTATCTGGAGATGAAATAAAGGAACTTACGGATTTGCTTGATAGATATTATCATTCGACAGGCAAGCTTCAAGATGACTATTATTCCTTATATATAGAGAAATTGGGCAATATTTTGATTAAATATTATAAAAAAAAGGGAATTTTAAGCGAATATGAACAATTTGTCTTGGTTAGTGATATTTATAATGTTGGAATATATTCGGCTGCTGATGTCTTTAAAACAGTAGAGATAAATAATAATTTATTTAATGATATGGTGGTAGTAACTGTTCGCGATAATGTGTATGGTCACTATAATTTATATTTTGATTCTATAACACATGCTAATATAACTACAGCTTTTTATCTGGAAAAACTTGCTGAACTCATTAAAAATAAAGGAGAAAATTTAGATTATCAAGATCCAGATTCACGTTTTTTAGTTTATTTATTCACTTTAAGTGAAAAAAATACTTTACGAGATGAAGAGAAGAAAGAATTATTTACTTCTACTGATGCCTGCGAATTAGCCGATTATATAACTTCATCAATTTTTGACACGTATGATTATATCAGAATGAACCCAGAATTTGCTTATAGTTATTTTTCCAATGGACAAATAAATTACGATGAAATGTTTTCGGAAATTAATGATGTTAGTAGAGATACTTTATCAATGGCAATATTTATCGAATATGAAAGATGTTTGCGTCATGAAGTCTTAGATGGAAACCTTAGTGAAGAAAAATATAGAGAGCAATATGAGGAAATTTTGAGAAAAATTGCTTTATATAATACCGAACTTAAGAAGATTGTTGAAGATGCCATTAATAGTGAAGAACCGATTTTTAAATCTTTCAATATCCCTCTTAAAGATTCAGAATGCATTGATGAAGCTATAAAAAAATATACTTATCAATAAAATTTCAAAAAATGACAAAATTCTATTGATTTAGACAATTGATATGTAATATAATGTCATTAAGGGTACATACCCTTGATGGGGAGAAAGGTTGATATTAAGTTTACAACAGGATTATTGCAACGGACACCAAGACTATTCAACGAGAGAAGATATAAAACTTAAAATACAGATTTTTAAATGACTATCAACAAGCTACAACAACCAATGAGAACAAAATCTGTATTACATACAACGAAGATAATGCAACGAAGATATGTTTTCAAACCATGATTACAAAGTTTAGAGATTCTCTAAACTTTTTCTTTTGTTCTTTATAATGTTTGATATTTTTAGTATAATGAAGTAAATAAGGAAGTGTACACAAGATGGATGAAAAGTTATTGAGATTTTTTAAATTAGTTAATTTTACTGATGTAATATCTTTTGAAGATGCTGCACTAAAAGATATGGTGGTTAATCGCAAGGAAAATACATGGACCTTGAGGATTAATGCGAAGAATATAATCGATTTAAATGCGATGTTAAGTTTAAAAAGACTTTGTGCAGATGGCGTTGATGATATAAAACATATTTATATTCAGATGACTTATGAAAATCTCAATAGTGATTCAGTAATCGAATACTTTTTACATTACCTAGATATATTAATTGAGAATAATCCTAGTTTATCGGGATTAAATCGCGATATGGTAAAAATCGATGATGATGTCATAATTGTTGAAGTTACCTCGAAAATAGAGGAGACAATTCTCAAAAAAGAATGTAAGAAAATTATGAAAAACTTAAATGATATGGGGATAATGGGTGTTGATGTATCTTTTGTCATCAATGAAGAAGAAGCCAAAATCATTAAGGAAAAAATCGAAAAGGAAAAGGCTGAGGTTGTCATTCCTAAAAGCATAGTTAAAGAAGAGGAAAAGAGCAAATGGACACCTAAAAAGAAGGTGGAATATCAAAGAGAGGGCGTTTTGCCAATATCTTCTATTAATCAAGAGGAAAATGCTGTAAATCTTGAGGCCTATGTCTTTGATGCGGAATTTAACCAACTTACGAAAAAGGATGGAGATCTTCTATTTCTTGTGACTTTAAAAATAAGCGATAATACATCATCTATTTTAGCTAAGACTTTTGCCGCTGATGAAGAGGAATTTGTAAGCTTAGGACGCGATTTAAAAAAGGGAAAGTGGTTTCACTTTACTGGACAGGTAAGATTTGATAATTATGCCAAGGATTTGGTTTATCAATTTAGAAGTTATGAGCCTATTGACAATCCAGAGATAAAGCGTAAGGATAATTATCCTTTGAAGCGAGTTGAGTTACACAGTCATACGATGATGAGTCAGATGGATGGAGTATGTGATGAGATAAAGTTGATTAATCAAGCTATATCTTGGGGACATGCGGGAATTGCCATAACCGATCACGATTGTTGTCAGTCGTTCCCTCATGTATTCGATACAGTAACAAAATATAACAAAGGCAAGAAAAAGGAATTGGATGCGCGAATAAAGGAATTAGAAGAGAGTCTAGAAAACATTAAGGCATCGGAAAATCAAGAGGGAATTGCCGAGATTGAAAAGTATATCGAAGAGGCTAAATTGGATAAGCAAAACTATAAGCCCTTTAAAGCGGGTTATGGTGTTGAACTCGATATGTGCGAAAGTTTTTTGAATGTCTGCTTTAATGCCAATGATGATTTGATTGAAGATAATACTTTTGTCGTATTCGATACTGAAACAACAGGTTTTAATCCCGGACTTGGCGATTCGATGATTGAACTGGGCGCTGTTAAGGTAAAAAATGGCGAAGTAGTAGATCGCTTTGATGAATTAATTAATCCTGGACACCATATCGATGAAGCCATTACGCGTGTAACGAATATCAGTGATGATGATGTTAAAGATGCCGAGAATGAAGAAGTTGTTACGAGACGCTTTAAAGAGTGGATTGGAAATCTTCCTCTAGTTGCGCATAATGCTAGATTTGATAAAAATATTTTAGACATGGCATATTATAAGTATGACTTAGGAAAACTAGAGAATCCGATTATCGATACGCTTATGCTTTCACGTGTTATCAATCGAGATTTAAAGAAGCATAGTTTAAAAGCTTTAGGTAAATTCTATGGCATTGATACTGGTGAAGCTGAAGATGAGGATGAAGCAAATGAAAATGGTGGAAGTAGCTCTCAGGTAAAATTGGATGATGAGACAGTCGATGAAATAGAAGATATCAAAGTTGATGGAGTATCAGTCTTAAAAGTTGTGGACCGAGAATATCAAGATATGGATATTACGACAGAGACGCAAGTGACTAAACATAAGAAAGAATACTATCTCGATACGATTTATAAGGCTAGTAAAACCGAAAAAGCAATTATCGAAGTCACGATGAAAGAAGGATATGAACTAATCGGATTTAATCCAGAATTTAATCTTCATCCTGCCGAAAACATTTGTAATATTAAATATATGACATCATTTGGCGAAAAAGATATCAATGTAACAATCTATGTTGGTCAACACCATGGTGCCGATGTCGATTCAGAAAATACGGGCTATATCTTCAATAAAATGCTTAAGCAAATTGAAGGAATTCGCACCTTAAAGGATTTAAATAATTTGGGATTGCTTGAGGAGATATCTTTTAGAAATGATCACAAGAAGCTATCTAATATTGCCGATCTTTGCAGTTATAAAAATTATGTTCGCAAAATTGAAGAAAATGAAGTGGTTGATCCTAAGTTTGGCTATCCTTTTGAAAAGTATGACAATAAAGATTATGTATGGAAATATGAGTGGTGCCATGATGATTGTCTAATGATGTATGAAAATATTCCTAGCAAGACATTCACCGAACACTTGGCTAATGTCTATGATAACGTTAAGCATGTAACCTTTATTGCTATAAATCACGATGGATTGAAGAATTTATTTAAGATTATAAGTTTTGCCAATTCCAACTTCATTCAAAGAAGTGCACGAATTCCTCGAAAATTAATTGATGAATATCGCGAGGGAATTTTAGTAGGTTCGGCTTGCTTAAATGGTGAAATATTTTATATAGCTGAGACGCGTTCAGAAGATGAGCTAATTGAAGCTATGAAATTTTATGATTATATTGAGGTACAACCAATTAATAACTATATTCATCTTTTGCGTAATCACGATATTACTTCGATGGATCATTTGAAAAAATGTATAAAGAAGATAATTGACTGTGCTAAAAAAGCGGGAAAATTAATTGTTGCTACAGGTGATGTTCACAATATCAATGAAGATGATTTATTATATCGTGAGATAATAGTTAATCAAAATATTCCCGGTAAAGGAAGACACCCGTTGGCAAGATATTTAACGGGTCAATCTAAGTTCAATGTCAATAAGGACAATATCAATGCGGCAATTGCTAAAGCACGTAGTAATGGCGTTGAACTTTCCTCTATTGATATTAAAGTCTTAAAATATATCTATATATTATATAAAGTTAAAAATATTGATATAACGAGTACAAATATTGCTAGTATTTATTCGGTTGATAAAAATAATCCTGAGGAAGATAAATTGAAGGGGAAAGATGGAGAGACGGAAAAGAAGTATATTATTGATGCCTCTTTAAGAAAATTGCAAATAGCCAATATAATAACAGTCAATTATGCCAATGGAACGTATTCACTTCTGGCAAAATATACCGATAGCGAAGCTTCTACGGGTGGTCATATACCCAATCAGTTCTTTAGAACAACTGATGAAATGGTTGAGGAGTTTGCTTGGTTAAATGATAAAGATTTAGTTCAAGAAATAGTTATCGATAATCCGAATAAAATCATCGATATGTTAGAGGAAATTGAGGTTGTCGTTTATCCTGATAAGCCATATTCGCCAATAATTGAAAACAGTCAGGAGACTTGTCGTGATTTGGTTTATGAAAAAGCTTATTCAATGTATGGAAATCCCCTTCCTCGCAATATTGAAAATCGTATTGCTCAAGAGTTTTATGGAGATAAGATTGATCAACTAGTATCAGAGATGATTGCCATAAAATATCCCGATATGACGGAAGAGGAGAGGGATGCAATATTCCAAGATGAATTACATGATGTTATTTATAGTGGATATGATGGCGTTGTAAAACTAAAAGCTGATCAGTTGAAACGCTTAGATGATTCCCTAGAGGGGGATGCTTTAATAGAAAAAGCAAAGGCTGAACTTACAGGTATTATCGGAGGAGGATTTGACGTTATCTATTTGATTGCTCAAAAACTCGTTAAACACTCGAATGATGATGGCTATTTAGTAGGTTCTCGTGGTTCAGTTGGATCATCATTTGTTGCATCCATGATGGGAATAACCGAGTGTAATGGTTTACCAGCGCATTATTATTGTCCAAAGTGTCAACATAGTGAATTTGAAGATGAAAATGGAGTAGCTTATTCGGAAAATTATCCGAGTGGTTTTGACCTTCCAAATAAGAATTGTCCAAAATGTGGCGCATTGTTAATTCACGAGGGAAATGACATGCCATTTGCCACTTTCCTAGGTTTTGCTGGTGAAAAGGTTCCCGACATTGACCTTAACTTCTCGGGAGATAACCAATCAAGTGCGCACGAGTATACGAAGGTACTATTTGGTACAGATAATGTCTATCGTGCGGGAACGATTGGTACAGTTGCCGATAAGACGGCATTTGGTTACGTTCAAGGTTTCTTTGAGGAACGCATGTTTAATCAATTGCGAATTGAAGCGCGATCTTATGGTCTTGATGTAATGGGAAAAGATGATCTTAAGAAAAAGGGAATTATTCATAGCAATATTCGCATTCCCGAGGTGGAAAGATTAGCCGTTGGATGTACAGGAGTTAAAAGAACGACCGGACAACATCCAGGAGGAATAGTTGTCGTCCCTGGCTATAAAGATATATGGGATTTTACACCATTTCAGTATCCTGCCGATGATCCAAACAGTGCATGGCGAACGACACATTTTGATTACCATGCTATCGATGCCGATCTTTTAAAACTCGATATTCTTGGACACGATGATCCGACTGTACTTCGCATGCTTCAAGATTTATCAGGGTTAGATGTTACTAAAATTGACTTAGGAGATTTGGATACCATGAAAATATTTACGGGACCAGAAATCTTAGGCGTGGAAAAGGAAAGATTGCGCGGATTAACCAGTAAAGATGGCAAAAAGTATTGCCCAACAGGAACTCTTGGTGTTCCCGAATTTGGTACATCATTCTTGCTGGGAATGCTTGAAGAGACAAAGCCAACGACTTTTGCCGAACTTATCAAAATATCAGGTCTATCACACGGAACAGATGTTTGGTTAGGAAATGCACGCGACCTATGTACACCTGATGAAAATGGCAATATTCAAGTGCCATTTAAAAACGTCATTGGATGTCGTGATGACATTATGGTTAACTTAATTCAATGGGGATTACCACCAGCTAAGGCATTTAAAATAATGGAGTTTGTCCGTAAGGGAAAACCAAGTAAGGATCCTGAAGGATGGAAAGGCTTTGCCGAGATTATGCACGAATATAATATTCCAGAGTGGTACATAGAATCATGTCGCAAGATAAAATACATGTTTCCAAAAGCTCACGCGACGGCCTATGTAACTAGTGCTTTCCGCATTGCTTGGTTTAAGGTGCATCATCCAATTTGGTATTATTGTGCTTTCCTTTCTATTCGTCGTGATGACTTTGATGTTCCATCGATGATTCGCGGAGAAGATGCGATAAGAGATAAAATCGATGAAATTGATGCCAAGGGCAATCAAGCTTCCAATAAGGAGGTTAACACACGCGATACTCTATGTATCTGTCTTGAGATGGCGGCTCGTGGATTTAGATTTGAAAATATCAACATTGAAAAAAGTGATGCAGCAAATTTCGTTATTACGGATGATGAAAAGGGATTGATTATTCCTTTCCGTGCTCTTGATGGCCTTGGAGAAAACGTTGCTGAGGCGATAGTTAAAGCACGTAAAGATCGACCATTTATATCCCAAGAAGATTTACAAGTTCGCGGTAAGGTAAATACGTCGGCTCTAGAAAAACTAAAAGCTTTAGGATGTCTAGATAATTTATCTGAGTCTAATCAATTGTCATTATTTTAATAAACAGTTTAAAAAGAGAATTATATAATTCTCTTTTTTATGACAAAAATGTAAAAAAGTGTACAATTTAACAAAAAATAGTCTTGACAGAACAATTGGGTCTTGCTTAAAAAAAAAAAAAAAAATGGTATCATCAAAATAGGAGAGGTGAACATTTTTTATGAAAAGAAGAAAAAGAAAACTATTTATGTTAATATTGCTTGTAATGACAATCGGTTTTGCCTTACTTACGACGAGCTTAATCATAAATGGTACAATTAAAATTGGACAAAACACAAGTTTTTTAGACGATGTCGTGTTTAGTAAAGTCGAAACATTAACAGGGAGCGCAAGTATATCTAACGATGGTAAAAGTATGACCTTTACTACTGAAGAATTAATTGACATAACCGATGAATTTACTCTAAATTTTGAAATAACGAACAAAAACAAAGGATTAGATGCTCATGTAACAATAGAATGTGGAGCAACGACAAATGCCGAAGTATATAATAAATATATAACTTCTACTATAGAACCTAATGAATTTATCGTAAAAGCCACAGAAACTGAAAGTGGTGTATTAAAAGTAAAATTAAATAAGTTAAATTATAATGAAAGTGTAGAAATAAAATATGGATGTACTATGAATGCAAGTGCAATAGAAAAAGAAGAAAACTCATTAATACCAGAAACAGAAGACAATATGATATCATATATTACAAATTTGGCTAAAACAGACACAGTTAATTTAGCCTATGATGATACAGAGGATAAAAACTTAAGATACATAGGGGAAGATCCTAATAACTATATACTATTTAATGATGAACTATGGCGAGTAATAGGTATCATGAATAATGTATATGATTCAAACGGTAATAAAACATCTCGCATAAAAATAATTAGAAATGAATCTATTGGAAATTATTCATATGATAATAAGCCTGGAGGGAATGGTTCATCTGTTTCTCAGTTTGGGAGCAATGACTGGACAGATTCTGCTATAATGAGTGTTTTAAACACTGGTCCTTATTGGAATCGTTCTTCAGGAGAATGTCCCTATGAAGAGACAAATAATGTATCAAATTCTACTATACAATGTGACTTTACAACCACAGGATTAAAAGAAGAAGCAAAAATAATGATAAGCAATACTATTTGGAATTTGGGCGGAACACCGATAATGCCTGACAATACATGGACTAGTAGTGCATATTTTAAAACTACACCAATTGTATACAAGGATGAGAAAGGTTCAACCACATGGTCAAGTAATAATATTACAAGACCAAATATATGGACAGGATATGTCGGTTTAATGTATGCAAGTGATTATGGGTATGCAACGGGTGGAGAATCAAGGAATAGTTGCTTAAGTAAAAAATTAGGTGATTATTTAGAAGATGATTTTAGTCAGGGCAATTGCAAAGAAAATGACTGGTTATTTGATTCAAATAATCATCAAAGAACCATTTCTCCTTCAACAAGCCGAAGTAATGCAGTTCTAGTCATTAATTTAAACGGAAATATTAGCGCTAATGATGCATATAGTATTCGCTCAATTCGTCCAGTTGTCTATTTAAATACCAATGTTAAAATAATTGCTGGGGAAGGAACAAGCACTGAACCATATGTTTTGGAATAATACAGCAAATAAAAAAGCCACATCTTTTGATGTGGTATTTTTTATTTAATCATTATTGTAGCCAGTCCATCCGGCACCAATAATAATTACAAGTAAGATAAATAAGACAATCCATAGAGCAGCACCCCATGAATATCCACCAGTTGTGTAACCAGCGAATCCAGGATTTTGCATACAACATGGATTTTGTTGCATTCCATAGCTGTTATTATATCCGTAATAATACATATATATACCTCCTTTATCTAATATAGTTTATTAATATAGTTATATTTTTGACATTACATTTTTTTGATTTACGTAAAAAAGATGTAATAAAAAACAAATGTATGATATAATTTGTTTAGGATGGTGATAGAATGTATAATTACATTATAGGAAGCATTGCATCAAATACATCTAATGCCGTTGTTATTGATAATAATGGAATAGGCTACAATGTCTTTGTTGCTAATCCTTATGCCTTTGAAATAGGGAAAGAATATAAAATTTATTTGTATAACCATATAAGGGAAGATGAGCATTCATTATATGGCTTTAAAACTGAAGAGGAAAAAGAATTGTTTTTGAGATTAATTAATGTTAAGGGGTTAGGGCCTAAGGTTGCTATGCCGATGTTTGCAACGGGAAGTGTAAATGGGATAGTTGATGCCATTGATCGTGAGAATGTCGTTTACTTAACGAAATTTCCTAAAGTAGGAGATAAATTAGCTAGACAAATTATTTTGGATTTGAAGGGAAAACTTACGCCAACAGAAACTGCTACAGGAGAATCTAATGAATTAGTAGCTGTATTGGAGAGTTTAGGATATAAAACACCAGATATTAAAAAAGTCTTACCACACATTAATTATTCGGATACGATTGAAAATCAAATAAAAGAAGCACTTAAACTAATGTTAAGAGGATAACTATGCGTATTGGTATAGATATCGATGATACGATTACAAATTCACATGACTATGTCATATATTTGAAGAAAAAATATTTACCTCAATATGATTCGACAAAGTTATTGCCCGATGATGTCTTTAGGGAATTTATCAATAAATATGATTCGTTAATTCATAAAAATGCGCCACTTAAAGAGGGCGTGGTAGAAGCTATAACTTATCTTAAAAAGGCGGGACATACAATATATGTTATGAGTGCTCGTGGCAATTATTCTAAAACTTCATATGAAGATTCACGAGATTATCTTTTACGACATAATATTCCCTACGATAAGTTAATTTGCAATGTAGGAACGAAAGTAGAGGCTGTAAAACGCGAAAAAATCGATTTGTTTATCGATGATAATGCTCAAGTGTGTAATAATTTAAGGGATAACAACATCAATGTGATAAAAATGAAACGTCATGATGATAAAGAAAATGACCTATTAACATGTGCTAATTGGGAAGAAATAATAAAATGTATAAAGGAGAACTTTAATGGATAGAATAATAACAAATGAAATCAAAGATGAAGATATAATAGATGATTCTATAAGACCTCAATCTTTAAATGAATATGTTGGACAAAATGAAGTAAAGGAAAATATTCGCGTATTTATTGAGGCCGCTAAAATGCGCAATGAGCCCTTAGATCATGTCTTGTTATATGGTCCTCCAGGTTTAGGTAAAACAACTCTTGCACATATTATTGCCAATGAATTAGGAACGAATTTACGAACGAGTTCTGGTCCAGCAATTGAAAAAAGTGGAGATTTAGCAGCTGTTTTATCCAATCTTGAACCGGGTGATGTCTTGTTCATCGATGAAATTCATCGCATGCCCAAATTTATTGAAGAAATACTTTATCCAGCTATGGAAGATTTTGAGTTGGATATTGTCGTAGGTAGCGAGGGATCTAGTCGCAGTATCAAAATAGATTTGCCGCCCTTTACGCTCGTTGGTGCAACAACTAGAGCGGGAGATATATCTAGTCCTCTAAGAGATCGCTTTGGCATTGTCTCGAAATTAAATTATTATTCAGAGGATGAATTAAAGGGGATTATTAAAAGAACTAGCAAGGTTTTGAATATGGAAATCACGGATGAGGCGGCGATAGAATTAGCTAAGCGCAGTCGCAAGACACCAAGAATTGCCAATCGTCTATTCAAGCGCGTTCGCGATTTTGCTGCGGTAATTGGCGATGGAATAATTGATTTTGACATAACAAATGAGGCATTGACACGCTTAAAGGTTGATAAATATGGTTTGGATCAAATTGATATCGAATACTTGACGACTCTCATTGGCAAATTTAATGGGGGACCTGTTGGAGTGGAAACTATAGCATCAGCTATTGGAGAAGAAGTATCAACTTTAGAAGATGTCGTTGAACCATATTTAATGCAAGAGGGATTTATTAAACGCACCCAAAGAGGAAGAATGGCAACAGATAAAGCCTATGAACATCTTGGCTGTGGAGAAAATCAACTTTTCTAATGATAGTAAAGTAGCTTCAATAATTATAGCGTTTTTTCAATATTTTTGGTATGATGATAATATACGGAGGTTATGCTATGGAATGGGATACTGAATATTTAATACCAGGGATGGTTTTAAAAGATGACTTAATGCAGGAAAATGGAATTGATACTGCACCATTAATGCCGGCAGGGAAAGTTATTACTGTTGAAGACATAGTTCGTTTAAAACGTCATAGAATAGAAAAAATAGTAATTGAAGAATATAATGAGACTTTTTTTGATTTGTTTCGCGATTTTGCTGCAGCAACTATTAAAACATATAGTGTCTCTAGCATTAGTAATGTTGCCAAAATTTATGAGTATATTGTAAATAGAACTCGCGATTTTAAATTTGATATGACTAAGTATTTAGATGATGAAAAGGGTTCAAATTCCATTACTCAACATGATGCAAGGGTCGCTTCAATGGCGGTTGCTTTAGCGACTAAACATAACAATACAGTTCCCGCTGATGAGCAAATTGATATTCGCGAAATGGCCGAGGCAGCTTTATTAAAAGATATTGGAATGAGAGCAAGCAATGCAGGCATTTTAAATAAGATAAAAAACACATATTCACCGGTATTGGCAAGGTATAAAGAAATTTATCCTAATATACCAAATGACATATTTGATAATTATAATTCTAAATTTCGTCCTTTTTATAGCTATCTGATTTTAAAAGGAAGCAAGTTAAGCAATACGCAAATAACTTCTATTCTTTTGCATAACGAAAAAGAAGTAGGAAAGAGTGGACCTTTAGGAATAGAAATGGGCAAGCAGGATTCAAAACTTCAAAGTGTTAAGATGGCGAAAATACTAAAAATATGTCAAGCCTATGATCTTCTTTTACAACGTGCTAAGGAGGAAAATCCGGAACAACCTTTTGGAAATATCAATGGAGTATTGGATAAAATGGTAGCATCGGGGCTATTAGATCCTTATTGGAAAAAGATGTTATCTCTAATCGTGCCGCTATACCCATTGGGAGAAAAGGTCGAATTAAGTGATGGAACAGTAGGTGTCGTATCCAAGTATAATGAATTTGATATGTCAAAGCCATATATAAGTGATTTAAATGGCAATGAAGTAGATATGCGTAAAGAACAATTAGTCATTGTAGGACTATGTTGTGAACCAAAAATGGGATCTATTGGCAGATCAATGAGTGCGGGAGCTTAAAAGATGAGTTAATCATCTTTTTTTTTAGGCTATTTAATAGTATACTTATAGACGAAGGAGTGATTCTATGCAAACTAAGGATTTTGATTATGAATTACCAGAAGAGTTAATTGCCCAAACTCCGCTTAAGGATCGTGCGTCATCTCGTCTGCTTGTTTTGGATAAGGATACGGGGGCTATTACGCATGATAGTTTTTCTAATATTATAAATTATTTGGAAAAGGGCGATGTCTTAGTTTTAAATGATACAAAGGTTATACCAGCGAGATTGATTGGTACCAAAGAGGAAACGGGAGCAGTTATAGAACTGTTATTACTTCAGGATTTGGGTAATGATATTTGGGAGTGCCTATCTAAACCTGCTAAGCGTTTACATATTGGTACGATTATTACTTTTGGCGACTCATTATTACAAGCAGAGGTAGTAGAAAAATTCGATGAGGGATTATGTCATGTCAAAATGCGATATAATGGTATTTTACTAGAAATTTTAGAAAAATTGGGGACTATGCCTCTTCCTCCGTATATTCATGAAAAATTAGAAGATCAAAGTCGCTATCAAACGGTATATGCTAAGAATATTGGTTCGGCAGCGGCTCCTACAGCAGGGTTACACTTTACTTTAGAACTTCTTAAGAAAATAGAGGATAAGGGAATTATTGTTACTTATGTAACCCTCCATGTTGGCTTGGGGACATTTAGACCAGTGGAGGTTGAAAATATTACGGATCATCACATGCATAGTGAATACTATAAAATGAGTGCGGAGACAGCGGATATTTTAAATCAAGCTAAGGAAAAGAAAAATCGCATTATTGCCGTAGGAACGACAAGTACGAGAGTTTTAGAGACTGTAGCAAGTAATAATAACGGCAAATTTAAAGAGTGTAGTGGGGAAACTAATATATTTATCTATCCGGGATATACTTTTCAGGGAATTGATGGTCTAATAACCAATTTTCATTTACCAAAATCGACGCTTTTAATGCTCGTATCAACTTTAGCAAGCAAAGAGTTTATCATGTCTGCATACAAAGAAGCCGTAAGAGAAAGGTATCGTTTCTTTTCGTTTGGCGATGCTATGTTTATTAATACTAATAAAAAGAGAAGTTAATCATATTTTGTTAACTTCTCTTTTCTCCCAAGGAATATAATCGGGAACAAATTTCTCTTGATAGATTTTTTCAAGGTATAATAATTTTGGGTTGTAAAAGCCCATTTTCCTTAGTGCTAGCTTTTTTATTTCTGACCAATTAGCCTCTTCATTATAAATATCTAATAATTTTAAATCTTTATCAATTACTAAAATAAAAAATATAATGATTTCATCAAGAGAATTTAAGCCTAGAATTTCTGGTTGAAACAACAATTGATATGATAGAGTATTGAGATTAACTTCATATTGGCCTAGATATTCTTCGGCTTTTAAACATAAAATATTATTTGTTTCTTGAGAGATGTTAAAAAATTTATTTGAGTTTTCGAACCTTTTGGCAAAAATATTAAAATAGGCATGATTGACATTGGTCAATAGTTCATCGTGACATCTTATTTTTTTGAAGTATTTTGCTTCATAGTTTAACATTTGAACATCATAGAATTCGACTTTTGATCGTATTTTAGATTCAATGGCGCCATTTTGACGTTTAAAAAGATGTTCTAATTCAAATCTTTTTGCTAAATTTTCTTCAGCTGCTATTTGTGATTTTAGAATAACGGGATATTCAAGATAGGCTTTATAAAGTGTAAGATTAGGATCAACAGCTTCAATTAAAAAGACAATTTTAGCATCATAGTTAGGTAAATCATTATTGGTATTGGTGGAACCTAAATATTGCAAAGCAGCTAGATATTTTTCAAATTCTCTACTTAGATAGGGATGATGTGGTAGACAAGAGAATAAGGTAGCATCAGTCTGTTTTACTAATTCTTTAATTCTCTTTAATTCGGCATTATCAATGTTTTCAAAGTTATTAAATTTGGTATCATTAGCATATAATCTTTTTCTAGCAATTTCAATTTGACTAGCAAGTATCACTTTAATCAGCCCCTTTAAACTTGTCATATTATACTAATAATAGAGATTAAAATCAAGGGGAATATGTGAATCAGTTGACTTGCACATATTATTAATTTTTTTATTTATTGTAATTCAAAAATGGTGATCACTATGGTATAATTTTATTAGAGGTTGATTTTATGAAGATAAAATATAATTTAATAAAAAAAGAAGCACATACTAATGCGCGATTGGGCAAATTGGAGACTAATTATGGAACATTTGATACCCCAATGTTTATGCCAGTTGGTACACAAGCAACAGTAAAGACCTTATCTCCTGAAGAATTAAAAGATATGAATGCCGGAATAATTCTTTCAAATACTTATCATTTGTGGTTGCGTCCAGGAGAAGACACTGTTAACCGCGCAGGAGGCTTGCATAAATTTATGAATTGGGATGGTCCAATATTGACTGATTCCGGAGGATTTCAAGTATTTTCCCTTGCCAAACCTAAGAATATTACGGAAGAGGGCGTTTATTTTAAAAATCATCTTAATGGAGATAAATTGTTTTTAACTCCCGAGAAAAGTATTGAAATTCAAAATAAACTCGATAGTGATATTGCTATGAGTTTTGATGAATGTCCACCAGCGAGTGCTGATTATGAATATATGAAAAATAGCATCGAAAGGACTCTTAGATGGGCGAAGAGAGGAAAAGATGTCCATAATAATCCTAATCAATCTTTATTTGGAATAATTCAAGGAGGATATTTTGAAGATTTGCGAGCATACTCAGCTAAGGAAACTGTTAAGATGGATTTCGATGGATATAGTATAGGTGGGGTTGCCAATGATCATGAATCAAAAGAGGATATGTATAAGGCAATAGAATATTCAACACCATATATTCCCGATGATAAGACGCGTTATCTCATGGGAGTTGGAGAACCAGAAGATATTTTAGAGGGAGTTATTCGCGGAATTGATATCTTTGATTGTGTCTTACCAACGAGATTAGCTCGTCATGGACATGCCTTTACGAAGTATGGCAAAATTAATTTAAAGAATGCCAAATATAAGGAGGACTTTTCGCCAATAGATGAAAATTGTGATTGTTATGCTTGTAAACATTACACAAAAAGCTATATTAAGCATCTTATCAATGCCGAAGAGACTTTTGGAGCTAGACTTCTCTCAATTCACAATATTCGCTTTCTTATTCGTCTAACTGAAGATATTCGTGAAGCCATTAAGAATGACAATTTACTTCAATATCGCGACCAATTTATGAGGGATTATTATGAAAAGAATAAGTAATTTTACCATTATATTTATAACTGTATTTATTCTTATTGGTGTGGTTGCCGCGGTGACAACGATACGCATTAATGCAGAGCATGAGGAAAAACTCGTATATGCTATGCAGAGCAAGGTAGAATATTATGCTAAAAGATGCTTTTTAGAAAATAGATGTGCCGATGAAGTGACGATAAATATGTTATATGAAAATGGCTATATGGAGGAATTATATCATCCCGTTACTAAGGAAGCTATTGATCCTAATATAAAGATTAGGTATGTCGATGGAAAAATTAGCGTTGATTGGCCAAAAGAAGATTAATTTCTTCTTTTTTAGAATATAGTTTTATTAGTGGGTTAGACTAGGAATCCGACGTGAGAGGAGAAAAAGTAAAAATGGCTAAAGTAGTAATTTTAGGGGGAAATGCTAGGAGCGGGAAAAGTACATTATCCTATATGTTAATTAAAAAAGGCTATAATAGAATATCATTTGATAATATTTTTAGTGCAATTGAAGAAGGCTTTAATTTAAAAATAGATGATTTTTCTGACAACTTAAAATTTGCCTTTTTTGAAAATATTGTTAATAAAGCAATTGAAGAAGCAGAGAATGAAGGAATTGATTCTGTAATAGATATGTATGATTTTTTGCCCGAAGATATCGACGCATTACAAAATAAAGAAAAAGTTAAAGTTTATTTTCTGGCATATCCAAGTTGTAATTTAGAGGAAATAAAATTCAATGTAATACATTATGCTAAGCCAACAGATTGGATTGCTCAAGTAAATGATGAATACTTAGATTCTTGTGTAAAAAGATTTTATGAGAGAAATCAGCTATTAGTTAGAGAATGCAATAAATATGGCTTAAGGTTAATTGATACTAAGGCTGGGGAAAATAGAAATAAGATTTTAAATCAATTACTAAAAGAAATTATAGATTAAGTCTAAATAGATATGTTCTTGTTTTAGGGTGACAATATGGCTAAAAAAATTATTGATAATTGTACAATTTTTCGCCTTTTAGATGGGATGGATAAAGATATTCAGCGGGAGAGATGTCTGGCGGCTTTTAAATCATATAATGAGGAAAGTGATGAGTTATCCGAGGAAAAAGGAGAACTATGGAATAAATTATTTTTGCTACTGGAAAATCAAGGAGACTTTGCAGATGTAATTGATATTTTAAAGGATTTGGTTTTAAATAAAGAAGAAGTGCGCCAAAATGAAGTTGATCTTTTGATTGTTCACAAGCGAATGGAGTATTTACAAGGTTTTATCTCTTTAGAGGAAATGCAAAAGGCTATCCACGATTTAATGCTCGATGACTATTATCATAAAGCAGAAACCGAGTATCGTGCTCGTTTATATGATCTATTAAGTCGCAATCCTGAGGATATAGATGAGGCGCTAATAAATAATATCAAAAACTTAAAAGAAGATGCTGTAAAGAAAAAACTCAATCCCGTATGTAAATATCCCAATTAAGTTAATTTAAAATAGGTATTGTAATATATTATAATATGTGCTAAAATATATATGCTTTTGAATAAAAAGCTAAATGTAATCCGCTGAAATTAATTTCATGATTGTATGGGTGTAATTTTAGAAAGGAGTGTTCTTATGAATTTAGTTGATAAGGTAAATGCTAAGTCAGTAAGAAATGATATTCCTGAATTTCGTGTTGGAGACACTGTTAGAGTTGACTACAAGATTCAAGAAGGTAAGACAAGTAGAATTCAAGCTTTCGAAGGATTAGTTGTAGCAATAAAGGGTGGTTCTATCAGCAGAACTTTCACTGTTAGAAAGAAAAGTGGAGGAATAGCTGTTAAGAGAGTATTCAAAGTGAATTCACCATTAATTGATAAAGTTGTTGTCGTAAGAAAAGGTATGGTACGTCGTGCTAAACTTAACTTTATCGATAATATGGCTGGGGAATATAAAGTTAAAGAGAGAAATTAATTTTCTCTTTTTTTGTTGTCAAATATAATTAACAATATTTATTTCTTATGCTATAATTAGTGTGGTGATTTATATGGCTAAGAATAAAGATAAAAATATAGAAAAAAATGTGAATGATGAGGAAGTAGAAAATAATACTAAAAAAGCGCATAAAGATATGGTGTTAGAATATATGCCTTATGTAATTATAATTGTATTTGTCGTGCTTATAAGAACTTTTATAGCAACGCCAATAAAAGTAAATGGTTCAAGTATGTCTCCTACATTATATAATGGAGATCATATGTTACTTTACAAATTGACTCCTAAAACTCGAGGCATTAAGAGATTTGATATTGTAGTTATATCGACTGATAGTGGTAAACTTATTAAGAGAGTAATTGGTCTACCAGGAGAAAAAATTAGATATGAAATAACAAAAGATGAGGAAGAAAGAGAAGTTGCTACACTTTATATCAATGGTGAGGCTGTTGAAGAGAATTTTATAACTGATGAAGCCAAAAATGCCACATGCGTTATTGATACGAAAATTTGTAATGGCGAGGATGTCGAGATACCTGAGGGCGAATATTATGTAATGGGCGATAATCGCATTAATTCTAAGGATTCGAGAATGATTGGAACGGTTGATAAGAAGAATATAAGCGGAACTACGCAGTTGATATTATTTCCGTTTAATCGTATTGGCAAAGTGAAATAGAGGCAAGAATTTGTTTTAATACTTTGGAATATAGATGGTAGGTGTATTTTATGAAAGAGTATATAAAGAAAAATCTAGGGGATATGGTAATACAATATGTATTTAGTATTATTATCGTTCTTATTTTGGGATATTTTCTCAAATTGGATTTATTGCAGTTAATTATTATTGAGACTGTTATCGTTTTTATAGACTTTTTTTGGAAATATAGAAGATACAAAAAGGAAAATAGCGAGAAAAAGAGTTAAAATTACATAAAAACATCTTAAATAGTGTTTAAAAATAAGTAAAAAAGTAATAAGTAAAGGTTTTTCTATTACTTTTTTTATTTTTGTGGTAAAATATAGGGCAATTATGTTAAAGGGGGAAAAAAGATGTCTAAGGCAGTTAATGAGATTAAAAAAATATATAAAACTTTAGTAGAAAAAGAGTTAAGAGATATATGCGAGATGGTTATTGAGAGAGGAACATTTTCCTATTTCGGTCATAAGTATATCTATTATGATGCCTTTAAAAAAGTGGGAAAGGAATATATTTCTACCAAAGAGTTGCCAGTTGATGATGATTTTATCGATAATTTTTTGCAGGAGATGACAAGGGAGAAAAATTTAGAAAATATCGGCAATACCAATTTTGCTGTGGGATATATTAATTTTTTTAATAAGCATCTATTTGAAAGTGTTTCTTCGTATATAAAGGCCAATAACAAAGAGCGCACTTATGATATTAGTTGCTTAAAGAATTTATTGACTTTCTTGACTTTGAGATTGACATCAGTCTTTTCTGAATTTGCAAAGCTAAAGACATTACTCGATAATTTGGGAATTTCAGCGCAGATTCAATTAGAGATTTTTATAGAGATTATAGAAGCAAATTATAAATGCTTTAGCCAAAAGGAATTTTATGTTTTTAAGCCAGATTATGAAGAGATGCTTCAACATCGTTTCCGTCATTTGAGTAAGGAGCAAATTACGGATATTGTAAAAAATAACAGGATAGAGAAATTCTTGAATGAAGATAATCCGCAGGCAGAGAAGGCACAGGATGAATTGAGAGAATATATGCAGGCTAATTGTGTCGATGTTACAGATCTGCAAAATAACTGTATTCTCCTAGTGCAAACAATTGGGAAAACTCCAAGAACAGAAGAAGATAATGCTATTATTGATGAGTGTATGAATAATCTTTATTTTCCAGATTTGACGTATCGTTTGATTAAGTATTTAGATCATGAAGAGGAAAAGAAAATGAGCAGTCTTTTGGAATCGCGTAAGAGAGAAATGAAAAAAGATAATATACTTAGGGCAAATAAAGAAAGCGAAAATGCTCCAATGCCAAAAAAACAGACAACTTTGAATCAAACATTGAGAGAAATTGGCACATATTATGATATAGATGATAAGAAAATAAAAGAGATATTATCAATGGATAAGATAATATATGTATTATCTTTAATGTATTCAATAAATATGGAAAAAGATTCTATAGATGCATTCTTAAGAAGTGCTATGAGGGAATTTAAGAATATGCATCCATATGCCATATATAATCAAGCATATGATAAATTTGTCTTCTTAGGGGAAAATAATGCAGAAATAAAGGAACACTTAGAGATGATTGAATATATCTTAAGTGATACAAGTATATTCATGTGCGATGAAGAAGAATATATAGAAACTAAGAGATTGGTTGAAGAAGAGTTAAACGAGATAATGCAAGCAATTAATGGAAATTTCACTTATGAAATAGAGGAAGCTAAGAAACTGTTAAAATAAGCTAAATAAAGAATAGGAAGAGTAGTTATGGAAGAAATAATAAAAGAACTAGAAAGTCATCTGGAAAATTTAAGGAATCAAGAACATGCGGATGTATGTGCTTTCATCAATAATGAAGTTTTAAAAGATGATTCTGAATATTATCGTGAATTAACGGAAGTTGAGAGAGAAAAAATGATTGCTCAATGTGAGGAGAGAGTTAGAATTGATAATTATGATAGATCGTATATTATACATCTTTTAAGCAGTTTTATTGATTATCTATGTCTAGAGGAACATCAAGTGTTTTTGGAGTTTGATAAATTAGCAGAGATATTTAAATATATTAATTTAAATACTACGAGTCAAATAAAAGTATTATTAAATATAATTAGGGCAAATCACAAATTAGACGTCAATTCTGATGAGCCGACATTTGTACCTAATGTCAATGCTCTTATGGAATATGAATATAAATATATGGATAAAGATGAACTACGTACAGTATTTTCAGAACATCGCTTTGAGGCATTTTTAGATGATGAGACTTACGAGAATAGACGTGGTAGGGATGAAGTAGAGAAAAGATATGAAGAGACAAAATTGGATTTTACAGTACGTCAGCGAGCTTCAAATACACTTGATGATATATTGAATCGCGATTGGAAAGAATTAACGGAGGAAGATTATCAAACGATTATTAAAAATATGAATGAGATATTCTTTAATCATCTTGCCTATAGATTAGTTAAATTATTAAAAAAGCAAAAGAAATTAGCTAATGACAATGAGGAGAATGCTAAGAAGTTAAGGGTTGATACTAGAGAAACTTCAAGCAATACGGAAAGCAAACCGGTAATAAAACAGAGAAAGTTAAATCAAGTATATTATGAAATAGGAAAATTATACGATTTAGAAAACTTTAAAACTAAAATGCCTTTGTCATTAAATGAAATTATTTACCTTTTATCATTGATGTATTCTATTAATATGGAAAGTAAAGTGATAGATAAGTTCCTCGGTTCCGTAATGCATCAATATTTTAAGGGCAACCCCTTTGTAATTTATTATGAATCATATGATAAATTTGTAAAGATGAGTAGTAATTCAGATATTAAGGGACACCTTGATATGATCGAATATCTATTAAGTGATTTTGCTATCTTTATGTGTACTAGTGATAAGTATGCGGAAATAAAAGAGATGGTGGAAGAAGAGATAAAAGCAATAGGTGATATAATAGGCAATGATTATACATATGAAAAGACTTGTGCAAAAAAACAACTTATATAATGAAGAATAGGAAGAAAAAATATGAAAGAAATAAAAGAGGAATTGGAAAAAAGTTTAGAGAAATTGCTATATGAAGAGACTAGTGAGGTTTATATTAAAGCTGTTAAATCAATAGCATTCAGTGCGATTAAAGAAATAGATCGTCGTGTAGAAAACTCAAGTTCTTTGACATCTATGAGTAAGGAAGTAACACTAAATAAGGTTGTTAATGATATAAGCAATGATAAAATAGGCTTTTTGCGTTGGATGAATGAAAATAACAAGGGTCTTTATGATAAATGTGAAAAAGAAGTACAAGAGGAAAATCCTGAACGTACTGATATGATTTTTTCATTGGAAGCATTTCTAGATTTTTTGGATTTAGAGAAAGCAGATGTGTTTTTAGAGTTTGATCAATTAGCTAAAATTTTTAAATATATTAAGTTTGATACTAATTATCAAATGAGATTACTTTTTCGTATTTTAAAGAATAATAGTGAAATAGATGGCTCACTTGATACAAATGTCTTTGTTCCGGACGTTCATCAATTATTAGATTTTGATTATGATCATATTACACGTGATGAGATAATTGAGATTTTAAGAAATAATCAACTTGAAGATTATTTTAAGGATACAAGGCCAGAAAATATGGATGCTAGATCTGAATTGCTAAAACGCTTTAATGAGACAAAAAAGGATTATACACAATATAAAAATGCTTGTTGTCATCTTTATCGAATATTCTCTAGTAAAACATCTGATTTAGATGAAAATGCTTATCAAGAGATATTTATATATATGAATATGATTTCTTTTAGACATTTAGCCAATCGCATAATAAAGTTTTTAAAGAAAAATAATAAGTTAGATAAGACCTTGTATGAGATATTAGAAAATATAGGGAATATAAATAGCAGTGATATGCCAGTTGAGAAAAAAAGCGATGATAAAAAGGTAGAAACAAAAGAGAAAAAAGATGAGATAACAGTTCCTAAAAAACAGACAAGTTTGAATCAAACATTGAGGGAAATTGGTACATATTATGATATAGATGATAAGAAAATAAAAGAGACGTTATCAATGGATAAAATAATATATGTATTATCATTGATGTATTCAATAAATATGGAAAAAGATTCTATAGATGCATTCTTAAGAAGTGCTA
>ERZ777305.773-NODE-773-length-48238-cov-3.548804_pt1 | contig 48238 bp, 51 predicted proteins | sample MGYA00374965_ERZ777305 | MGnify/ENA primary metagenome ERZ777305 (study PRJEB29328, sample SAMD00013331) | mouse gut metagenome | study: EMG produced TPA metagenomics assembly of the Metagenome analysis of fecal microbiota from mouse which was promoted...
CTTACGGCCTGCTGGTACCTGATTTATTAACTTATAAACTTATTATACGAGGAGGGATCCATTATGATAACGGCAAAGCCTCAGTAATATGCCCGGACTGTAAAGGCCGCTTCGCCGGTGGCAAAGGACTGTATCCTCGCGTTTATCTCCGGCGGTCCTATCTGTACTTATAGGTTAGGCGCTGTGTAATTTATACCAAAACCTTGGCCTTGAGCTGCCGCGGGCCCGCCCTGCTACTAATAAATATGCTAGGATTAAATTGCCCTCAAAATGCAAAGACTACCTCCTGCACGAATTACAGGAGGTAGTAAACTTACCTCCTAAAAGGAGGTAAGTTTTATGCAGGGGAAAGTAGAGATATGCGGTGTAAATACCTCAAAGCTGAAGGTGCTAAAAAGCAGCGAGACCCGGGAGCTTTTAATACGCGCCCACGACGGGGACAAGGGGGCCCGGGAGAAGCTGATACAGGGGAACCTGCGCTTAGTCCTCAGCGTCATACAGCGCTTTGGAAACCGGGGCGAGAACCCGGACGACCTGTTCCAGGTAGGGTGCATCGGGCTGATGAAGGCCATCGACCACTTTGACGTGAGCCAGGGCGTGCAGTTTTCCACTTATGGGGTTCCCATGATCATCGGTGAGGTGCGCCGGTTTCTGCGTGACAACAACTCCGTGAGGGTCAGCCGCTCCATGCGGGACACGGCCTATAAGGCCATCCAGTGCAAGGAGCGCCTTACCGCAAAGAACGGCAGGGAGCCCACTGTGGAGGAGATGGCGACTGAGCTTGGGATAAAGCGGGAGGACGTGGTGGTGGCCCTGGAGGCCATTGTTGAACCGGTGTCCCTATACGAGCCCACCTTCTCCGACGGCGGGGACCCGGTGTATATCATGGACCAGGTAGGCGGCAGCGACGACCAGGACTGGCTGGAGGAGATAGCCATAAAACAGGCCATCCACAACCTATCTGAGCGGGAAAAGCGCATACTCTCCATGCGCTTTCTGGACGGCAGGACCCAGATGGAGGTGGCGGGCCTTGTGGGCATCTCCCAGGCCCAGGTGTCAAGGCTTGAGAAGGGGGCCCTTGGGAAGATAAAGGCGGAGATAAGGGCTTAACTTTAGGACAATATATGCCGATATACTTCATATAAGCGTATTGGAGGCATCGGCATGAACATAAAAATAGAGGGCGGCAGGCCGGTCTTTTACGGCGAGCCGGTCAGGGTAACCCACACAGACGTTACCGGAGGGGAGAACATGACGGTGAACGGCCAGACCGTGAAGCGGGTGACCGGGAACAGGACTGAGTACACCCTAAATGCCGGCGAGATGAACGCCATCGGCTGGACAATAGACGGCTCTGTGCACCAGCCCCACTGGAAACAGCTGGAGAACGTAAAGGACACCTTCTTCCGGGGTGCGGGCTGCGGCGCGAAGATATCAGAGGATATCCAGAGCATGAAAGGCTCCATGGAGAGCCTTGCCGACGGTTTCTTCGATGGGGAAGTGACCGAGAGCGAGCTTGCGGACAAATTCCAGGCCCTGGCTGAAAAGTTCATCGGTATCTGTAAGGAAAAGCAGTACCCCTTCCCGATGCTCACCGGCATGGGCGAGGCGGCTATGTCCTTCGCCTATGACTGCTTTCGGGGAGCCATACTGAAGTCCGCCGTGCAGCATAACAACGCCGAGGGCAGTGAGCTTGCCTCCAAGCATAACCGTGACTGGCACTATTATAACTCTGACTACTACTATAAGAGCGAGAGCGCCATCGGGGCAATATCCGAAAGGGTAATGGGTATGGCCCAAGAGCGGGATTATAAAGAGTTCCAGATACCCGACTATATAGCTATCGGCAAGAACAGCCTTTATAATTTCAACTCCGCTGTCTCCGGCGAGAGCGACTATATCCCCGGCGGTCTGCTGGCCATAGAGGAGAAGTGGATACTGGACTTTGACGCGGTGCCGCCAGAGGACTTTAAGTGGTTCTTTGAGGAGGAGGGCAGCAAGGAGGGCGTGCTCATAAGCGGGGGCGGGGAGGATATACCCCGGCCAAAGTCCAGGGTTTGGGCCATGTACAGGGATATGCTCGTCTCAAAGAGCTTTGATTTCAGCCTGGGCCGGGACCTGCCCTCGGAGGTGAAGAATCTGGGGGATTTGTTGCAGTTCGGGGCCGGGGTAAAGAGTGAAATCGTTGCGGTCAATAAGTATCTGCGGAACTTCCAGGTGGCCCCCAGCGGGTACTTTGCCGATAAGGCGTGGAGCGAGAGCCAGAAAAGGGCTGAGGGCGGATGGGATGCGAGAGCGTAATAATAACATATAGAGACTGGAGAGACACATATGAACATAACACCTATCGCAAACAATATAAAGAACTATGGCCCCGGCTCAAAGGTAACCATCTCTGAAGAGGCCCTGGAGAAGCTGGAGACCAGTATCAGAGAGGGCCGCTTCGACTCCTTCCAGCCGGGAGAGGATTATGGGATAAGGCAGCTTGAGGAGCTGGACGAGGACATTATCGGGAGGGTGCTTGGAAAGCCGCAGCTCTCCACCACCTTCACCAACAGCCAGGTCTCTGAAAAGGCCAGGGAGCTGGCTATGCTTATGGACGAGCGGGACGACGCCCTTCGGTCCCAGCTGAAAGAGTTTAGCCTGACTATCAGCCGGGACCAGCTTGCGGAGCACTTCGGGGAGGTGGGCCGGAAAATAGACGAGGCCTTTTCAGAGGGCTCCATCACCCGGCAGGAGTATGAGGATTTGAACGCTGGGCTTAAAAAGTATACAGAGACCGTCACCGCCCGGGAGGAGCGCAGGGCCGCCGTCCAGGAGGTCCTCAGGAGGAACGCCAAGGCCATGGACGCCATGATGAGAAGGGGCGCTTCTCAAAAGGAGATAGAGGAGTTCGCCAAGTGGAACCGTGAGACCCTTTCGGACAGGATAGACGAGCTTGTGAAAAAGAGCAAGGAGTATGACCGGGAACTTATGGCGGCGCTTATAGAGCGTGTGCGCGGGGGAGAGGACATATTAAAGCAGGAGGAGAAGGGGGAGCCCGGATAATGAAGCGGATAACCGTTCTTGGGGCCGGGACCTGGGGCACGGCCCTAGCGAGGATGCTCTCCAATACCGGCAGTGTAGTCACCGTCTGGTCCGCCCTTGACAGCGAGGTGAGTACGCTCTCAGAGACACGGGCGCACCCGAACCTTCCCGGGGTGGAGCTGCCACGGGAGCTTATCTTTACCGGCAGCATGGAGGAGGCCTGCCGGGAGATGGACCTGCTGCTGTTCGCGGTGCCCTCGCCCTATGTGCGCGAGACCGCCAGGAGGGCCGCGCCCTATATCGGCCCGGGCCAGCTTATAGCCGACGCGGCCAAGGGCATAGAGGCCGGCACACTTCTGACCATGACCGGGGTCATAGCTGACGAGCTCAAAAAAGCCGGGGCGGGGCCCGCAAGGTTAGTGGCCCTCTCCGGCCCCACCCACGCCGAGGAGGTGGCAAGGGATATGCCCACCACCATCGTTTCCGCAAGCCCGGACCAGGAGGCGGCAAGGCAGGTCCAGGACCTGTGCATGAATACCTGCATGAGGGTGTATACAAACCCCGATATCCGGGGGGTGGAGCTCTGCGGGGCGGTGAAGAACGTGATAGCCCTGGCCTCGGGCATCTCTCTGGGGTTAGGCTATGGCGACAATACCAAGGCGGCCATTATCACCCGGGGCCTTGCGGAGCTGACACGGCTGGGCTGCGCCATGGGCTGCGACCGGCAGACCTTTACGGGCCTTGGGGGCATTGGGGACCTGATAGTTACCGCTACCAGCATCCACAGCCGCAACAACCGCTGCGGGCAGCTTATAGGCGGAGGCCTTACGCCTGAGGAGGCTGTGGAGCGCACCGGCATGGTGGTGGAGGGCCTCCACGCCCTGCCTGCGGTGCTGGAGCTCTCCCGGCGGTACAAGGTGGAGATGCCCATTGTAGAGGCCGTGGAGTCCATTATCCACGGCGGGGTGCCCCCCGCTATGGCCGTGCGGGAGCTGATGTCCAGGGACCGCAAGGGCGAGGCGGTATATTAGACGTTTAGGTGTTTTTGACGCAAAACCTGTTGACAAATCCTCCTGAATTGGGTACTATAATATATATAATATAATACCCAAGAGGAGGTCGTTTCCAATGAAAGTAAATATCGGCACCTATTCCTTCGGCGGCATCGCCAGCTACTTAGGCCTTGGGCCCACCCTGCTGGAGAAATTTCAGACCATCAAGGCCCTGGGCTTCGACGGCGTGGAGCTGCTGCCTGTGGACCTGGACAATCCCGTTGAGGACATTAAGAAGTGGGCCCAGGAGACCGGGCTGGAGATAGTATCTGTTCACGCGGAGCCCACCGAGGAAATCGTCAAGAAGATGGCTGCTCTTGGCGGCAAGGCCGTTATCTGGGCCAGCACCGACTTCTGCAACAAGGAGGAGGCCATCGAGGTGGCCCACAAGCTGGACAAGATGGCCGAGATGGCGGAGCCCTACGGCATAAAGATCGGCTATCACAACCACAGCAAGGAGTTCTATGTGGACCAGGGCCTGCCCCTTATTGAGCATATGGCAAATAACTCCAGCAAGTTCTTCTTCCAGCTGGACTGCGGCTGGTGCATGAACGCAGGCACATATCCCCCCACCTTTATCCGCAGGTATAGGGACAGGATAGTGGCCATCCACGTCAAGGAGAACTGCCGGGTCCAGGGCCCAGGGCCCCAGCCCAAGTCAGCCCACGCCGAGGGTCCCCACGAGAGCCCCTTCGCCCATGTTAAGGAAATGTCCCTGGAGGAACGCCAGGCAATGTTGGATCAGTTCAACGCCCGGAACCAGAGCCCCGAGGGGCAGAAGCGCTTTAACGTCCAGTGCAAAATGGGCGCGCCCGAGTCCAATATGGACTGGAGGGCCATTAAGGAGGCCCTGGACGAGCAGAGCTTCGAGGCCTTCTGGGTGGTGGAGCGCGAGGGCTTCTATGACGAGCACGACAAGTGCATTGCGGACGACGCAAAGTTTGTGAAGGAGAATATCCAGTAAGAAAAAAATAAAGGGCCGGCCCTGCTGTCAGGGCCGGCCAAGGTTTTGTTTACAGCAGGACTATTCCGGCCTCTCTGCACTTCTCCCGGGTGTCGCTGTCCCAGAGGGAGGCCTGGACCTCGCCGATGTGGGCCTTGCCAAGAAGCAGCATACAGAGACGGCTCTGACCGATGCCGCCGCCTATGGTCAGTGGCAGTTCTCCTGCCAGGAGCAGCTTGTGGAAGGGCAGCGCCCGCCTGTGCTCACAGCCGGCTTCTTTAAGCTGGCGGTCAAGGCTCTCCGGGTCCACCCTTATGCCCATGCTGCTTATCTCCATGGCGCAGGCTAAGGGCTCGTGCCAGAAGAGCAGGTCGCCGTTAAGGGCCCAGTCGTCGTAGTCGGGGGCCCGGCCGTCGTGGAGCTTTCCACTCTTCAGTTTGCCGCCGATGCCCTCTATGAACACCGTCTTATGCTCTTTTGTGAATCGGTTCTCGCGCTCCTTGGAGCTAAGCTCGGGCCACATATCCTCCAGCTCCTGGGCGGTTATGAAGGTCACGTCACGGCACAGGTCCACGGGCAGGTCCGAAAACTGCCATTTGAGCTCATCCAAAGTGCCGCAGACGGCGCTGACTATCCTTCCGACCGTCTCCTGCAAAAAGCCTATATTTCTGCTCTCCCAGTCTATGACCTTCTCCCAGTCCCACTGGTCCACATAGACCGAGTGGAGATTGTCCAGTTCCTCGTCCCGGCGTATGGCGTTCATGTCCGTCACAAGGCCGTTGCCCACATAGAAGCCGTAGTCGTGAAGGGCCAGCCGCTTCCACTTTGCCAGGGAGTGCACCACCTGGCCGTCTATCCCCACGGCGGGGATGTCGAAGCCCACCGGGCGCTCCACGCCGTTGAGGTCATCGTTAAGGCCCGTTGAGGGATCCACAAAGAGGGGCGCTGTGACCCGCTTTAAATGCAGGGCCGCGCAGAGCTTCACCTGAAACACGTTCTTTATAAGGCCGATGGCCTTTTGGGTGTCGTAAAGGCTGAGGGTGGAGATATAGCCTTCGGGTATTGTCGTCATGGGAAACACCTCCAATCGGTTAGCTTGCTTTGCCTTACTTTACTGCGACGGCCTCTATCTCAAAGAGTGCGCCCTTGGGAAGGGCCGCCACCTGGACGCAGGAGCGGGCAGGGGCCTCGCCGGTGAAATACTCGGCGTAAATGGCGTTTATAGCCGCGAAGTCGTTGATGTCTGCCAAAAATACGGTGGTCTTGACCACGTCTGAGAGGGCCATGCCGCCGGCTTCAAGCACGGCTTTAAGGTTCTCGAGGGCCTGCCTGGCTTGGGCTTCTACCCCGTCGGGCAGCTCTCCGGTGGCGGGGACGAGCCCCAGCTGGCCAGAGGTGTAGAGAGTATTGCCGCAGAGCTTTGCGTGGCAGTAGGGGCCCACGGCGGCAGGGGCATTTTGAGCTGTTATTGTCTTGTTCATGGAAATATCCTCCCTTTGATTTTTTATACACCATATATATTATACTTTTTGCGGGAAAAAATCAAGCCCTTGACATTCCCGAGGTACTGCGCTAATATGATAGTAAAATTATCGGGAGGTCATAATTGTGAAACTAGGCGCGCAGCTTTTCACCTTACGCGAGTACACCCAGACGGAAAAGGACCTGGACTACTCCCTTATGCGGGTGGCCCAGATGGGCTATACCACCGTGCAGATATCGGCCGTAGGGCCCATCGCCCCAGAGAGGGTCCGGGAGCTCTGCGATAAGCACGGACTCGAGATAGTGCTGACCCATACGGACCCCAACCGTATTCTGAACGACACAGAGAACGTCATAAAAGAGCACGACGTCATGGGCTGTAAGTACATAGGCATCGGCATGATGCCCAAGAAATACTGCTCTCCCGAATGGCTTTGGCACTTCGCCGATGACTATAAAGAGGCCGCAAGGAAAATTGCCGCCGCAGGCAAGCTGCTGATGTACCATAATCACAACGTGGAGTTCCAGAAGTTCGGCGGCAAGCTGGTGATAGACACCCTGCTGGAGAGCTTCGCCCCCGGTGAGCTGGGCTTTACCCTGGACACCTACTGGGTGCATATGGGCGGCGCTGATGTGTGCGCCTGGATGGAGAAGCTCTCTGGGCGCATACCCTGCATACACCTTAAGGATATGGCCGTAAGCGGCTGGGAGCCGGTGATGGCCCCGGTGGGGGAGGGTAACCTGGACTTTGATAAAATTATTAAGACGGCAAAGAGGTGCGGGACAGAGCATCTTCTGGTGGAGCAGGACACCTGCGTGGGCAGCCCCTTCGACTGCCTTGAGATAAGCTTTAAGAATTTGCGGGGGAAGTATTGAGCTTTTTATAGAGCCTGACGGCCCAGACCGCCAGCAGCACCGCCCACAAAAGCACCCAGCCCTCGCAGAGAAGCATACTCACCGCGCCACGCTGGTACAGGGCGGCGAAAACGTCCACTAAAGCGTGGGCCAGGATAGCCAGGGGCAGGTACAGGCGGCTCTTGCCCGTGTCCAGCCCATAGGCCACCACCAGGGTCAGGGAGATGTGCGCGGACATGACTAGTACGCGCTCCACAATGTTCAGCAGCCCCATCATGGGGCCGAAGCTGGCCGCAGCCTCCAGGGCGGGGCCGATATTACCGGCGCCTGTGGGGTCCAGCATTTTTCCTGTGGCTTCGGGGCCCTGGAGCATCAACAGCACGGCTGTCACCAGATAGCTCAAAATGCCCATGAGTATGACAAAGACCTCTATGCCGCCGTGGCCTATGCCGTACATGACGTAGTCCTCTCTGCCGCGGTGCTTCTTCATGGTGAAGCGCAAAAAGACATAGCGCCCGCACTCCTCGAAGATACCGGCCATAGACGCGCCGTAGAGCACGTAGAGGGGCGTGCTTGAAAGTATCGTGCGGGAGACGGGGGTGTCCATGACGATGCACACCATATGTACCCCCAGCTCCAACACCCGAGCAAAGAGCAGGAAGCCCGCCGCCCCCAAGAACAGGGGCACGAAGCTGGGCTTTGCGCGCCTTCTCCAGACGAGGGCCGCGATTACGGGCAGCGCCAGCAGGAGCAGGGAGGTTATGGCCAGGACTATTACGGACTGAAATATGTTTGGTACGTTCTGCATATGCGTATTCTCCTTTGGACATTTTACGTTTAAGTTAAACGTTGTGTGTATTGTAGCATATACTCCCTGGAATGTCAAGTTCTTTCAAAGGCCGCCCTGCTTGACAGAAGGGCTTCATTGTGCTAAAATTTCCAGTATAAACTGAAAGATAAAAGGGGTTTGGCAGTATGAAAAATTATAAGCTCACCGTTTTAAAGGGCGACGGCATCGGGCCCGAGATAGTGGACGAGGCCATAAAGGCATTGGATAAGGCCGCGGACAAGTTTGGCTTTTCGGTAGAATATGACTATCAGCTCCTGGGGGGCGCGGCCATAGACGCCACAGGGGTCCCCCTGCCGGAGGAGACCGTCAATTCCTGCAAGGCGGCGGATTCGGTGATACTGGGCGCAGTGGGCGGGCCCAAGTGGGACAAGGAGCCCGGGAACAACAGGCCCGAAGCGGGGCTTCTGGGTATACGCAAGGCCTTGGGGCTCTACGCCAACCTGCGTCCCGCCGTGATATTCGCGCCACTGCGGGGCGCGTCTCCCCTGAAGCCCGAGATAATCGGGGAGAGCCTTGACATAATGGTGGTCAGAGAGCTTACCGGGGGCATCTACTTCGGGGACAGGGGCACCGAGGAGAGGGACGGCGTGAAGTCCGCCTTTGACACCGAGCGGTACTCCGTGCCGGAGATAGAACGCATTGCCCGGGTGGCCTTTGACATGGCCCAAAAGCGTGATAAACGGCTTACAAGCGTGGACAAGGCCAACGTGCTGGACAGCTCCAGGCTATGGCGGGCCACGGTGGACAGGATAGCAAAGGAGTACCCCGAGGTGCAGGTCAGCCATCTGTACGTGGATAATACCGCCATGCAGCTGGTCCGGGACCCGGGGCAGTTCGACGTGATACTTACCTCCAATATGTTCGGGGATATTCTCTCGGACGAGGCCTCCATGATAAGCGGCTCCATCGGTATGCTGGCCTCGGCTAGTTTAGGCGGCAGCGGCTTCGGACTGTACGAGCCTATCCATGGCTCCGCCCCTGACATCGCCGGACAGGACGCGGCGAACCCGCTGGCAACCATACTGTCAATAGCCATGCTGCTTCGGTACTCCCTGGACGAGCCCGAGGCTGCGAGGGCCATAGAGGACGCTGTGGCAAAGGCGCTCACCAAAGCCCGCACCCGGGATATCTACACCGAGGGCTGCGGCGCGAAGCTGGTGGGGTGCGGGGAGATGGGGGACATAGTGGCCTCCCTTATCTGAACCCTGGTACGGAAAACTTAATAGCTGCCACCGGGCAGCAGGTGCAATAGTAAAGCTTTGGCACCCGGCGCACATCGTTAGGTCTTTGAAGATGTGCGCGGGGTGCCCTGTTTTTTAAATTTTAGTACATTTTTCGGAGGTTTTTAGTATGAAAAAAGCTGATTTTCGCACGGTTTTGCGCGATTTCTACCACTATTTTACCCGGGGGGAGCGGGCGCTCTGGTGCTGCTCTGTGGCGCTGGTGCTTATCGTGCTCTGGGTGATGGCGAGTATTGGGGAGCCCTCCTACCTCTCGGTGACGGTGTGTTTTGCGGTGTTTCTTGTGAACGACTCCTATACCTATATAAACTGGCGCAGGCTGCAAAAAAGGCAGGGGGAGAAAAGCGGAGCTTGACCGCCCGGCGGAAAGGGGGTATACTGGTACTGCCAGATAAATTTGAAAAGCATAAAAGGGTGACTGAAATGAAAAAGATACTGCTCATCGCCACCGGCGGCACCATCGCCTCCCGCAAAACCGGGACGGGCCTTGCGCCGGGGTTTTCGGCGGAGGAGCTGCTGGCCAGGGTGCCGGAGGTCAGGGGCCTTTGCCGTGTGGAGGCCGTCCAGCCCCTGAACCTGGACAGCACCAACATATCCCCCGGGGACTGGCTCCTGATAGCGGAGGTGATAGAGGAGAATTACGGCCGCTTTGACGGCTTTGTTATATGCCACGGCACGGACACCCTGGCCTATACCGCCGCCGCGCTCTCCTATCTCATACAGAACACCGGCAAGCCCATCGTTCTGACCGGGGCTCAGCGGCCCATCGACCGGGAGGACACCGACGCAAGGCAGAACCTTCTTGACAGCTTCAGCTATGCTTGCAGCGGGGACAGCGGGGTGTGCATAGTATTCGGCGGCCATGTGATAGCGGGGACCAGGGCCAGAAAGACCCGTACCAAGAGCTATAACGCCTTTTCAAGCCTCAACTTCCCGGATATCGCGGAGCTTCGGGACCGGCGGGTGGTGCGCTTCATACCCTATAAGGGGGCGGGGGAGCCGGTTTTCACCCATAAGCTCAATACCCGGGTGGCCCTTCTGAAGCTGATACCCGGCCTGCCGCCGGAGATGTTTACCTCCGTTGGGGGGCTCTGCGACGGGCTGATAATCGAGAGCTACGGCGTGGGCGGCATCCCGGACGCGTACCTTTCGGAGCTTGAAAGCATACTGAACGCGGGCAAGACCGTAGTGCTTGCCACCCAGGTGCCCCAGGAGGGCAGCGACCTGTCGGTGTATCAGGTGGGCCACAGGCTCAAGGAGCGGGAGGGGCTTCTGGAGCCCTACGACATGACCCTGGAGGCGGCGGTGACAAAGCTTATGTGGGCGCTGGCGAGGACCAGGGAGCCGGGGGAGGTCAGGCGGCTTTTCTATACGCCGGTGAATTATGATCTGCTGTTTTGAGGGCTTATCGCGGAATAAACCGGCAGGTACAAGCAAATATTTTGGGGGCCGCTCATACAATTAACGTAAAGTATTAAACAGGTTAATTGTATAGGAGTGACCCCCATGTTTTTTGCAAATTTCCTCGACCTCCTGTCCCACGCCGTCTACCTTCTCCTGCACGTCACCGGTGCGGGCAGTTTCCCCCGGGCGCTGGGCGCCCAGGCCGAGCGGCAGGCCCTCTCGGAGATGGCCGCAGGCAGCGCCGCCGCCCGGCAGCGGCTTATAGAACATAACCTGCGGCTGGTGGCGCATATCGTGAAGAAATACTATGTCAGCGGCAGCGACCAGGAGGATCTGATTTCGATAGGGACAATAGGGCTGATAAAGGCGGTGGATACCTTTGACGCGGGGAAAGGGATACGGCTTTCCAGTTATGCTTCTAAGTGTATTGAAAATGAAATCCTCATGTTCTTCCGTTCCGGCAAAAAAACCGCCCAGGACGTGTCTATCAATGAGCCCATTGACTCAGATAAGGACGGCAACGCCCTGACCCTTATGGATACGATGGCCGTTGATGATACCGTTATCGACGACCTTGATGTTCGCATGAAAAGCGAGAAGCTTTATGACTATCTCCCCACCCTGGAGCCCCGAGAGCGCAGCGTTATCTGTATGCGCTACGGCCTTGGCGGCCGCAAGCCTCTGCCCCAGCGGGAGGTGGCGGGAAAGCTGGGCATCTCCCGGTCCTATGTATCCAGGATAGAGAAACGCGCCCTCCAGAAGCTGAGGGCACGTTTTGAAGCCGGAGAGGGGGAGGGCTAAAGAGTATATGCCCCTTTATTGCCGTTCGTTTAAGAGTCGGGTTTTTCCGAAGCCCTGCTCGTATCTGAAGGGGTACTCGCCCACCCCTTTAAGGGACGCGAGCCTTGCCCAGCGGAATTTCCCATCCCCAAGGCCCCTCCGGGGGGAGTGGAAAACAGGGCGGTGGTCACGGAGCTCATCGGGCAGCGGGGAGAGCACCATGCGGCCGCCAAGCTCCGGGTCCTTGGCACAGAGCTCCTTCAGGAGGTCCCGAAGGCCCAGCTGGGACAGGAACTCGCCGTTTATCAGGGAGTATTTCAAAAGGCACGACAGGTAATACTCCCCCATGGACAGGCAGATATCCGCGCCGCCATAGCCCTTGGAGTGTATATACAGCCGCCCGAAGCGGTCCTTCTGCCGGGGGCTGAGATGGGCGCTGCTGTCCTCGAAGCTGCCGGGGTGGTAGTAGTAGGCCTCGACCCATAGGGGCAGCAGTAAAATACCCTCTCCAAGCCGTACACAGAAGCGGGTGAGAAGCTGGTCGTTAAGGCTTTGCAGCAGCTCTATTTGGCTCTCCGTGTCCCGGGCTGCCTCCAGCCGGCGGACAGTTTCCTTTAGTTCAAGTATTGGCTCCATAGGCCGGTCACCTCACAGGGGTCTCAGGCGCGGTACACGTCTATGCCGAACTCTATCTCCGTATCCAGCCGCCGGGGGCAAGGACCCGCAGGACTTCTTCGGGAGAGAAGGGGGCGAAGATTGAAAGGATTACATCGCAGCTGCTGCCGCATACGGGGCAGAGGAAATGCTGCATAGGCTTTCTCCTTACTCCTTTTTGGCGAACAGTCTTTTGGCCCCGGCCCGGCAGAGGGCCAGGACTGTGCCCGCCGCCAGGGAGAGGACGAACACCCCCAGGGGTATCAGATGGAACACCCCGAACTCGTACTGCCACTGCATATGCTGCCAATACAGCCCCCGGAGGAAGTCCAAAAAGAAGATGTGCAGGAGATACACCGCCAGGGTGGTCTCCCGGCCCAGCCAGGACAGAACCCGAACCGGCTTCGGGGCATTATAGAGCGGGTGGTTCAAGGCTAGGTGCATTAGGAGGAAAGCTGTCAGTATAGAGCCCATGTACAGCTCCCAGGGACCAAAGGAGCGGTATTCCATAAGCGTCAGCCATGCAAATAGAAGGAACAGCGGCAGGCAGCACCACCAGGGGAGCTTTATTTTGGCAAAGGAGCCGGTGCGTATCAGCTTGCCCGAAAGGAAGAAGGGCAGGCCGAACAGCAGGAAGTTGCGGTAGTGGTAGAGCTGGAAGTCAACGCCGGGGTCCCGGGTCAGGAGCTGGTATATTGTAAGCCCGCCCAGCATAAGGGCCAGCGTAATACACCACCTGGTCCACCGGGGGAGCTTATCGAAAAGCCACCCCAGCAAAAGGTCCAGCAGCAGCACATAGGCGAAGGCCCCCAGAAACCAAAGATGGGCGCTGATGGGCGACTCGTTAAAGAGCAGAAGGTTCCTCCAGGACCCTGGGGGGAATATCTGGGAAAGCCGCATTCGGGCGGCGTAGGCGTTCTGCTGGGGCAGGAGCTCCATTGCAAGGTACATAAGGTTTCCCAGCACCGCCCATATGAGGATACGTAGAAACTGCCGGAGCTTACGCTTATTGTCAAAGCCCGCCGCGAAGTAGCCGGAGAACATGAAGAATAAGGGCACGGCAAAGCGGCAGAGGGCCACGGTCTCCTCGGCTCCTGCCACCCCGGAGCCGCTGAAATTGTGCAGGCAGATTATTGAGAAGGCCGCGGCAAGACGCAGGAGGTCTATGGTATGGTTGCGCTGCCTGAGCTGGGCATCCATTTTCATCACCTTACCTCGTTCAAATATCCAGCTGGGCGGAGAGCCAAGCCTTGGCAAGCTCCGGCCATACCCGGGCGATTTCACAGTCCCGGCGGAGCTTTTTCTGATACTCCGGGTCGGGCTCCCCGGGCGGGGCGAAGAAGCCGTCCAGCGCGTCGGCGGGCGCAGCCTCTATGCCGCCGGCTTTCAGCTTATCCCGCAGAGCGGTTATGGGCGCCAGGGTGTAGGTATCGCCGTGGTCGTTTCTCAGCCACGCGTCGTTTGCCAGGGCCAGGCCGTGCTGGCCGCTGGTGAACACGTGGTGGGCAAAGGGCACCCCAGCCGCCTTGCAGGCCCCCGCAAAGAGATAGCTGTTCTCCACGGGCACCGCGTCGTCCTCGGCGGTCTGCCATAGGAAGCAGGGGGGAGCTTTGTCCGTCACCTGGGTCTCAAGGCTCATGTAGTGCAGCATACCCGGGTCGGGCTCACGGCCCAAAAGCGCGTCGAAGGAGCCCCGGTGGGCGTGCTCGCCGGAGGTTATCACCGGGTAGCTGAGTAGGGCGGCGTTCGGGCGGTTTGAAATGCCCGCGTACTTCGGAGAGGGATCCTCCACGTCCTGCCAGTGGACGCACAGGCTGGCGCTGAGATGCCCGCCGGCAGAGAACCCGCATACGGCCAGCTTTTCAGGGTCTATATGAAACTCGGCGGCGTCCTTTCTTATGTACCGCACGGCCCTGGACAGGTCGTTTAAGGGCTGCAGGAGAAGGGGCTCCAGGCAGAGGGGGTTCACGGTATAGGTGAGCACGAAGGCGTTATAGCCGGAATTATAGAACTCCAGGGCCACCGGCTCGGCCTCGCTGGGGGCCACGAAGCAGTAGCCGCCGCCGGGCGTCACCAGCAAGGCGGGGTGCGGGGCGGGATCGGCGTGGATATAGCTGACGAGGAAGGGGGTAAAGCCGGCGGAGAGGGAATAATTGTACTCGCCGGGGGCATAGATTTTATGAGTCCGTTTTTGCATATCTGCTCCTTTCGGGGGCTTACTTTTTCTGTCTTGAGAGCCACTGCAAGAGGGTCACGGGCTCTCCGTCTATAGTCACGGGCCTGCCGTCATAGTCCAGGGTGCAGTCGTCGTTCAGCAGGGGTATCCAGGCGAAGTGGCCGATGTACTCGAAGGGGTTTCCCTCCTGGTCCTTAAAGCCCTCGTGTATATCCTTTATATTGTCCCAGTAGGTGAAGTGCACGTTCTTTGCCCCGGCGGCTATCAGGCGCTTATAGGTGGGCTCCACGGTCTCGGAGGGCTTTACCACCGGGTCGTTCTTCGCGTGGGTAAACCAGAGGGCCTTGTCCTTTATGCCCTTGATATCCTCGTCGGTGATGGTCTCGTCATACAGGGCCTCGCACACAGGGAAGGCCGCCGCGAAGTAGTCCGGGTGGTCAAGGAACATACGCATGGTCATGAAGCCGCCGTTGCTGTCGCCGCCGATGTATATGCGGTCCCGGTCGATATTCTCGTTGCGGGAGACAAAGTCCTCTATGCAGTCCATGAGGGCCTTGGAGTACATACTCTTACCTGTGCGGCCGTATTCGCCGCTGCCGTCGTTCATCCAGAAGGTGGGGGTCTGGGGGGCTAGGACGTAGGCCCCGCCGAAGTACGCCTGTATCTTCGGGGAGCTCAGGGCCACCACCTTATTGCCCATGTAGGCAACGGAGGGGTCAACGCCGCCCTCCCCCGCGCCGTGCAGCCAGATAATAAGGGGCCGGGGGCCGGGCTCCACGGTCTGGGGGAGGTAGTAGCCGTAGTTCAGGGGCTCTGCCGTGCGCGAGGTATCGTTTATCCAGCCCTTGGAGCAGGGGCAGCTTTCGCCTAAGGGATAGTCGTACACAAGGCCGGTGACAGCGCCCTCTGAGGTCTCCAGGGGCCCGGTCTGGGTTATAGTAAAGCGCATATTTACGAAGACGTTCAGCCCCTTGGGGGCGGAGATACGGGAGGCCAGCTGGTGTAAGGGGCCATAGGCAAGCTCCAGGGCCACGCAGTCCCCGGACTCCATGGGTTCGCCGGACAGGTCCGAGGGATAGGCTTTCTTTACCGGGATATACCCCCGGCTCTCCTCCTTGTCGTCCACGGCCATCCAGGACTTCGGTAGCAGGAGAAGTTCCCCTCTCTCGTCCAGGCGCCGGACGTACACGGAAAAGCTCTCTGGGCAGACGGCCCTGACAGGGGCGGGCAGGGGCAGGACGATTTTTGTGACGTAGGGGCCAAAATCGGTGACGCGGGTGTGGGTGTAGTAACCTTTGCTCATTATATTCGCTCCTTTATGCGTTTTTTTAATTATATCGCTTAAGCGGGCGGGTGTCAAGAGATGTGCTATATAATCGGGCGGAGGGGTCTATAACAGTATAGATGCACTGATAAGTCTGTGCACAGTTACCTGCCATATTATCAAAAAAGCATATAAAACTGGTTGACATTGCCATTTCGTTATGGTATAATGACTACGACCCAAAGCTGACCGAGGCAGGTTTTTGGATACTATGTTTGTTGTATCCAAAGAATAACCGGCCCGGGAGCGGCTCTTTAAAGGACGAAAACCCGCGCAGCCCTTTAGGGGCGTTTTACCGGGAGATAAGAGCTGAACAGCAGAGTCTACATACTATACTGCTTGTGAAGGAGGTGAGCCGGAGAGCTTTTCCTAATTTCTTTGCGGTGAAAAGCCGCGCGGGCTCATTAGCCGGGCGTTTTGAATAATCTCATAGAAAGGGTACCCTTTCTATATTGTGTATATCCAACGGATATACACAATAGTGCCTTGACGATGTGGGACCTGCGGCTTGCACCAAAGGGTTCCTCCCCAAAAAGCGGCGCCTGCGGGTGCGCCTTGAGGAAGGAGCTCATATTCCAAATTCAATATCCCGCGCAATTTTCCAGAGGAGGCATTTTATAATGCGTAAAAAGTTAATCGCACTTTTACTGGCGGCCGTTATGCTGGTATCCGTTTTCGCGGCCTGCGGCGGCGAGAATAACAGCAGCACCGCCGGCGGTGACAGCTCCGCCAGCACCCCCGAGAGCAGCACTGGCGGCGACAGCTCCGAGAGCGCTCCTGAGAGCTCCCAGGTAAGCACCGGCGACGGCGCTATGACCGAGGTGGGCACCCCCCGCAGCGAGACCCTGATAGTTGAGTTCCAGAGCGCTACGGACTGCCCCGGCCAGTTCAACACCTACATGAACGGCACCTCCGCCGGCATCGGCATCCATCAGCTCATGTCCGCTATGATGTGGGAGATGGACACCGTTAAGGGCGAGCAGTTCCCCGAGGTGGCCGCCGACATGGGCACCCCCAACGAGGACTTCACCGAGTGGACCATTAAGATCCGCGAGGGCATCAAGTGGTCCGACGGCGAGGACCTGAACGCTGAGGACGTGGCCTTCACCATGAATATGATAAAGGACACCGACTCCATCGGCGCCAGCTCCTACTACAAGCAGGTCTTCAAGTCCATCGAGGCTGTGGACGCTACCACCGTCAAGATCGTGACCAACGAGCCCTTCCCCAGGCTGACTCAGCGCTTTGGCGTTACCATCTGGGGCAACGACCTGCGCATCGTTCCCGAGCATATCTACAGCCAGCAGGCCGACGTGTACACCTTTAAGGACGAGCAGCCCGTAGTTGCCGGCCCCTACACTGTACATTCCTACGACCCCAACGGCGCATGGGTGCTCTATCAGCGCCGCGAGGACTGGGAGCAGTCCACCCTGGGCGTTGTGAATAAAGAGGTCTACGGCAACACCGACGCGCCTCCGGCGTGGGTATGGTTCCGCACCCTGGGCGACGACGAGTCCACCAAGCAGATGGCCATGATCAACAACGAGATCGACGTGCTCTGCGAGGTCACCCCCGAGGTTCTGGAGGCCATGATGGCCCAGAACGACAAGGTCAAGGCCTGGTACGCCGACTTCCCCTACGCTACCTCTGACGACCCCTGCTCCAAGGGCCTGGTGTTCTCCATGGGCAAGGGCGCTCCCTATAACGACCCCAACTTCCGCTGGGGCATGACCCTTATGCTGGACTTCGACCAGATATCCATGAACGTCTTTGAGGGTATCGGCCGCGCCTCCTGCTTCCCGATCCTGACGGCCACCACTGCCATGACCGAGCTGTACTATCAGCCCCTGAAGGAGTGGGTTACCGACTTCGAGCTGGATCTGGGCGACGGCACCAAGTTCAAGCCCTTCGATCCCGAGTATAAGAACCGCATGGCGGAGACCCTGCGCGCCCAGGGCCGCGACATTCCCACCGACGAGGCTACCCTTGAGGATATGTTCGGCATCGGCTGCTGGAAGCACGACGAGGAGGCCGCCACCAAGCTGCTGGCCTTGGCCGGCGTGACCAAGGAGGGCGACACCTGGATGTTCAACGGCGAGCCCTTCAAGTTCAACGTGTCCTACCTGTCCTCCGGCGAGTTCCAGGCCGGCCGCGGCGGCCAGGCTGCCTATAACCAGTGGAAGGCTCTGGGCTTTGACTGCACCCTGGTCTCTGAGAGCTCCGCTACCTGGGACACCAACGGCGGCACCGGCGAGTTTGACATCGGCGCTTACTGGCCCACCGGCGGCATCACCAAGGACATCTACTCTCAGATCTCCGGCTATGACAACGCCCTTATCAAGCCCCTGGGCGAGACCGGCTCCGGCCAGGGTATGCGCTGGGACAATGAAGAGGCCTCCAAGATCATCCAGGACCTCTCCAAGATCTCTCCCGACAGCGACGAGGCCTATCAGCTGGCCCAGGACTTCATGAAGATAGCTATTGAGGACTGCGTCATGATCGGCTTCCATTCCGGCGTTAAGTTCGTTCCCACCAACGACACCTACTGGACCGGCTATCCCTGCGCGGACGATCCCTACAACGGCCCCTGGTGGTGGTGGAGCTGCTTCAAGTACATCCTGCCCCATCTGAAGGCGGTTGGCTAAGGAGCGGTATCCCAAAAGGAAAATTAAAGGGCAGGAGGGCTTCACAGCCAAATGCCTGAAGTAGCATAAGTTTAGGGGAGAGGCGCGAACCTTCTTCTGTTGCGTCTCTCCCTTTTTATACTTAAATACTGTGTCAGTTTTTTTGCTCAATTAGCACATTTTTCGTCACTGTTGCGAAACATTAAGCGTTTCGCCGCCCTATAATCTGTCAGATAAGGAAGTGTATTTGTGAAATTCCGTACATATTTCTTGAAGCGTATCCTGACTTGGGCCCTGACGATCTGGATCGGCGTAACATTCATATTCTTCATCCCAAGAATGTTCCCTTCTGACCCTGTTCAGAACATGATCGGACAGATGACAGCCCGGTCCGGCTCTATGGACCCCGCCCAGAGAGAGGCGCTGGAGAGCCAGCTTCGGGTGCAGTTCGGCCTGGAGGGCTCTTTGCTACAGCAGTATGGCTCTTTCCTGTGGAACGGCCTTCTGCATTTTGACTTTGGCCCCTCCCTGATGAGCTATCCCACCCCGGTGAACGACATTATCGGCCGCAACCTGCCCTATACGGTGTGCCTGTCCCTGTTCTCCACCGTGTTCGCCTGGATAATCGGCAACGTGATAGGCCTTCTGGCCGGGTTCCGCAAGAACAAGCGCTCCTCCAAGATACTGGAGGGTATCGCCATCTGCATTTACCCAATTCCGTACTTTATCGTGGCCCTGATATTCCAGATAGTCTTCGCCTTCCTGCTGGGCTGGTTCCCCCTTACCACTACTCTGCCCGCCGCGGGCGGCGCTGCGGCGTTCTGGGGGGCCCTCTTAAAGGCCTCCGTGCTGCCGGCCCTCAGTATGCTGCTGGTGGGCACCGGCTGGTGGATAATCTCCATGAAGTCCCTTGCCGGGACCACGGCCGAGGAGGACTTTGTGCGCTATGCCCGCTACCGCGGTCTTTCCGAAGGGAAAATCGGCCGCAGCTATGTTTTCCATAACTCTATCCTGACCCAGATCACCGCTTTGGCTATGAGCCTGGGCGGCGTGTTCGGCGGCTCCATCATGGTCGAGATCATTTTCGGCTATCCGGGCGTTGGTACGCTGGTGCAGAACGCCATACTGGCTTCGGATTACAACATGATCCTGGGCTGCATCACCATCTCCATCGTGGCCGTGGCAACCGCCACACTGATAGTCGACCTGGTCTACCCGTTCATCGATCCACGGATCCGCTACAGCTAAGAAAGGAGGGAGTTTACACGTGGCTAAATTTAGAAAATTCTGGAAAAACGCGAATTTCCGCCTGAAAGCCGGACTTATTATCACGCTGATATTCTTTATCATCGGCTTTGTGGTCTATTTCTTCCCCCATGAGGACCCCTTCGCCTTCAACACCTACCCCAACAAGCTGGGCGCTTCCATGGAGCACCCCTTGGGCACCACCAATATGGGCCAGGATGTTATGTGGCTCCTTATTGAGGCCATACATAATTCTCTGACCATAGGACTTATTGTGGCGCTGATAGGCACCGTGGTGGGCGTTTTCGTGGGGCTGCTGGCCGGCTTTGCCGGCGGAGCCCTGGACCGTGTGCTAATGCTCATTACGGATACCTTTGTGGTTATCCCCTCGCTGCCCATACTGATCCTGATGACCTCGCTGATGAAGGGCAGCTCCACCGTCATACTGATGGCGCTGGTGCTGGCACTGTTCGCTTGGGCCTGGCCCAGCCGCCAGATACGCTCCATGGCCCTGACCATAAAGGAGCGCGACTTTATCCACACGGCGCGGTTCTCCGGCGAGGGCACCATACAGATAGTTGTCACAGAGATTCTGCCCTTTGCGCTGTCCTGGTCCCTGTCAAACTTCATGAACGCCGTTTTGAGCGCTATCGGCTCCGAGTCCAGCCTGGCGGTCCTGGGCCTTTCCCCCGGCAGTCTGGTGTCCCTGGGCAATATGATCCAGTGGGCCAGGGAAAAGAACGCGATTTTCACCCAGCAGTGGCTCTGGATAGGCTCGCCTATAGTGGCCACCGTGGTGCTGTTCATTGGCCTGTTTATGCTCATCACGGGCTATAATGACTATCAATCCATGAAGAGAGGCAGGTAAACCGAATATGTTAAAAATCGAGCATCTGTCCACCTCTTATAAGACCATAGACGGCGACGTGCACGTTATAAACGATCTCGACCTGACTATCAAAGACAACGAGATCTTCGGCATTGCGGGCGAGTCCGGCTGCGGCAAGACAACTCTGCTCAACACCCTCTACGACATCGTGGAGTTCCCCCTGGTGATAGACCAGGGCCGGGTGGTTCTGGAGGGGGAGAAGAACGGCAGCAAGTTCTCTTACGAGTCTGGCCAGATACGCAAAACCTGGTGGAACAATATTTCCTATGTGCCCCAGGCCGCCCAGAGCGTGCTTAACCCCATTGTGCGGCTGAAAAAGCAGTTTGTGGATTCAATACCCAAGGAGGACAGAAAGAATGAGACCGAGGCCCAGACACTGGAGCGCGTGGCCAACTACCTGAAAGAGCTGAGCCTTTCGCCGGATGTGCTGGAGGCATACCCCTTCCAGCTTTCAGGCGGTATGCGCCAGAGGGCCATCATAGCTCTTGCCACATTTATGTCTCCCAATGTGGTGCTGGCGGACGAACCCACCACCGCCCTGGACGTGGTGGTGCAAAAGGGCATTCTGATGATGCTTATGCGCCTGCAAAAGCAGCTGAAGAACACCCTTGTTATCGTCAGCCACGACATGGGCGTGCACTATCAGGTGACCAACCGCATGGCCATCATGTATTCCGGCAGCGTGGTGGAGCTGGGCAATACCGAGGACATCTTCGGCGACCCCATACATCCCTATACCACCATGCTGGTCGGGGCCCTGCCACGGGTGGGCGAGGATATACAGAGGGTCGGCATACCGGGTCGTCCCCCGGCCCTGAAGGACCCGCCTCCGGGCTGCCGCTTCGCGCCCAGGTGCCCCCACGCCACAGATAGGTGCCGCAAGGAGGTCCCGGCTTTCCGGGAGGTAAGGCCAGGCCGGTTTGCCGCCTGCCATCTGCTCAACGAGGAGGTGAAGGCGAATGGCTAAGAAATTACTTGAGATAAACGGCGTCAGCAAGATATTCCGCGTGGGCGGTATGCTCCGCGGCAAGAAGCTGGTGGCCGTGGACGACGTTACACTGTCCATCGACAGCGACAGGCCGGTTATACTGTCCATCGTGGGCGAGTCCGGCTGCGGCAAGTCCACCCTTTGCAAGATGGTTCTGCGCCTGCACAACCCGGACATGGGGGAGATTATCCTGGACGGCAAGAATTACGCCGACAAAAAGAGCTATGACCCCCATCAGTTCAAGCTGGACGTTCAGCCCATCTTCCAGAACCCCTATGAGTCCTTCTCCGCCAGGAAGACCGTGGATACCTACCTTTACAACACGGCTCTGCGGCTGGGCATAGCGAAGAACCGGCAGGAGGCCGACAGGCTGGTGGACGAGGCCCTAAAGAGCGTGGGAATGTCCCTTGAGGTCGTAAAGGGCAAGTACCCCACCCAGTTCTCCGGCGGCGAGCTCCAGCGCGTATCCATCGCCCGGGCCCTTATCACCCGGCCGAAGCTGATAATCGCCGACGAGCCCGTGGCGGCCATAGACGCCTCCATGAAGATGAACATTGTCAACCTCTTCAAGGAGCTTCGTGATAAGTACAAGATATCCTTCATCTATATTACCCACGACCTGTCCACGGCCTACTACGTGTCGGACTATATCGCCACCCTCTACCGCGGCTGCCTTATCGAATACGGGCCGGCCAAGGAGATAATGGACGAACCGGCTCACCCCTATACGGAGCTGCTCATGAGCTCTGTGCCCCGGGTAGGCGACAAGTGGGACAAGGAACTGGCCATGCCCGACATGGAGGGCAAGGAGTACGCCATCTCCTACTGCAAGTTTGCCCCCCGCTGTCCCTATGCCACGGACAAGTGCCGCCAGTCGCGGCCCGAGCCCACAAAGCTTGGGGAGGAGCGCATGGTGCTGTGCTATCATCCGCTTAACGGCAACAAGGATTAAAGCTTGGCCATATAAATCAAATAAGGCATGGGTTTTGGCCCATGCCTTATTTTTTATGAGTAAGCTTAGATCCACCTTGCCTCGGTCATCTTGTCCTCGAAGGTGATGGAGCGCTTGAGCACGTCGCAGGCCTTTACAAGACCCTCGTTCTGGCTCATAAGGCTGTCCTCATGCTCGATGGACAGCACATAGTCATAGCCCACCATGCGCAGGTTGCTGACAAACTCCTTCCAGAACAGCTCGTCGTGGCCGTAGCCGATGCTGCGGAAGATCCAGCTGCGATGGAGCTCGTCGGCATAGCTGATGGTGTCCAGGGTGCCGTTGACGGGGGCGTTTATGGGGTCTATTATAGCGTCCTTGGCGTGCACGTGGAAGATGGCGTCGCCGCCCAGGGCCCTGATGACCTTGATGGGGTCCATGCCCTGCCAGAACAGGTGGCTGGGGTCGAGGTTAGCGCCGATCTCGGGACCCACGGCCTCCCGCAGGCGCAGGAGGGTACGGGTGTTATGTACGCAGAAGCCCTGGTGCATCTCCATGGCTATCTTATTTACGCCGTGCTCCTTGGCGAAGGCCACAAAATTCTTCCAGTAGGGGATAAGCACCTCGTTCCACTGCCACTCTAAAAACTCCGGGAACTCGTTGGGCCAGGCACAGACCACCCAGTTGGGGTTCTTGCTCTCGGGGCAGTCGCCCGGGCAGCCGGAGAAGGTGTTTATCTGGTGGATGCCCAGCTTCTCGGCCATGAGCACCGCATTGTGCAGGTCGTCGTCAAACTGCTTTGCGATCTCCTTGTTGGGATGCACGGGGTTGGCATGGCAGCTAAGGGCGCTTATCTCAAGGCCGGACTCCTTAACGGTGGTCACGAACTCGTTGAACTTCTCCTCGTCATGGAGCAGCACGCCCGGGTCGCAGTGGTCCTTGCCGGGATATCCACCGCAGCCTATCTCCACCATCTGTGCACCCAGGCCCTTAAAGTAGGCCAGCGCCTCCTTCAGGGGGGTACTGCCGATAACATTTGAAAGAATACCTAATTTCACTCTGTATGCACTCCTTTGAATTTATTTTGATCCTTGGAAATATTATACAGAATAATGGGCCAAAAATCAATCCCATCCGCAAATTATTTTGGCGGATATTTTTGCTATTCGCCGTCAAAATGCTCGGCCTTGCCCAGGTTGTCTATGTTTGCGCAAAGCACCTTATCCACGGCTTCCATACTCACCCTCCCGGGCGTATGTACCCATCACCAGCTCCATCAGGTGCAGGGCACTTCCGCCGTCCTGCCCGATGCACAGCTTGCACCGGTTGCAGTAACATAGCACCGGCAGCCCGCCGTGCTTCGCCGCCTGGTCCGGCTGGAAGTGCAGGTCCCCGCAGTAGTCCGCAAACTCCCGGTTCTCGGGTATGTCCCGAAAGCTCACGCCCATCTTTTTGAGCAGGCTTCGCACCGCCTCATGTATCTCCGGGTGCTCCCGGTCCCGCCAGCAGTCCTGTATGCTCACGGCCAGTCCGCTGTAATCCGGCAGCGGAATTTTTTCCTCCCGGTCCAGCCACACAAGCAGGTTCTCCGTCACCAGCTCCGGAAAGCGCACCTCTATGACCTCCCGGCAGGCCTGACAGAGGTACAGCGCCCGGTCACCCTTCGGGTACTCCAGCTTGTCCACCCGGCAGCACCCGGCCACCGGCATTATAGCCTTCATGCGCTCCAAAAGCAGCTTTGCCGTCTCGGGAGTAGCTTTATTAAAGTTACAGCTTGGAAAATAAATATCGCCCATAGTTCAGCCCTTTATAGACTCCATCAGCCCGCCGCTTTTGATTATCTTCTGCAAAAACTCCGGGTAGGGCTGGGCCTGATAGGTCCTGCCGGTGGTCTCGTCGGTGATAAGGCCGGTGTCAAAGTCCACCGCCACGCTGTCCCCGGGGTTTATCTCCTCGGCAGCCTTCGGGCACTCCAGAATTGGGAAACCGATATTTATGGAGTTGCGGTAAAAAATTCTTGCGAAGGTCTTGGCTATAACGCAGGAGGCCCCGCTGGCCTTCAGCGCGATGGGAGCGTGCTCCCTTGAGGACCCGCAGCCGAAATTCTTTCCGGCCACCACCACGTCTCCGGGCTTCACGTTCTTCACGTAGTCCTTGTCGATGTCCTCCATACAGTGGGCCGCAAGCTCCGCGTGGGAGGCGGTGTTGAGGTAGCGGGCGGGGATTATTACATCGGTGTTTACGTCGTCGCCGTATTTGTGTACTGTGCCTTTGGCGTTCATGTATTTGCTCCTTTCGGGATTTATTCTGGCTTTCCTGTGCCTTTAACGGCATACTCGGCCTTTATCCTGTCTATTGACCGCCCGCCTATACCGAAGTTCCGGTCGGGCAGTTCCTTTATCGTTATGCTGAAAAACTCCGCAGGTATGTGCGTTATGCCAGCTGCGGTCTCGGTAAGCTCTTTGATAAGCCGGGATTTCTGCTTGTCTGTCAGTGTGCCGCACTCCATTGAAATGTAGGGCATGGTTTTTCACTTCCTTACAGTATCGCTTGGGTTATCTCATCAGCAGTGTAGCTGTCCGTATGTATCGCGAACCTTTGGCCGTCGGCAAAATCCTTTTCCTCCAGCGGCGGCTTGCGGTTGGGCCGCTTCTTCATGAGTATCAGCGGCTTAATCTCCTCCAGTCGCTTCACACTGTCCACCCCGAACATCATCCACTTGCCGTCATGATAAGTCTTGGAGCCGTCGTAAACCTCCCGCACCCAGGGGGAAAACTCCTCCCGCCGGGTTTCAAAAGCCTCCCGCTCCGCCTTGCCGAAGATTATCATGAAGTCAAACCTATCCTCTCTGGTGTACACGGTAAGGAGGGTCTTCTTCCCCTGTCTGAACTTCAGCTCGTCCTTGCCGTCGCCCATTTCGTCCAGCCGGTACTTTCCTCGCATGAACACCATGGTTTCGTGGCTTACCCGCTCAAGCTCCGTCATGTCCTCACCTCCGTGTGGTAATACTGCTCCTGAAAATGGGTCAGTTCAACTATCTGCTTTTTTGTAAAGCTCCTCCCCTCCGGCGCAAGCACCCACTTTTCCTCCACATCGTCAAACCTGTGGATAACGGCGATGAGCCTGCCGGTGAACTCTGTGAGCGGCTCGTCCACCCCCAGCACGTAAGCGTCCTGCTCCTCGCCGTCCGGGTGCTTGGGGTGCGCCGTGCCCATGGGGCGGTCTATCTTTATGGTGATAGTGTCGCCTATCTTGGGCATGTCCATCACAGCTTCGCCGGGTCCGTCAGGTAACCGGTCACCGCGCTTGCCGCCGCAACGGCGGGGCTTGAGAGTATGACCTCAGACTCCACGTGGCCCATGCGCCCCACAAAGTTTCGGTTTGTGGTGGACACGGCCCGCTCGCCCTCGGCCAGTATGCCCATATAGCCGCCCAGGCACGGCCCGCAGGTGGGGGTGCTGAACACGGCCCCGGCCTCGATGAATATCTCCGCCAGGCCCTCGCGCACGCACTGTAAGTAGACCTCCTGGGTGGCGGGGATAACTATGCAGCGCACGTTCTTCGCCACCTTGCGGCACTTGAGTATCTGGGCGGCTATCCGCATATCGCTTATGCGGCCGTTGGTGCAGGAGCCTATCACCGACTGGTCTATCTTCACGTCGCTGACCTCTTCTATAGTACGGGTGTTCTCCGGCAGGTGGGGCATGGACACAGTGGGCCGCAGGGCGGAGAGGTCTATTGTCACCGTGCGGGTATACTCCGCGTCCGGGTCGGCCTCATAGACCTTAGGCTCCCGCTGGAAGCGGTCCCTGCAATATTCCATGGTTTTCTCGTCCACCGGGAAGATACCGTTCTTGGCCCCGGCCTCTATGGCCATGTTGGCGATGGTGAATCTGTCGTCCATGGAAAGCGCCGACACTCCGGGCCCCACAAACTCCAGGGACTGGTATAAGGCGCCGTCCACGCCTATCTCCCCGATAAGGTGCAGGATAACGTCCTTGCCGCAGACGAAGCCAGTGGGCTTGTTGATAAGCTCAACTTTAATGGCAGAGGGTATCTTGAACCATAATTTGCCGGTTATCATGGCCGCCGCCATGTCCGTGGAGCCCACGCCGGTGGAGAAGGCCCCCAGCGCCCCATAGGTGCAGGTGTGGGAGTCCGCGCCCACAACAGCGTCGCCGGGGCCTACCAGGCCCTGCTCCGGGAGAAGGGCGTGCTCTATGCCCATCTTTCCCACGTCGAAGAAGTTCTTGATGTCGTACTTGTCGGCAAACTGCCGCGTCTGCTTGCACTGTTGGGCCGCCTTGATGTCCTTGTTGGGGGCGAAGTGGTCCAGCACCAGGGCTATCTTCTCCCGGTCAAAGACGTCCGTTGCCCCGCATTTCTCAAACTCGTTGATGGCCACCGGGGAGGTGATGTCATTGCCCAGTACCAGATCAAGGCTTGCCTCGATAAGCTGCCCGGGCTCCACCCTGTCCATCCCCGCGTGGGCGGCCAATATCTTTTGTGTCATCGTCATAGGCATATTATTGCCCTCCTCATTTGTATATAATAATACATATATTAAATATATAATATTATTCCGAGCCACTTTCGGGGCTTATCCGCTCGCCCCGCTCAAGGCGTTCTAAAAGCTTCACGGAGTCCTGGTGATAGGCCGTAAGCTTCTCGTCCTTCTCCACCGCCCCCTCTGTGGTGCGCAGGGAAATACTAAGGCGCTTGCAGAGCTCCTGCACCACTTCGGGGGTCCAGTTGTTCAGCTCGTTGCCATCGGCGGTGAAATCTTCAAGGCCCTCATAATCGCTCCAGGGGCGGCTGGCGTTATCAAAATCCCTGGCCCCCTCGGGCATAGTGCCGCCGTCGTTATAGAGGAAGAAGCCGTCCAACCCGTCGCCCAGGGCCGAAAGCCCGTCCTGGTCATGGATATATATCATGCAGCTGCCTATGGCCGCGTCTCCGGCGAACCTTGTATAGGCGGCCTGCGTCATCTGATAGTCCTGGTTGGAGGAGTTGTCCCCAAACACATAGTTGCTGACTATCACCTTTACCTTGCCGTCGCCGTTGCGGTCCTCGCAGAAGGGCTCGAGATAGCGCTCCAGCTCCTCCGTCACCTCACTGGGCAGACTGAAGCTGGTTATCATCCCCACGGTATAGTCCGGCTCCACCTTGGTGACCACAGAGTATATCCAGCTAAAAGCCACCGCCGCAACGATAGCCACGAACAGCAGTATGCGCTTGTTATAGTACCACCAGTTCTTGGCCTTGTCCTTTTTGGTCTTCAGCTCTATAACGCCGGTGTGTATGGTATCCTCTCCTACGTCCAGCAGGTATCGTTCACGGGCCATGAAAGCACCTCCAAAAATGCAAATATCAATAAGAATATTGTATTACCTTTGGGGGGTATTGTCAAGTTAATAAAGTGTGACGGACGGCTCAGTTCCTCTGGAGCTCCATGGACATGGGGGGACAGCTGTCGTTCTTGGGTAAGTTAATTATCTGAAAAGCTTAACGAAAATAAAATATGCAAATAAAACAAAAAATTGATGATATGTATTGACAACTTTTCAAAAATGTGCTAATATATGTCCGTAAAGTATCCCGGGAAGCTATAAAAAATGTGCATTTTATCACAGCGGAGAAAGGGCGTGGTTTTTAGAGTTTCTCTTTTCATTGGCACTATTCCCCGAATATGGAAATGGTATAAACCTAGAGCGAGAAAAGCGTTCGCGTTACTACTAGTAGAAAGGATAATGTTATGAAAAGAATAATTAGTTTATTGATGGCAGTCTGCTTGATGGTGGCTATTTGCGTTCCGACTGCAACAGCGAGTGGCGTTTCAGATGATCCAATAAAGATTGTAAACCATTCCAGAAGTATTAGTGCCAGCCAAATTGCAGAAATAAAAGAATCGGTTGGTGCTAATTTGGTAATGAATGATGGTACAGAGGTTGCTATACCGTCGGTTGTGACAATAGAAGATATCCCTACTGGCGGCATCTCTACATATTCGTTGTCCTCTGAAAGTCAATATGCAGTTTCAGTAGAAGCCGCTGCTTCAACAAATAAAACAGTTACTGACAGTGGAGACCAAAATTTCAGCGGTATTCATGTTTCAGCAACGCTTAATATGGTTTGGACAGATGGTCCTGGTTTGGATAATGTGATTTACTCCATTACCGGCACAAAGAAAATAACTGAAGGAAAAGAGACATGGGGAAAGGTCCAGTGGGGGGACGGCTGGAAATCAGCACTTACTTGGACTCAAAGAGATGTGTCTGGAAAGGGCGAATTTCACTATTGGCCGGGAGTTACTGTATCATGCCCCAAAGCCCAGTATAGTATATTGATGGACGGAGCCCCATGGACACTCGTGCTGACTGTTTCTTCATCGGTGTTTCAATGAAAACAGTAAGGGGCACTATAAAATCGCTTCTGATACTCCTGACCGGCATAATACTGATATATGCTGTCTCGGTCCTTCCGTTTTACGCGATAATCCCCCATGATCTTGAAACGCAGACGAGCGGCGTCCCATACGCCTACATAGCCGCGCGCCTGCTTCGGTTCATGCTCTGCCTTGCCCTCGCTTTGCTTATCCGCGTAAAGGCCGGGGCGACAGGCGGCGGGGAGGCAAGGCTCGTGTGTCTTTATATCCTCTTTGCCCTGCTGGCGGTCACGCTGCTGTATATAAGCGGACTGGGCGAGAAGCTATACATGACCGTTTCCTCCACCGTCGGGATATACGACCGGGGGAGGGTGCCGCTGGCCCTTGCCGTCCTTTGGGAACAGGTGGTTTCCGTTGACCTGCTTTACAGCTTTCTGCTGGGGTCCCTTGTGACTGTGAAACTGAGGAAAGTCTCCTAAAGTATAATATAAAGAAAAATGAGCGGGGGTTGCGCCCTGCTCATTTCCTTCATTATATTCTCACACCCGCACCGTGCAGAAGTCAAACCCCTTCTCCATCTCCTGTGAGAGCCTGACGATAAATCCGGCCAGCAGCTCTATGCACTCCTCAAGGTCCCTCCAGCTGCCCACCTCCACCGAGCTGTGCATATACCGAAGGGGTATGGACACCAGCGCCATGGGTACGCCCTCAAGGGTGCGGTTCACCGTGTCGCCGTCGGTGCCGGTATGTCCGGCGGCCACCTCGTACTGGAGCTTTATTCCCAGCTCCTTGGCCGTCTCCTCTAAAAGGGCGTTCATCCTCTTGTTCACCGCCGTGGCCCGGCAGAGCACCGGCCCACCGGACAGCTTCACCTCGCCGGTGTCCCCGGGGTCGCCGCCTGGGGCGTCGCTGGCCCAGGTCACGTCCACGGCGATACAGCAGTCGGGCTTGATCCGTGCGGCGGCGTAGTAGGCCCCGCGGCCGCTGGTCTCCTCGCCCACCGTTGTGGCGGCGTATATGCCCATCTTCGCGCCCTTCTCTGCGGCAAGCTTTGCGGCTTCAAGCACCACAAAGGCCCCGGTCTTATCGTCCAGCGCACGGCAGGTGAAAAGGCCGTTCATAAGCTCCCGCACCTCTGTGTCTGCGCAGACCGGGTCGCCCACGGATACCAGCTTTTCGGCCTCCTCCTTGGAGCTTGCGCCTATGTCCACCAAAAGGTCCGTGTCCTTCACCTTGTCTTTTTCAAGCAGATCGCTGTAGGTGGCCACGACCCCGGGGACCCTCCTGCCGTCATGTATCACCTGCACCGGCGAGCCGATGTAGAGCTTGGGGCTCACCCCGCCGTTTTTCATCAGGCGCAGTCTGCCGGAATCGTCGATATAGGTCACCAGAAAGCCTATCTCGTCGATATGCCCGCAGAGCAGTATCTTATGCTCCGCCTCCGGGTTCACTACCGAGACGGCGTTGCCGCTGGGGTCGGTGAGCTGGGTCTGGGCAAAGCCCCTGCCGAAGCCCAGGGCCTTTTCCTGGATATGCTCCTCGTGGCCGCTGACCGATGGGGTGTTCAATAGCTCCTTCAAGAAATCCCTGTTCATTTTTTAGCTCTCCCTTGATTACGTGATTTAATACTTTATCCTTCTATTTTTCAATGGCAATGGCGTAGTCCAGGATAATGTCGCCGTTCTCGTCCGGGGTGGTGAACCTGGGGCAGTTGTACCTCTCCAGGCACCAGCTGTCCTCCCTCCTTTTATATCCCCGCAGACTCAGCTCATTAAGGCACATATTGTGGGTGTCCATGGTATAGAACCCGTCGCTGCCCTCTCTGTCCCTTAGATAGCATACGGCGTATTCCTGGGGCTCTATGTCCACATACCCGAAGCCCTCCGGGGCCCGGGTCCCCGCCGGGAACAGTCTCCCTATCCAGTATTCCGGCGCGCCGTCCACAATATGTACGGCGCCGATATAAGCGTCGCCGTTAAACTCCAGGCTTCGGAGGGCCTCAAGTTTTCCGAACCAGCCGTTGGACCACCACTGGCCCCAGTCCGGACCCTGGGCATAGCTTTTGCCGATAAGCCGTGCCGCCGGACAGCTCTCCCGCTTTACATCAACTATTTCCATCTTTTTAATACCTCCAGACCTTCTATTTGTTTCGCTTCCCTGTGACCTCGCTGATATCGACTCTCCACACTGCCGTGCCCCCAAGGCTTTTTTCCACCGTTTCCTGGAACTTATCCATATGCTCCGGGGCGTACTTTTCGCAGAGGGTCCGAAGGGCACGGACCTTCTCCTCCTTGTCCGTGACCTCTGACGCACGGCCCTTCAGTATTGCCGACTCATATTTTGTGGTATACTCCTCCCCGGCTATCCGCATATCCCCTACACAGGTAAGGCATACCCGGCTATCCCGGCGCATACAGTCGGTCTTAGTTCCCTTCATGGCGCTGTGGAAGTAGACGATCTCCCCGTCCCTTGCGAGGTTCACCGGCACGCCATAGGGCCCGCCATCGGGGCCTATAAGGCAGAGCACGGCATAGGGGCACTTGTCCGCGGCTCTTAACGCGTCCTCCTTCGGTATTTCCCTGTCTTTCCTGCGCATATTGCGGCACCTCTCCTTCATTGTCCTTTTGCTAAAGTATATCATAGGAGGAAAGTAAAAGCAAGAAAAAAGGGCTCTTGACTTCCTTGCCCGCCCCTGATATCATAATAGCGTAGAGTCTGGCGGTCCCTTTGCCGGTGGTACCAGTCGCGGTCTCCCGTCATACTATGTTTATAGTTAACGCAGTTCAAAAGGGGCGTGCCTCTTTTGTAAAAGCGCGTTTACTATACGTCACATACCAAAAAGGAGAGGCTATGAAATTTACCTTCAAGACCACCATGCGCGCCTGCTTTATGAGCTATATTGCCCACGCCGCCGTCAACAACTTTGTCCCTCTGCTGTTCGTCACCTTCCAGCAGGACTACCATATCCCGCTGGACAAAATAACCCTGCTGGTGACGGTGAACTTTGGGGTGCAGCTTATAGTTGACCTGCTGGCGGCAAAATTCGTGGACAGGATAGGCTACCGCCCGTCGGCGGTGGCGGCACAGCTGCTGGCGGCGGCGGGGCTGGCGCTGCTGACGGTCCTGCCGGGGCTTATGGACCCGTTTATGGGGATTCTGCTCTCGGTGATAGTCTACGCCCTGGGCGGCGGGCTTATAGAGGTCATTGTAAGCCCCATTGTGGAGAGCTGCCCCACGGACAATAAACAGGCGGCCATGAGCCTATTGCACTCCTTCTACTGCTGGGGGCACGTGGGGGTGGTGCTGATATCGACCCTGTTTTTCCATCTTGCGGGCGTGGGTAATTGGCGGGTCCTGGCGCTTATCTGGGCGGTGCTGCCAATACTTAACAGCGCGGTTTTCTGCTTTACCCCTCTGGCCCCGCTGCTGCCGGAGGAGAAGGGCATGGGCATGAGGGAGCTGCTTTCTAACAAGGCTTTCTGGCTGCTGTTTGTGATGATGCTCTGCGCTGGGGCCAGCGAACAGTCCGTGAGTCAATGGGCCTCCGCCTTCGCCGAGAGGGGTCTTGGAGTCAGTAAAACCCTGGGCGACCTGATGGGGCCAATGGCCTTTGCCGCCCTGATGGGGCTCTCCCGGGCCCTATACGGCAAATTCGGCCAAAGGGCGCGGCTTGACCGTGTAATGCGCCTGGGCGCCGCGCTGTGCGCCGTGTCCTACCTGCTGGTGGCGCTCCCCTCCTCGCCGGCGGTGAACCTGCTGGGAGGCGGCCTCTGCGGACTCTCCGTGGGCATAATGTGGCCCGGCACCCTCAGCAAGGCCTCTGCGGCCCTTCCAGCCGGGGGCACGGCCATGTTCGCCCTGCTGGCCCTGGGCGGGGACCTGGGCTGCTCCGGAGGGCCAACCCTCGTGGGGCTGGTAGGGGGCGCGGCCGGCGGGGACATGAAGCCGGGGCTGCTCCTCTCGGGGGGCTTCGCCCTCATTATGCTCATATGCCTGTTTACCAAAACGCCAAAGCACAAAGGAACAAATCCACCCGAGACGTAACATAATAAAGGAGTAAAATTATGCGTAAAGGCCGATTGTTTCAAGTTGTATGCTATCTTCTGGAAAGGGGACAGAGCACCGCGGCCCAGATGGCCGGGGAGTTCGGAGTCTCCGTGCGCACGGTCTACCGGGATGTGGAGACCCTGAACGCCGCCGGCATACCCATATACGCTGAGACCGGCAGGGGCGGCGGCATCTGCCTGATGAAGGGCTTTGTGATGGACCGCGCCCTGCTCTCAAAGGAGGAGCGCGGGGATATCCTCAACGCTATAAAGGAGCGCGGAGAGGAGTTCGCAGGCCCCACCCCCGCCGTCCTTTCGGAGATTGCGGAGCTCTTCCAGCTGCCCGCAGGGGAAGGGCTGGAGGTGGACCTCTCTGGGGAGGGGTACGCGGCGAAGGCCGGGGAAAGGTTCAGGCTCATACAGCGGGCGGTCATACAGCACCACTGCGCGGACATAACCTACGCGGGCCCCGGCGGCGAGCCGGAGAAGCTGGACCTAATGCCCCTAAAGCTCTGCTGCCGTGCGGGAGGCTGGTATTTAAAGGCTTACTGCACAGGGGCCGGGGAATATAGGGAGCTGTCCCTTTCAAGAATAATAAAGTGGAAACCGGGTGTTGACGCCTTTGAGCCCCGCTCCTTCCCGGAGGAGCGGCCAGCCCCGCCGCCGGAGACCACCCGGGTGATATTGCGGTTCCCCCGGGAGATGGCCGACAGGGTATATGAGGTCTTCGACGGCACCCTTATCTCCCAGCGCAAGGACGGCCTTTTGGAGCTTAGGCAGGACGTCCCCGTGGAGGACAGACTCATAGGCCGGCTGCTGTCCCTGGGCCCGGGGGTCAAGGTCGCGGCCCCGGCCTCCCTTCGGGAGGAGCTGGCCCGCCGGGCAAGGGAGATATATGAGGCCCACAAATAGGGTCTATCTCCTGGTAAGCTGATAGAAGGCCACGGCGCTGGCCGCCGCCACGTTCAGGGAGTCCACGCCGTGTGACATGGGTATGCGCACGGTATAGTCGCATTTGGCGATGGTCTCGTGGCGAAGGCCGTCCCCCTCTGTGCCCAGCACGAGGGCAAGGCGCTCCTCCATAAGAAGCCTGGGGTCGCCGATATCAAGGCTGTTCTCCCGAAGGGCCAGGGCGGCGGTCTTAAAGCCCAGCCCCCTTAAAAAGCCCGGCCAGTCCCCTTCGGGCAGGTACGCCCAGGGCACCAGGAACACGTTGCCCATGCTCACCCGCAGGGCCCTTCTGTACAGTGGGTCGCTGCCCTGGGCAGTGAGGAGCACCGCGTCTATATCCAAAGCGGCGGCGCTGCGGAAGATGGCCCCAAGGTTAGTGGGGTTCATTACGTTTTCCAGCACAGCCACGCGGCGTGCCCCTTCACACACCTCCTCCGGGGAGCGGAGCTCCGGCCGTCTCATGGCGCAGAGCATCCCCCGAGTCAGATGAAAGCCCGTGAGCTCGCACAACACGGCTTCCTCGGCCGCGAACACCGGCACGTCCCCGCAGCGTTCTATAAGCTCCCGGCCCTTGCCCAGGGTGTGCTTCGGCTCCGTCAGGAGGGACACCGGCACGCACCCTGCGTCCAGAGCCCGGCCGATGACCAGCGGGCTTTCGGCAATGAAAAGTCCGTTTGCGGGGTCGGCCCGGTTCACAAGCTGATTTTCAGTGAGCCGGGCGTATATGTCCAGCTCCGGGGCGGCAAAATCAGTTATCTCGATAATTTTCATACAGCCACGTCCTTTTACACAGTTTAGTAAAAAGTATATCCTATTTCCCCCCGGGCCGCAAGCCCCCCGGGAAAAATCACAGGAGGTTCAAAAATGATTTCAAGAGAGATTTGCGAGCGCGTCCTGCTGGCGGCGTCCTCTACCGGCGCGGACTACGCCGAGCTCTTTATGGAGGACACCCTGGACCACTCCATCGAGCTGGTGGGCGGCAAAGTTGACTCCGTCCACGACGCGCAGACAGCCGGGGCCGCCGTGCGGGTGTTCTTGGGGCTTCGGAGTGTTATGGCCACCACCGTGGACACCAGCGAGGAGGGCCTGATAAAATGCGCCCGCCGGGCCGCAGAGGCCCTCTCAGAGGACAGGGCGGAGGTCAGCGTTGCCCTTCGGGAGCGGCTCTTTGGGGACAGGCACCCCATAAAAACAGTCCCCGGAGGCGTGGGCAACAGGGAGAAGATAGACATCTTAAGGGAGGCCTGTGGGGCCGCCGGCGGGTACAGCGATAAGATAGTCCAGACAACAGGCTCCCTCTTAGACGTGGACCACAATATCCTAATTGCCACCAGCGAGGGGCTTTACGCCCGGGATCGCCAGATACGCACCAGGTTATCGGTCAGCGCCGTGGCCGAGATAAACGGCGAGACCCAGACCGGCGGCTGCCGCCCGGGGGCCCGAAGGGGCATGGAGCTTTTTGACAGAGTGAACCCCAAGTCCGTGGGCCTTGAGGCCGCCCGCCAGGCGGTGACCATGGCCGGGGCGGGGTACTGCCCGGCGGGGGTCATGCCCGTGGCCATAGGAAACGGCTTTGGCGGGGTCATCTTCCACGAGGCCTGCGGCCATTCCCTGGAGGCCACCAGCGTGGCCTATGGGAATAGCCAGTTCTGCGGAAGGCTTGGGGAGAAGATAGCAAACGAGAAGGTCACCGCCATCGACGACGGCACGCTGCCGAACGAGTGGGGCTCCATAAACATCGACGACGAGGGGACCCCCTCCCGGCGCAACGTGCTCATTGAAAAGGGCGTGCTGAAGTCCTATATGATAGACAAGATGGGCGGCCGCCGCATGGGGAGGGAGCCCACCGGCAGCGCGAGAAGGCAGAGCTTCAGCTATGTTACCACCTCCCGGATGACCAACACCTTCATCGCCCCGGGGGACGACAGGGACGAGGATATTATCGGCTCCATCGAGTACGGGCTATATGCCAAGGAGATGGGCGGCGGCTCGGTGAATCCGGTGACCGGGGAGTTCAATTTTGCCGTGAACGAGGGGTACATTATCCGAAACGGCAAGATATGCGAGCCCGTCCGGGGCGCCAGCCTTGTGGGCAAGGGCTCGGAGGTGATACAGAAGATAGACATGGTGGGCCGGGAGCTAAAATGCGGCCAGGGTATGTGCGGGTCCTCCAGCGGCTCCATCCCCACCAATGTGGGCCAGCCCATGATACGCGTCTCGTCCATCACTGTGGGCGGCAGATAAAGGGGGAAAAATTATGGATTTTCAGGTATTCAAAAGCGCTGCGGCTGAGGAGGCCGCAAAGCTTAACATAGAGGAGTACGAGCTGTACTGCCAGCTGGAGGACAGTGTCTCGGCCTCTGCCTTCAAGCGGGAGATAAACGGCTTTTCGGACTCCGGCGAGGGAGGGGCCTGCCTGCGGTGCCTTGTGGAGGGCCGGATGGGCTACGCCTCTACCCAGCGGTTTACCGAGGACAGCGCCAGGGCCCTTGTGCGCCGGGCCAGGGACAACGCCGCCGTCCTTGAGACAGCCGAGCCGGAATTTCTGGTGGGCGCGGGCGGGGAGTACCAGGCCGTCCGTACAGAAAACGCCCCCCTGCCCGGGGCGGAGGCCCTGCGCCGGACCGCCCTTAGGGGACAGGAGGCGTTGTACTCCCAGGAGGGTGTAGTGGACGGCAGCGAAACCGAAGTGTTCGGGTCGCATATCGCCATCGCCATCAGCAACTCCAAGGGGCTGGATTTGCAGTATGAGAACTCTGTCTCTGGGGCGGTGCTAAGCGCCGTGGTCAGCGACGGCAGTGAGGAGGGGGAGAAGGCCAGCGAATATAAGATAACCCTTGGAGAGCCGGAGGGGCTGGACCTTCTCGCCGCCGCAGAGGAGACTGCGGGGAGAGCCCGGGAGACCCTGGGAGCGGGGACGGCCCCCACCGGGGTGATGCCTGTGGTGTTCTCCGCCGACGCAATGTCCCAGCTTTTGGCGACGTTCTCCCCGGTGTTTTCCGCCGAGAACGTACAGAAGGGCCTGTCCCTGTTAAAGGACAGGGAGGGCACAGAGATAGCCGCGCCCATAGTCACCCTTATAGACGACCCCTTCTATGAGAAGGCCCCGCTGCCCATGCCCTTTGACGCAGAGGGCAGCCCCACCCGCAGAAAGAGCGTGATAGAAAAGGGGGTATTGAGGACCCTGCTCTACAACCTGCGCACCGCCGCTGCGGCGGGTAAGGAGACCACCGGCAACGCCTCTAAGGCCGGGTACGACTCCAAGGTGGGCGTGCGGCCCTTCACCATGTGCCTTGCCCCCGGGGAAATGAGCCGGGAGGAACTGCTGGAAAAGGCCGGGAGCGGCGTGCTGATAACCTCCCTTGGGGGCCTGCACGCCGGGGCAAACCCCATCAGCGGGGACTTCTCCCTGCAAAGCTCCGGGTTCCTTATAGAGGGCGGCAAAAAGGGCGCGCCGGTGCGGTCCTTCACCGTGGCGGGCAACTTCTTCACCCTGCTGAAGAACATCACGGCCGTGGGCAGCGACGTGAAAACGCCCACGTCCCCCTCGTTCACGACCTTTATCAGCCCCAGCGTGCTGGCACAGGGGCTGTCCGTGGCGGGGAAGTGAGCGGAGCTTTATGGCCCGCCGGGGCTTGACAAAGGGGCCCTGATGGGATATAATAGAGACAGAAAAAAGCGGAGCCCGCCGATAGACGGCTGGCCCGGTTAATGGGTTGTTTTAAAAAAGCAACCGTTCCCTGGCATGGAACGGTTGCTTACTTTTTATGATTCAGACTGTCATATACGTTGATTGCGGCCAACAAGAGCAGTAGCAGCTCTATGACCAGGTGCAATATCTGATAGTCACTCATTAAGCTTGCCCCCTTTACACTTGATTCCTGCTTTATGCAAAACAGGTTTCTATGTAATCAGAGGGTCCAGGTCCTCTGTTGAGGGCCAACCGTCCACCGTTTCCTGACGGACTCCTTACTGACATAATACCAGATACTTCAAGGCATTGCAACATATTTATCGGCATAATTTAATTTCCGTATCTTTACACCCTCCCGGCTTGCTTTCCACAGGCTAAAGGTGTATAATAGTTCCCATACTGACAGAAGGGAGTGATACCATGTACCTCATAAATTACCGGGCGTTCAGCTTCCGGCCTACCTTCAAAACGCTCCGCGCAAGCCTGTGATGGAAGGTAAGTGATCCGTAGCTGGTCTGACATACCAGCTATTTTGCGCGGAGCGGCGAGAGTCGGACAGCTTATGTTTAACTCTTTGGGTCGCTTATGTTTTCGCCATAGGTTTGCCTTTTGATATCATAATCAAAAAAGGAGCCGATGGCAATGATAGAGATAGGTTTAAACAGGGTAAGAAAAAATTTCGGATTCAAGAATGTGCTCTCGGGCGCGAGCCTTGAGATACACACCGGCGAGCGCGCCGCCCTCGTGGGGCGAAACGGCACCGGCAAGAGCACCATACTGAAGCTCATAGCCGGGGAGGAGACCCCGGACAGCGGCGTGGTCAGCCTGCGCCGGGGAGCAAGGAGGGGCGTGCTGTGGCAGATACCGCCCCTTAGAGAGCCGGGGACCACGGTGGAGGAGGCTCTGAAGGAGCCGTTTTCTGAGCTCTTTGCCATGGAGCGGCGCATGAGGGAGCTGGAGCCCCGGCTGGGCGGGGACGAAAAGCTTCTCCAGGAGTATTCCGCCCTTTCGGAGCGGTACGCCCTTGAGGGCGGCTATGAGATGGAGGAGCGCAGCTCCAAGGTCATCGGGGGTTTCCGCCTTTCCCCGCTGCTCTCCCGGGAGTATAACGCTCTTTCCGGCGGGCAGAAGACCGTGGTGAACCTGGCCGCCGCCGTGCTGCCGGGGCCGGATATACTGCTGCTGGACGAGCCCACAAACCACCTGGACATGGAGACTTTAGAGTGGTTCGAGGACTTTCTCTCCAAGTACCGGGGCACGGTGGTGCTGGTCTCCCACGACCGGTGGTTTTTGGACCGGGTGGCCACCCGCACCATACTCTTAGAGGGCGGCTGCTGCGAGAGCTTTCCCGGGGGCTACTCCAAGGCCATGGAGCTTCGGGAGAAGGAGCTTTTGGAGGAGTTCCAGCAGTACAAGACCCAGCAGAAGAAGATAGAGGCCATGAAAGCGTCCATCAAGCGGTTCAGGGAGTGGGGGGCGCTGAACAAGAATAACCCCAGCTTCTACCGCAAGGCAAAGGAGCTTGAGAAGCGCCTGGAGAAGCTGGAGCAGCTAGAGCGGCCCCAGCTGGAAAAGCCAAAGCTGCCCATAAGCTTTGAGGGCTCCCGCACAGGCAGCGAGGTGCTGCGGCTGCGGGATTTCTCCCTGACCCTTGGGGATAAGTCCCTCTTTCGTGGGGCAGAGCTGCTGGTCCGGGAGAGGGACAGGCTCTGCCTTATGGGGCCCAACGGCTCGGGCAAGACCTCTCTCATCAGGGCCCTGCTGGGGGAGCTGCCCTATGGCGGGGAGATACGGCTGAACCCATCGGTGCAGCTAGGCTATATCCCCCAGGAGATACGCTTTCTGTCGGAGACGGAAACGGTGCTTGAAGCCTTCCGCCGGGAGATACCCTCCGGGGAGGGACAAGCCCGGGGACTTCTGGCAAAGTATTTCTTCAGGGCCGGGGACGTGTTCAAGAGGGCGGGCTCCCTCTCTGGGGGCGAGAAGGTGCTTTTAAAGCTGCTGATACTTTTACAGCGGCAGGTGAACCTGCTGATACTGGACGAGCCCACCAACCACATCGATGTCGAGACCCGGGAAATGCTGGAGGAGGCCCTTTCGGAGTACAGGGGCACCCTGCTGTTCGTGTCCCACGACAGGTACTTTATCCATAAGACCGCGACCCGGGCGGTGTATGTGCGGGGCGGGAGGATAGAGACAGCGGGGGTATAATATAGACAGAAAAGCCTAACAGACATCCTGCTCTGCCAAATGGGAACCCCCGGAGATTACGGCTCCGGGGGTTCCTTTGGGTCAGGACTCCCCCAGGAGCATACTCATAGTAGTGTACGCGTCGGAAACGGCCTTCTGGCGGGCCGCGTCGCTTTCCGCGCTGAAGTAGGCATAGTAGCCCCTGGATATCTCCGTGTCCAGCTTTGTGGGGAACTCTGCGCCGGTTATCTCCTCCAGGAGCTCCCCGAAGGCCTCCCAGCAGCTCCCCTGCAGGCCGTCCCGCAGGTCACCGCCCCCGGAAAAGGCCTCGCGGATATAGGGCACGGTGGTGTCCGGGCCGAACAGGTCGGTGTATACGGGGAGAGCGTTGCTCCACAGGTACATATGTATGTCCGAGTCCTGCATATACTCCCGGTCCAGCAGCAGGTCGGCGGCGAAGAAGGCCCCAGCGGGGTTTTTGGCGTTTGCGTTCACCCCGGCAAAAACATCCACCCGGGCGGTAACGCCGCCGTCTTTGTCATACAGCGGCACCATGGTTACCGGCTCCATGGCCCACTGCCGGGAGGCAAGGTCGGCGTTGGCATGGGCAATATCGCCGGTGAACACCCCGCTGGGAGAAGCTATCTCCCCGGAGTGCACGCGCTTTTCGTATTCCAGCAGCTCCGAGAAGAACTCCCCCAGCTCCTCCTTTGAGAAGTTAAGGCTCTCGGCCTTATAGTCGGCCAGCTGCCCCAGGGCCGGGTATATCCCTGTGAAACACTCGTCAAACTCCTTGTTGTGCCAGAGGGAGAGGGCGCTCCCCAGTGGGCCCTCCGGGTCCAGAAGGTCGGAGAGGGTCAGCTTTTGCTCCGGGTCCGTATGAAGGTATGACGAGCGCATGAGAGCCGCGTCTATGTCATAGGTGACGGGCAGCAGGAACCGCCGCCCATCAGAGGACTTTCCCGCGTCAAAGACCGGCGTGAGCATTTTGTCCGGCTCCATGAACCGGGCCCCCTCCATATAGCCGTCCAGGCAGAGGAACAGGCCGTCCTCCATCTTCTTCTCCGGGAACAGGAACAGGTCCGAGGCCCCGTTCTGGCGCAGCACGAACAGGTCCGGGCCCTCCCCGGCCATAAGCTCCGCCCGAAGCCGGGTAAGCTGGCCCTCCCGGTCGGAGCCAAGATCCTCGAGAAATTCCACCTGCACGTTCCGGGGCCCGCCCACTGCCGCCAGCTCCTCAAGAAAACCGTCCACGGCCTCCTGCCGGAGCCTTGCGCCGGTGTATTTTGCCTGGCCGGAGTCAAAGTCGAAGTGCCGGGGGTCAAAGCTGGCGTCCAGGTCGAAGCAGATGGTCAGGGGCTCCTTGGGGTCCAGCTCTTCGGGCTTCGGGGCCTCTTTCCCGGGCCTGGAGCAGGCGGCAAGGCCCAGAAGGGCTAAAAGCGACATAAATAGGGCAAGTTTTTTGAACATAGGAATCACTCCCGTAACCTTCTATATACTTTATATCATATCATAAATCTGCTTTTATTGCAAGCAAACGCTCTCCGCCTAGCTATCCGCACGTATACCCCCGGTGCCCACCTCCGCTATCTCCCAGAGATCGCCGTCCCGCTCCACCCTTATCTGCCGGGAAAACCTGTACCAGCCCTCCCGGCTTTCGTCGGGGACGGTGTTCCCGGCCATGAGTTCCTCTGAGGGCTCACCCTCGGACAGGAACCGGCAGTGCATGGAGTAGCAGAAGGAGCTGTCGGCCACGTCATACAGCGTAAGCCTTGTGCACTCATACTCCTCTACGCCGGTCCCCTCAAAGAGGTTCTCCCTCCACTTTTCCGCCGAGAGATAAATGATACCTTCTATATCCTCCGGCGCCCTGTCATAATCAAGGCTGTCGTCAACGGTTATCTCCACGCTTCTGTCGGGGGTGGGCTCGGGGGTAGGTCCCACGGGTTCAGCGGTAGATTCGGGCGTAGGGTCGGGAATGGGTTCTGGGGGCACAAGATTTCCCGGTACCGGCGATACGCTGGTCCCGCCGGCGGATACCGGAATATCCGGGCTCTCCCGGGGGTCGCAGGCGGTAAGGACTGCAAGGGCAAGAAGAGACAGAAGTATGACTATAAGCTTTTTCATAGGTCATCCTCCCTCCGGTTTGGTCTCTACTACTTATATCGTCAAAGGACGCGGGTGGTTACAGGTTTTTTCGGGAGTTGTGGATAATGGCGGCCCTATTTGGCGCCCTTGTGTATCTCCTGGTGGAGCTGATAAAGACGCAAAAAAGTAACCGTTCCGGGCGAGGGAACGGTTACAAGCTTAAAATATACCATTTTTTCTGTCTTTATATACCACGCCGGGGGACTCGTTGTAAAGCCCCCCGGCTGCGCCGTCCCTCATTCCACCGGCGGCTGTGGCGGCTGCTGAGCGTCCTGGGGCGCATACTGCTGCTCGGCAAAATTCTGCTGTGGTGTGCCGTACATGGGCGGCATTGGGGGCTGCATGGGGGGATACAGCACCTGGTTCATGGCCTTGCCGTAGGTGCGAAGGAGCACGATCATAAGGATAAGCCCCGCGGCGTGGGCAAGGCTGGCCGCGCCGGTCAGGGGGGCGGTGAACAGGGCGAAGAGCCCGGAGATTATGCTGCATGCGGCGGAAAAGCCGGTCATGCCCACAAGGTAGCCGGACACCCGGTCGTCAGCCATGCCGGTGGCGGCAACGGTCTTTGTCCGGTTTATCATGCGGATAATGCTGGCCTGATAGGCGATGGCAAGGCCCATTGCAAAGCCGATGATAAGGGCGAACACCCCCAGCACCACCACCACAGCGATGGTGGCCTCCTCGTCGGAGAAGCTGCTGCCGTAGCTGTAGTAGCCGCCGTATGCATCGAACAGGGAGCCCAGGGGCGCGTCGCTTACCAGAAAGGCTATGATGATAATGGCGAACCCGCACAGCACCAGCACTCCGGCGAGGCACAGCCCCACAAGGCTTATGTACGAGAGCACCTTGCAGATGGTGAGCCCGGCGGTGGAGATATTACCGCTCTGGCGGCTCTTGCAGGTGGAGAAGTGCAGCCACATGGCTACGGCGGTGAGTATGGCCGGGATGGAGCCCAGCACGGCGGTGACCATCGAGGAGGAGCGCATGGCGTTCATAATGGCCTGTACCTGGTCCATGTCCAGCCCATACTGGAAGGCGTAGACGTAGACGCTGGACATGGCGTCGCTGACCCCCAGCGAGGAGAAAATGGTCAGAAGGGCCCAGGCCGACATGAGCACGGCCAGCGCCAGGAACAGGGGCGAGGAGCCCACGGTCTTCAGAGCGTTCAGCGCCGGGTTATCGGACAGCGGCGGCCCCTCAAGCGAACAGGGGCAAACGGTGCCGTCGGGGATATCGCGGCCGCATTTTGGACAAATCATTTTGAAACCCTCCAGGATATTTATTGTTTACTGAAAGTCTTACAAAATATATATTACATTATCGCGACGGAAAATGCAAGCACCCATATTATACCAAAATCCCCCAAAAAGTTCAAGCTTTTACTGGACAAAAGACCAAAAACGTGATAAAATGTACGCATAGCGTACATTTTTAGAAAGCTTTCAAGCAAAGGGGGAAGAATAACATGAAGAATATATTGAAGCGGACGCTATCTTTCCTGCTCTCGGCGGCGCTGCTTTGCGCCCTTGCCGCCGTACCGGCGGGGGCTGCGGCGGGCTTTTCCGACGTGCCGAACGGGGCCTGGTACACCGCGGCGGTGAAGGACCTGACTTCAAGGGGCATAATGAGCGGCAAAGGCGGCGGCAGGTTCGAGCCCAACAGCCCCATGACCCGGGCGGAGTTCACTACAATGCTGGCCAAGACGGCCCTCTCTGAGGAGGAGCTGTCGGAGTACAAGTACAGAGGGAATTTCTCGGACGTGGGCGGCGGCCACTGGGCCAACAAGTACATCAACTGGGCCAACGACAACGGCATAGTAAGCGGCAGCGGCGGCAAATTCAATCCGAGCAAAATGATAACCCGCCAGGACATGGCCGTTATGCTTGTGAACTATTCAAGGGCCATGTGCATAGAGCTCCCCCCAACCACAAGCTCCGTCTCCTTTGCGGACAGCGGCAAGATAACCCGCTACGCCAGGGAGAGCGTGGAGGCCTGTGTGCGGGCCGGGATAATAAAGGGCGACAACGGCTATTTCCGTCCCACCGACACCAGCAGGCGCTGTGAAGCGGCCCAGATGTTCTCCGCCTTCCTGAAGCTGGGCCGGGCTCCCAGGTTCAAGGTGGTGCGCAGAAGGGTGGGCGGCGTGTCCGTGTCCGGGGTGAGCTTTGACCCCATGGACTTCACCCCCAACGTGGTCATGGGCGGCAGCAGGGTCAACGGCGGAGAGAGCGTGGGCTCCCTTATCAGGCGGGCCGGGGCCGAGATAGCTGTGAACGGGGCCTTCTTCGACATGGAGAGCTATGCGCCCTATGGGACCATAGTGAAGAACCGGGAGCTTGTGACCACCTTCAACAACTACTCCCCCCAGAAGTCCGCCATAATCATGGACGGTTCGGGCCGCTGGTCGGTGGAGAACTTCTTCACCTATGTGACCCTTACCGCCTTCAGGTACGACGGCTCTGAGAAAACCGCCAAAGAGGTGGCCGTGAACAGGAGGCCCTCCCGGCCTACGGACGGCTCGCGCATTATCTTCACCCGGGCTTGGGGCAGCAGGCTGGGCTTTGCCCCCAAGTACGCCGTGAAGGTGGACAAGAAGGGCTTTGTGACGGATATCTACCACGATACGGACGTGGAGATACCCGAGAGCGGCTATCTTATCGTTCAGCAGGCGGACCGCCAGTATCAGAACGAGTTTATCAGCACCATGGCTGTGGGCAGCGTCATAGACAAGCAGGTGGAGTACAGGGGCTCCAGCACCCAGGACATAAAGTATTGCGTGGCCGTGGGGCCGAGGCTTGTGAAGGGCGGAAGGGCCTATGGGGACTCCGGCACCTATGCCGCCGAGGGTCTTGACCACATCAACAACTTCTCCGGCGACGTGCGGGTCTGCATGGGTGTAAAGCCCGACGGCGACCTGGTGATAGTCACGGCCTACGCCAGCCTGCCGGAGATGTCAAAGGTCATGGTAGGCCTTGGATGTGACAGCGCGGTGAACCTGGACGGCGGCGGCTCAGCGAACCTGTATGCAGGGGGGCTCTACTTTACTGGGCCAAGGGAGAGGCTTTTGAACAACGTGCTGACCTTCAGGTAAAAGCCGTAAAATAGAGAAACAGGGCCGCGCTCCTAAACAGGGTGCGGCCCTGCTGTTCTTCACAGCTTGAATTCCTCCGGGTCGTGCTCCGGCAGAGGCGGGGGATTCTTCGGCTCCCTCAGAAGGGGGTTATAGCGGTAGCGGCCGCATTTGCCCGACTCCTGGAGCTTCAGCCCAAGGCGGCAGACAGGGTCCCCGGCGGGGGAGGCGTTATAGTCGCAGTAGGCACAGCTTACGGGCACGCTGCCGCCGAACAGTGGAGAGGTCTTTTTGCGCAAGGTTCATCCTTCCTTCAGGTTGCATTTACTGAAATTATACAGGAATCTTACCGGTTTTGCAAGGGGAATTTCACTCCCGCCACGGAAATCAGTTTTGGCCCGGGGGCACGCAAACTTGATTTCCCCGTCTCTCCGGGGACCATAAGCAGGAAGGCCGCGCACATAAGCGCAAGGGACGCGCCCCCTCTCCAACCGCCGGAGAGCTCCGGCCGGTAGATCCCGGCCATGACGGGGGCCGTGGAGGCGTTCTCCATGGGGGATATTACCCCCATAAGGGCGAAGGCCCCCGCCGAAAGCAGGCCGTGGGCAAGGCGGCAGAGGAGAAATAGGGGCGGACGTATGGGCGGCTTTCTGAACATGGCCAGCACCTGTAAGTGCACGCATACCCCCCCAAAGGCCAGCCCAAAGGCGAAGAACCCCGGCCCTATCCCCAGGGCCCTTGCATCTCCCGTGCCGCCGGTGACCTCCAACAGGAAGGAGAGTATTGCCGCCCACTGGCTTGGGGTAAAGACCCCCAGCCGGGACAGCAGCCGCACCGCCCCTTGGAATATGCCGGCTTCATGGAGCAGGGCGGAGAGCCCCGAGAACAGCAGGAGAAAGGCGCACATCAAGAGCACACTGCGTGCCGCTCCCTCTACCGAGCGGGTCAGGGCCCCGGGGCGGCTCTCCATACGCTCAGCCCCGGGCTTATCAGGGCTGGGCAGAGGGGAGAAAAGCCCGGAGAGCACACCCAGGACCACCGCCGACAGGGTGACCGACAGGAACAGCCGCAGGCCCAGGGCCGGGCTGCCGAAGACCCCTATGCCAAGGTAGGTGACCGTGAAAGCAAGGCCTGGGTTCACACAGAACATGAGCATACGCCGGGCCTCCTTCTCCGTTATCCTGCCCTTTTCCAGCAGCAGGGAGGTCCCTCTGGCCCCGGCGGGATAGCCGCCTATAAGCCCCATGAGCACCGGCGCGGCACAGCAGTCCGGCAGGCGGAACAGATACCGGGCGCAAAAGCCCAGGGGCCTGGACAGCCAGAGGGCCGCCGAGGACTCCACCGCGAAGCCGCACAGGACCATAAAGGGGAACAGGGAGGGCACAAGAGCGGAGAGACAATATGAGAGGGAGGAGGCTATGCCCCCGGTCACGGCCACAGGCCAGAGCAAAAGGGCAAAGGTCAGAAGCAGGAGTACAAGGGCAGCGAGCATTGGGGGCAGCTCCTTTCGGGGTGAATATGGCGGGAGTGATTTTCATATAAGTATATTACCGAAGGGGGTGGCGATATGCAGGAAAAGCCCACAGGGGGCGGGGTGATAACCCTTACCGGCAACAGGAGCGCGGTGGTGGACGGCTGTGACGGTATATTGGACTATGACGGTGAAAAGGTGGTGCTGCGCACGGGGAGGCTTACGGTGCGCATAGGCGGCAGGGACCTTCGGCTCACCAAGCTTACAAGCAGCTCGGCTATGGTGGAGGGGGTCATCTCAGCTTTGGAATACAGTTATTAGGGGGACGCTATGCTGACACGTATATACCACTGGCTGTCGGGCTATGTGGAATTCCTGGTAAAAGGGGACGGCGCAAGGCTCTTTACCATGGCGGCAAAGAGGGGGCTTCTGCTCTGGGGGTTTCGCCGGGAGGGCGGGGCCGCCGGGGCCCGGATAAGGCCCGGGGAGTATAGGAGGCTGCGCCCCCTGTGCAGGCGGTGCGGAGCGGTGTGCCGGGTGGGAAAAAAGCGCGGCCTGCCCTTCCAGCTTGCCCGGCTCTGGGCGCGCAAGGGGCTGATAATCGGGGCCGTCCTTGGGGCGGCGCTCTACTGGCATATGTCGGGCTTTGTATGGGGCGTCTCCGTCTCCGGCACGGAAAAGCTGCCCCCGAACCAGGTGCTGGACGCTGCCCGGGACAGCGGCGTATATGTGGGGGCCCGGCGGGAGTATCTCAGGGCCGGGAACCCAGAGGGGAGGATACAGACCCTGCTGCCCGGGCTCAGCTGGGTCAGCGTGAACACCGACGGGTGCTTTGCGGACGTGGCGGTGAAGGAGGGCGTGGCAAAGCCGGAGAGGGAGCAGACAGGGGAACTCTCCAACATCGTGGCGGCAAGGGCCGGAAGGATAGTGAAGCTGGAGGCCCACGAGGGCCGGCCGGAGGTGGAGCCGGGGGAGACGGTCTTTGAGGGTCAGCTGCTGATAGCGGGACTCTATCAGGAGCGGCTGGACCCCTGGGCTCCCCCGCCCCCGGAGCCCTATGAGAGGACCGGGGCCGCCCGGGGCAGCGTTACCGCCGAGACCTACCGGGAGTTCACCGTCCAGGTGGGCGGCACAAAGACCCTTGAGCGGGAGACCGGGCGGGGCTCTGAGTTGTGGCTCCGGGCCTTTGGGGCCGAGATACCCCTGGGGCTCTTTGGAAAGCCCCAGGGGCCGGTGAGGTCCTGGGAGGAGGCCTGGCAGTGGGAGGTGTTGGGGGTAAAGCTGCCTTTGGGGCTCCGGCGGCAGACCACCGTATACCTTGAGGAGCAGGAGCGGCCCCTCTCTGAGGAGGAGCAGAAGGCGGCGGCCCTCAGAAAGCTTCGGGAGGTCCAGAAGGCCCAGCTGCCACAGGGCAGCAGCATAAAGAAGGAGGAACTGGAATTCACCTTCTCCGATGGGCTCTGCATACTCTCCGCCAGGTGCCGCTGCTGGGAGGAGATAGGGGTGCTGGAGAAAATCTTGGTGGAATAGCCCAAACATTTTGCGATATTTTTGGAGAACTTTCATAGGATTTGGACTTGAACTTTTGGGTCGCTTTATGGTATAATGTTTTAAATAAAGCTAGTCTTTTAGATACAGGCTTCAGATATAAAAAGCGCGAAAGGTAATTATAGAAATTGGAAGTGAAAATCGATCTTGACAGGATAGAGCAGGCTGCGGAGCTGTTCGGCAGCATTGACGGCAATATGCGGCTTATTGAGCATGAGTACGGCGTGGCCGTGGTGGTAAGGGACCAGGAGCTGAAGATAACCGGGGAGG
>ERZ777305.775-NODE-775-length-48065-cov-24.630681_pt1 | contig 48065 bp, 38 predicted proteins | sample MGYA00374965_ERZ777305 | MGnify/ENA primary metagenome ERZ777305 (study PRJEB29328, sample SAMD00013331) | mouse gut metagenome | study: EMG produced TPA metagenomics assembly of the Metagenome analysis of fecal microbiota from mouse which was promoted...
AATCACTTTCAATGCCGATGCCGATTTTGAGTATAAGCTCCCCACCGAGAACACCCCTAAGAGTGGCACCGTAAGCCTTAAAGGTGACCTCGGGCGTGTGCAGGGTCAGGTGATATTCAATGTATATCCGTTTCCGCAGGCAGGATTCTTTGTTGCCGCTGGCGCATATTTCGGAGGAGGCAAGCTGCTTAAGATCTCTGGGCACAGCGATGAACTCGCCGAGATAGCAGGTCTTGGCGGTGAGGCGCAGGCAATTATCGGTGATTTCAAGATTCCTGCCAATGAGAATGGCGACATTGCCGGCGGATTCCGTGTCAAGAAGTTCCGTCCGTATGTCGGTATAGGGTGGGGAAAGGCAATCCCAGGCAAGCTTGTCAACTTCTCTACCGAACTGGGTGTGCAGTTTGAGGGTAAGCCGGAACTGTATTCTCTCTATGGAGAGATCGACAAGTCACTCATCGAGGATGACAACACTTTCAAGAAAGTGCAGGACATACTGAAGGTATATCCCACACTCACATTCCGTCTTAATTTCCGTGCATTCTAAAGGGAAGCGTCTTATATATGCTTTATTATCTCAGTGAATATCTGCTTCATACAGGCAATGTGCCTGGGGCGCGACTGATGACTTACATCACATTCCGCTCCGGGGCGGCATTCCTGCTTTCTCTCATCATAGCCCTTGTGATAGGGCGCAGGATCATAGACCGATTGCAGCTTATGCAGATAGGCGAAACTGTGCGTGATCTCGGGCTGGAAGGACAGCTTAAGAAGGAGGGCACTCCTACCATGGGTGGTGTGATAATCATCCTGTCGCTCCTTGTGCCATGTCTGCTGGTAGGCAACCTATCCAATATATATATGGTGTTGATGCTTATAGCCACAGTGTGGTGCGGAGCCATAGGATTCCTGGATGACTACCTTAAGATCAAGCGTCACAACAAGGATGGGATGAAGGGTAAGTTCAAGATTGTAGGACAGGTAGGGCTTGGGCTGCTTGTGGGTCTGACCATGTGTTTCAGCCCTGATATCACTCAGCGTCAGGTGACGGTGAGCGATACCTCCACTCGCTTTGAGCATGTTTCGGAGGGTTCGGAGTTTGCCGAGGTGTCCGAGTTCTCCCAGTCGCCCGATATGAAGTCCACCCAGACCACAATACCTTTTGTCAAAGGCAACAACTTTGATTATGCCTCACTCACGCAATGGATGGGTGATCATGCCCAGACAGGAGGATGGATATTATTCATCATCGTTGTGATAGTGGCTGTGACTGCCACAAGCAACGGAGCCAACCTTACCGACGGACTGGACGGGCTGTGTGCCGGAATTTCGGCAGTGATATGCGCCGCTCTCGCCATCATGGCATATCTCGGTGGGAATGTCATCTATTCCACTTACCTTAATATAATGTACATACCCGGCTCGTCGGAGCTGGTGGTGTTCATATCCGCGCTTATGGGAGCTCTGATAGGCTTCCTGTGGTACAATGCCAATCCCGCCCAGGTGTTTATGGGTGATACCGGTTCGCTGACGCTCGGAGGCATAATAGCGGTGTTTGCGATACTCATACATAAGGAGCTCCTGATCCCCTTGCTCTGTCTGATATTCTTTGCCGAGGACCTCTCGGTGATCATTCAGACAGCCTATTTCAAGTATACCAAAAAGAAATATGGCGCAGGGCGCAGGGTGCTGCGTATGGCACCGCTGCATCATCATTTTCAGAAAGAGGGGATAGACGCGCTTATCCAGATACCCAAGAGGGCTATGGCGGAGCCTAAGATAGTGACCCGTTTCTGGATACTTTCAATACTGTTTGCAGTGTTGACATTCATAACATTAAAGATAAGATAACCACACAATATATGAATTTAGTGATATTAGGCGGAGGTGAGAGCGGCGTAGGTGCTGCGATCCTCGGTAAGACCAAAGGGTTCGATGTGTTCCTGTCCGATTTCGGCACCATCCCCGAGCGTTATCGCATACAGCTCGACGAGGAGGGTATCGAATGGGAACAGGGTGGTCACAGCATGGACCGCATACTTGCCGCTGACGAAGTGGTCAAGAGCCCCGGCATACCGCCTACAGCACCTGTGGTAAAGGCGATTCTTGCCAAAGGGATTCCTGTGATATCGGAGATAGAGTTTGCAGGACGTTACACCGATGCACGCATGGTGTGCATCACCGGATCCAACGGCAAGACCACCACTACGCTGCTCACTTATCATATACTCAGGGATGCTGGACTGAATGTAGGCCTGGCAGGCAACGTAGGCAGGAGCCTCGCCCTTCAGGTGGCGCGGGAGCACCACGACGTGTATGTGATAGAGCTTTCGAGCTTTCAGCTTGAAAACATGTATGATTTCCATGCCAATATCGCCGTGATCCTCAACATCACTCCCGATCATCTTGACCGCTACGATTATGAGATGCAGAATTATGTGAATGCCAAGTTCCGTATACTCAATAACCTCACGCCTCGTGATGCATTCATCTACTGGCAGGACGATCCTGTGATACGACGTCAGCTGGAGCGTGTCGCCACCGAGGCTGCTCGCTATCCTTTCGCTGAGAGAATGGAGGTGTCGGACGGCTATGAATCCTGCGCATGGGTCGACGATGATGATATGCTCAACGTGAACACACCTGACAGGAAGATACGTATGCCGCGGGCGGAGCTGTCGCTCAATGGTCTCCATAATCTGTACAACTCTATGGCGGCTGCACTGTCGGCAAGCATCCTGGATATCGCTGACGATGACATACGCCGCGGGCTGAGCAACTTTGAGGGGGTTGAGCATCGTCTTGAGCCTGCCGGGACAGTCAATGGCGTGAGATACATCAACGACTCCAAAGCCACCAATGTCAACTCTACATGGTACGCGCTTGAATCTATGCCGGCTGATACTGTTCTTATCCTCGGCGGAAAGGACAAGGGCAACGATTACAGTGAGATACTGCCTCTGGTCAAGGAGAAGGTCAAGGCTGTGGTGTGTATGGGAAAGGACAATGGAAAGCTTCTGGACTTCTTTACGGGACAGGTGCCTGAGATTCATGACACTCACTCGATTGAAGAGGCTGTACGTACGTGCGCTCGGATAGCCAATCCAGGTGACACCGTGCTCCTGTCGCCATGCTGTGCCAGTTTCGACCTTTTCAATAGCTATGAGGACCGCGGTCGTCAGTTCAAGGAACAGGTGAGCCGGCTCTCTTCTGAAAATATTTAAAATGTAAGTTTCTCCCCTCCGAATATATGAACGCATCCCCTTCCACCGCATCCCCGGCTCCTGAGGCTGTTGCCCAGACGAAGCCCAAGGCTCTCGCCCGGTCCGACAAGCATATATGGGGCATATTCATAGTACTCTGCATCATATCGGTGATAGAGCTCTACAGCGCGTCGTCACGCGAGGTGGCAGCTTCGTCGATAGGTGTTATAGGCCCTATTGTGCGCCACCTGTTCATGCTCGGCATGGGCGTGGCCATCACCTGGATACTGTCTCGCCGTCATTACAGTGACTTTGCCATATTCACGGTGGTGTTCTCGGCATTGAGTGCGGTAGCCATGCTTTATGTGATGTTCTACGGCAACTATGTCAACGGTGCCCGACGCTCATTCTCTTTGTTGGGTATCGGTGTCTATCCTGCGGAGATGGTGAAGATATCGGCGGTGCTTCTTGTGGCACTTGTGATGACTCTCAATCAGGACCCTCATGGAGTAGGTATCACCAAGAAGGGCATGATATGGTCAGGCGTGGTGATAATGTTCTTCTCAGCTCTCCTTATAGAGCAGGGTCTCACCAACACGTTGCTCCTTATTGCCATCACTTACTCCATGATGCTCATCGGCGGTGTGAGATGGCTGCATCTTATAAGCCTGACGGCATTCTACGCTATGTGTGGTGTGTTTTTTGTCGGTTACCTCTATTTCACTGAGGTGAATAACGATATCCCGGCTGATGCGTCACAGGCTGTGGAGCTTGCTGACGACGGCAGCGTGGGGAGGAAGCCATCGCGAATAGAGACATGGATAGCGCGCATGTCGCGACACTCGTCCGATTCTATACCCAAGTGGGAGATAGAGCCTGTGGGTAAGAACCGTCAGGAGATTCTAAGCTATATGGCACAGGCTAACGGAGGGATACATGGGGTCGGGCCCGGCAACTCACGGGAGTCGGCACGCCTTCCGTTGGCGTTCTCCGATTACATATATGCGATCGTGGTCGAGGAATTAGGGCTTATAGGTGGAGTGGCGGTGCTTATACTGTATCTGTGGCTGCTTGCACGTGCAGCAGGTATAGCCTCGCGGTGCAGCATCACTTATCCGGCACTTATAGTTATGGGCATGGCTGTGATGATAGCTTTCCAGGCGTTGTTCCATATGGGTATAGTCACAGGGGTTTTCCCTGTGTCGGGGCAGCCTCTGCCTCTGATATCCAAGGGTGGCACATCCATAATAGTGACGTGTATAGCATTCGGCATAATGCTCTCGGTGAGCCGCACGGCATCGCGCCACGGTAATAAGAAACATGAAATCTCGGAGGAGAAGGAGTCGCTTCCCGAACAGCTCCGTGATGAAAATAAGATGCAACTATGAAGATTCTGATATCAGGAGGAGGCACCGGCGGACACATATTCCCCGCCTTATCCATTGCAAATGCCGTGAGGCGCAGGTGTCCCGACGCCAAAATTCTCTTCGTGGGTGCGCTCGGGCGCATGGAGATGGAGCGTGTGCCGGCAGCAGGATATGATATTGAAGGGCTTCCTGTGGCTGGCTTTGACCGAAAGCGTCTGTGGCGCAATTTCGGTGTGCTGTGGAAGCTGTGGAAGTCGCTCCGTAAAGCGCGCAGGATAGTCAGGGAGTTCAATCCCGATATCGCCATAGGTGTCGGAGGCTATGCAAGCGGACCTGTGCTGAAGCAGGCCCAGCGTCGCGGTGTCCCTACGCTCATACAGGAGCAGAACTCTTATCCGGGTGTGACCAACAAGCTCCTCGCCCCTAAGGCTGATGCGATATGTGTGGCTTATGGCGGGCTCGAACGGTTCTTTCCTGCCGATCGTATCATCCTGACCGGCAATCCTGTTAGAAAGGATCTTGAGGAGTGCCGCCTCTCACCTGAGGAGGCGAAGAGGGAGCTTGGATTCGACCCCGGCAAGCCGCTGATACTTTCAGTGGGAGGAAGCCTTGGCGCACGTACGGTAAATGAGGCTATCGCCGCCTCTCTGCCTCTGATTGCCGAAAAGGGTGCCCAGCTGATGTGGCAGACCGGCAGATACGGTGCCGATCATTTCCGGGAGGTGGCAAAGGAGTATGCCAATGTGAAAGCCGACACTTTCATCACCCGAATGGATATTGCCTACCGTGCCGTCGACCTTGTGGTGTCGCGAGCCGGAGCCGGGACCATATCGGAGCTTCAGATTCTCGGCAAGCCTGTGATACTCATCCCATCGCCCAATGTGGCTGAGGACCATCAGCGTCATAATGCCGAGGCTCTGTCGTCGGTAGGGGCGGCTCGTATGATCCTTGACAGGGATGCTGTGGCTGAGCTTTCGGGTGAGATATCGGAGCTTCTTGATTCTCCGGAAGCATGCCGTGACCTGTCCGCAAGGATTTCGGCTATGGCAATGCGGAATTCCGATGAACAAATCGTTGATAAAATCATTGATATTATACAGCAATGACACTCGAAACATTCACTCACATATATTTTGTAGGAGCCGGCGGCATAGGAATGGCCGCTCTTGAACGTTATTTTCTTGCCAAAGGGAAGACAGTGGCAGGGTATGACCGTACACCTACGGCTCTGACTGACGCTCTTGTGGCGGAAGGGGTGGAGATGACATTCTCCCCCGAATCCGAGAGTATTCCTGCCGGATTCCGTGATGCGGGGCATACGCTTGTAGTGTACACTCCGGCAGTCCCCGACGATCTTCCCATTCTGACCTATTTCCGCAATGGCGGATTTGAGGTGATGAAGCGTGCCAAGGTGCTCGGGCTCATCACCCGCAGCAGCAGATCGCTATGCTTTGCAGGGACTCACGGCAAGACCACAACATCGTCAATGGCTGCCCATATACTGCGGTCAGGCTCGATAGGGTGCAATGCTTTCCTGGGCGGTGTGCTCAAGAACTACAATAGCAATTTCATTCTCTCACCCTCTTCCCATTACACAGTGATTGAGGCTGATGAGTATGACCGTTCGTTCCATCATCTTTCACCTTATGTGGCGGTTATCACTGCTACCGATCCTGACCATCTTGACATTTATGGCTCAGAGGAAGCCTATCTCGAAAGTTTCGCTCATTTTACCGAACTTATACAGCCGGGAGGGGTGCTCATCATCCATGAAGGACTTAAGCTTAAGCCTCGTGTCGGAAATGATGTCAAGGTGTACACTTATTCCAGGGACAAAGGTGATTTCCATGCCTCCTACATACGTCGTGACACCGGCACCATCACTTTCGACCTTGTGACCCCGCGCGGCACCATACGCAACGTTAATCTCGGTGTTCCTGTTGAGGTCAATATCGAAAATGCCATCGCTGCCGCTGCGGCGGTATGTGTCACCGAGGCTTTTGAGCCGGAGGTGATACGTGAGGCACTATCGTCATATCAGGGCACCAAACGTCGATTTGAGACCTGGCTTAAGGAGCGTAACGGCCAGGGGCGTGTAGTAATCGATGACTATGCCCATCATCCCCGGGAGCTAAGCAGCTCCATTGCTTCGGTGAAAGCTCTGTATCCCGGCAGGCATCTGACAGTTGCTTTCCAGCCTCATCTTTATTCGCGTACACGTGACTTTGCTGCGGAATTTGCCGACGCTCTATCCTCATCCGACTCGGTGGTGCTTCTTGATATCTATCCCGCACGCGAAGAGCCGATACCTGGAGTGACATCTGAAATCATATTTGACAATGTTAAATGTGATGATAAGATATTAATACCCAAAGAAAAATTGGTTGAAACGCTTAAAAATCGTAACTTTGACATCCTCTTGACAGCCGGCGCAGGTGACATATGCGACTGCCTGCCTGAGCTGATAGGATCTTTAGGGTAAATTCTTGACTCAAAAATGTAATCATAGGACCAATGCCGCAGTATCTTAAAATATTATTCTCTTTGATGCTTTTCATCTATCTGGTGATAGCAATTACCGTCACGGCAAATGAGAAGGATGATGATCTGTGCAAAGGCATGCCGGTCACCGTACTTGATGCCGACGGCAGCGATGTGAGTGCCAGGCAGTTTGTCACTCCACAGGAACTTTCGCGCGAGCTTGACGGATTGCCCGACCGTGCGCATGGGATAGCCCTTGCGAATATCAACACACAGGATATACGCCGCCGCCTGCTCAGTCTGGATAAGATTGAGGATGCGAGTGTGGTGAGATATACCGACGGCACCATACGTGTGTCAGTGACACCTATAGTGCCGGTGCTGAGGGTGTTTGACGGTTCGTCAAGCTATTATGTCAACCGGGCCGGAAAGCGTGTGAAGGCTTCTGCCCGCTACCATAAGAATGTGCCTGTCATACAGGGGCATTTCGATGATTCCGACACTACTTTCACACCGCTGTCGCTTATGCCGCTGGTAAATTATATTGCCGGAGATTCCATATGGAACTCATTCATAGGGATGATAAAGGTGAAATCTCCCACCGATATAATCCTGGTCCCCAATATTCGCGAGCATGTGATAAATCTCGGGTCGCCTGTCGATTTCGAAAGGAAGCTTGCCGACCTACGGACATTCTACAGCAAGGTGCTTGTGAAGCAGGGGTGGGAAAAGTATGACACCCTCTCGCTGAAATGGAACGGACAGCTTGTCGCGTCCAAGCGTCATAGACGGGCCGCCGATGTCCCGGTGATCACTCATGAGGATGAGGAACTGGTGCCGATAGATGCCATGCTCGCCGGCGATAATGTAGCTCCGGGCCAGACAGTACCTGGACAGAAAGCCCGATCCGAAAAACCTATTCCGGCTAAAAATTAGTCCTGTACGGTTAATTATACACTGAGTTTAAGAAGTTAAAATAAGATACACCACAAGTTAAAGTAGCCCAGCCACTTTAATAACTTTCAGAAACAGCAATCCCACACTCCCCAATCCCCCATGGAAGAAAAGATAATCATAGCCCTTGAAATAGGCAGTTCCAAGATCAAAGGAGCCACCGGTGCGGTAGGTCCTGACGGAGCAATCAATGTGAAGGCAGTTGAACGAGAGCCTATCTCGGACATAGTGCGCTACGGATGTGTGCGCAACATCGTAGAGACCGCACAGGCAGTGCGAAAGGTGATCGATCGCCTGGAATTGCGCGAGTCTCCGCGCAAGATTGAAGGCATATATCTCAGTATCGGCGGCCGTTCGCTCTCTTCTCAGGCTGCCACTATAGAGCGCAGGCTTGCTTCGGACACGATTATCACCCAGGAGATACTTGAAGATATCTTCAGCGAGGCTCTTGACTATCCGCTCGCTGACCGTCATGTTATCACTGTGACCAGGAGGGAGCTGTATGTCAACAATGCTCTCACACCCAAACCCCTTGGCGAGATTGGATCTCATATCCTGGCTAAGCTCAACATCATAAGCTGTCGCAACCAGCCTCTGCGCAACCTTACCATGATGGTCGAGGACCGCTTGCAGCTCAAGGTGTTGGATACATTCGTGCGTCCGCTCGCCATTGCTGATCTTGTGCTTGTGGAGGAGGAAAAGCGTCTGGGCTGTATGCTTGTGGACTTCGGAGCAGAGACCACCACTGTGGCGATATACAAGAATGGTGTGCTTGTGCATCTGGTGGTGCTTCCTATGGGATCGCGTAATATCACACGCGACATCACGGCTCTGAATTTCATTGAGGAGCAGGCTGAGGAGATGAAGAAGGCTGGAGGATCGGCGTTTGCCACTCTTGAGGCTAACCACACTCCCGGTCAGCCTGACTTTGTGGCTATCAACAACTATGTATCGGCGCGTGCGGCTGAGATCATTGTGAACGTATGCGAGCAGGTGAAATATGCCGGACTCACTCCCGAACAGCTCTCGGAGGGGATTATCATTGTGGGCAAGGGAGCAAGGCTTTCGGGATTCAATCAGCGATTGAGCCAGATATCGGGCATGAAGGTGCGCACAGGTGTCCCTGTGAGCCGTCGTCTGCGCATACTTGACGGACGCATACAGGTTGCCGATGCTGTGGATGTGCTTGCCATACTGAATGCCGCCGCCAAGAACAATCCTCAGGAATGTCTGTCGACCCCCGCTCCTGTAGTGGAGACCCCTGTACGCCCTGTGGCGGAGGCTAAGCCGGTGGTGACGGTCGCTGATCCGACACCTGGTCCTGCTCGTGTGCCAGCCGCAAGCGTAGCCTCGCCCATGAATGCATCCCAGCCTGCAGCTGCGACAACAACTACAAATGATACAACAACGACGACAACAACTACTACATATACACCCCCTGTTCAGCATATCGACAATAGCAGGGGAGGAAACAGAAGCCGCTTGTCGGCGCTTTATGATAAAATGCGAGAAAGAGTAGCTAACGCGATTTCCAATAGTTTTAATGAAGAAGACGACGAAGAATAGTAGTAAAAGGTATTTATAAATTTGACATAAAGATGGAAGACAACAATATAAATCAGAACCTTGACGATGCATCGGCATTCACCGATGCACGCAGGATAGCGGTAGAGGATCCTATTATAATCAAGGCTGTCGGAGTGGGTGGCGGCGGTAACAACGCTGTAAGCCACATGTTCAAGGAAGGTATAAAGAACGTCTCGTTTGTCAATATAAATTCCGACGAGCAGGCATTGCGTCATTCCGATGTCCCCAATACATTGCGTATCGGCGACGGACTCGGGGCGGGCAACAAGCCGGAGAAGGCAAAAGTGTTTGCCGAGGATGCCACTGAGGAGATAAGCCGCCTGTTTGACGATGATACCAAGATGGTGTTTGTCACCGCCGGTATGGGTGGAGGCACCGGTACCGGAGCCGCTCCTGTGGTGGCACGTGTGGCAAAGGAGCGCGGGCTTCTTACCATAGGCATAGTTACAATCCCGTTTCTCTTCGAAGGCCAGGTAAAAATCAAGAAAGCGATTGCCGGAGCTGACGAGATGGCAAAGTATGTCGACGCTCTACTTGTGATCAACAATGAGCGGCTCACTGAGATATACGGCGACCTCGACTTTATGAATGCGTTCGGCAAGGCTGACGATACCCTTTCGGTGGCGGCACGCTCGATCTCGGAGATCATAACCCGCCAGGGTATAATCAATCTCGACTTCAATGATGTCGACACCACTCTTCGTGACGGTGGTGCAGCCATCATATCCACCGGATTCGGTGAAGGGGAAGGACGTGTGACCGCAGCCATCCAGGACGCACTCAACTCGCCTCTGCTCAAGAACCGCGACATACTCGGCTCAAAGAAGCTCCTTTTCAATCTCTATTTCAATCCTCAGGCTCAGGACAAGTTCCTTATGAGCGAGACCAAGGAGCTCACCCAGTTTATCGGTCAGATCAATTCAAGCGTCGATGTTATCTGGGGTGTATGCCCTGACGAGACCATCGGAAACCAGGTGAAGATCACGATTCTTGCGGCCGGATTTGAGATCACCCTGCGTGATGAAGAGAATGAGATAATCAACGGTGTGAACGTTAATCCAAATCAGGGCACTGTGATAGATATCAACCCTCATACCGGCAACAATGTGGGAGTAGGGGCTGACACTGCCAAATTTCAGTTTCCACAGCAGGCTCGCGCACAGCAGTCGCAGGTTGGTACCATACAGCAGCCTCAGCAGTCTCAGGGTATGAGGAATCCCATGGAGTTGGTGCCCGATGTGCGAGTGATGGAAGAGTACGGAAAGGACAAGACCCAGATATTCACCGGAGCCAAGGAGCGTTCGTCAGCAATCATACTCGGACTGAACCAGCTTGATGACGATTCGATATGCGACACTCTTGAGAGATATCCCGCCTACAAGCGTGAACGCCGCATCATCGACAGCATACGTTCGGGAGCGTTTGATTCAGGTCAGCAGAACATTCCGGCATCGACAGGATCGGGAAAGGCTTTCAGCTTCTGAGATATGCCCCCTGCCGGTATGAACAGGCATCAGGAAAACTATAAAATTATCTAATAAATTCGAAACCGTAACGCGTAGCGACTTGTAGATATAAATAAAATCTGTATCTTTGCGCGAAAATTACAAAACACCTTATACGACATGTATTGGACACTTGAACTCGCATCAAAGCTGGAGGACGCTCCCTGGCCCGCGACACGTGAAGAGCTTATTGACTATGCGATGCGCTCAGGCGCACCTATGGAAGTAATCGAGAACCTTCAGGAAATGGAGGATGAAGGTGAAGCCTACGAATGTATCGAGGACATCTGGCCCGACTACCCCTCCAAAGAAGACTTCTTCTTCAACGAGGAGGAGTATTGATTGAAAATTAACCGGATTTTATGGTGTAAATATTTGAAATACAAGCGATTGACAAGTGTTAAAATAAACTTGTCAATCGCTTTTTATATGCTTTTGCCGCAAAATAAACTTGTCTATTTTCAGACACTTAGCTCGGATGAAATTTGTTAACTTGCCTATAATTTAGTAAATTCGCACCATATTCCTATCTTGGTGAGTATTAAAACATAAATTATGGGCAGACAAAAGAGACCGTTCCCTCTGGGACATTTCCGTCTTCGGTATCCGAAGAACTATGACAAGGCTAAGGCTTATCCGATTGAGATTGAATACATCTTCGGCGGGAGAGCCTTGCGGCGCAATATGAATATATCAGTCACGGTAGCCGACTGGAATCCGAATGGTAATAACGGACGTGGCGAGATACGCGCCTCTGTGCCTGATAGCGTGCGCTTCAATAATCTTCTTTTGACGAAAGTCAATAAGGTCGATGCCGGACTGAATGAGTATCATCTTAAATTTCCCGGCCAAGTCAACGAGGAAGTCATTTCCGCTTTTATCGATGACAAGCCGATGACACGGAGAGATAAGGGCGAGGATTTTGTGGAATTTGTGTTGAAACGACTCTCCTCTGAATATAGCCGCAACAAAATTGGCTACAGCCGATACAAGAACGGCCAGAGTGCAATGAATATCTTCCAGCAGTTCCTGCGGGCAACCGGAAACGGCACTCACAAGCCGGATGGGCTATATATAGGAGAGGTTGCGCCGGAACTGATAGACAAGTATATCAAATGGCGTCGAGACTTCAAGAACAATTCCGATGCGACAATCAACCATTCGCTGACACCCATTCTGAAAGGATGTGAGGCGGCGTGCAGGATGGGGTTGATAGAACTTGAAATAAATGCCATGATTCAGGATATGCGCATACAGGAGAAAGTGACGCTTGAATCTGAAGGCGAAAAGGAGTTTGATGGGCACAATCTAAGCAAGGAGCAGCTTGCGCAGCTTGTAGAATTTTACAATAATGACACAGAGCCACGCCGAAAAGAATATATCGAGATGTTTCTCTTTGCCTTCCATGCTTGTGGCCTCCGCATAGTAGATGTCATGACACTGCAGTGGAATCATATCGACTTTGAGAAAAAGGAACTGAGCAAAGTCCTTATCAAGACAAGCAAACGACACAAGATACCGTTGACGACTCCGGCTCTGCGCATACTGTATAAATGGCAGGCGATGGACCGTAGAAAGAAGTATGTGTTCGACCTCGTGAAAGACGACCTGAACCTCAATGATGCAGACGCGCTCTATCGTGCCCGTAACACGGCCACAAAATGTATCAATCAAGCGTTGCACGTTGTCGGCGAGAAACTGGAGTTTCCATTTCCGCTGTCATTCCATACCGCTCGTCACACTTTCGCAGTTCTCGCCATCAACGATGGCTTGACCATGACAGTAGTCAGCCGTCTCCTCGGACACAGCTCCACCGACATCACTGAGAAAGTCTATGCACGATTACTGCCACAGACTCTGACCGCCGAAGTCGAAAAACTCAACTACACCTTTATTCCGGAGGAATTTGACTGAAATTTCATACAATGAAAGTGGTCTGAATTGCCAGTAGCATCGCCATCCAAAATCCGACTTCGGAGGATTTTGCACATCCATGCAAGTGTCTCTCTGCTGCAATTTCAATTGTTTGCAGCAGAAGACATAACTTGCAATGGTCTCGTGAACATCGTGAGTGTCTGAATGTCGGAAAATTATCGTGATCCCACATGTGCTTAGGTATTCGTCTGGGCTTGTGTGGCAATATCTTATCTATGTCAATTCAGGTTTAGATTACAATGGATTGCCGGACATTACTCGGACATAAGCAGACGCTGCACAGACATACACGGACAATGCCCTGAATTATTTGGAAATACGGAGAGCGATATCATAACTTTGCAGCATAATCGTCTGAAACAACCATTGTTTGGCCGGACGGCTGTCCGGCCACTCGGCCGTATGGCCGTCTAACTGTCTGGCCAAATAGCCGGCTAATCATTCAGCCGTTCGGCCATTCGACTGAATAGCCAGATAGCCACCCGGCTATCTGGCTGGCTATCTAACTGGCTATATAGTTGACCGGCCATCCGGTTGGACAACTGGTTAGACAGCCGACCAAATAGCACCTTCTACGTTGAAATTCGTTCGATTATAAAACCACAGTCTTACGGCTGTTATTTACGACCGTGGCAGTCGTCCCGGCGTTGTGGCAAATGTTGCCGACCATTACCGAATCCTCAAACATCCATTGCCGATGATTGACAACAAAGCCCAGATCTCATTGCAAGTCATCTATGACAAACTTACCGAACTCCACGCCCAACTGAAAAACCTACCCGAGACCAGCCCATATATCTACGACAACAAGTCCCTCATCTCTCTCCTCGGAGTCAAAGACCGCTACCTGAAACGTCTCCGCGACAATGGCCTCCTCGGCTACTCCCGCCACGGCGACAAATACTGGTACACCCAATCCGACGTCGACCGTTTCCTCGCCCGCTGCCACTTCGCCCCATTCGGATTAAAATAAAAACAGTTATCAAAGAATCGATCCTATTAAACGTAGCAGCTGTTTCACAGGAGCGAATCACCTTATTATATTTGATGATATCTTACTGTCTTATGCTCAAAACATACTGTCAAATTTGTTCGGGTCACAAATATGGGTTAAATTTGCGTTCAAATTTAATAAATCAATCAATGGAGACAAAAACAGAACGACAGAAACTAAATAGAATAAAAGCAGTATTAGCCGAAACCGGCCACACCGGCAAATGGCTCGCCCAACAATTAGGCAAAGATCCCGTCACTGTCTCCAAATGGTGCACGAACACCTCCCAACCAGATTTGTATACACTTAATGAGATTTCAAATCTTCTAAAGGTCGATAACACAGAATTAATTGTATCATCAAAAAAATGAAATTCTAATGGACTTTCGGGTTTACATTTATCAAACTCAGGGTATACAAATATAAACGATTGTGCTGATATAAACATCAACAGCTATAATAATGGATATGAATAAACAGATGACTGTGGATGATGAGATAGCTTATAATAATTATAAGTTAACTGCTGATAAAATTCTACAGCTATTATCTCAAATCAGAGAAGACCCCTCTGCATCCGCCAAGCGTTGGGTTTGGGAGCTTTTGCAGAACGCAAAAGATGTTCCAAATCGCTTTGGTAAAGTGTCTGTTGAAATTGAATTAATATCACCGGAAACACTAAAATTCAGACATAACGGAGACTGTTTTAGCACCAAGAATATTACCGGACTCGTTCAACAAGTAAGTTCGAAGGACTCACAAAATCTTGAGGGTCAAACGGGCAAGTTTGGCACTGGGTTCATTTGCACGCACCTCCTCTCAGACATCATCGATGTTGAGGGTATCGTTTCCTATATGGGTGTACACCGCCGTTTTGACATTAGTTTGGATAGAAGCGGATATCGTTCTGAAGACTTGTTGCCACGTATTGCATCCACTCTAGAGGAACTTCGTCACATTGAGACCACTTATCCGATAGTAGATAACTACGAGGCTAGTCGTACCGAGCAATCTTTCAATACTGTCTTCACATATCATCTAACTACGGAAGAAAAGCAGAAGTCTGCTATTGCCGGACTTGAAGACCTTATTAACACTCTCCCTATAACGCTGGTAACCCAATCAGAAAAGATAAAACAGGTACGCGTCATAAATCGCATAAATGGAACGGATGTAGTCTATACATGTAATTCCGAAGATTTGGATGAAAATGTACGCCTGTCAAAAGTTGTTATAGATAAGATTACCAAGACTTACCTTAGCTACATTACCGATGATGTAGCATTGACTACGGAGGTTATTCTGAATAATGGTATGTATGAGATCGTAAAACGCGACAACAAACAGCCCGTACTATATCGAGACTTCCCTCTCATCGGATCAGAGAAATTCTATTTTCCATATACGCTAAACGGTTTTGAATTTAACCCTACAGAACGACGCAATGGTCTGCTACTTAATAGTGCGGATCATCCAAGTTGTATATCTAATAGGCAAATTGTCGATAAGGCTATAAATGCGGTGTTTAAGTTTAATGAATGGCTAATTAGCCATAGTGCCACGAACAGGTATCTGTTAGCATCGTCTCGTATTCCTGAATCCTCCGAAAAGTATAGTGAAGATGTTGCAGCACCATGGATTAAGAATCTCCAGCTTAGATGGAGAAAGCAACTTCTTGATGAACAGTTGGTAGAAACAGATGCTGGAGTTGATATTTTGAGGAATCTCTCAGTACCCGCATTCTCCACTACAGCAACAAAGGAGATTAATGAGAAATTTTTTAGCCTTCTTCATGGTAAATATATTGGTCGTGGTGTATTACCTAAGTTTGAACACCTTCATGGGTGGCTAGAAGTCGTTCGTCCCGAGTATGACAATTGGGGATCAAAATTGAAATACGAGAAAGACGATTTCCTTACAGACTTGTCCGCTTTACAGAACCTTTCTGCGCTCTGCGTAAAGATTAACAAAATAGAATCCGAGACATTAGAATGGCTAAACAATGTTTTTAAGTTCCTTGTTGATCAGAATCTACTCATTGATTTTGATAAGTACGCAATCATCCCTAATCAGAAGGGTGAGTTTAAGTTGCTCAAAGACTTGAAATCTGACCATTCTTCTCGTATTCCAGAAATACTGAAATCCATTTACAATAGTGTTAATCAGGATAATGCCACGGTACAGGACATCCTTATGGATGCAAGTGTTGATGCAACAGTGTTCGGCAACACTCTTCAGCCTTTCAGTTTGAAGGAAATGATTGAGGTGCTGAATGCCTATGTAAAGCAAGGCACAAACATTCATAAAAACAACACATGTGTTGATGTTAAATCTGTAGTTGCACATAGTTTACTCTCTCTTTACCCTAATGTCGATGACGTTGCGTATTTAAAGAAACGTCGCAACATCTATGAATTCTGTAAAGCATATCGTAATATGTCAGAATACAATATGGTAAATATTACAGAGACAGATTTATGGAAGGAAGCAGATAATTACTGGTTTAACAATAGTTACTCTGCAATCAACACCAATGTTCCTACAATGGCATCAACTTTTTTCGTGGTAGCCAAGTCAGAGGAAGAAACACTTGCATGGTTGAATACATATCTTCAGTTCTATCGTGACAATTCTCATGGCGATTTGATTAAGGAACAAGTTGTGTTCCCAAATCAGCAGAAGTGCTTCAAAAAGTTAAGTGAACTGCGTTACGATTGTTCGATTCCTGAGGAATTCAAGGATTTGGCTAATCGTGCATATAATTCCAATTCTCCAGTCGACGTGTATCGTCATCAACTTCTTCATAGAGCCATTCTTGGTTATGAGCAACATAATCCTCTTACCATTAAAGACATCTATGAATATGTAAAGAAAAGATTTGACGATAGCAATGATTCCACCAAGGAGGCTATTGCCCGTCACACAATCACGATTATTGCCAAACAAGATTCGGGTGTTCCTGAGGAACGTAACTTGTATGACTTTGCCAAGACTATATCTGGGTTCCCATTTGAAGAGACAAAGTACATCGAGACAGCCACTGGTTTTAACTGGGGATTTGCACAAGAGTTTTACATCAAACTCTTAGCTCAAAGAATTTCAAATTCCGGCAATCTTGAAGGATTTAAAGGGCTTTCAACTACCTTCACAGCAGAAGAAAATGTGATAGGGACATTAGATCTTACTCATTGGATTGATAGATTCATAGAATTCCTACACACATACAAGACCAAAAAGTATTGGAACATAATTACAGACAACGAACATGGTATTGGTATTTGGCTCAACCAAAATAACAATTTCTGTAGATTTCAAGATGTTCGTAAGGATGATAATATTCCTGAGGATCTGAAAAAGTTATGCGCGAATAATGTGCATATTAAGCGTGATTTCAGAGAGGAAATGTTTTCCCTTAACTCCAGTTTGTCAAGCTATCTCGAAACAACACCGGTAACCTTGAAAGAAATCGGCGAGTATATTGATCTCAAACTTGAGCATTATGATGGAAACAAACAGGACAAGGACTTTTGTTATTTGGTATTCACTATAGGTAAATTGTGTAATACCATCGTAGAGCTAAAAGATATAATGACCTTCTATAATGAGAAGAAAAACGCTCTTATCGTAGGGTCATTGGGTGAAGGGACAACAATGGATCTAGTCGGTTCCATTGTACAGCAAGGAGACGAGAAGCTTCGCGCCGTTAAGGAGATCCTCGAAGACAATACAATTGAAGATTTGAATAATATTAAAGCTGTTCTTCAGATTTGTCCCGCTAGTCAATTCGACAAGGTTAAAGAACTCGTCGAGAAACTTGCAAGTGATGATGCCCCGGATGTTGGAGGCGAGACTCCTACAGGAGGTGAAGACAAAGTCGAAGCTAAAGTAGAACTCGTACCACAGTCGTATGAGATTGAGGTTGTCGACTCGGATGGCAATCACCAACTTGTTAGAACAGATCAAGTACAATATGCGGGACTTTCTCTGGAAGAAATTGAACAGTATGTTTCTGAAGCGAAGGCTGCTGTTGTGAAGTATTATAGAGAGCTAAACGAACGTAATCCCGAACTTGGCTTACAGTTTGACAACGAAAGGATTGCAAGTCATTCTTATAGTCAACTGTATGGAATATCAGATAAAGATGGTAATGAGATACCCATTGTTGTGCATAGCTACAAGGGGCCACAGTACAGATATTTTGACTTAAACTGGTATGATTGGCAACTACTTTCTAAGCCAGGCTCTGAGCTCTGGATTTTGACGGTATCAGGTTTACAATGCATTCCATTGTATGCATTGCCGATAAGACATTTTTCTTTCAACTTGGATAATCTGCCTCTTTACTCGCGTGCTGCTCTGCAAACGCTCGCGGCCGTAGCAAAGCAATCGCTCAGCAATAACAATTCTGGCGGCAATATTACATTTGATTTTGGTAATGTGATGCCTATTGGATTCGTAGAACGTTGTTGCTTCGACTTTGTTCCAGAACAGTTGGAGAATTGCGTTAACACGATAAAGCATATATGTGAATCTAACGTGTCGCAAATAGCAAAAATGTATAATTCCGGGAAGTGCATACCTATCAAAAGCAGTGATCATGGATATTCTCGTGCGCTGAAAGAGGTAGAAAACGATGTGACCATGGCAGAGATTTTCGAAGCTAAAGCTAAAGAAAACTGCCTCCCACCCATTATAGGCACAACTCATATCGACTAATGATAATCAGCAGACAAAAGCATTGGCAATTCCTTGAAGACGAGTTAACGGCTGAAACGGAGGAATTCAAGAAGACTTATTTGACAACAGCTATCTCGTTGCTCAAAAATAGCAACGAGATGTTTGTTGGTCAATTTATCTCTTTTAAGGAAGGACAGATGGTAATGAAATTCTCTCATTCTCGTACCTTACCTCGGAAAGGGCAATTCCTTGTATGTATGGTTCTTCCTCCTGCTCTTCAGGACTACCGGAATTGGGGTGATAAGACGTATCGTGATTTGTATAAAGTACGATACAACTCAACTGAGTGCGTCTGCGTAGAGATATCTCCAACTGGAGAGCACAATTACTCATGGGTGATTTTCTCTAAGGTATCTCTTGATTTTGCAAATTATATCAAAGATACGCCTGGAATTGTGCTCACATTTGCCCCACAACGTCCACCGATTGATTATACGCTAAATCTACAACGGGTCGTAAAAGATTCAATAAGTCAAGGCGTTTCATTTGTACTTGACGAAAACTATCATAGCAAAGAATGGAAGCCAGTACTCATAAAGAACGACAATGTGCCTTCCTTTGTGTATACACAACTTCAGTTAACTGATACTATGATCTTGGAGGGACCTCCTGGTACTGGCAAGACATATATTATAGCGGAACTCTGTGCAAGACTTTGTGCAGAGGGTAAGTCTGTGCTCGTTACTGCATTAACAAACCGCGCATTGATGGAAGTTGCAGATAAACCTGCTATGGCGCCATTCTTAAAAGATGAAAAAGTTCTGAAAACCAATGTCACGCTAGACGAGGCTCGTGAACTCCAAAATCTTGAATCTATAAAGAGCATAGCTCCAATACCCGGATGTCTAGTGCTTTCAACATATTATATCGCAAGTGCCTTTGCTGCTGACTTATCCATAGAACAACCATTCGACTATGTTATTATGGACGAGGCAAGTCAGGCTATATTAGCGATGTTTGCAGCTAGTCGGAAGATGGGTAAGAAGATTCTTTGGGTTGGTGATACTCATCAGCTTTCACCTATAGTCATACTTAATGGGGATATTATTAGAAGAGAGGGCTATACTCCTTTGATAAATGGATTCCAGTTGTTATCAAATAATAGTTCTTCGCCAATATATCAATTGACCAAAACCTATCGTTTTGGTCAACGAGCAGCTCAATATACAGGATTGTTCTATAATGATTCTCTTGTAGCTGCTGAGTCGAAAGAGTATTATGATATTCCTTCAATGTGCAAAGTACTTTGTAAGGATGGAGGTCCGACTCTCATTTTGACAGACATGCCTTCAGGAGATAATACTCCGCAATTTGCTACAATGATGACGGCATTCATTGTCTCCAAAATACTAAATGATAATAAAGATAAGGAAATTGCAGTGCTAACATGTATGAAGAAGACTGTTGGTGCATTGCAGTTGGCTATTGCAAGAATGTCTGGAACACGTAAGAATCTAATTATTGATACGGTGGCAAGAGTTCAAGGCTTGACGACAGAAATAACGATATTTTTTATACCAGACTATTCATATATCAGAACACTTGAGCAACATCTTTTCAACGTGGCCACAAGTCGGGCAAAGGAACATACTATAATTATCGCAGACAGGTATATGCTAGATTGTCCGACATTATCACCGAAGGTTCGTCAATATTTAGAGAAACTAAAGGCTGATAAATGCATTTATGTACCTGACCCAGACCATGGATTGGGTAAGGTTACGAATGCGCTTAACTATCAAAAGTATATCGGAGGCAATTGCTTGACGGAATGATAGACAATTACAATTATGGCAAAGTCAACAGATAAAATACGGATAACTTTGGACTCGGGTGTCAGTGTTGAAGCTCAGGCACCGGTAATTGTATCGGCAAGCAGAAGCACGGATATTCCTGCATTCTATGCCGATTGGTTCTTTGAGAGATTGAAGCGTGGGTATTCGGCTTGGACTAATCCGTTCAACGGTGTTACCTCGTATGTGGCTTATAGCAATACACGATTTATTGTGTTCTGGTCAAAGAATCCAAGGCCGCTCCTGGAGCATCTTGATTATCTGACCGAAAGAGACATAGGTTGCTATATACAATACACATTGAATGATTACGAAACGGAAGGGCTTGAGAAGGGAGTGCCTCCATTGAGTCTGCGTATTGAAACTTTCAAGATGTTGGTTGATATATTGGGTAAAGAACGTGTTGTCTGGAGATTTGACCCCATGATTCTTACAGATAAAATCAGTATTGATGATTTGGTTGGTAAAGTCAGAAACATAGGTGACCAGCTTAAGAATTATACTGAGAAACTTGTATTCAGTTTTGCTGACATTGCGTCATATCGCAAGGTCAAGTCCAACCTTGAAAAGAACGGTATCAACTATATTGAGTGGGATGAGGCATCAATGAATGAGTTTGCCGCGAGACTCTCAGAAATGAATAAGGAGCGTGGATGGAATTTTAAACTTGCCACTTGTGGCGAAAAAATTGACATTGAGCAATATGGTATTGAACACAACCATTGCGTAGATGACGACCTTATGATTCGATTTGAATACCACGATAAGGAATTGATGGATTTCTTGAAAGTGGATGTCAGAAAGGTTCAGCCATCTGCCCCATCTATGTTTGAAGAGTTTGAAGACAGTCCACAGATTCCGGAAGGAGCCATAATGGTAGCATCCGATACCTATGCTATAAAGCGAAAGAATAATAAGGATAAGGGCCAACGTCAGTTCTGTGGTTGCATTATAAGTAAAGACATAGGTCAGTACAACACTTGTCCGCATCTTTGCGAATACTGCTATGCAAATACAAGCAAGGATGCAGCGGTAGCTAATTGGAGACGTCACAAAACCAATCCTAACGGAGATAAAATCATAGGCATATGAGTTATCAAGAAAGAATAAGCAGTATTTGCAACCTTACAATGGATGCAATTATAGATAATTGTAAGGCACATATACCAGCTCAGTTCCGTCATCGTCCATATGTACATCCAGAACTTAATCATGGTTTGCATTTACTCAAGAGCGATGAGGGCTTAGATTGCTATATTGGCGCATACGGAGAGATGCACCAGTCAAAATGCCGTGCCGTCTTACAAAATATGCCGTTCCCGCCTAAAGAGAATAATGGCTCGTTATCATTGGAAATCGTAGATTGGGGATGTGGTCAAGGAATTGGCACGGTATGTGTCGTAGATTTTCTTAAAGAAAGAGATCTCACACAATGGCTTAAAAAGATTACGCTTATTGAACCATCGCAAGCGTCTTTAAATAGGGCTGTTGCTAATGTGAAAAAAGCCACTAACAACGGCGTGCGAGTTGTCCCGATCAATGAGTATTTGCCTTCGTTTTCGGATGGCAATGAAATCAGCAGTGTCTCCTATGAACAGAATTATGTCATCCACGTATTTTCCAATATATTGGATGTGACAAATATTGATTTAGGTAAACTTGCAAAGTGTATGGCTATTCCAGGCCATATGCACTATATTCTATGCGCGGGACCCTTGAATGCCAATGCATTCAGGATAGACAGATTTAGTGAAATATTTCAGGCTTCAGAATATTTCTCGAATATCGCCAACAATAATTATGGTCGTACCTCAGATACCAATTATTGCTTTACATGCAAGACCAAAGGCTTTGTATATAATGGCACGTCATTGGATTTATCGAAATATAACCCTCAGGAAAAAGCTCAAACTCCAATATATGGAGAATATGATATTAATTTACAGATAAGCAACAAGCTTTTTTCATTGGAAAAGGGATGGGTATATTACAGATTACAAAGTATTCTTTCTCCATCTGATTTGATATATCTTAATCCTGATTTAAATGGTACTACCCCCGATTTTGTAATAATACGACCAAATGTCGGGGTTGTAGTCATTTCTGTATTTGAGGAACCCTTGACAAAGAGTAAGGTAAATGCTGATGATCATTGGTTAATAGATGTGGAAGATACGAATGGAGAAATCCGTACAATACAATCTCCTTATACATCTCTTGAAAATTCTCAGAATCTCATAATTGAAAACATTAAAGAGTTTACAGAGGCCGTAATTGATAATAGCCGTAATCTTTCACTTGTCAAAAAGGTCCTTATTTGTACAAAAGGATCTCAAGAACAGGCAAAACAGTTATTCGGAGATCAGCAATGGATACAAGTATATGGCTCCGATTTCTTAAATACCGCTAATGATCCTTCCAATAAAGTCGCCATTCATTTTTTTGATGATTTGCGGTTCCATTATCGTTCTGACGTTTTTGATGCGATTGTTCTTGAGCAATTAAAACAAGATTTATCTCCTGCGTGGCATTCCTACAGAGAGGGGGTTGAAGTTAAGTTGTCCACCCAACAAAAAAATCTTTCCAAAAGTGTAGCTGGTGGTCAACGAAAGATTAGTGGAGTTGCAGGTTCAGGAAAAACCCAAGCATTGGCAAATAGAGCCGTTAATGCACAAGTACGGACTGGGGGTAATATTCTGATTCTCACATTCAATATTTCATTGGTCAATTACATGAAAATGCGTCTATCGCAGGTTCGAGCTGATTTTCCATGGGATAAAATTCACATTGATTACTATCACAGATTTTTTCGCAAACATGCGAATGCTAATAATCTTCATGTGTATTTTGAGTCATACGATGATGAGGAATTTTTTAAATCTGTGAAATCAAAGCTCCCAAAATATGATGCCGTTTTGATAGATGAGGTTCAGGACTATATGGCATCTTGGCTTCAAATAATTAGACGGAACTTTTTACAAGAAAACGGGGAGTTTGTTGTATTTGGAGATCCAAAGCAGAATATATACCATAGGGAAATTGATAGTCAAGGTAATATTTTACTTGGAGTTATTCCCGGTTTGTGGAATAAAGATTTGACAAAGAGCCATAGATTTTCCAATCCGTCTCTTGCCAATTTAGCGATGGAATTTCAGAGACATTTTATTGGGAATCCTGATGATATAGAAAAGGCAAATGAATCATCAAATCTGGACTCTGGCATTCAATTTAATCTTATGCAATATCATAATGTCTCTAATGCAAGCGACTCTGTAGTATTAGCTGAAACTGTTTATTCAATATGTAAAGATTTTATTGAGGCTAATGGCATAAATATTTCAGATGTAGCCATACTGGCACCTCAAACCAATTTGCTACGAGAATTGGATTATAAATATAGAGGTGAATCAGGTAAAAGAACAACAACTACTTTTGTCTCTAAAGAAGGCATTGATAGGATATCACGTCAGAAGAGTCAAGCATCTTACGGATACAAACAAGATCTGGAGAGGCTTGAAAAGGTATTGAAGAATCGTTTTACGATAGTAACTCGTAATCTAAAAATATCGACGATTCAAAGCTTTAAAGGATGGGAGGCACCAACTATCATATGTATTATTCAAAATGACATATACAGTGATGAATATATTGTAACCTCACCAGAACTTCTATACACCGGCATCACGCGAGCAAAAGAGAACCTATTGGTAATCAATATCGGTAACAATCAGTATCATGACTTTTTCAAATCACATCTTCAATAATTATGATGAACGAAATCTTTACAAGGCAAGAAAAATATGCTATTGTTTCAGTCTTGATAAAAATTATGGAGACTGATGGTTTCATTGATCCTCATGAGGTAGAATTCTTGGATGGTGTTCTTGTCGACCTACACATTTCCGAACCTGAGATGGAAATTATCCAGGAATATGATCTCGGTCAAGATGTCGCTATAATCAAGCAATTAAGTATTGAAAAATTAGACGCAGCAAAACGGTTATTTATAAATATGGTTAAATGTGACGGTTTTGCAGACCCAAGAGAATTGCAGATTATCAATTCCTTAATGTAATGTATGTTTGCGTTAAATCGATTTAATTATGGACGAAAACAACCAAATAATTATATATCAGAGCGAGGACGGCGAAACTCGTATTGAGGTAAAGTTTACGGGGGAGACTGTGTGGCTTTCTCAGCAACAGCTCTGTGAGCTTTATAATACAAGCAAAGCAAATGTGAGTGAGCATATTAAGCATATATTTGAGGATGGGGAGCTTGATGAAGAGGCAGTTGTTCGGAAATTCCGAACAACTGCGGCAGATGGCAAATCCTACAATGTGGCTTACTATAATCTCGACATGATTATCTCTTTGGGATATCGAATCCGGTCAGTGATTGCGACGCACTTCCGCAGGTGGGCTACGGAGCGGCTTAAGGAATACATCATCAAGGGATTCACTATGGACGACGAGCGGCTGAAGGGCAATGGCGGTGGCGCTTATTGGCGTGAGTTGCTCGACCGTATCCGTGATATCCGTTCATCGGAGAAGGTGATGTACCGGCAGGTGCTCGACCTTTATGCCACGGCTGTCGATTATGACCCACGCTCTGAGATTTCGGTCGAGTTCTTCAAGATTGTGCAGAATAAGCTTCACTTCGCCGCTCATGGCAATACAGCAGCCGAGGTGATTTTCAAGCGGGCAGATGCAGATGCTCCGATGATGGGGCTGACTTCATTCAAAGGCGACTATCCGACGCTCCGAGACACACAGATTGCCAAAAATTACCTTAGCGAAAATGAACTGAAAATCCTCAACAATCTCGTTTCCGGATACTTTGACTTTGCTGAGATTCAGGCGATGAAACGTCGTCCGATGTATATGGATGACTATGTGCGACAACTCGACACGATTCTCTCCTCGACCGGCGAAGCGTTGCTCAACGGATCCGGCTCGGTCAGCCATCAGCAGGCGATGGATAAAGCTCGCGAAGAGTACCGCAAATTTCAGGTAAGAGAGTTGTCTCCGGTGGAACGCGCCTATCTTGACACTATTAAAGCGCTCAATGCCAAAGCCAAGAACAAAGGAAAGAGCAAATAATTATTCCGCGACTTCAAATCGTGTTGACGTGGTCTTTTATCTCCTTTCATCGCCAAATTTACTTGCCTATTATAGTTAAAAATATAATAAAATGCTGATTTGGTGTTATCTGAAACTTCTTTAATGAGGAGGAATATTGATAAGTGAAATAATTGACTTAACAGCCTAATAATCAGCCATACAAATAAAATGTATTTGTATGGCTGATATTTTTATGCTTTTTGATAGCATTTATGGTCTCAGGGTTTGTACAGAAGTGCTGAAATCCTAATCTTTAGGAGGAATCTACGTGGTGGTATATATAATCCAATGGTTGTTTCCCACAAAGTTCTGGAATTAAATACGCAAAAAGGCGTGGTTACATCAAATCAGTTATCTGTGTTATGAATTCCAAAACAATAAAAGACTGTTACTTTCTCATCTTTATCATTTGGATTAAGAACACGAACCCCATATTCTCCTTCAGGGGCATGAAGAGTTAGGATATATGATGACTTGCCATATCTCTTTCCTGTGAAATTTATAAAATCCATATTCCCTTCTGATACGTTACCTAACCAATTTACATTGGCTAATTCCGTCTTGCGTTCCTTCTTCTTTTCTTCAAATTTTACAACTTGAATAAATGTGGTGGGATCCGTTTCGTTGTCTTTACATCTAACAACTAAAGTTATGACATCATTTGGTTTTATTTGAGTAGTAGATTTGCCATTTTTAATAACAGCTTTACTTCGCACATTTCCGATTCCCACGAGTAGTCGTCCAGCCGAAGAGGATGTCTTTATTTGTGGTATTGATTTTTCTGTTTGAATGGCTATGGTATCACCATCAATTTTTAGAATATTTACTTCTCCAGCCCATTCTGGTTCAAATTGTTGCGCAAACGCACACAATCCAAACACAAGAAAGATAGTTAAAAATATTAGTTTTTTCATGTTTGATTGGTTAATGTGTTAATTGTGCTAAAATTACGAATAATGTCTGACATTTTACATAAAAATCTTCAATATTTTTATGTAAGTGATGCATCAGCCATTTATCTATAATCATTCTCCGGAAGAGCAGTATGATTTGAGGTCGGTAGTTTTGCCTATGGCTGTGTACATCGGCTTTCTGCATATTTGGGCTAAACATCGACGCGCGAATATTACGGATTGGTGTTTTATCATCTCATATGGCGTAGTTTGTTAGGCTAAAATGCGTTGATTACCGGGTGTATCAATTAAAAGTAGGCAAAATTCTAAGCCTAAATATATTAAATGTGTAGAAGGATGGTGATTTATTGTCCAGTTACATATTATCGGGTTCTGACCGGTAAAATTAATTGCCCCTGGAGCAGCAACGCGCGCTCCCGGGGCGATTATCTTCTGTGGGATGTTTTGATGAATGCCGTTTAAGCTTCCGCGAGGGCCTGGGCAAGCGATGAGAGAGATGCAAGGTCGCTGTCGTGGAGGCGGCTGCGTATGGTGACTGTGGAGCCTACCACGGTCATGTCCTTCATTTCTGCGAGGGCATTGCACATGAGTTTCCCTGCTGCGGGTGCCCAGCTGCCGTTCTCAAGTATGCCTACATGGCGTCCGCTGAAATTCTTGGCTGCGAGATGGTGCAGGAAGTTGTGCATAGCGGGAAACATCGCACCATCGTAGGTGACGGAGCATAGCGCGAGGCGGCTTAGACGGAATGCCTCGGCAACGGCGTAGGATACATCGTGGCGGCACAGGTCGATGAGGACCACATCGCCGGCTCCCCGGCTGCGTAGCATATCAGCGAGGCGGCGTGCCGCTTCGGCTGTGCCTCCGTATATCGAAGCGTATGCCACGAGTACGCCTTCGGTTTCGGGGATATATCGGCTCCACTTGTCGTAGAGGTTCCAGTAGTGTGCGAGATTCTCTTTCAGGATAGGTCCGTGAAGCGGGGCTATTATGCCGAACGGCAATCCGGTGAGCTTCTTCATCACAGCCTGTACGCACGACCCGTATTTTCCTACAATGTTGCAGTAGTATCGGCGAGCCTCATTGTCCCATCCTTCGGTGGCGTTCGATGTGGCGAATGTCCCGAAAGCGTCGGCAGAGAAAAGTACACCGTCGGTCTCGTCGAGAGTCATCATCACCTCGGGCCAGTGTACCATGGGGGCTGTGATGAAGCGGAGGGTGGTGTGTCCGAGCGAGAGTGTGTCGCCATCTTTTACGGATATGGAGCGTTCGCTGAATCCCATGCCGTCAAAGAAGTTGTCGAGCATCGCTATCGCCTTGGCGGTGGCTACCACTTTCATTTCCGGGTACTTCTCAAGCACTGCACGTATGCTCCCGGAATGGTCCGGCTCCATGTGCTGGACTATCAGGTAGGCGGGGTGCCGTCCGTCGAGAGTGGAGTCGAGAAGGGCGAGCCATTCGCTGCACCGGCGTATGTCGACTGCATCTACCACAGCGATATTTTCGTCATCAATAAGATAGGAATTATATGATATCCCATTAGGGACTGGGTATTGTCCTTCGAAAAGGTCAAGGTTGTCATCATCGACACCTATAAATTTCACATGAGGTGTAACCGGTAGCATGGCGGTAGAAATAACGTTATGATTAGTGTGCAAAATTAGTAATAAAACTCCAAAAACTAACCTGAGATAACATATTTTATACACAAGTCGCCTTGAGGCAATCACATCGAACCGCCGGACACTTAGGCTCTGAAAGCCTTAAGTGTCCGGCGGTGTAGGGTGCTCTCCGTGAGGCGGGGAGCAGTGTTGTCGGTGATGTTATTTCCTGCGAGGCTTCTGCTTCAGCAGGGGATGACGGTTGGAGTACTCCTGTTTACCGAACTTGGGGGTGTCGAAGAAGTCGGCAGGGAGCTGTTTACCTTCTTTCTGAGCGCGTGCCCACAGGTATTCAAGTGCAAGCGCATAGTTGTAGTGGGGCTGTGCGTCATCGCGGTCGTAATTGTTGTATGCCACATAGCGTGTGTAGCGTATCTTCCTTACGAGCTGCTCGAATGTCAGGTCAGGATCGCGGTAGGTGGGGTTGAATCGGGTGTAGAATGCAAGACGGCTCACGAGGTCGTTCTGATCGATCGTGGTGTCGGCGAGCAGCTGGTCCACATAGTCCCATGCCTCGTCGGTCTTGTTCTCGGCGAATAGCCGTGACATCCTGGCAACCTTGATGTTGTAGTCCTTGCCTTGGAAGTCGCAGAGAGCGGCAATGTATTCGGGAGAGGCATACTGTGTCTCTTTCGCGAGCTTCGAGTCGACTGCTTCCTTGCCGAAGAGTGAGCAGAATTCGCTGTAGTTGTCGGATACCTGCTTGATGTAGGGGTTGTCGAAGCCGGTCACACATTCGTTGAATATCTCCCAGGTGTTGCGGTCGGTGAGCTTGCATCCCATTGATATGAGCTTGTTGAAGTCCTGGAGCTGATTGCGTCGGCCCGAGGTCTTTTTGCCGCGTATATAGCTCATAAGGAAATCGGCGTCATAGTCGCCCGAGGCGTATTTGCTGTCGAGATAGATGGAGCTCTGCTTGGGGTCGAGCGCACCCTTGGTGTCGTTGATGAAGTCGATCATTGGCTTGTTGCCTCCGCTGCGGTGTATCATCTCCTCGGTAGCGGGGTCGACGAATATGTAGCTGGGGTAGGAGCGCACCTGGTATTTGCGTGCGAGATCCACTCCCTCGCCTTTCTCGGCATCGATCTTCATGCACACGAAGTCCTTGTTGTAGGCTTCGCCTACCTCGGGTTGCGGGAACACTGTGAGAGCCATGTTGAGGCAAGGTCCGCACCATTCGGTGAAGAAGTCGATGAATATTTTCTTGTTCTCGGCTTTTGCCTTGGCAACCCCTTCGGCCCATGTGCCGTGGAAGAACTCGATACCGGCAGCACGAGACGACATGGTGAATGCAAAGGCAATGAGGCAAACTGCAAATAGTTTTTTCATGATTGTCAAGTTTTTTCAGATTCTCACCATTCATGTAGGGGACCGGGTCCCCTACATATGATGGCATATTATGAGAGAAGCATTTTTTAACGTTCGTACTGCGGCATGTCGTTGAAGCTCAATACATTCTCCGGAACCGGCATGATGTAGCGCAGGTCGTTGGCGGGGAGGGTCCAGGTGCCTTCGCTCCCGGCGGAATGGGTGATGGTCTTGGCAAACCATGACTCGCGGTTGAGACGCTTGAGGTCGATGAGGCGGGTGAGCCCTACGAAAGCAAACTCCTTGCGACGCTCGTCGATCACCATCTTAAGCACCTCATCCTTGGAATAGGTGGTGGGGAAATGCACGTTGTTCTTGATGCGCATATCGCGGAGCTTATCGAGATGGGCGAGAGCCTTGTCCTTGTCGCCTACGCGTGCCTCGCACTCGGCAGCTATGAGAAGTACTTCCGGGGTTGAGAAGCCGATGTTCATCTCTATGTAGGGTGCGAAGATGGTGTAGCCGGGGAAGCGGTTGGGCTCATTGCCAGGACGAGTATATGGGTCGAACTGGTCCTTGGAGAAGAAGAGCGACATGCGCATGTCCTCGCCGTCGGCAGGGAGATTGCGTGCAAATGTCTCAAGCAGGTCCTCGCTGGCAGCTACGCTCTTGAACAGATAGCTTGTGCCGTTGAGCACGCGGGTGTATACATTCTCCAGGTTCTTGTGCTCGTCGGGGAACTCCTCACCGGAGTCGTCGGCAGCGACGAGACGTCCCCATTGGCCGTTGATGGCTTTGTAGTCCTTGTAGTCGAGCAGTTTGTCGTTCAGTTCGAGCGACGAGTTGGCGTTGGACAGTGCTTCCTTGTAGTTGCCCATGTAAAGGTACATGCGCGAAAGGAAGGCGTATCCCACACTTCTGTTGGGGTCGAATGTGGTGGCGGTGGTCTCCGCGAGGTAGTTGTCAACAGCATCCCTCAGGTCGCTTTCGATCTGGCTGTAGACTGTTGCGACCGATGCGCGGGGATACCGTTCTCCGGTGATCTCCTCGCTGAGCACCAGGGGTACGCCGTAGTCCGACCCGGCTGTCGCAGGGTCATAATGGTTGGCATAGAGGTTGACAAGGTTGAGATACTCGAAAGCACGCCCTACGAGAGCCTCGCCATAGAGTTTGCGACGTTCGAAATCAGTGCCCCCTTCTGATGTCAGCACATTGTTGATCACGGCATTGTAGGTGAATATGTTGCCATAGGCATTTTCCCATATGTTGTCGGAGTTGCCCGGAGTGAACACCTGTCCGTGCTCGAATGAGTAGAGGTTCTTGAAGTGCTCCGACTTGTTGTAGTACTCAAAGAGATCGAAGCCGGGGAAAGTGCCTTTTTCCACGAACTGCACGTCGTCGGTGATCATCGAGGGGTACACGTCGAGCGCACGGTAGAGCGACTGGTCGTTCATCAGCTGCTCATAGTCGGCATATTTTTCAGGGATTGTGAATCCTTTGGGCTGTATGTCAAGCCAGTCATCGCATGATGACATGCTCATAAGGAGCGAGAGTCCGCAAGTTGCAGTTACGAATATTTTGTTGTATTTCATTGTTCGTTGGATTAGAAGTTAGCTGAGATGCCTATTGTGTAAGTTGGTGGTACGTGGTAACCGCGTGACGGAGTGAGAGATGTTCCGGTCCATACTTCGGGGTCGAGGTTGTTCTTGTTGGCGGCCCAGTACCAGAGGTTCTGTATCTGGAGGTCGACGCGCAGACCCTGGAGGTATGCCTTGCTGATCCACTGGCGTGGGAACGAGTAGCCCACGATGAGGTTGCGAAGCTTGATGTAGTCACCCTTTTCGATATGTTTGTCTGCCGCGCTCCACAGGTACTCCGAGTTGGTGTTGCCTGTGCCGTAGATAAATGCAGGTGCCATATCGGGATCGTTCTCGTCGCCAGGGTTCTGCCAGAAGTGCATGCGGTCACGGTCAAGAATGCCGGTGTAGTTAAGTGTCGGCATGCGGTTCCACACGTAGCTTGCAGCTACATCGCGGAGCTTGTGGCCTCCGTAATATACAAACATGAATTCGAGGTTGAATCCCCTCCATGTGAGACGGTTGGTGAGTGCTGCGGAGTAGGGGGGATTGGTGGTGCCTGACCATACGAGGTCGTCGGCCTCAAGATCGCGGTAGGAGCTTACCACTGTTCCGTCCTTCTTATAGGCAGTGGGGAATCCGTTGCTGTCGAGTCCGGCATAGCGGATGGAATAGAGCGAGCTCATAGGCTTCCCCTCACGGTTCTGCGGGCTATAGAAATAGTCTATGGCTGAAGTGCCGGAGTTCTCGATATTGGTCAGCTTGTTCTTGTTGTAGCTGAACACGAGGCTGCTGGTCCATTCGAAGTCACGGTTGGTGTAGTTGATGCTGTTGAGGGTCACTTCCACTCCGCGGTTGTACATTGATCCGTAGTTGAGCAGGAGGGAGCCCCATCCTGATGTGGGGTCGGTCTGACGGTTGCCCAACAGGTCGTCGGTATTCTTTGAATAGTACTCGATAGAACCGTTGAGGCGGCTGTTGAGTACGCTGAAGTCAACGCCGAGATTTATCACCTTGGTCTTTTCCCAGCGCAGAGCGGGGTTGGGAGGTGTGGTGATGTAGGAATAGAAGTCGTTGGTGAATGAGTTGGGGCGTGAGTTTGTCTGCGCTATCATGAAAGGTCCGCTGTTCTTTGCCACGTTACCGTTGATACCGTAGGTGGCACGGAGCGAGAGGCGGTTGACCCAGTTCCAGTTTTTGAGCGCGTGATATTGCAGACCGGCTGACCATAGGGGCTTGTTCTGCCATTTCGGGTCGGTGCCGAATAGGTTGGACTTGTCGACACGTATGCTGCCTGTAGCGGTGATAAGATTGTTGTAGGTGTAGGATGCATTGGCGTAGAATGACACGAAGCGGTTCTCGGAGGACGAGAAGCTGTCGTAGGGTCCGGAATAGTAATAGTTTCCGGAAGTTGACTCGGTGCCGTTTACGGCTTGTCCCAGGTTGAGTTCGTTGATGTACTTGAATGCGAGAGTTGTGTCATCGTAGCCCCATTTGTTGAGGACGGTGCCGTCGGATGTCACTTTGCGTCTCTCGGCACCGGCTATTGCCTGCACGTCGTGAATGTCGGCAAACTGACGGTTGAAGTTCAGCTGCGCACGCATTGTGTAGGAATTTTTTCTGGTCCAGGTCTCTTTCAGTTTGCCGCCCATAGGTATATGGTTGGTGACTGTGCCGTCGGGGTTGATGACAGTGGCGTTGTTGATCTCCGACTTTACTTCACGCGACTCCATTTTGGAGTAGTTCTTTGAGTAGGAGTTTGTGCTCTCGTTCTGGTACATAAGGTCGAGGTTGAGCCCCTGGATTATGTTGAAGCGAACGTTGAGATTTATGTTCTGATATTTGCTTTGGCTGTAGTAATGTTTCTTGTCATCTTCGTTGACAGGGATGAATGTCTCGTCGAGAAGTCCGAGCGAGTTGAGGCGGTCGATCTCGCGCTGGTTCTTTCCGCTGTACCATTGTGCGGGTGTGCCGTCCTCGTTGTAGAGCATCTTGTAGGAGGCACCGCTGTAGAGATAGCTGTATCCGGTGAAGCCGTTGTCATAGTCGGCTTTTGTGTTGCTCTGTATAAGTCCGAGGTTGACACGCATCCATTTGAAGAAGTCGAACTGGTTCTTGAGGTTGAAGCCTATACGGTCGTCGGACTGGGCCTTCTCGTAGGGGTAGTTCTTCTGATAGTTGGCAGAGAGTGCATATTTGTATATGCCGGAACCGCCGCTGAATGATATGTTGTGCTGCTGCACCATCTGGTTGCTTCTCACGTAGCGGTCCTTGAACTGGTCGTAGTTGTTGAGACCGCGGTAATGGTTCATGCGTTCGTTGTACTCGGATTCGGTGATGCGTCCGGCATCATAGTCGTAAAGAATCTCGTATACCTCGTTCATGGGAGTATTGGCGGTGAGAGGGTTATAGGCTGAGTGAGGATACTTGAAGAGTGTTTCCTGAAGGTCGACAAGCTCGGCACTTGTGGTGAGGTTGAGGTAGTCGCGATCGGGTAGCGGAGTGAATTTCATGCTGCCGTTGTAGCTTACCTTGGTGCGTCCTTCCTCGCCTGAGCGGGTGGTGATGACAATGACGCCGTTGGCGGAGCGTGCACCGTAGATTGATGCAGCTGTCGCGTCCTTAAGGACGGTCACGTTGACAATATCCGCTGGGTTGATGGCTGCAAGGTCTCCTTCGTAGGGGATGCCGTCGACCACATACAGAGGTGTTTTTGTTCCGCTGATGGTGGATACGCCACGGATTTCGGGGGTGCCGCCGTCGACAGTTTTCATACCTGCTACCATACCCTCAAGGCGTGCCATGATACCGGTCTGGAGCTTGCCCTGAAGTTTTTCGGGGGTCACTACGGTGAATGATCCGCTTGCGCGCTCCTTTGAAAGAGTCTGGTAACCGGTCACGATCACCTCGCTCATCATGGTGGCGTTGGGCGAGAGGGTCACGTCAATGGGACGAGAGGTGTTTGCCTCGGTGAGCTCCATCGAGAACGGTGTCATGCCGACATACTGCACTGTGAGCACAGGGTTGTCGCTGTTGATCTTGATTGAGAAATTGCCGTCAATGTCGGTGACAGTGCCAGTGGCTGTAGCTGCTCCCGAGCCTTTGACATTTATTATGGCTCCTGTGAGCGGTTCACCCTCGTTGTCTTTGACGTTTCCGGTGATTGTGCGTGAGAGGCGCACCGGAGTCTCGCGTCCGATGGTGACGATGTTCTTATTGATGCTGTAGGGCTCCCCTATCTTGGCTGCCACCTGCTTGATGGCTTCGCTTGCAGCCTGTCCGGAGACTTTAAGTGTGATCTTTGGCCACTTTCGGGCTGTCTCGCTTTTGTAGACGATGTTCAGTCCCGATTGTTTCTCGATTTCTTTCAACACCTGCTCGGCGGATTGCTCGATGCAGTTGAGCGTTATTTTGGTGTCAGGCGACGACGCAGCCATGGCTGCGAAGCAATAGAGCGACACTGCAACGCACATGATGGTTGTTAATAACTTCCTCATACAGTTGAGTTTAATAATGATTGATTTTGAATAGATTGGTTTTGATGTATTGTCTATGTGTGTGGTGGCGGGATGTTGCTCTCGCCATTACATGAGAGTCACGGAGCTACTATTATGGTATTGCCATCGGCAGTGATGGTGAGCCCTGTGATGACCGATAGTGATTCGATGGTGGGTGTCAGGGTTTCATACCTGTTGAAGCTGCCTGTTATTTCTATCTGAGAGAACTCTTCATCGCTGAATCTTATATCCATATTATACCATTTCCCTATCACTGACATGAGCTTTTCGAGAGTCCAGTCGGTGAAGTCGATCCTTCCGGTGTTCCATGCCTCGTAAGGGGTGACATCGACCTCGCTTACAGTTATCGTCCCGTCGGCTATTTCCGCTCCTTCTCCTGGCTTAAGCATAAGTTCGCCGGAAGTGGGTGTGGATACGCTGACACTGCCTTTGACGAGGACCACTTCGCAGCGGTCGTCTCCGGGTGCCGATACGTTGAACTCGGTGCCGTACACGGTGGTGGCGGCGGTCGCTGTGTGGACTGTGAATCGGCTTACATCGCTCTTTGCCACCATGAAATAAGCTTCGCCTTCGAGATACACATCCCTGGAGTCGCCGTCAAACTTCTCTGGGTAGATAATCCGGGTGTTGCTGCCGAGATGAACCACAGAGCCGTCGGGAAGTGTCAGCCAAAATTCCTTGTCGTAATATGTGGTGACTTTGGTGGCACTGAGCATGTCGGCGACCACATCTTTTTGCTCCGAATGGTGTCCGGTTGTCTCCCTTTTTCTGCTGACTGCAAATTTTTGAGTGGAGACAGCACTCCCTTTCTCTATTATGGCTCCTGACATCCCGCATTTCTCGCACTTCTCGATGGCCATAGATATCTCTTCGCTTATCATCGGCGGAGTGATATCCGGCGAGCTGTGTTTCAGATATATCGTCAGGCATGCCACCACAGCTATCATGGCAGCTATGGATGTCCATATCCTTAATATTCTGATGGAATGCCGCTTTTTGCTATCGGGGGGGTAATATTTTGAGTGTCAGATAGTTGTTTGATACGACGCCATGCCGAATCGACATCGAACCGTTCCATCTCTCTGATCTGGGATTCGATGTATTCGGGATCATTCATGCTATCGATGAATGCTTCCGACTCGTGGTCAGTATCCTTGGCTGGACGCTTGTCAGGAGAGGTGGCGTTGTCACTGTTGCCGGTCAGGTGGCTGAACAGTCGGTCGGAGTAAATGATTGGATCTTCCATGGCTTTATGCTTCCATTATCCTATACAGGATTTTTAACCAAAAGTATTACTGAGAACAATAAAAAATGAATAATTTTTATCATTTTTATGTAAATTGCCAATTATCCGGCTAAAAGTTTGCCTGAAAACAATATATTCCATACTTTTGAGATTCAGTTTTTAGACATGGAAGATTATTTCCGGAAATATTACCAGTCGTTGTGCTACTTTGCGTTGAATATGGTGCGTGATGGGGATCTATGCGAGGATATTGTGCAGGAGGTTTTTGTCAAGATCATTACGTCAGGCGTGGAGTTCGGTTCAGAGCTGCATTTCCGGCAATACGTCTATGCTGCTGTGCGCAACCAGTGTATCGACCATCTGAACGAGCTCAACGGTGGTCGCACAGTGACTCTCGGGGATGTTGAGCAGGTGGAGATACCCACGGCAGATGAGTGTGACAGGGCTATAGTCAGGGCGGAGATCATACGTATGGTGCGTGATGCCATCGACTCGCTGCCTCCGCGCTACCGGCAGGTGTTCCGTATGGCATATATAGACAAGATGAAGAGCGAGGATATTTCCGAGGCTCTCGGGATAAGTCTCAACACCGTGAAAGTGATACGTCAGCGATCCAAAGTGCGCATGAGGGAACTGCTCAAGGATTTCTATCCGTTGCTTTTTATTTTTATCAATCAGATATAGAGTGGGGTGCGTAACAGAAAAAAAGGCATAAAAAAACGCTCCTTTCATCTGTGAAGGAACGCGCGGTTGGTGGTTTGGTTGACTTGCAGGTCGGATATCTCCGGCTTATTTCTCGTTTGCACGGTTAGCCTCATCGAGATAGACCTCGGCACGAGCCATGCAATAGCTGGCGGTGCGGTACAGTTTAGCTGCTTTCTTAAGAATGTTAGTCATAATACAAATAATTAAAAAAACGAATCTTTTTTACCTTATCGATAACCTTCTGATCACTTATCTTAAAAACGCTGCAAAGGTACAAAATGTTTTTGAATTATGTTATATAACATATAATTTTTTTGAGCAAGATTCGGTTTTTTCATATTTCCGGAGCTCAATGGCAGGACGCAGGACAACTCAAAAAGCCACATCCGATTGCTTAATATATTAATATTGCGTACCTTTGCAATAAATCCCTGTCCTGAACAGAATTGTAACAAGAATATCTTGATAAAATATTGCGGGACATCAGGGAATACACCAATTGAAAAATGACACCAAGGTCGTCGGTTAAAGAGCCAGACATATATTATAATAAGACCAAAAGGATTCCGTACTTGTATTTTTGGGCAGGTACGGCATTGTTTTATTCGCTCATATTCACTACTGTCGACTTTATCGGCAATCCTTATTCGGGAGCTGCCGGATTTCTTAACCTGCTTATGCAATGGTGTGTGGTGGCGGTCTCTGCCTCAGGAGTGATAGGGCTTATAGGCATAAACAGATATGTGTTTTCGGTGGCTTTTCCGGTGCTTATGGCCATGTCGGCGGCTTTGGGGTATTTTAAGCTGACTATGGGGGTGTCGTTGACACCGATGTGCATAGAGCTTGCATTGGTCAACAATCTGAATGTATGGGGCACGGTGATGAGCGTGTGTCTTGCAATGTGCCTTGCCGTTTCTGTTGTCGCATCTGTCATAGCTGTGGTATGCCGATGGAGATATGTGGCTGACAGGCACCATGCCGTATATGCGGCAGTCGCTGTTTTGATAATAGCGGGCGCGACACATGTAGCCCGCATAAAGGCTCCTGTGATGGGCAGGATGCCTTATGTGTTCTACTACTCTGTCAGGGACTATTGGGGCAACAGGACGGTGGTTCGGAATGAGAGGAGCACGTTTGACAACACCGGAGTCAGTGTGCCTGAAGTGTCCCCGGATGTGGTGGTAGTAATAGGGGAGTCCCTGAGGTCGGACCATGTGCCGATGAACGGTTATCACCGCAACACCATGCCGCGGTTGAGCCGTGACAGCAATCTCATATCATTTGCACATGTGTTTTCAGAGCCGTGGTGCACTCACACGAGTGTGCCCCGCATCATGACGCGTGCCGATTCCGCCAATCCTGATATCGCATATAAGGAACAGTCGTTCATCACCCTGTTCAAGAGGGCAGGGTATCACACGGTGTGGCTTTCGAATCAGGATTCCAATTCTACGTATGCCTACTTTATGCATGAGGCAGATTCTCTCGTGATGGGAAATCCTGCCAAATCAATGTACAATTTTGATAAATGGCTGGATGTTGAGCTTGTTCCTGACATACATGCATTATTGAACAGCCACGCGGATAGGAAGAAGCTTATGGTGATACACAGCATAGGGTCGCATTGGTGGTACAGGTCACATTATACCGATTCATTGGCTCTATTTAAGCCGGAGACTGACAGCAGGGTGATATCGGAGCTCTCTCGTGAGCAGATAATCAATTCTTACGATAATACTATCCTGGCTACGGACGACTTTTTGGGTAAGGTGATCGATTGTCTCAGAGACAGGAATGCCGTGCTTATATACATATCCGACCATGGCGAGGCGTTGGGTGAGGACGGGAATTATCTGCATGCAAATGATTTCCCGGAATTGCATAACCCGGCTTGCCTTGTGTGGTGTTCGGAGAGATACGCCCGACTGTATCCTCATCGGGTATATGCGTTGGAGAGGAACAGAGCCATGGACTGGTCGACGGATGCCATATTCCATTCTGTAGCGGATGCCGCCGGGATGGAAAGTGACGCGGTGGTAAGTAACCAAAGTTTTTTCAGCTATGAAGAGAGTAGGATGGATTGATTATGCTAAGTCGACAGGGATATTTCTCGTGGTGCTTCTGCACACTCATTGCACATATGCCACTACGAGCTTTCTGAGTGCGTTCAGGCTGCCGTTGTTCTTCTTCATATCCGGATTCCTGTTTTCTTATAGGAGCAATCCCGGCTACAAGAGGTTTGCCTATAAGCGATTCCGGCAATTGGTTGTCCCATATCTGTGGATCAATCTATTGGCGTATGTGGCATGGCTTTTGGTCCTGAGGCATTTCGGAAATGATGCCGGCGACACTGTTGCCTGGCATAAGCCGTTATGGGCCATTGTTGCAGGAATCCCTCCGGGACTTGTGCATGATATACCGCTGTGGTCTTTGCTGTGTTTCTTTGTGGTGGAGATGATATATTATCCTTTAAGGAAAAAGATGGGCCAGGGATGGCTGATTGCCGTTGCTGGCTGGGCTGTGAGTTATTTAAATTGCGAATATAATTCTGAGCATGTGTCGACACTGCCGTTCTGCCTTGGTCCGGCATTCGCCGCATTGGGGTTCTATGCGTTCGGCAATTATGTGAGGGACAATTCCTCCCGGTTCGGCTTTATGCTCCGACCGCGCCTTCTTACTCTTTCGGTGTCATCGGTGTCACTTGTGGCTCTTTGGTGGCATAATTCTGCGATCCAGTTCTTCATCTGCGATTACGGCAGCTATCCGTTGTTTGTCCTGGAGGGAATCTTCGGTATCGCAGCTATGATGCAGGTGTGCATGTATCTGTGTGAGTGGTTCGGGGATAATGGGTTTGTCAGGTTCGTTTCAAACGGGACCCTGATAATATGTGGATTCCATTTGATGATGTTTTCTCTCATAAAGGGGGTGATGTGGTTTGGGTTTCATGTCGATCCGCAGATGCTTACCTGTAATTTTGAGAGGGGATTCCTGTTTTCGGTTGTGGCGTTTTCGTTATGTCTGCCTGTAATATGTGTCGTAAATCGGCATTTTAGGTTTTTAGTCGGGAAATGATTATGGATTATGATGTCGTAAGACATAAATTTTCCGTATTTTTGTGATGTTAAACTTTCATGCTTCAATAATTAAACTTAGGACACGTTATTTACAATATGCAGGAAATAGTATTTGCGACAAATAATCAGCATAAGCTTGAAGAGATACGCCGTATTGTAGGCGACAGGTTTAATGTGCTGTCGTTAGAGGAGATAGGGTGTCATGAGGACATTCCTGAGACGGCTGAGACTCTCGAAGGGAACGCCTGGCAGAAGGCGCGTTATGTCAAAGAGCATTACGGTTACGATTGTTTTGCCGATGATACCGGACTTATGGTCGATGCGCTCGGCGGTGCTCCGGGAGTGTATTCCGCACGATATGCCGGTCCCGGACATGACAGCAAGGCAAACATGAGCCTTCTGCTGAAGAACATGGAGGGCAAGGAGGTGCGCACAGCACGGTTTGTCACAGTCATAGCATTGATACTTGGCGGGAAGGAAATGTCGTTTTGCGGAAAGGTCGAGGGGACGATTCTCGATAGCCCGGAAGGGGATGGCGGATTCGGTTATGATCCTGTGTTCCGGCCTGATGGCGAGGACTGTTCTTTCGCAATGATGAGCGCGGATGCCAAGAATGCCATTAGCCATCGCGGAAGGGCGACTGCCATGCTGCTTGATTACCTGAATTCTATTTAGTCAATTAATGACACTACGATTGTTCATATTTCTGCTGTCGATGCTGGCTCTTGTCTCCGGACAGGCGCAGATCGCAGTCGGCACCTGGAAGCAGTATCCTGTGTTCGGGGAGGTCACTGACCTTGTCGAGACCGACCGTCATGTGTGGTATGCTACCGGAGGATGCCTCTACAGTTACGACAAGAATGCTGACGAGACACGTTTCTACAGCGGTTCCGGAGCTCTTTCGGGATACACTGTAAAGCTGATCCGTCACGACAGTGATAAGGGCATTCTTGCCGTTGCATATGCCAACGGAAATATGGATCTGATTCTGTCGGACGGCAGCAGAGTGAACCTCCCGGAGATAAGGGATGCCGGAGCCGGAGTCGACAAGACCATAAATGATATAAGTTTTGATGGTGGCGATATGTTTGTCGCTACTGGAGGCGGACTTGTGATATACGATACCGACCGTTATGAAGTGAGGGAGTCACGTATGTACAATGTGCCGATCCGGACTGTTATCCCTGCCCCCGGATATCTTATACTCGCGGGCATGAATCCTGAGAACGGTAATTACGCTCTCTATGGAGTGAGGCGTGACGCGTCCATAAACATACCGGATAACTTCAGGCTCATATGCCGCTACCGGGATCTCATCACCGACTTCCGGATGTTGGATACTGATGGCAGGAGGTATGCGGTGAGCAGGAACGGACGCCTTGGCAGCATTGACATAGGTGCGGACGGTGAATGTGTGTTACACGACATCCTTCTCAATGGCACGGCATGCAATGCAACCGGTCTGACTAAGGGGGATGACGGTGTGGTGAGATTTATCACTAAGGATGGAATAGTAGGGCATTACAGTGATTCCGGCACTCTTGTTGCGGACATCGCTATGCCGGAACAGTTCAGGAGTAATCTTATAGCCTCGCATGATGGTCTTGGCTCGGTGTGGCTTGCTGGCGAGGACGGCATAGGCAACTACAGGATTGAACATGACGGCGGGCTAACGGTGGTCCGGGAAAAAAGTGTGCCGTCTGATGCCATCACATTCAATGAGATATGCAATATATTTCCGACATCCGATAACCGCGGGTTCTATATATCGAATCTCGGAATGACCCAGCACCATCCTGTAGGGGATGGGGACAGATTTAATGTCCGGCTGAAACTTAACCTTGTCACAAGAGATGGTGTCGAAAAGATTGATCCTGTAGGGGTTACGGCTAATACCGGTCCCGGCATGGGGTCTCAGTCATCTTATGGGAAATACATATTCTCTCCGACACAGATTGCTGAGGACCCCGATAACGCCGGGCGATTGTACATAGGCAGCGGCTGCGAGGGTGTATATGTTATTGAAGATGGTGTAGAGTTGAAGAAATTCGACAACACCAACTCGACCATCAACAAGCATGCCAATTATTATTGCGGCACCGTATCGGTGACGATAGATAATGAAGGGAATCTGTGGGTGTGTTCTCGTGCAGGCGGCGAGAAGCATCCCATAGCGATCCTTCCTGCGGATAAGCGGCGGCTTGATCCTTCGGAAGTGACGATGGATGACTGGGCGATTGCGGATTATGACCTCTATCTGAAGGTGAGGGACATAAAATTGCTGCATTGCAGGCATTCCGGCATGATATTCGGCATAGATGCTACTGACAATCGCGGTTTCCTTGCTGTGAATCACCGTGGCACTCCTGCCGACCCCTCCGATGATATCTTTGTGGGATGGTCTGCGATGACTGATCAGGATGGAAAGTCGTTTGCTCCTCAATCGTGGACATGTCTGGTCGAGGATCAGCGAGGGCATGTCTGGTTCGGGACCAGGGCTGGTGTGGTCTCTGTCACAAATCCTGCAAAGGCATGCAATGATGATTTCCGCATCAACCGTATCAAGGTGCCACGTAACGATGGCTCCGGGCTTGCTGATTATCTTCTTGACAATGAACATATTGTTGCTATTGCTGTCGACAGTTCCAACCGTAAGTGGATAGGCACCAACGGTTCCGGGCTGTATCTTGTCAGCGAGGACGGTGATGAGATAATCTCTCATTTCACTACCGATAATTCTCCTCTTCCTTCCAACGTCATAACCGCTCTGTACTGTGATCCCAATTCCAGTTCCCTGTTTGTAGGTACATTGTCGGGGCTTTATGAATACTCCTCCACATCATCCCCTCCCAGGTCTGACTATTCCGACGTCTATGCTTATCCCAACCCTGTGACTTCCGGCTATTCAGGTCCGATCACAATCACCGGACTGATGGAGGACTCGCTTGTCAAGATAATGGACTCAGGGATGCGTCTTGTGTATCAGACCTCTTCCGAGGGCGGCATGGCAGTCTGGGATGGGTGCAACATAGGCGGCACGCGCGTGCGCAGCGGTGTGTATTATGTGCTGGCATCTTCGTCAGGTCAGGGCGCGGAGAGCTCTGCCGGTGATGTGGTGGCAAAAATCCTTGTGGTCAATTGACCTGTTGTTCAACTTTAGTTTAAATCCAATGGTTATAGTCTTATAACCGCGTAACCCTATAAAACCTTAAGCCGCTGCTCGTAGGTGGCTTAATAATGATATGGAAAAATTCAGATATATCGACGATGTTGACCGCGCATACGGTGCCGCGGGTATGGCTATAAGTCTCGTCATATACGATGGGGACAGCCTTCTGTATTCGATAAACCTTGATGCCGATGATCCTCACGACATTATGGAGATGTCGCCTGACTTCTTCTTTGCGGGGAATCCCGTAGTGTCGGCTAAGGCTGCGTGGACCCAGATAGTGAATAATTTCAGCATTGGCGTGTCAATGCTCATAGCCAACCTCATGTGCCGTCATCTGGTGCATGGCGGTCATGCTGTCCCCGACGAGGTGGCGCGTGATCTCAAGGAGGCTGCTCACGACGACGGTGCGGGGGCCTGCGCCCTTGAGCCTGATGAGGTTGACCGCCTATTCAACAAGAGTTATACCTACCTGTGGAGGCTTTTCTCGCATCAGGGTGTGCAGGCGGTGGCTCATGATTTTGCTTCGGCACTTTCATCTCGCCGCACGCTGTCGCGTCTTGATGTCCTGGAGCTTCTTCAGCCGCTGCGTATGCTGTAGGGAATATCCTTTAATATGACGGTTCAGCCCCTGTGCCTGTTCTGGCATAGGGGCTGAACCGTTGTATGTTGTCATTAATGTTTTGGTCAGGGCTTCTCGTTGAATATCACATTCAGAACAGTCTGTCCTGCTGCTTTTAGGGTGCTTCGGTCGATATTGTTCATGTCATCGTCCATGGTGTGCCATGTCGGGGCGAATGATTTTGTGACATCGTTTTTCGATTCGACTATGTTTATGGCAGGTATGCCGGCTTTATTCACAAATATATGGTCATCCACTATCGCGCCTCCGTCGATGTTAGGGAACCTGTGCCCATATCCGGATCGTGCCGCTATTCCCCACACCTTGTCTACCACATTGGGAGCTTCCTGCACAGAGAAGTATTCGCGATGGAACTTGGCATCAATTCCTCCCACCATGTCAAGGAGTATGGCATAGCTCGGCAGGGAGTCCTGTGCGTAGGGCATGTGGGCAGCCCAATATTGCGTGCCGAGACACCATGACTCGTCATGATTGTAGAATCCCGATGCTTGTCCATAGTCCTCAGCATCGACAAAGAGCATGTCAACCCCGATAGGGGGAGTGTGGTCGGACAGCTGTCGGGCTATTTCAAGAAGCACGCCCACTCCGCTGGCTCCGTCATTTGCCCCGGGTATCGGTGTGGAATGGTTGTCGCTGTTTATGTCCTGGTCGGCCCATGGGCGTGTGTCGTAATGGGCGAGAAGGAGTATCCGTTTCCTGGCTCCGGGATTGAAACATCCCATTATGTTTATGATAGGGAGGACATCGCCTGTGTAGGCGGTCATTTTCCCTTTCTGTTCCCTCACGCTGTCGGCACCGTGGCGTGTGAGCTCCGAGAGTATATACCGGGAGCATTCTATGTTGGCAGGAGTGCCAGGTACGCGTGGACCCATTGCCACTTGGCGTTCCACATAGGCATATGCGCTGTCGCTGTCAAATTTGATGTCTGCCTCTATGGTCCTGGTGTCTTTTTTGTTGTGATCGTTCGCTCCGGATGTGCGGCATCCTATTGCCAGAATCATGGTGGCTATAGCGAAGAGAGTTGATTTCACACTGATCCTCATACGTTTATTGTATTTTAATGTGATTGGCTAATTGAATGATAGCATAAGTGCAAAGAGAGAATGTTTTTAACCATTCTTACGTACTGCACATGTGTTTTACAGTGGCAAAGTTACAACTAAGTTACAAATCTCCAACATATTTGTTACACAAAAGAGTTGCAGGTTAACATAATATAACAATCGGCTGTGGATCTGTGGATTATTAAATATTGTTAAGATGGTTGATTTTCATTAAACACCTTTATGGATAGGTTTGTTCCGGTTTTGATGCAATGTGTGAAGGCTATTGTGCATAATGACAGTAAATCTTAATTAATAAAGAAAAATTTCTTTAATTATGCGTCCTGTTAACAAAAAAGTCACTACCTTTGCACACGTAGAAAAAGGCAATTATTCATTTTATATATCAAATAACACTCTAACTGTTTACAATGAGTACAATTGATTTATCCCAGTACGGAATCACCGGTGCACAGGTGATCCACAATCCCAGCTACGATCAGCTTTTCATTGATGAAGTTAAGCCCGAACTTGAGGGCTACGAGAAAGGTCAGGAGACCGAGCTCGGCGCAGTCAATGTAATGACCGGTATATATACCGGACGTTCACCCAAGGACAAGTTCTTCGTGAAGGACAGCACAAGCGAGAACTCTATCTGGTGGACCTCCGAAGAATACAAGAACGACAACAAGGCTATCACTCCCGAGGCATGGAAGGCTCTCAAGGCTATCGCCGACAAGGAACTTTCCAACAAGACTCTCTATGTCGTTGACGCTTTCTGCGGCACCAACCCCGACACTCGTCTTGCAGTACGCTTCGTTATGGAAGTGGCTTGGCAGGCTCACTTCGTGACCAATATGTTCATCCGTCCCACCGAGGAGGAGCTCAAGAACTTCACTCCCGACTTCGTTGTGCTCAATGCTTCCAAGGCTAAGGTTGAGAACTGGAAGGAGCTCGGCATCAACTCCGAGACCTGTGTGGCTTTCAACCTCACCGACCGTATGCAGCTCATCATCAACACATGGTATGGTGGCGAGATGAAGAAGGGCATGTTCTCTATCATGAACTATTACAACCCCCTCCGCGGCATTGCTTCAATGCACTGCTCTGCCAACACCGACATGGAGGGTGAGAACACCGCCATCTTCTTCGGACTTTCCGGAACAGGCAAGACAACCCTTTCAACCGATCCCAAGCGTCTTCTCATCGGCGACGACGAGCACGGCTGGGACGACAACGGCGTGTTCAACTACGAGGGCGGATGCTATGCCAAGGTTATCAACCTCGACAAAGATAGCGAGCCCGATATCTACAACGCTATCCGTCGTGACGCTCTTCTTGAGAACGTGACAGTTGACAAGGACGGCAAGATCGACTTCACCGACAAGAGCGTGACCGAGAACACCCGCGTGAGCTACCCCATCGACCACATCAAGAACATCGTGCGTCCTTCTCGTGGTCCCGCCGCCAAGAACGTGATCTTCCTTTCTGCCGACGCTTTCGGAGTGCTTCCTCCCGTATCTATCCTTTCACCTGAGCAGACCAAGTACTACTTCCTCTCAGGCTTCACCAGCAAGCTCGCAGGTACAGAGCGTGGCATCACCGAGCCCACCCCCACATTCTCTGCATGCTTCGGAGCGGCATTCCTCTCGCTTCACCCTGTGAAGTATGCCGAGGAGCTCGTTAAGCGCATGGAGAAGAGCGGTGCCAAGGCTTATCTCGTTAACACCGGCTGGAACGGTACAGGCAAGCGTATCTCTATCCGCGATACTCGTGGCATCATCGACGCTATCCTTGACGGCTCAATCCTCAGCGCGCCCACCAAGAAGCTCCCCATCTTCGACTTCGAGGTTCCCACTCAGCTTCCTGGCGTTGACCCCAGCATTCTTGATCCCCGCGACACTTATGCTGACGCTTCTGAATGGACAGCCAAGGCCGACAAGCTCGCCGAGATGTTCATCAACAACTTCAAGAAGTTCGAGGGCAATGATGCCGGTCGTGCACTTGTGGCCGCAGGTCCCCACGTAGAGAAGTAATCCCTGCTGACCAATAGGCATTATCAATATGCGCTGCTCCATGTCCGTAAGGCTTGGGGCAGCGTTTTATTTTGTTGGCGCATTCCATCCTTTGGTTGTGGGGTAACATAATAATACTTATATTTGTAGCCGGAATCAATATAAATCATCATTGTTAATGACTACAGCCCTTGTCATCACCACCTACAATGCTCCTCTCGACCTCAGATGCACATTGCTCTCTGTTGCGATGCAGACAGTGATGCCCGATGAGATCATTATAGCCGATGACGGTTCGCGTGAACCCACACGTGAGATGATTGAAAGCCTTCGGCCTATATTTGGCGGCAGGCTCAAGCATGTGTGGCAGCCTGACGACGGCTTCCAGCTGTCGCGTATACGCAACCGTGCCATAGCCGCCGCCCAGTCCGACTATATAATAATGATCGATGGTGATATGATACTTGACCGTCGGTTCATTGCCGAGCATCTGCGCAATGCCCGGAGCGGGTATTATGTGGCTGGGTTGCGCTCCATGCTCGACCCGAAAGTCTCCGACAGGCTTCGTAATAATGAATTCCGTGGCCCGCTCACATGGTACAGTGCGCCCATGAGCTTGCGTCTGCACTCCATACATGCCTCATGGCTCACGCGCTTCTTTGTAAAGCATCATGGAAAGTCGGTGCGTCAGCTCATAGGGGCGAATATGGCTTTTTGGCGTGATGACGCAATCCGTGCCAACGGATTCGACGAGTCATTTACACAATGGGGGGAAGAAGAGCGTGAATTTGCCATAAGGCTTAATAATCTCGGCATACGTCGTCGCACCATGGTTTTTTCCGGCATCCAGTTCCATCTTTATCATCCTTCGCGTAAGGACGAGGAGTCCTTGGCTCGTAATGGTGACCGCTTGCGTGCCACTCTTGCATCCGGAGCCACTCGTTGTGAAAGGGGGATTGATCAGTATCTTTAGCATGCAGCCTTGTTTTAACAGGTGGACTGTCTCTGAATATTATAATATGGGGCGATTTTTTCAGCTTGGATAGATGTTTTTTTGATTGGGTTTTTGGGCTAAAAACAGTCCTGTAACACCGATTTGGGAATAAAGTTCGCCCTGATATGTTAAATAACTGTTAAAAGGGGTATAAAAATTTGGATGGAATGGAAAAAGGCGGTACCTTTGCATCGCTTTTCCGGGGAACGTCCCTGGTCAAGCGCGAGAACATTGAAAGAATTGCAACGATAGAAGTAGTACAAGAGACGGTCGCTGCCTAGCGGCGGCGATATGATTCTCCTGTCAATTTCCATCCCATACAAGAAGAAACGAAATAGACCGGCGTTAAGGGCAGGCATGTCCGCTGGGCGACACGCACCGTCCTCCGGACGGGTGCAGTGAGAGGTTCGTCTCTCCGCGAAGGCAACAAACAACAAATCGGTTTCTGTTGCTTGATTTCAACTGAAAAGAAGAAAAATAAGACAATAGAAAACAGCGGAGAGTTTGATCCTGGCTCAGGAT
>ERZ777305.776-NODE-776-length-48055-cov-4.875854_pt1 | contig 48055 bp, 46 predicted proteins | sample MGYA00374965_ERZ777305 | MGnify/ENA primary metagenome ERZ777305 (study PRJEB29328, sample SAMD00013331) | mouse gut metagenome | study: EMG produced TPA metagenomics assembly of the Metagenome analysis of fecal microbiota from mouse which was promoted...
GAGGGAAGAACTAAGGAGGAAGCCTAATGGATCAGGCTGAACAGTTAAGGAATATCATCAAGGCGAATGTAAAGCCCCGTCAGCCTCTGGCGCGTGTCATTACCGTCACCAGCGGCAAGGGAGGCGTTGGTAAATCCAATACGGCTATTAACCTGGCGATACAATTTCGTAAGATGGGACAGCAAGTCATTATTCTGGATGCGGATTTTGGATTGGCCAATATAGAGATCATGTTTGGGACAGTCCCTAAACATAACTTATGTGATTTGATTTATGAAGGTAAGAACATTAAAGACATTATCACCTGGGGACCGATGGAAGTCGGATTTATCTCCGGGGGCTCCGGCATAGCCGGAATGACGAATTTAGATAAAGATTACTTGAATTATATCATCCAGAATCTGACGCAGCTGGATGAGATGGCGGATATGATTATTGTGGATACGGGAGCGGGTATATCCGATGGTGTGCTGGAATTTCTGGTGGCCAGCGGTGAGATTTTGCTGGTGACCACACCGGAACCCACTTCGATTACAGATTCTTATTCACTCTTAAAGGCGTTAAACAGGCATCCCCGCTATTTACGGGAGACGACGCAGATCAAAGTGCTTGCCAACAAGGTGTCGGGCGAGGCTGAGGCCAAGGCGCTCTATGCCAAACTGGAAGCCGTGGTGGCTAGGTATCTGAAGATGCCCATTTCCTATTTGGGAATGATTCCACAGGACAGCCAGCTGGCGAAAGCGGTTATGCAGCAGGCGCCGGTATCGTTGGATAATCCGCGTGCCAGGTCTGCCATGGCCTATGAGGCAGTGGCCGCGAAGCTGATGAATAAGGAATTGAATAAGAATCTTACCAAACGCGGTATGACAGCTTTTTTTTCACATATTATATCCAGAAGATGACAGGAAAACAGAGGTGTGAAAAGGGAGGAGAGCATTATGGCAAATCTGTTGTCAAGATACTTAGTTCCCGGCAGACAGATAGATCTGCAGGCAGTTGAGAGGTCTTCCGTGAAAAGGAAGAGGGGAGAGAAAAAGGTTCACCAGAGTCAAGTGCTTGATGTTTTATCGGAAGATCGGTTTGAGATTTCCATGCCTATGGAGGAAGGCAAGCTGATCTTATTGCCTGTGGATGGGGAGTACAATCTGTATATTCATGGCGAGGGTGTACTCTATCAATGTTATGCCAGGGTCGTGGACCGTTATAAGAATCATAACAGGTATGTGCTGGTAATGGATTTATTGAGTAATCTGCGCAAATACCAGCGAAGAGAATATTACAGGTTTAGCTGCGCGCTGGAGATGGATTCCAGACAGCTTGAGGAGGAAGAAACTTCTCTTATGGATAAAGAGGAGGAGAGTATGACCCCGGAGCTTCCCCTAAAGAGAAGTGTTATTGTGGATATCAGCGGCGGGGGGCTTCGATTTGTGGCAAATTATTCCTATGAAGTGGATAGTTTGATACTTTGCAAATATCGTCTGATGGTGGAAGGCGAGATTAAGGAATTTAATTTGGTAGGCAAGGTATTGAATGTCAAGGAAGTTGAGAACCGCGAGGGGTTGTTTGAACATCGTGTGCAGTATGTCAATATGACCGCGGGTGATCGGGAGAAGATTATCAAATATATTTTTGACGAAGAGCGTAAGACCCTTAAGAACACGAAGGGTGACTTGGGATTTCATAGATAAATATAAATTACGCACCGGGAAGGGAGCATGTATAGAAGATGAAAAATATCTTAGTAGTTGACGACTCTGCACTTATGAGAAGAGTACTTTGTGATATAATTGAAAGCGATGAAAGATTCCATGTACAGGATCGGGCAGTGAATGGTTTAGAGGCGTTAGATCTGCTTAGCAGAAAGACATATGACGCGGTGGTGCTGGATGTCAATATGCCGCAGATGAACGGCCTGGAACTGTTAAGAGAGCTGCAGAAACGCAAGATTTCAGCCAAGGTCATGATGGCGAGTACCGATACCAAGGAAGGGGCAAAGACAACTTTAGATGCTCTGGATTTGGGTGCTCTCGATTTTGTCCATAAGCCCAACAATGCGATGGATTGCCGCGGCGGAGAGTTTAAGGAGAGATTTCTGCGTGTTCTGGCAGTGGTGGCAGATTCCCGCACACCCGCAGTCAGCAAGGCATTTAGCGTAGAAGACATGAAAGCCACAAAGAAGATGGTGTCTCTTGTGAGCAAACATGCGGCGGCTGTGAGCGGCAACAGGATTGTGGCGCTGGCAAGTTCTACGGGAGGACCCAAAGCTTTACAGTCAGTGGTTCCCAAACTTCCCAGAAACTTAAAGGCCCCTGTGGTGATCGTGCAGCATATGCCTGCCGGTTTTACAGCGTCCTTGGCAGAGCGGCTGGATTCTCTGAGCGAGGTGAAGGTTAAGGAAGCGGCAGAGGGGGATTTGCTGGAAGCTGGAACTGTATATATTGCAATGGGCGGTAAGCATTTAAACATCGTGCCGATGTCCGGAAAGTATACGATTCATTATACGAACGAGCCGGCCAGAGAAGGCGTAAAGCCTTGTGCCAATTATATGTATGAGTCTCTGACGGAAAGCCGGTTTGACCAGATTGTGTGTGTGGTCATGACCGGTATGGGCTCTGACGGTACACAGGGAATCCAGAATCTGAAGAAAAAGAAAAAAACGCATGTTATTGTTCAGGAAGCCAGCACATGCGCGGTATATGGGATGCCAAAGAGTGCCGTACAGGCAGGGCTGGCAGATCAGACCGTACCTCTTGAACAGATTGCGCAGGAAATCATAATGAACGTGGGGGTAAAATAGTATGGATGTAAGTCAGTATCTTGAGATTTTCCTTGATGAAACAAATGAGCATCTGCAGAATCTCAACACTCAGATTCTTTCCCTGGAACAAGATCCGGAGAATATGGATACGATCAACGAGATCTTCCGTGCGGCCCATTCCCTTAAGGGTATGGCGGGCACCATGGGTTATAAGAGGATGCAGACTCTGACACATGACATGGAGAATGTATTTTCTGAGGTGAGGAATGGCAATGTCAAAGTAAATGCGGATATGATCGATGTGTTATTCCAATGTCTGGACGCACTGGAGGAGTATAATACTTGTATCAGAGAGAGCTCGGATGAGGGTACGAATGATAACGGTGCCTTGATCAAGCGTCTTAACAGTATCATGAGTGACGGCGGAGAAGAAGCACAGGAGAAGGCGGCCCCCGCGGCACAGGCAAAAGAAGCTGCCCAGGAAATCTCAGACGAAACCCAGAAGTTCAGGCAGATTAAATTGAATGAAACCCAGCAGAATGTGCTCAAAGAGGCGGATAGACAGGGGAAGAGTGTTTACGGTCTTACCGTTAAAGTGCAAGAGTCTTGTATTTTAAAGGCGGCAAGAGCATTTCTGGTGTTTAAAGCCATAGAGGAGACAAGTGAGATCATTGTCTCAGAACCTTCTTCACAGGATATCGAGGATGAGAAATTCGATTTGCATTTCAGTCTGTTGATTGTTTCCGAGGAGAACCTTGACAAGATTCTGGAAGCGGCGAGAAGTGTATCTGAGATTGAAGAAGTCACCGGCGGTGTGCTGAATATGAATGATGTGAATCAGGCCAAAGAAGAGGAAGAGACAGACGCGGCCCAGCCAGCGGCACCCGAACGGCCGGCAGCACAGACACCCTCTGTAAGTGAAGCGCCTGCACCGGCAGACGCGGCCCAGGCACAGCAGGCCTCTTCGGAGCAGACGCCCGCACAGGCAGCAACACCTGCACCGGCGCCTAAGAAACCAAATGCCAACAAACCGGTGGTGAACCGTACTGTCAGGGTGGATATTGAGAAGCTGGATACGCTGATGAATCTGGTCAGCGAGCTGATCATTGCAAAAAACTCTCTGGTATCGGCTTCTACCATGTCCGGCAATTCCAGTCCGGCGGTGAACGAGCAGATAGAGTATTTGGAAAGTGTCACCACTTCCCTGCATGAGTCCGTTATGAAGGTGCGTATGGTGCCTATTGAGAGTACCGTGAATAAATTCCCTCGTATGGTGCGTGACCTGCAGAAGAAGCTGGGCAAGAAAATGGAATTGTATATGAGCGGTGAAGAAACCGAACTTGATCGTACTGTGGTCGATCAGATCGGCGATCCGCTAATGCACCTTTTGCGTAATTCCGCAGACCATGGTTTAGAGTCTGCCGAGGTGCGTAAAGAGAGAGGCAAGCCGGAAGTCGGTTCTATCTTTTTAGATGCTTACCAGGATGGTAACAATGTAGTGATCGAAGTCAGGGATGACGGTAACGGTATTGATACCAAGGCTGTTAAGAACAAGGCAATCGAACGCGGCGTGATCACACCTGAACAGGGTGAGAATATGAGCGAGAAAGAGATTATCAATCTGCTCTTCAATGCCGGATTCTCCACGGCCAAGGTGGTATCCGATGTGTCGGGACGCGGTGTGGGACTGGATGTGGTGAGATCTATGATCGAGTCCTTAAGCGGCGAGGTGGAAGTGAAGTCAAAGCTTGGAGAGGGAAGTACCTGGACCATCAGACTTCCGCTTACACTGGCCATCATACAGGCTTTGATGGTGGATATCGGGGACGAGAAGTATGCGATTTCCTTAGGTTCCATCCAGACCATTGAGGATATCTCCCCGTCGGATGTGAAGCTGGTACAGGCTAAGGAAGTGATTCAGCTTAGAGACCTTGTGATTCCGTTGGTACGTTTGTGCGATATTCTGGATATTCCCAGCAAGAAGAATCCGGAGGATAATCTGGTAGTGGTTATCGTTAAGAAGGGTGATAAGCTGGCAGGTCTTGTGGTGGATGAGCTGATTGGACAGCAGGAGATCGTTATCAAATCGCTTGGCAAGTATATCAGCAAGTGTAAGATTATCAGCGGCGCTACGGTTCTGGGTGATGGTGAGGTGGCACTGATTCTTGATGCCAATACACTGATCTAAGAAGAGGGAGGAACAGGCTATGGAAGAATTAAGAGCAGTTGGAGAGACCACACAGTTCATCGTCATCAAGCTTGGGGATGAGCAGTACGGAATCGATATCAAATATATTGATAATATTGTCAGAATGCAGCATATCACCAGAGTGCCTAAGGTAGACGCTTATCTGAAAGGTGTGATTAATCTGCGCGGCGAAGTTATCCCGGTCATGAGTATACGCATCAAGATGGGACTGGAGCCGGATGTGGAGACGAAGTCCAGCCGAATCATCATCTTAAAGTTAGAGCAGCAGGGGACAATCGGTGTGATTGTCGATGAGGTGAAAGAGGTTGTGACTTTAGACAATGAAAATATAGAAAAAATGGCTTACGATTCCAAAGATGAGAAGGCAAGTTTCTTGTGCGGAGTCGGGAAATGTGAAGGCGGACTGATCTCCCTGTTGGATTTGAATTCAGTTGTCTTGGAAGGCATATAGGAGGAAAGAGAGTGGGCGAAATTTCCTTAGAGGAAATGTCAAATGAATATTTTGACGTTTTAAAAGAATTGGGCAATATTGGTGCCGGAAATGCGACGACCGCATTGGCGCAGATGATGCAGTGTAAAGTGGATATGGCTGTTCCGCAGGTCAGGCTTTTGGAGTTTAAGGAGCTTGGCGAGACTATGGGCGGTGAAGAGCTGGTTATGGCAGGTATTTATCTCGCCATTGAGGGAGATATCACAGGCAGTATCATGTTTCTTTTGGAGAAGCAGGCCGCAAAACATCTTGTCGGTAAACTGATGGGCGTAGAATCAGAAGGTGATGATTTTACGGAAATGGAATTTTCCGCATTAAAAGAGGTGGGCAATATTATTACGGGTGCGTATCTCAACTCCTTGTCGAGTATTACGAACCTGGCTGTCTATCCTTCGGTTCCAGATCTTACCGTGGATATGGCAGGTGCTATCTTAAGTGTTCCGGCGATTCAGTTCGGGGCTCTGGGGGACAGGATTTTATTGATACAGACGCAGTTCTTCGATGAGATGGTTTTGGATGGATACTTCATTTTGATTCCGGACTTAGAGTCCTATGGCAGAATATTATCAGCGCTGGGAATTAGTATCTAAACCTCAAAATGAAACATTAATTTGGGAGATTATTATCTTATTTCAGAAACAGGATAATAATCTCCACAGATTAGGAATATTGAGTAATATGTGTAAACAGGAGAAGCGGCGATATGGGTAGAGAGATAAAAGTCGGAATGGCTGATTTGAACATATGCGTCAGTCCTGACAGTATTATCACGCTGGGGCTGGGATCCTGTGTTGGCATCGCCATCCGGGATCCGATTACGAAAATTGGCGGATTGGCACACATCATGCTTCCGGACAGTACAACGATCCGTAATAATTCCAATATTCCAAAGTTCGCGGATACGGGGATAGAAGAATTGGTTAAGCAGATAGTCAGAAGGGGTGCCGACAGAGGCCGTCTGGTGGCAAAGATTGCCGGCGGTGCGCAGATGTTCGGATTTCAGAGCAATAGTGAGATGGTACGCGTGGGAGAACGGAATGTGGAGGCGACTAAGAGAAAATTAGGACAGCTTCGGATTCCGATTCTGGCGGAAGATACAGGAAAGAATTTTGGAAGGACTGTTATTTTTTATCCTGAGACGGGAGATTTCGTAATCCGTGCGGTAGGTAAGGCGGAATATAAGATCTGACCGGATAAAGAGTAAGAGATGGAAGGATTGATAGGGTGGATTGGGAAGAGACAGGCAGCAGGGAAGATGAGAATGTCAGGGGAGAATCTGATGGTTCTTCGGAGGACGTAGAAGAACAGCAGGAACCTGAAAGTGCGGCCGAGAGGGAGGCCCGGGAAAAGAGAGAGGAAGAGGAGAGACAGGCGAGGGCAAGGAAACGCAAATTGATCCCTCCTTTTGTCATGCTCCTTGCAGGAGCAATCACCAGCATTACGATGCGGATTCTGCAGTATGAGATGAAGACTATGCTGATCATATTGCTCTGTGTGCTGTTAGGTTTTTATTTTGCAGGATGTGTTTTACAGACGATGTTAGACCGGTTTGAAAGACAGATTGAGGAAGCCCACATGGAGGAGGGCGAAGTGATAGAGAAAGATCCATCGGAACAGGATGAACCGAGGAGCTCAAAAGTAAATAGAAAGAATGAGTAGGAGCCGAGATGGACGAGGCAGGCAGAAAGAAACTCTGGGAGGATTACGCTAAAACAAAGTCTCCCGAAGTAAGGGAAAATATCATATTAGAATATGCCCCGCTCGTAAAAGTGGTTGCTGGGCGTCTCAGTATGTATCTGGGGTATAATGTGGAGTACGAAGATTTGGTCAGTTATGGGATTTTCGGACTGATTGATGCCATTGACAAGTTTGATTGTCTTAAAGATGTCAAATTTGAGACCTATGCGAGTCTGCGGATTCGGGGTGCTATTTTGGACCAAATCCGCAAGATGGACTGGATTCCGCGAACAATCAGACAGAAACAGAAGCGGATAGATGCGGCAATCAAAGAGATTGAAGCCAAATATGGCAGGAGCGCTACAGATGAGGAGATTGCATTGAGTCTGGGCATTACTGACGACGAGTATCTTGACTGGCAGTCGCAGATGAAGATTACAAATGTAGTTTCCCTAAATGAGTTTTTGGACCAGGGAAGTGAATTGTCCAATGAGGCGAGCCATTCCAAGAGCTCTCAGTTTGATTCGCCGGAGGAGATTATTGAGAAAGAAGAGCTAAAGAAGATTCTGACGCAGGCGCTTGAGCTTCTGACAGAGAAAGAACGTAAAGTTATCGTACTATATTATTATGAGGAACTGACATTAAAGGAAATCAGTAATATTCTGGAGGTGTCCGAATCCAGAATATCCCAGCTGCACACCAGGGCGCTGCAGAAGATGCGGGGACGCCTGGGCAAATATATCGGGATATTCACAGATGCTGATGGAAGAAAATAGAGGTATGTATGAACGGTTATTTTAGACTGGTAAATGGAGAGAAAATGTCAGCCCTCAGGCTGTTTCCGCCCAAAGAAGGCGGCAGGCCGGTTACGATCAACGATGTGGCTGAATATCTGACCATGAAGAATTATGCCTGCGATTTGCCGGCAATCAAACGGGCAGTGGAGACAGCTCAGAAAGAAGAGACGGAAATACTTCTGAATACGCAGACTAGAATTGCGGAGCGGGAGTGTTATAAATTGACGATCACCCCTGATAAAATGCAGGCTTATGCAAAATTCTACGCGGCCTCTGTGGGTGGAGAGAATATGACGCCTCAGGAGCTGGTGCATGACCTCAGCCTGCGGGGTATCAAGTGCGGCATAAAAAAAGATGAGATCATCAAATTTTTTCAAAAGCGGAATTACTGCGAGGATATCCTGGTGGCACAGGGCAAAGACCCCGTGCAGGGAAAAGACGCTTATATCGAGTATAAATTTAACACGGATAAGAAGGCAAAGCCTACATTAAAGGAAGATGGAAGCGTAGATTTCTTTCATCTGAACATACTAAATCATTGTACCAAAGGTGATGAACTGGCAGTTCTTCATCCAGCCCAGCCAGGTGTGGCGGGCAGCACGATTATGGGTGACAGGATTATGCCGGCTGATGTGAAGAATGTAACATTTAATTATGGTCATAATATTGAAAAGTCCGAGGACGGCCTGACCATATTCTCCATGGTAGACGGGCATGTGGAGCTGGTGGATGGGGCTGTTTTTGTTTCGGATGAGCTGGTGGTGGAGAATGTGGACAATTCCACCGGCAATATCGACTATGAGGGAAATGTACAGATTAACGGCAATGTATCCACAAATTTCCAGGTAAAGGCCAAGGGCGATATCATGGTCAAAGGGGTTGTGGAAGGCGCTTTCTTGGAGGCGGGCGGAAATATCATTATCGCCAGAGGCATGAACGGTATGGGCAAGGGTGTGCTGAAGGCGGAAGGAAATGTTATTTCCAAATTTTTGGAAAATGCCACTGTGGAGTCCAAGGGCTATGTGTCTTCCGAGTCTATTTTACACAGCAGAATCTTTGCGGGCGCCGAGGTGAATGTGGACGGCAAGCGTGGATTTATAACTGGCGGCCGGGTTTGTGCCACAGGCAGTGTCAATGTAAAGACTTTAGGTTCCGAGATGGGGGCAGATACGATCATTGAGGTGGGGGCAGACCCGGCAGTCAAAGAGCGGATGAAGCAGCTCCAGCAGCAGATTGCGGAAGATATGAAGACATTGCAGATGGTACAGCCGATTCTGGTGTCCACGAAGCAGAAGCTTGCCCAGGGGGTAAGGCTGAGCGACGAACAGATTAAATATGTGCAGTCACTGGTGTTAGCCAATGAGCAGAAGACCAATGCGCTCACGAAAGCCAATAAGGAGCTGGAAGAGCTGCAAAAGCAGGCGGAGAATCCGGCAGATACGGTGATACGGGTGAAAGGTATGGTATATCCGGGCACCAAGATCTGTATCGGGGATGTTTCTATGATTGTACACAAGACTTCACATTATTGCCGCTTTATCAAGGATAGAGGCGATGTGAAGATGATGCCGTTCTAAGAGGAAAGCAAGGTAAGAAAGAGAAGGGGTGTAAGGGATGGCAATAGGATTTGTAGAGATGCAGGGGCAGATTACCAGAGCCCATGATTATACGACGATCAAACACAATGATGATACCAAGGGAATGGTGGAGCAGGCACATTTTGGGCAGCAGCTGACCAAGCAGGTGGAAAAGCAGGTCAAGCGGGTCAACCAGGGAGATAAGCCGGAGTATCATGAGAGAAAGTTTGATGCTAAGGACAAGGGAAGCAACGAGTATCGTGGAGACGGCGGCAAGAACAGGAAGGGCGCAAAGAGAGAGGCTGACGGAAAGGTACTTTTAAAAGGGGTAAGTACTTTCGATGTTTCCAGATAGAGGGGCCGGATTACGGAAGGGAATGAAGAGAGCATGAGTGCGACAGAAATCGTAATGATCATCATTGGCGCGGGAGTATTCCTGCTGGGATATTTTCTGCCGGCCAGAAAGAAAGATACAAGCCAGGAAGTGCAGCTGATCAGCGAGGCCGAAGTCAGGAGAATGGTGGAGGCTGAGGTGAAAGATGTCAAGGCGAAGATATCAGATATTGTTGATGAGACGATCAATTATTCGATAGAGAAGACAGAGCGCGCTATGGAGCGTGTAGCCAATGAAAAAATTATGGCGGTAAACGAGTATTCTGATACGGTGCTGGAGGAGATCAATAAGAATCATAAAGAGGTCGTGTTTCTGTATGACATGCTGAATGATAAACATGAAAATATGATGCTGATGATCAACCAAGCTACCCAGGCCTCCGAGGAAATCAAGCAGATTGTGAAGGATGCGGAAATCACGGCCAGGGAAGCGGCGCAGAAAGTTCAGGATGCGGAAGATGCTGCGAAAGAGGCAGTCTTAAAGATTCAGGATGCGGAAAAGACAGCCAAAGAGGCTAAGGAAGCCGTACAGGAGGCTGTAGAATCTGTGATGGGAGCCGTGCAGGATACCAGGACAGATCTGTGGGCGCTTCATAATGCCAGGGAATATCAGCAGGACGCGGTCAAGGATGCACAGACACGTGCTTCTGAGGAAACATATAAAGAAGCGGCATCTGCGGTACTTGGCGGCGTGAAGGAGGAACCTCTGCCTGTTCCTGAGATACCGCAGAAAGCGGAGGAAGATTTTCAAGCCATCAAGCCCAAACGGGTGGAGATCATTCATGAACCGGATGGGGATTATGTGGCGCCCCAGGAGGATGATATTTCAACCAGTGAGGCCTTTGCCAGCATGGGAATCTTTGGGCCCAGGCAGGAGGAGCCGGAAGAACCCAAACGAAAGACAAAGACCAGAAGGGGATTTCGCAAAGATCCTGCAGAGGACGGCCGGGGTGTGGATATTCAGTTTGCTAAGGGTAAGGACAGCGGACGCAACAGTAATGAACGAATTTTGGAACTGCACAAGGCAGGCAAATCTAATATGGCGATTGCCAAAGAGCTGGGTTTGGGACTGGGTGAAGTGAAACTGGTCATAGATTTGTTTGAAGGTGTATAGATAAGCAGGTGAGATATGGAGCGGAAATATTATTTGCGGGGACTCGGCTTAGGTATCGTGATGACGGCGGTCATTATGGGAATCGCCCTTTCTGGTTCCAGAAAGATGACAGACGAGGAAATCATAAAAAGGGCCAAAGAGCTGGGCATGGTGGAAGATACCTATTTGGCGGAGACGGTGCAGGACGAGGAACAGACGCAGCAGGATATAGAGGATGCAGAAAAGAAAGATTCCGGCACTACACAGCAAAAGCCGGCGGCAGAGACAAAGCCGGCTTCTTCACAGGAACCGGTTGAGGCGCCTTTAGAGGAGGAAGCGAATCCGCCGGAAGAAGAGCTGCCTGTGGCACAGCCTGTGGAGGAGGAGCCCGGGGAAGCGGAGGCTGATAATGCAGAAACAGAAGAAAGCCAGCAGCTTTCTGCGGCCGGTCATACAGAGAGTACCAATGAGATGACCAGGCAGGAGGAAACCCAGTCTTCTTCAGTGAAAATACAGAGGGTTACGGTCGCCAGCGGCGACGGGTCCTATACAGTGGCACTGAAGTTAAAGGAAGCCGGGGTGGTCATGTCTGCGGAGACTTTCGATACTTTTTTGTGTGAGAAAGGCTACGATAAGAAGCTCAGGACCGGTACTTTCCAGATACCCTCAGATGCCAGTGATGAGCAGATTGCAAGAATCATAACAGGACAAGAATAAAGTGCATAAAGGAGCGGCATTATGAAAAGCATCAAAGCCAGAATTATTTTGACAGTAGTAGTATGTTCTCTTTTATCCGCAGGTATCTGCGGCGGAATCAGCGTTGTGAATTCCGGTAAGAGTGAGTATGAGGACTCGAAAGAAGAAATGCAGTATGTCTGTGAAAATCTGGGTGCACAGATGGAAGCGCAGTTAGAGAGAGTGGAGCAGTCGGTCAACACGGCATATAGTGTAGTGTTGCAGCAGCTTGATGATGTGGATGCCTTTAAAACCGATAAAGCATATGTGGATGCCTTTACGGTGATTATGGAGCAGATGCTGTATGAAATCGGAGGAAATACGGAGGGTGCACTGACGGCTTATATCCGCTACAATCCGGATTTTACAGAGCCGGACAGCGGTGTATTTCTTACCAGAGATAATGACGGGGAGGAATTTACCAGTATAACGCCCACGGACTTTTCCATGTATGAGCCCAGTGATTTAGAGCATGTGGGCTGGTATTACATACCGGTGCAGCACGGTGCGCCGCTTTGGATGGACCCTTATCTGAATTCCAATATCAATGTCTATATGGTGTCCTATGTTATTCCAATCGTCATTGACGGAGAATCTATCGGCATTATCGGTATGGATATAGATTTTAGCAAATTTACGGATGCGATAGACAGTGCGGGCATGTTTCAGACAGGATATGCTTTCCTGGCGGACAAAGAAGGTAAGATTGTCTACCATAAGAATCTGGAAGCCGGAACGGATATTGGGACTTTACAGGGGGCGGAGAGTTTAAAGCAGGCGCTTCTTGATTCGACCCAGGAAAAGAGAGCGTTGAATTACCAGTTCCAGGGACAGGACAAAGAAATGTGTTATATCACACTTCGCAACAATATGCGGTATGTGTTAACTGCGCCGGAGGAGGAACTGCGAAGCGCGGCGGCACATATTGTACTGCTGATTCTGTGCGGCGCGCTCATTGCGATGGGAATTTCCGTGGTGATTGGTGCGGTGATGGGACTTTTAATTACGAAGCCTATTACCCAAATCAATGAGATCGTGGAGAATACAGCGAAGTTTAACTTTAAGAAGAATACCAACAGTGAAAAACTCTGCAGGCGGAAAGATGAAAGCGGCAATATGGCTAATTCCCTGCGGGAAATGCGCGCAAGTCTGCGCGCTATGGCAGCGGATATACAAAGGGCCCACTCCGATCTGGATAATACTCTTGGCCAGCTTACCAATATTACAGACCAGGTACAAACCAAGAGTGGGGAAAACTCAGAGATGACGCAGGGGCTTGCGGCAGCCATGGAAGAGACGGCTGCCGCCATGGAGACGGTCAATAATACCGTGATGCAGATTAGAGAACGTGCCCAGACAATCAGGGATAATTCCAGGGAGGGTGAGAAAGCTTCCATAGAGAGTAAGCATCGCGCAGACAATCTGAAACATACAACCGGTATTGCGCAGGATAAGACCACACAGATGTACCGGATGGTACAAGAGAAGACGGCCACAGCCATGGAACAGGCTAAGGCAGTGGCGAAGATCAACCAGCTTACCCAGTCTATCCTGGATATCTCCGGACAGACGAACCTGCTTGCATTAAATGCATCCATTGAGGCAGCCCGGGCAGGCGAGGCAGGAAAAGGGTTCGCTGTGGTGGCGGATGAGATTGGCGGACTTGCTTCACAGACTTCCTCCACAGTGGGCAATATCAACGGTATTACGACAGAAGTGAATAAGGCTGTGGAGAATATGGAATCCTGTATGCAGGAGACGATTTCTTTCCTGGAAGAGACCGTGCTCAAGGATTACAGCAGCTTTATGGATGTGGCACAGCAGTACACCGAGGATGCCTCCGGTTTCGAGGAGAATATGAAGGCGATCGGACAGGAAGTGGATACGCTTCTTGCGGCCATTGTGGAGATTGCGGATTCTGTTAATAACATTACAGCGACCATAGGAGATGCAGCGGATAATGTCTCAAGTATAGCGCAAAAGACCCAGGATGTATCACAGTTGGTGGAGGGCAATGTGGAACTGATGGAGACCAACGCCGAGAATGTGGTAAAACTGCGTCAGATTGTGGATATGTTTCAGAATTAGGCAGATTTAGCATGAAATTATGAAAGCTCCCCTTGCAAGGGGGAGCTTTTTGTGTTATAGTATCTAAGTGTGCGTTGTATACGGTGCAATGCGCAAGTATCTGATTAATCACATATACCCAGCCCTTGTCGGTGCCCGGATATCTGGGTGGCTAAGCGGCGCAAGGTATATGGCAGACAACCAAATGGAGGTAGAATCATGAGCGTTATTTCAATGAAACAGTTGTTGGAGGCAGGTGTTCATTTTGGACATCAGACCAGAAGATGGAACCCTAAGATGGCTCCCTACATCTTTACCGAGAGAAACGGTATCCACATTATCGACTTACAGAAGTCTGTAGGTAAAGTGGACGAGGCTTATAAGGCAGTATTTGATGTGGCATCTCAGGGCGGCACAATCCTCTTTGTCGGTACAAAGAAACAGGCCCAGGATGCTGTTAAGACAGAAGCTGAGCGCTGCGGTATGTATTATGTCAATGAGAGATGGCTGGGCGGTATGCTTACCAACTTTAAGACAATCCAGTCCAGAATAGAAAGATTAAAAGCAATCGAGACCATGTCAGAGGATGGTACTTTTGAAGTGCTTCCCAAGAAGGAAGTTATTAAGATTAAGAAAGAGTGGGAGAAACTGGAGAAGAACCTGGGCGGTATCAAGAATATGACCAGAACGCCTGACTGTATCTTTGTGGTAGACCCCAAGAAAGAAAGAATCTGTGTGCAGGAAGCGCATACACTCGGCATTACACTGATCGGTATCGGCGATACCAACTGCGATCCCGAAGAACTGGATTATATCATTCCCGGCAATGACGATGCAATCCGTGCCGTGAAGCTGATTGTTTCTAAGATGGCGGATGCTGTCATTGAAGCTAACCAGGGTGCAGAGGAGTATGTTGAGGAAGCAGAAGCAGAGAAAATCGAAGAAGCTGACGAGTAAGATGTTTCTTAATTGATAAGCATTATAAATGAGAAAAGCAGGAGGAAATATAGATGGCTATCACAGCAGCAATGGTAAAAGAGTTAAGAGAAATGACCGGTGCAGGCATGATGGACTGCAAGAAGGCTCTGAATGAGACGGACGGCAATATGGATGCAGCGGTTGAGTACCTGAGAAAGAACGGTCAGGCGAAGGCAGAGAAGAAGGCTGGCAGAATCGCGGCAGAAGGCCTTTGCCGTGTAGCAGTTAAGGATGAGAAGACAGCGGCTGTCGTAGAGGTAAACTCAGAGACAGATTTCGTGGCAAAGAATGCAGATTTCCAGGAATATGTGGAAGCAGTGGCAAAGCAGGCGGTGGATTCCGATGCGGCAGACTTAAATGCTTTCTTGGAGGAGAAATGGCATCTTGATGAGTCTAAGACTGTGAAGGATGCGCTGGTAGATAAAGTAGCAGTGATTGGTGAGAACTTGAGCATCAGAAGATTTGAGAAAGTAAATGCTGTGGATGGCTGTGCAGTAACTTATGTACACGGCGGCGGCAGAATCGGTGTTATTGTAGAGGCGGTTACAGATGTGGTAAATGACGCGGTGAAGGAAGCGCTCACCAACATCGCTATGCAGGTAGCGGCATTGTATCCTAAGTATGTGTCTACAGATGAGGTATCTGAGGAGTTTAAGGCACATGAGAAGGAAATCATCACAGAGCAGATCAAGAACGATCCTAAGATGGCTGGTAAGCCTGAGAAGGTAATCGAGGGCGCTGTAAACGGACGTCTGAACAAAGAGCTTAAGGAAGTATGTCTGTTAGAGCAGGTATATGTAAAGGCTGAGGATGGTAAGCAGAGCGTAGCGAAGTATCTGGAGCAGGTGGCGAAGGAGAACAATGCGAAGCTTTCCGTGAAGAGATTTGTTCGTTTCGAGACCGGTGAGGGTATCGAGAAGAAGGAAGAGAACTTTGCGGAGGAAGTGGCAAAGCAGATGGGCATGTAAGAAAATGTAGAGGCCACTTCCTCCGGGGAAGCTGGCGAAGCAGATGAATCAGTAAACTTCTGAATGAAATTGATTCACGAACCCCTGAAAATCCCATAGAATGGGTATTTTCAGGGGTTTTTTGCGTTCTAGGGAGAGGTTCATTAATTATTGTAAATTACCGTATTTTGAGTGCCAATTCCGAGCTTATCACGTCAATTCTAGGTATGGTTGACAGCGGCAAAATCGTCATACGTCCAGCGGTACAAAAGATTTGAAAATTAATTATAATATGGCTTATAAGGAACAGTTTGTTACTCCTATATCCTTAAAATATAAAGGAATATATAGATGCATGTTTATTGGTGAAGAAGATGATAAATTTCATTTTGCCTTATATTATTGAAAATGAATAATTCAGGATAATCATTATAATTATGGTACGATATATGTATAAAGGAATTGGAGACTTGCAATAGGTTGAATTCATCCTATAAATTGGATATAATAAAACTATCAGGAGGTATGGACGATGACAATAAATACAAATACGATGGTTTCTATTACGGAAGCAAATCAGAATTTTTCAAAAGTAGCAAGATTAGTGGATGAGCATGGGACAGCTGTCATTTTAAAGAATAATGTACCAAGATACCTTGTCATAGATTTTAGTAAAGCAGATAAGGATGTTATTGCGTCAAATGAAGATGTGTTGAGTATATCTCAGAGATTGATTGAGAAAAATAAGGAATCTTATGAGGTACTTGCGAAATGATAAAGATGACAAAAGAACAAATTTTGTTACTTCATACTCAATTAATAGAGACTACCGGGGGAAGTAATGGAATTAGAGACGTTGGTCTGCTTGAGTCTGCATTAGAGAGTCCATTCCAATCCTTTGATGGAGAAGAATTATATCCGAGCATACAGGCAAAGGCTGCAAGACTTTGTTATGGACTGGTTAAAAATCATGCGATGGTAGATGGCAATAAAAGATTGGGGTGTCATGTTATGTTAGTCTTTTTGGCGTTAAATGGTTATGAGATGGAATATACTCAGAAAGAGCTGTCAGATTTAATCTTAGATGTAGTGGCGGATAGAAAGCGATATGAAGATATTTTACAATGGTTGTTGGTGCATCAAATGTAAGATAGATTATTTGGAACTTCTTCCGATAAAATCTTTAAAACTGAATTTCTATAAAGTTCGATTTTTGTTCCTTCTATATTCAGAAGGGCTTAAATGAAATTCTTTTTTAAAGGTTCGAATAAAGGATTCGGGATTCGCGTATCCGACAGTATCACTAATCTGGGTAATCGTATAATTGCTGCTTAAGAGCAGATGTTCTGCCCTTCGCAGACGGAAAGTCCGTTTCCAGTCATTGAAACTCACACCGGTTGATGATTTAATCAGGCGGGAACAGTAGGAGACTGAAAAGTTGAAATGCCCTGCTACATCGGCAAGGGTAACATCCTTAAGGTGTTCCTGCATATAGTTCATAATTAAAAAATCATCCGGTGCAGACGTATGCTGTGAAACAGAGGTCTCAAGTGTGTTAGAATATTTACGCATAAGATAAGCAAAAAGCAGGGTAAGAATCCCTACCAGAGCCTGGTCGGTATAATTATCAGGGGTTATCCATTCTTCATACATGTCTAGAAATTTACTTTTTATAAACTGATCGCTTCCGGAATGGAAAGCTATATATTGAAATTGATTGGATTCATATAAACCACTGGAGAAAAACTCACTCAAAAGGTCGTTTCCATATATTAAAGGCGAAAACATATGCTGGAACGTGCTACGCCGCAATAAGATATTAATAACAAGACTGTTATCATCAAATACTTCCATTGTGTGAAAGGTATTCGGAGAAATAAATATAAAATCCCCTTCATGAAACTGGTGTGTATCAAGTCCGATTGCCTGTACACACCGGCTGGAAAAAACATAAACAATCTCAAAAAAGATATGTTTATGTAAAAAGGCAGGGGTGTAGCGATTGTGTTTGCTGAAAAATACGCTTTGATGTGTGCTTTTATCAAAATATTCCTGATCGTCCATTATATGAGGGATTAATTCAGGAGATATTTCAGGAACAATAAGGCGGCGTCTTTTAATTTCATCTGCATTGATTCCAGATAAGAATTTTTTTAGATTTGAAGGATTATATCTCGCCTCATAATAAGCCTTATAAAACTTTTCATCGTCTTTCATTTCGAATAGCTTTTCTAAAATAGATTCTTTTGACATGAATCCCCCTTGATATTGTTGTGCAAAATGTACAAATATTTGATTTCAAGCATTGAAAATGAAGATAGGAAAACTGACTTTTTTTGTTATTATTATAGTTATATAAAAATGTATGAACAGAATGCTATAATCAAGGAACGTTTTTGTACCCACATTTGGTAAATTGCATATGCTATAGTCAATAAAAATACATTATTCCAGATAATTTCAATCAAAAATGGTTGTTGGTATACATATATGGTCAAAAACATTCCTTTTTATGAACCATACAAGAAATTTTATATAGTGTATTCTAATTTTATCCTTATGACAAAAAATGTCAATAGAATAAGGTGATTTTCCCAATTAAAAATTTAAATATTTCATCATATAATGTCCTCAACACAAGGGAAATGAAAGAAACAATGACCGGTCAAATTTTGTTTCTGGTGTCGAGAAAGAGTACCTAGAGGAGGAATGGACATGAGTAATGCCTTAGTTTCTAATAAGTCAATGACAGGAGCATTGTATAAACAGCGATTCGGTTATGGACTTGGCGATTTTGCATGTAACTTAATATGGCAGGTCATTAGTTTGTACTTATTGTATTTTTATACCGATATCATGAAACTGGATGCAAAGGCAATTGCAGCGATGTTTATCGTATGCAGGGTAATTGACGGTATCACAGATTTGTTAGTAGGTTTTGCCATTGACAAGACCCGCACCCGATGGGGGAAAAGCAGGCCATGGTTTTTGTTTGGAGCTGTTCCGTTTGCACTGGCCGCGTTTTTAGCATTTAGTGTTCCGGACATATCTCCGGATGGAAAGCTGCTTTACGCATATGTAACATATATCTTCTTATCATTCATGTATACAGTGGTAAATATCCCAATGGCATCTATCCTGCCGGCGCTTACAGATGATATGAACGAGCGTACCGTACTTGCAACATGGAGAAAGTTTTTGGCATTTCTGGGATCGACGATTGTTTCCGCTACAGCGCTGACACTGGTAGAGTTGATCGGACGTGGAAATGAAGCTCTTGGTTTCAGGGTTGTAATGGGGATATTTGGTGTTGTAGGATGCATATGCTTTTTCCTTACTTTTGTATTAGTAAGAGAAACCAATCTGCAGGAAAGCAAGAAATCAGCAACATTAAAAGAAACCATCATATCACTGGCACATAATATACCCTGGAAATTATTCTGTAAATTATCATTGAAAATGCGACATTTTATGCCACACTTAGAACAAAGATGATGAGAAGATGCCAAGAATAATTCATCTATGTGAAGCGGACGTTGTCTTATGACTATGCTGATTGTGTGCCGAGCACGGCGCTAATCTTGCTGGTGCAAGTCCAGCCACGGGTTTTTACCGCCAAGTGTAGTGAACCACAAGTCGATACCAGTAATGGTATGAACATTTCTACATTTCGGGTCGCAAAATGATACATTTCAGGAAGAAGATGCACAAATTGGATTAATGTATGATAAAATACATCCAAAATACATTCCGATTAGAAATTTATGGGCAGTGTTTTCGGCATTGTTTGGCAATCTGTTTTGTGCAGGCAGAAGATGCAGGGCGAAAATAAAACAATCGAGCGAGGAGGATGAACATGGGATTGTTTACAAACAAGGACAAGGCATGTCCGATATGCGGTAATGGCACACCGAGGCTTTTTGCGACAAAGATTGAGGGGGCACCGATTTGTAGTAACTGTAATGATAAGATTCTTGCAGATAATGGGATAATTGACAACTGGACACTCGAGAATCTGAAGAAGCATCTTGCGTACCGCAGCGAGAACAAAAAACTTGTGGAGAATTTTACCCCTACCCGCACGGTCACGCATGAACGGGAGATGGTGATTGATGATGTGAACCAACTGTTTTATTTCAAGAGTTGGGTTGAAGATAATCCCCCGGTGTTTAAATTCGGCGATATCACGGGATTCAACATAAAGCTGGGCTGCGATACTGTGGAGACTTGGTGCAAAGGGATGGAGCGCACACCATATCAGCCGATGAGTAACGGCTTTCTCGCGGGAATCTCTGCGCTGGCCAGTCTTGCGGGTGTTGACAAGAGCGATAAGGATGAGAGCGTTTATGAGAATCTGAATGTCCTGCTTCAGATTGACACGCCCTATCTCCATGAATATGAGCTTTGCAGTATCTCTGTGAGCGGACAAAACCAGACAGCTTATATGGATGATGTCGCTCGGCAAATGAGCAAGGTCAATTCGCTCTGTAATCTTCTGATCGCATTGTCAAAGGAGTCGGACGAGAACGTGGGAGCATCGTCCGGCAACGTCAGTGTGCAGACAGGCACCGCATCCGATACGAATCAGGTTGTCGCAGATTTGAAGAAATTCAAGGAACTGATGGAGACGGGTGTGATATCTGCCGAAGAGTTCGAGGCAAAGAAAAAACAGCTTCTGGGTATTTAAGCCAAGTTGGCATAAATGCTTCCAAGGATTACATGCTCCAATTCATGTGGTTATGCATGGGGAAGATTGATTGATTTCTCAAACAGCCATGTTATAATGATAAAAGCCCTATATATGGGGAGAAGTTACAGAATGTTTACAATTTTTTTGTTGAATAGTCTCCTAGATTTGGGTATATTATAAGTAAGAAACCTGACAAGGTTTGTACCTTTCGCAATGTAGGACAAATAACATTGTAAGCCCTGTATGTATATATGGGGCTTTTCTTGTACTCAGGAGGAAAAATGGAAGAACATGGAATGTATTTCGGCAAGAAAGAGTTTTATCAAATAATTAAGAATATTGGTGGCACATGGAATGACTCAAAGGCAAAGGAAAGAATTCAGAAATACATGAATTTTGATAAAAAGAATATTAGTTTTTGAAAAAATGAGACCTAATTATTTTAGGCAGCATATTACAGATATTAAAAGGTATTTGATTGCTGAAATAAACAAAAAAGACGCTGCCAAATAAAGCAACATCTATTTTAATGTTTTCGGAGGTGGCGGGAAATTTGCTGTTGTATGCAGCATGAATTACAAGTTACACAGGCAATTTTCTTTTTGCGGTAGAGAATAACCTTTTTATATATTTTGTTGAAAAGCCCGGAAATAAATTATAATTGTAGTATTGTAAAAATCAATGGAATAACTGACAACTATATAATATATTCGGGAGGGAAAACGGTGCAAAAGAAATATACGGTATTCTTAAGTTCCACGTATGAAGATTTAAGAGAGGAAAGAAACGAGGTAATGCATACACTTCTTGAGATGAATTGCATTCCCTGCGGCATGGAATATTTTCCATCTGATAGTGATAAGCAGTTTGAGTTTATAAAAACGATTATTGATGAGTGCGATTACTATATTTTAATCATTGCCGGAAGGTATGGAAGTATTGGAAAGGATGGTATAAGCTATACGGAAATGGAATATCGGTATGCCGTTGAAAAGAATATTCCCATATTGATATTTGTACATAGCGATATCGGTTCCATCAGCTTAGACAAGAGTGAGAGGAATGAGCAGAGCAGAAGAAAACTGGAGGCGTTTATCCAGGATGTTTCGAAAGATAAGATGATAAAGTATTGGAATGGTAAGGAGGATTTGGCAAGAAAGGTTTCAACAACCATGGTCTCCGCCATTGAAAGACATCCTTCGGCCGGCTGGACTAAGGGAAGTTCTTCTTTAGAGAAGATGATTCCGATATGGGATGAAACAGAATCATATATATGCGATACATTAGCTGAAATTTCCGATACATGTAAAAGTCAGAAAAAAATGGAACAGACACGTTTCTTATTAGAAGGGGCTTACCGGTTATGTCCGGAAAATGAAAAGGTATTGAAGGCGTTTGGCGGATTTTATTACGATGAGAAAAGCTACAAAAAGGCCTTGATATATTGGGAAAAGCTTTTAAGTCTGCGAAAAAGCTGCGGCAATTATTATTTGTGTGCCTTGGCATATTACTTGGAGGGAGAGTACAAAAAGGCAGAGGAATATTGTCATGCAGCCTTAAAATTCCCGGAGGATACTTATCGTGATAGAGTAATAGATTTATTAAATAAATTTGATTTAGATTAAGTTACAACTAAGGCTCTGATGTCGTGCGATCTACTTTGAGGTGATCATAAGGCATCAGAGTCTTTTCCTTTCTATCCTTCATGAAAATCCAGCAGTTTCTTTGCAGGTATATCCAGCGTATCGGCAATATCCAATAAAGTGTCCAAAGAGACGGCAGTAGGCATATTAGGCGCTTCAATGTTGCTGATATGTGTGCGGCTTAAACCGATCAACTCTGCTAACTGCATCTGGCTGATTCCCTTTAGTTTTCGATAATAAGCAACATTTAAACCTATCATTTTATATTCCTGTTCATGTTTTGACATTCTAATACCTCTTTTTGTATATGATATCAAGTTCGTATTATGATAAAAACAAATTGTAAATATGCACTTGCAAATTAATAGTTTGCATGATATAATGATGAAAATGTGAAATAGAGGACAAGAAATCAAAAAATGAAAAGTTTTTGACTGATATTAGAGAGTCCCAGAGCAGAAAGAAATCGTGACGCAGGATGAGGCGGCAACATGAAAGTAAAGTTCTTTCATGACGCAAATATATTTCATCAAAAGGAGGAGAAAATGATGAAAGCAAAAATCATTAAAAGAATGATGATTGCTGCATTGACTGTATCTTTGGCGCTTACCCCTTCCATAGGCGTATTTGCCAGCGGAGATTTGGATAACGGCAGTCAGGATGCAGAATCGGGCTCAAACACAGGTTCGAGCGTGAACACAAGTACGGGGGCAGATGAAGACAGCGGTTCCCATTCGAGTTCAAAGAAAAGACAGGAGGAAGTCCTCAGCTTTATTAACAGAAATCTGGGAGTTGACCTGGATGAAGACGGCGGCGTTGCGTCTGTTGGAAGCTTTGCAGAGATTCCTTCCACAAGCACAGTGGCAGGGATAAAGTCCGCTATATCGGGCGTATATCTTGCAACGGTTGTAAACGGTTCCGTGGTTACCACCGGACTTGATAAAATCGCCGTTGGCTATGGCTTAGCAGCGGACGAGAAGCCCTATGCAAGAATGTACAATTTGGAAGCACAGAGAAGTCCCCTTGCATATGCGGTCATCGTAAACGCAGCGGCATCTTTGAATGGAGAGGTTGGCCCTGCGATCAATATCGAACTCGGTAAGGTGAAAGGCGGCAAATACAGTCTGCTTTCTGCAGAAGGTGCAGAAATTGAGATAAAGCTGGGTATTCCGAAATCTTTCGCACAGGCGGATAAAAACTTTGCTATGGTTTGTGTGCGTCCTGGCGGCAAGGTTACCATTTTGCAGGATAAAGATACCAATCCTGATACGATCACGTTTGATACCACAGGCGGTCAGGGAGCTTACGCGATCGTAAAATATTAATTTAGGTGCATCATCTTAATGCATGAGATTTTTTCATTGTCAAAACGGCAGGGCAGCTTCGGCTGCCCGCTATGCCGTAAGCAGAGAACCATATTTAACGCTTGGAGGAATGGGAGCAGTATGAATATGCAACGAAGGTTTCGAACCGGTCTATTGCTATGCTGTGTGGCATCTATGCTGTGGACGATGGCTATACCGGTAAGAGCGGAACAGATAGAAGCGGCAGTGGAAGAACAGACTGCTGAAACGAAATTGCAGGAAGAGCAAGTGATTCAGCTTGAGGATGTTACCGGGCTGGATGCGGAGTTTGAGGCACTGGAAGAAGAAAGCGTGCTCATTGTGGAGGAAGTGGAGCAATACCGCAAGGATGCAGAGCGGAAGAAGATTCTAAGAATCATAGTGATTGTGCTTGTGATTGCTGTTTTTGGAGTGGGCATTGTGACGGGACTTCGAGAAAAAAAGAAAAAGGATTCTATGGCAGCAGACAACGCAGAGAATAAGACAGAACAGAAACGGGGAGGACAGGAATAAGATGAGGGAAGAATTGTTGGCAGTGCTTGCAGATGCCAAGCCGGGATTTGAATTTGAAGGAAAAACGGGTTTGGTGGACGGCGGCTATCTTGATTCGTTTGACATTATTACGCTGGTAACAGAGTTAAATGATAAATTTGATATTGATATTCCGGTGGAAGAAATTATAACGGAGAATTTTGATTCTGTGGACACGATTTTGGCATTGGTGGAGAGACTGAGCAGGGAGTAATGCAGATAGCATGGAACAAGTCACAAATTTGAATCAATATGACCAATTATTAAGAAATACAAGAAAAATATTTGGCCGTTTACATACAAATTGTTTTTTGTTAGCTCCGGAAACGGAACGAATCATAGTTCAAGGAAGATTATATTTCGAAGAAACGGATAACGGACTTCTTTTTTATGTGGATGAAAAAAGATATTATCAGGTGTATTTCTATATTTCATCAGAAATGAAGAAGTTTAACATTTTACCCAGGGAAAAGCCGCTTTTGATTCGTATTATTTATACGCAGGGCAGTAAGAGTGCGTTACAAAAGGAAATTGACAGATTGATTATGGATACAGGATTTTCACTGTTGGATTCCACCACACAGGTATATACAATTGCCAAAGATAATCTTGCGGCGATGGGTACTATGTATGAACGGATGGAAAATCTGCTGATGGGCTATGGAATGAGGTTGATTGTCGCAAAAGAAGAATATCTTGATAAGATTTTGGAGTTGAGGGATAACGAGCCGGCGTTAAAGATGTTTCATATTCCATATCATACGCGGGAAGAAGAATTACAGATCATACAGGAGGGTGGTTATGCCTGTATTATCAACAGTTCAAAAGAGATTTGTGCGGCAAGGAAAATTGAGCAAATAATGGGCAGTTTATATAGCCCGTGGTTTTGCGTAAAGTCTGATTATAAAGATAAGTATGGACTTGGTATTGTCATGACGGGATATGAGATGAAATATGCTTATGAACGTAATCTTGAGCGGGTTTATGGATGGATTGCAAACGATAATGTCAAGTCTTGGAATTACCATAAACGAATGGGTGTGTTATGTACCGGAAAAGCGGCGGATGAATGGGTAATGCAGGAATATAGAGGATAGAGGAATATGAAGAATACAGAAAAGTATACACAGGTATTTATGACGGTTTTTCAGGTGAAGGAGGAGGCGCTAGGCGCGGAATTTACTTTTTCTAATGTTGAAATGTGGGATTCGCTGGCACATATGACATTGATTACAAAACTGGAAGAAACGTTTGGGATTATGTTCGATACGGAAGATATTTTGAGCTATGGCTCTTTTTTAAATGGGAAGAAGATTCTTGAAAAGTATGGAGTAGATTTTAACGTTTAGTGGGGATAGATGCTATGTTGCAAGGAAAAGTCTGTCTGGTGACCGGAACCCGAAGCGGAATCGGTAAAGCAATTGCAATAAGGTTTGCCGAAGAAGGGGCCGTTGTGTTTGCAAATGCTAAGAAAGAAGAGGACGTCAGGGAATGGTCTGATTTGATTCAGGTTAAGGGGAAAATCATCCCGCTTCCCTTTGATGTTACGGATTCGGGGCAAGTCAGGGAGTCGATGCTTAAGATTAAGAGACAATATGGGCATTTAGATGTGCAGGTCAATAATGCCGCTGTGGTCAGTTATGAACCGATGAGTATGATGACACGTCAGAATCTTGAGAGCATGTTTCAGGTAAATGTCTTTGCTGTTTTTGAAATGATGCAATTCGTATCTCGTATGATGAAGGCACAAAGCAAAGGCAGTATTATTAATATTTCAAGTATGGTAGGAGAAAAGGGAGCTGCAGGACAGGCAGCTTATTCTATGACAAAAGGGGCAGTTTCTTCTTTGACAAAATCAGCCGCAAAGGAATTGGCAAAAGATCACATTCGAGTGAATGCGATTGCGCCAGGCATGGTACGCTCTGAGCGCTTTGAAAAGGAAATGACGAAGCGGTTTCCGAAGATGCAGGAAAATATTCTTTGGGGAAGGTTAGCAGAGCCAGAGGAGATTGCAGATGCGTGTTTGTTTTTGGCAAGTGATTTGTCTGCTTATATTTCAGGGCAGATTATAGGTGTTGACGGTTGTATGATGCTCTAAATTTCGAGGAGGATGAAATGTTTTTAGGAATCGAAAAGCATAGGAAAGAAAAGACAGCGTTCATAGACGATGATAAAAACACGGTTACCTATCAAGGTGTCTTAGATTTCTGTCATACTTATAGCAAAAATCTAAAGAGGCGTTCTTTGTTGTTCCTGCTTTGTCAAAATGCAGCCGGAGCGGTGATCAATTATCTGGCTTGTCTTGAAAATGATATTGTCCCGTTGCTGCTAAATGCATCTATGGATGAAGAGCTCCTTGCAGCATTGTGTCAGAAATACAAACCGGAATATCTGTGTATACCGACAGATAGTATCGATAAACACCGGGCATTACTTGGAGATGGAAATATTATTTTGGAACAATATCGTTATAGTGTGATTGAAGTCAGTAGCGTTTCCTGCCCGATGCATGATAAACTTGCGCTTCTTATGAGTACTTCCGGCAGTACAGGAAGCTCGAAACTTGTCCGGTATAGTAAAGAGAATTTGGAAGCGAATGCCAGGAATGTGGCTAAAGTATTTGAATGGACAGAAAAGGAAAAGCCGATTTGCGACCTTCCTATGAATTATACGATGGGCTTAAATGTGATAAACAGTCATTTGATTGTTGGTGCAACAGTTGTTCTAACTGATTATAATTTGATGAGCCCTGATTATTGGAATATAGTGAAGCAAGAGCAGTGCACGAATTTTACGGGTGTTCCGTTCAGTTATTCCATTTTAGCCAAATTGAGGGTGCAAAAGATGGAACTGCCTTATCTTACGACTCTGGCGGAAGGCGGGGGACGTCTGTCTGAAAATGAATTTAGAATGTGGGCAGAGTATGCATCACAACATGGCAAGCGCTTTTTTGCCACATTTGGGACGACGGAAACATCTGCGCGTATGGCTTATCTGCCGCCTCATCTGCCGATGGAAAAGACGGGAAGTATAGGGATTGCCATTCCAGAAGGAGAACTGTTTTTGCTGGATGAAGATGGGAAAGAACTGAAAGAAATAGAAGCACAGGGAGAATTGGGATACCGTGGTCCTAATGTCACTTTGGGCTATGCAGTATGCCGTGAAGATTTTCAGTCAGGGGATGTATTTTGCGGAGAGTATCATACGGGTGATATTGCAAGGCGCGATCAAGACGGCTGTTATTACATTGTGGGCAGAAAATCCAGATTTATCAAGCTTTTGGGTATGCGTGTCAGTTTAGATGAGTGCGAGAGGCTGATTAGAGATAAGATGCAGATAGAAAATATTTGCATGGGAACAGATGATAAGATGGTCATTTACATTACTTCCGAAGAGCGATGCGATGATGTGAGTCATTTTATCAGCAGTAAACTGAGACTATACAGGTCTGTATTTGATGTAAGATATATCAAAGAAATTCCACGGAGTGAATCGGGTAAGGTCTTGTATCAACAATTGGCTGTATAAAAATACAACAGAAGAGGTATAGGGATATGTCGTTTATATCAGCTGTTTTTGTTGGATTCCTGTTAATCACCGCCACAGTCTATTTTCTGGTGCCCGCAAGAAGCCAGTGGATTGTGTTGTTATCTGCAAGTTATATATTCTATTTTGCAGCCGGAATGGAGCTGGCCATTTTTCTATTATGTACAACCGTTATTGTTTTTGTTGCAGGAAGAAGGATTGGAAAATGTAATCAGGAATACCGTGACCGGATAAAGTGTACCACCGACTTTAGTAAAGGAAAGAAAAAGCGGTTAAAGGAATCTTATAATAAACGTAAGAAGCGGATTGTAGTCTTGATGCTTTTGATTAACTTTGGAATTCTATTTGTATTAAAATATCTTCCTGTACTTGCCAAGCCGATTGGTGAACTGATTTCGTACATGCGGCCTGATTTTGAGATGCCGGTCTTTCAGTTTCTGCTTCCTCTTGGAATTTCGTTTTATACCTTTCAGGCAATGGGATATCTGATTGATTTGTACAGGGACAAATTTAAACCGGAAGAGAATCTGGCCAAATTTGCACTTTTTCTTTCTTTCTTCCCGCAGATTATCCAGGGACCAATCAGCCGGTATGATGAATTGGCAAAGCAGTTATATGCGCCCCATAAATTTGACTATAGACGGGTGAAATACGGCCTACAGTTAATGCTATGGGGATATTTTAAGAAGATGGTGATTGGGGACCATCTTGCTATTTTGACAGGCTGTGTCTTTGGAAATCCGGAACAGTATCAGGGCCTGTATTTGATCTGCACGGCGATGCTCAGCTGGGTTGAGTTATATGTGGATTTTTCAGGAGGAATTGATGTTACGAGAGGCGTTGCTGAAATCTTCGGTATTTTTCTGCCTGAGAATTTCAGAAGACCTTTTTTCGCGGGTTCTTTGTCGGAGTTTTGGCGCAGATGGCATATAACGCTGAACAATTGGTGGAGGGACTATATTTTTTATCCCCTTACCTTGTCAAAGGCTTTTGTGAATCTGGGTAAGAGATGCCGGAAACGATTCGGTAGCGATGTGGGCAAAAAGATACCTGCAATGCTTGCGCTTTTGGTGGTCCGGGTGATCAACAGTGTATGGCATGGCGCTTATATCATTTATTTTGTGGGCGGTCTGTACCATGGGATTCTGATAGCGCTGGCGTTTTTATTAGAACCACAGTTTGCAATGCTCACTAAGCGGCTTAAGGTGAATACACAATGTTTGAGCTGGAAGGTATTTCGGATTGTCCGTACTTTTATTCTAATCAGCATTCCGCGGCTGTTTTATACGGCAAGGTCCTGGTCGGATATGGTCTTATATATCCGGTCTGCGTTTTGCAAATTTAATCCCTGGATATTTTTTGACGAATCCTGGTATCGGCTGGGACTTGACAGAAAGACATTTCAGATGGTGATGGTGTCTATGCTGGTGGTGTTTGTGGTCAGTATTTTTCAGGAAAAGGGGTATTGTATTCGCGAGAAACTGGAAGAACAGGATCTTGTATTCCGGTGGATGATTTATCTTGCAGGCGTCTTGGCAGTCTTTTTCTTCGGCGTTTATGGATTGGGTTATGATGCGTCCGGATTTCAGTATATGCAATTTTAGGAGTCAATATGGGAAAGGGAAAGTTTGTTTTCAAAGGGATTATTTTTATAGGGATGTTGGTGTGTGTGCTGTGCATTTTGTCACCAATCCTGACCAGAAAATATGAATACAAGACAGATTATGGGGCTATGGAAATTGCCAGAGGATTCTACGCAGAACCGGAAAATTCTCTGGATGTGTTGTATTTGGGGTCAAGCTATATGCGAAACGGGATTTCACCATTGGAAATTTGGCATGATTATGGGATTACCGGATATGCAAGGGCGGGTTCCCAGCAGGCGCCGATTGTTTCCTATTATCTACTGAAAGAGGCTTTTCAAACACAGTCGCCTAAAGTGGTGGTCTATGAAGCGAGTTTTTTGGTCAATACCAGGACCAGTGAGGCAAATGACTATGATCTACGAGAAAACAGGCTTCGAGAAGCGATAGATTTCATGAAATTAAGCCCGATTAAGATAGAATTGGTTAAGGAAATTGTTGCCCACAGCAGTCTTTCTTATGCGGATTTGTTAGTTCCGGCTTACCGCTATCATGAGCGCTGGACAGATTTGGGAGAAATCGATTTTCAAGCCCTGGATGCGGCTCCCTATGCTTATAAGGGGCAGTATCCTGCTCTCACCATTTCTTCTTATGAAACCAGAGAGGACTATATGGCAGATGGCGGATGTGATGAACCGGCGGCTCTGGATGCAACAACGGCCTATTACGTGGAAAGGATGCAGGAGCTATGCAGGGAACATAATGCGGAGCTGCTATTGGTACATATGCCCAATACCATATGGGATGATAATCGTTATAAGATTATCTCAGAATACGCGCAATCGCGTGAACTGGTTTTTCTGGATTACTCGACAGATAAGCTGCGCTCGGAAATTGGATTCAATTCTAAAAAGGATTCGGGAGATGGGGGCGCACATCTCAACATCATCGGCGCAGGGAAAGTATCAAAGCATCTTGGCAGTTATTTAAGAGAGCAGTTTCATTTGGAGGATAAACGAAGTAACAGGATGTATGCCGGATGGGATGCGGACTATGTCCTATATAACCATGAGAAACTGGCGAAGGAAGTTGTAAGAGAGACAAATCTTTCTGATTTTCTGGACTTGATAAATCAGCCGGATTATCTTATCTTGGTTACCGGAAAAAGTGATACGGGGCTTTATTTTACGGATGAAATTTATGAAAAAATGAAGAAGCTTGGTTTTGAGAAAAATCTGGCAGAAATATTTTACAGCAGCTATATAGGTGCTGCGCGGGGCGGGGCATGTATTTATGAAGAAATGAACGCGGAGGAAGCGGTCAGCCATGCATTTTCTTATTGCGGACATTATATTTCCATGATGAGCGAGGCCAGAAGAGGTGCAAACAGTTTATGCAGTATCCAGATAGATGGAAAAGAGGAATCGGACAACGCGGCAGGTTTGAATTTTGTTATTTTTGACACGGCCTTAGATCGTATCATTACGGCCAAAAGATTCAACATCGGCAATACAGGTCATGCCTATACGGAAAAAAGACAGTTTTCACAGAATATAAGCATGGAGGAGCTTCTTACGGAAACCATCACAGACCGCTATACGGTGGTGCTTTCTGTGAATTGTGACAAGGACACGGCATATGGGGAAGAAGCGCAGCTGCTTTTGGAAAGCTACGGCATCAAGACAGATGGAAGCAAGCCATACATAGCGGTCTGGGACGGCGGGAGGCTTATCTGCCGGGGGACCGATACAAGCGGCAGTACGCTTTACGTGGAGGATTCCTTTTCCGGAATCCGTGTGAAAGCAGTAAGCGGCAGTGGCACAAGCACAATCTGCCTGCAGGAGGAATCCCTTTCGCGGGAGGAGACAGGCTGTCAGCTTGCCGTCTACGACAAATATACCAAACGGGCGGCAGGATGGTTTGGGTATGATCTGCGGGAGGTTATCGAAGAAGAGTAAACGTACTGTAGGTAATTGCACTGACAAGAAAGGAGCACATCTTATAAATGACAAGGAATGTGATACAGTATTTGGAGCAGTCGGCGGAAAGGTGTCCGGATAAAACGGCTTTTGCGGATTTGGAGCGTAGCTATACTTACAGAGAATTACTGGATAAGGCCCGCAGGATTGGTAGCTTTCTGGCAGGAAAGATAGAGCGGGGGCAGGGGGTGCCTGTCTATATGGAGAAAGGAGCAGAGGCTATTGCAGCTTTTATGGGAATCGTTTATGCCGGTGGGTTTTATGTGATGCTGGATACGCAGCAGCCGGTTCCCAGGCTGAAACAGATTCTTGATACATTGGATGCAAAGTTTGTGATAACCAGGCAGGCGGAGGCTGAGGCCGCAGAATCTCTTGGCTGTGCAGGGAACTGCTTTGTGTATGAGGACATATGCGAAACTGGAATCAGGAAAGAAGAACTTGAACAGATTAAGTCTGGGGCTTTGGATATGGACCCGCTCTACGCAGTCTTTACTTCCGGTTCCACGGGAATTCCCAAAGGGGTGTTGGTATCCCACCGCTCTGTGATTGACTTTATCGAGCACTTTACGGAAATCTTTGGGATTACCAAAGAGGATGTGATAGGAAATCAGGCGCCCTTTGATTTTGATGTATCTGTGAAAGATATTTATGCCACGTTAAAAGTGGGAGCGACGATGCAGATCATACCCAGGAAATTCTTTCTTTCTCCGGTGAAGCTGCTGGACTTTTTGTGTGAGAGAGAGGTGACCACGATCATCTGGGCGGTTTCGGCGCTCTGCGTGATTACCACGCTGAAAGGCTTTCGCTATAAAGTGCCGGCGAAGTTAAACAAGATTATGTTCAGCGGTGAGCTGATGCCCATGAATCATCTACGGGAGTGGCAAAGGAATATACCAGAGGCTATGTATGTTAATCTTTATGGCCCCTCGGAGATCACCTGCAATTGTACTTATTATAAAGTAGACAGGACGTATGAGGAGGGAGAGATGCTGCCGATTGGGATACCTTTTCCCAATGAAAAGGTATTTCTCTTAGGAGAGCAGGATGAACTGATCACAGAGCCGGGTAAAAAGGGAGAAATCTGTGTATCCGGTACGGCACTTGCGCTTGGATATTACAACAACAAGGAGCAGACGGATGCCGTCTTTGTACAAAATCCCCTGCAGCGTCATTATCGAGAAATGATTTACCGCACCGGGGATTTGGGCATGTATCATGAGAACGGGGATTTGTTCTTTCTCTCCAGAAAGGATTTTCAGATCAAGCACATGGGGCACCGGATAGAACTGAGTGAAGTGGAGCTTGCCATAGAGCGGATTCAGGATATCCTTCGTGTGTGCTGTATCTATGAGGAAAAGAAGGATAAAATCATAGCCTTTTACCAGGGGATGGCTGCGGATAAGGTGATTTTTGAGGAACTTTCTAAGAGGCTGCCTTCTTTTATGATTCCCAACCAGTTTAGGGCAGTCGATAAGATGCCCTTAAGCAAAAATGGGAAGATTGACAGAAAGGCCTTGATGGAATTGTACGGAGGAGATGAGCATGGAGGAAGGTAAGGCAGTGTACTGTGAGGATATTTGTGGGGCAGGCGTATGCGAGACACCGGCCTATGTATTTGATCTGGATGCATTGGAACACAGAATTGCTTCTCTGAAGGAGCTGTTTGGAAACAAGGCGACGCTCTGTTATGCCATGAAAGCAAACCCCTTTCTGGTGGGACCGCTAGGGGAAGCGGTGGAGCAGTTTGAGGTATGTTCGCCGGGGGAATTCCGTATCTGTGAGAGGGCAGGCATCGCTATGGAGAAGGTGGTTCTTTCGGGTGTCTATAAGAGTGAAAAGGATGTGCGGTATGTGGTACATACTTATGGCGCCCGGCCCACATACACCATAGAGTCCATGGAGCAGTACAGGTTGTTGAAAGATTGTGCTGTAAAGGAACAGATACGGCTTACCGCCTTGATTCGTCTGAGTAGTAAAAACCAGTTTGGAGTGGATAAAGGGGTGCTGGAACAGATTTTGGAGGATACGGGCAGAGATACCCATGTGGGGATTAAGGGGTTGCAGTTTTATGCGGGAACACAGAAGCGAAACGTTAGTCAGATGGTCTCTGAACTGCAACTGCTTAATGCCTATTACAGTGAATTGGAGAATCGTTTTGGGGTCCGGTTTGAAGCGTTAGAGTATGGGCCCGGGCTATACACTTCCTATTTTCATAACGAGGAAGAGCAGGATGACAGGATAGCAGGGGAATTTGCAAAAGCCCTGGAACAAATACAGTTCCAGGGAAAGATCATCCTGGAGATGGGGAGGATGATTGCGGCATCCTGCGGTTACTATTTGACTTCTATCGTGGATATCAAAGAGACGGAGGGTATCAAGTACTGTATCGTGGATGGGGGAATCCATCAGGTGAATTATTATGGGCAGACGATGGCTATGCGGACGCCTCATATAGAACAGTTCCCGAAAAGAACAGGGTGTGAAGATAAGTACAATATATGCGGCAGCCTCTGTACGGTCAGCGATGTGCTTGTGAAGCAGTTTCCGCTTGCGGGTGCGGCAATCGGGGATGTGCTTGTCTTTCACAAAACGGGCGCTTATTCCGTTACGGAGGGGATTTCCCTCTTTTTAAGCAGAGACCTGCCAAGGGTATATTTTTATGCTAAGAAGGAAGGATTCAGGGAGGTCCGTTCTGCGAAGCGGACGGATTCTTTGAACGCCGAAGCGGACACATGTTAGACAGCGCAAATGTTAGACTCCTGTAAGTGCCAATGATTTGGCGGCTGCAGGAGTTTTCTATTTATGGTGGAATTTTCTTTTTCTTTTTTTGCAAAATTTCTTTTCGTAATTCGTCGGATGTGATATAGTATAAGAGAATATGGAATAAGGAGTCGATGAAGATGGCAGGAAGCGACACGGAACAGGAAGCGCGGCGCAGGCGTTTCCGGTTGATGAAGAGACTGCTCGTCATCGTTCCGCTTTCCACGATACTGTTCCTGTTTTGTCTTTGCATCATTCTCGGGATTAGGTTACATTACGTGAAGAAAGAATTGCGAAAGTTACAGGTCCAAGTGGAGACCATGGCGCGTGTCAATGAGCCGGTCGATACGGCGGGAGAAGAGACGACGGAAAGTACAGAAGCCTATACGGCCTCCGGGGTCGATGAATCCAGGCGCGCGCAGATTGACGTGCAGGGAGAAGAGGCTGGGGAGGAGGGAGTCAGGAAGGTATATCTTACCTTTGATGACGGGCCAAGCAGTAATACCGGAAGGATTCTGGATATTCTGGATGAGTACGATGTGAAAGCTACTTTCTTTGTGGTGGGGAAAGAGGATGAGAGATACCGACCGTTATATAACCGGATTGTGGATGAGGGCCACACCCTTGCGATGCACTCTTACAGTCACAAGTATCAGGAGATTTATCAGTCCAAAGAAAGCTATGTGGAGGATTTGACGAAACTGCAGGAGTTTTTGTATGATACCACAGGTGTGTGGTGCCGGTACTGCAGGTTTCCCGGGGGAAGCAGTAATACAGTCAGTAAGGTGGACATGCATGAGCTGATCGAGTACTTGGATGAGCAGGACATGACCTATTTTGACTGGAATATAGTTTCGGGAGACGCAGTGAGTACGTACATCAGTCCGGGTGATATTATCAGGAACTGTATGAGGAAACTCGGGGAGTTTGACGAGGCGATTATATTGATGCATGATGCGGCAGAGAAGGATTCGACGGTGGAGGCATTACCCGGCTTGATTGAACAGATTCAGGCGATGGAGGATACAAAGATTGTTCCGATCACCGACGATACGGAGCCAATTCATCATATAAGCAATGACTAAAGAATGGAGGAGTAGAGAATGGGTTTTTTCTCAGATTTGAAGGATGATTTATCTCAGGCCGTGAATGAGCTGATGCCGGAAGAAGAGCTGGAAGCGGCGCTGGCGGCACAGGCCGCAGCAGAAGATAAATCATCCGCCGAAAATGTGATACAGGAAGAGACGCCTAAGGCGCAAGATACCCTGGAAACTGTGGATTTAGACAGTATGCTGAATAAATTGGAAGAGGCGGCGCCGGCAGTGGAGATGCCGGCAGAACCGGAAGCAGCTGCAATACCGGAACCTGTTATGGAAATGCCGGCGGCAGAACCGGAACCCGTCATAGAGGAAGTACCTGAGGCAGAGCCACAACCGGCGGCTGTCATAGAAGAAGCACCGGCAGAAGAGGCGGTAATAGAAGAACCGGCAGTGGAACCTGAAATGGAGACAGAGCCGGAAGAAGATAAGCAGACAATCCAGAATAGCGGAGGAGAAAAGAAGAAAATGGAAGTGCAGGCAAATCGCGTAGCGGTAGATGAGACAGCAGTTGTAACAGAGGGCATGACAATAACAGGCGATATCATGTCAGAGGGTTCCATGGAACTGATTGGTACGGTAAACGGTAATATTGATATTCTGGGTAAATTGAATATCACGGGCACCATTCAGGGAAATTCCAGGGCGGCCGAGATTTTTGCGGAAGGTGCGAAGATCACTGGTGAAGTAAACAGCCAGGGCAGCGTTAAAATTGGTCAAAGTTCTGTAGTGATCGGTAATATTTCGGCTACCAGCGCAGTGGTTGCAGGCGCTGTGAAGGGTGATATCGATGTGCAGGGGCCGGTTATTTTAGACACAACGGCCATTGTGATGGGTAATATCAAATCCAAATCCGTACAGATCAACAACGGTGCAGTCATTGAAGGTATGTGTTCTCAGTGCTATGCAGATGTGAATCCGACATCCTTCTTCGAGGAATTCAAGAAGAAAAAATGAGTACAGACAGTCAGATAGTCTGTGGATTCCGGAAAGGATACGGGTATTGATATGAAGCGGATACTCTTAAAGTTGAGCGGGGAAGCTTTAGCGGGCGAAAAGAAGACAGGATTTGATGAGGAGACAGTGCGGGATGTTGCCTTACAGGTAAAACAGCTTGTGGATGATGGCATTCAGGTCGGCATTGTGATCGGCGGCGGGAATTTCTGGCGCGGACGTTCCAGTGAGAATATCGACAGGACGAAGGCTGACCAGATCGGTATGCTGGCCACGATCATGAACTGTATTTATGTCTCCGAGATTTTTCGCTCAGTTGGCATGATGACTTCGGTTCTGACACCTTTTGAGTGTGGGTCTTTCACGAAGCTTTTTTCTAAGGACAGGGCAAACAAATACTTTAAAAAGAATATGGTGGTATTTTTTGCCGGCGGTACGGGACATCCCTATTTCTCTACGGATACCGGGGTGGTGCTTCGTGCCGTGGAGGTAGATGCGGATGTGATTCTCTTGGCGAAGGCGGTGGATGGTGTTTATGATGACGATCCCAGACGGAGTCCTGAAGCGAAGAAATATGATGAGATTCCGATCGAGGAGGTAATCGAGAAGAATCTGCTGGTGGTTGATATGACGGCTTCCATTTTGGCACGGGATAATAAGATGCCGATGTGGGTTTTTGCCTTGAATGAAGAGAATAGTATTGTCAACACCGTCAAAGGTAAATTTAACGGTACGAAAGTGACCGTATAACGAAAGCAGCTGGAGGGTAACAGTATGGATGAAAGACTAAAACCTTATGAGCAGAAAATGCAGAAAACCTATGATTTTCTGGTAACAGATCTGGGGGCAATCCGTGCCGGCCGTGCGAATCCGCATGTCCTTGACAAGATTAAGGTAGATTATTATGGAACCCCCACGCCCATTCAGCAGGTGGGCAATATCACAGTACCGGAGGCTCGCGTTCTTCAGATTGCACCGTGGGAGAAGAGCCTGATTAAGAGTATCGAGAAGGCAATCATGATGTCCGATGTGGGCATTACCCCTTCTAATGACGGTTCCCTGATTCGCCTGGTGTTCCCGGAGCTTACGGAGGAACGTCGTAAGGAGCTGGTGAAAGATATTAAGAAGCGCGGCGAGGAGAATAAAGTTGCTATCCGCAATACAAGGCGGGACGGCAATGATGCCTTCAAGAAGCTGGCAAAGACAGAAGTGTCTGAGGATGAGATTAAGGAGTTAGGGGATGAACTGCAGAAGCTGACCGATAAATTTATCAAAGAGATCGATAAGCTTGTGGAGGAGAAATCCAAGGAGATACTTACCGTATAATTACATACGGCAGGGGTACAGACAGCAAAACAGAGAGGGGCTTACAGAATGGATATTCTGTTGCCCCTTTTCATGATTGTTTGGAGGGAAGCGTATGGAAGAAGGTATCAAAGTACCAAATCATGTGGCGATTATCCTTGACGGAAACGGCAGATGGGCCAAAAGCAAGGGGATGCCGCGCAATTATGGACATGTGCAGGGAGCCAAGACAGTGGAGGTGATCTGCGAGGAAGCCTACCGCATGGGCATACAGTATTTGACCGTATATGCTTTCAGCACGGAGAACTGGAATCGGCCGAAAGACGAGGTGGATGCCTTGATGGGGCTTTTGCGCAGTTACATGAAGACTTGTCTGAAAACGGCGGCCAAGAATAATATGTGCGTGAGAGTGATTGGAGAGAAATCCAGGCTGGATGAAGATATCCGCAAACGTATTGCGCAGCTAGAAGAGGCTACCAGGGATAATACCGGACTGCATTTTCAGATTGCCATCAACTATGGGGGAAGGGACGAGATTGTCAGGGCTGTGCGTAAGATTGCGCAGAAGGCCTCAGAAGGCGGCCTGCAGGCAGAGCAGATTACAGAGCGGACGATCAGCGATATGCTGGACACCGGCGCGCTTCCGGACCCGGATTTGTTGATTCGCACTTGTAATGAGCAGAGAATTTCGAATTTTTTGCTATGGCAGCTGGCTTATACGGAGTTCTATTTTACGCCGGTGGCCTGGCCTGATTTTACCAAAGAAGAATTAGAGCGGGCCGTGGAAGCATATAATAAGAGAGACAGACGATACGGTCTGGTGAAAGAATAGGAAGGTGTCGGCATGTTTCGTACTAGGTTGATGAGCGGTATCCTGTTAGTGATAGCGGCATTGGCGGTTATTATGACAGGCGGTGTTTTTCTGGCGGCAGTACTGTGTCTGCTATCGGGCATTGCTTACAGAGAACTGACGAAGGCCTGTGGTCTGCGGTCTGCCCAGGGCGGTATCAGCGGACTGGAGATTGCCGGATGTGTCATGATTCTTGTGTATTATGTGATGCTTGCGGCTTCTCTGCAGTGGGGCATTATGAATCTTTATCTGACCATGATGGTTGTGATCGTGGCGGCCTTTTTGGCACACTTATTTGTGTATGTGTTCACCTTCCCCAAATACCGTGCAGAGCAGGTGATGGCTTCCATGTTTGCCTTCTTTTATGCGCCTGTGATGTTGGCTTTTATCTATCTGCTGCGGGAAGGATTTGCCCAGGGCAGGTATCTGGTATGGTTTATATTCTTGAGCTCCTGGGGCAGTGATACCTGTGCCTATGCCGTGGGGGTGCTGATCGGAAAACATAAGATGACGCCCAAGTTAAGTCCGAAGAAATCCGTGGAGGGTGCGGTCGGCGGTGTGGTGGGTGCAGCACTTTTATTTATGCTGTATACCCGTCTGGTGATCAACGTATATACGGACGCGGCTCTGCCGCTTGCTTTGGCGGCTGTGCTTGGCGGTGTGGGAGCGCTGGTATCCATGGTAGGAGATTTGGCGGCTTCCGCGGTGAAGCGCGATCACGATATCAAGGATTACGGGAAATTGATACCAGGGCATGGCGGCATTATGGACCGGTTTGACAGTGTGATCGTGACGGCACCCATCATCTTTATTGGGATTGCGATGTTACTGCAGTAGCGGGTTTTGATCGGGACAGGATTTGGAGGATAAAATTGAAAAAGATAGGAATACTGGGTTCTACGGGGTCGATCGGGACGCAGACTCTGGAGATTGTAAGAAAAGAGAAAGACTTGCGTGTGGTGTCCTTAGCGGCAGGGCGCAATGTGGATTTGATGGAGAAGCAGGTGCGGGAATTTATGCCCGTTTTGGCCGCTATGTGGTCCAAGGAGGCGGCCGAAGATCTGCGGGTGAGAGTGAAGGACCTGCCGGTGAGGGTAGTAAGCGGCATGGAGGGACTTTTGGAGGCTTCCACGGTAGAGCAGATGGAGGTATTGGTCACCGGCATCGTGGGCATGATAGGGATTAGGCCCACCATTGCCGCTATTGAGGCAGGCAAGGATATCGCTCTCGCCAATAAGGAGACTTTGGTGACGGCGGGACATATCATCATGCCGCTTTCGAAGAAATGCGGTGTCAATATTTTACCAGTGGACAGCGAACACAGCGCTATTTTCCAGTCCATGCACGGGGAGAACAGAGCCCGTGTCAGCCGGATTCTCCTGACGGCTTCCGGCGGCCCTTTTCGAGGAAAAAGGAAAGAGGAACTGGCGGATATGACGGTGGAAGATGCCCTAAAGCATCCCAATTGGTCCATGGGAAAAAAGGTTACCATCGATTCCGCATCCCTTTGTAATAAGGGATTGGAGGTGATGGAGGCGAAGTGGCTGTTCGATGTGAAGTTAGAACAGATTCAGGTGGTGGTCCACCCCCAGAGTATTCTTCACTCCGCCGTAGAGTATGTGGATGGTGGGATTATGGGGCAGATGGGCGTACCGGATATGAAACTGCCGATTCAATATGCATTGTTTTACCCGGACAGAAGACCCATGGATGCGGGAAGAGTGGACTTATGTAAACTAGGCCGGCTTACCTTTGAGGAGCCGGATACGGAAACCTTCCGGGGACTGGCGCTTGCGTATCAGGCGGCTAGACGGGGCGGTTCACTTCCCACAGTGTTCAATGCGGCCAATGAACGGGCTGTGGCCCTCTTTTTAGAGAAGAAAATACGGTTTTTGCAGATACCGGAACTGATCGAGGCTTCTATGGAGGCCCATCGGGTAATAGAGGAACCGACGGTGGAACAGATTCTTTCGGCGGAAGCAGCGACCTACGAGTATATTAAGCAGAAATATGAGTGATAACTGCCGTCAGTAAAAGACGGCGTGGAACGGAGAGCAGATTGATCAGGACAATTATTTTATTTTTGATTATCATGGGAGTGGTGGTGATTTCCCATGAATTTGGACATTATATCATCGCGAGAAAGAACGGTATCCGGGTCGTGGAATTTGCGGTGGGAATGGGGCCGACGCTTTTTTCCTATGAGAAGGGAGGCACCAAATATTCCCTGAAACTTCTTCCGATCGGCGGCGCCTGCATGTTTGACGGGGAAGACGGCGTTATGGCGGAGGCGGATAAGAGGAACGGGGATGTGATACCGGAAAGAGGCGGCATACCGGGACCGGAAGGGGTGTCCTTTCCGGAAGCCGGCGTGTGGGCGCGTATCGCTACCGTGTTTGCGGGCCCCTTCTTTAATTTCATCCTTGCGTTCATTATGGCTGTTATTTTAAGCGCTTTCAGCGGGGTCGATCTGCCGGTGGTGGGAGAAGTGCTGAAGGACTCTGCAGCACAGGAAGCCGGACTTTTAAAGGGAGATGTGATTACCAAGATTGGAAGAGAGCCGATTCATTTCTACAGAGAAGTAACGCTGATTTCATCCCTCAACAAAGGGCAGGCGATGGAGATACACTATGAGCGGAATGGGGAGAAAAAGGTGACCACCCTGCATCCCAAATATGACGAGAATGACGGCCGTTATTATATGGGTATCGTGAATGGCGGGGCATATATGGAATGTAATCCGCTGCAGGTGTTTCAATATGGCTTCTATGAAGTGGAATATTGGGTCAAGATAACCTATAAGAGTCTGGGGATGCTACTGCACGGGCAGGCCACGAAGGACGATGTGGCGGGTCCTGTGGGGATTGCGCAGATTGTGGGCGACAGTTATGAGCAGGCAGAGGAAAATTATGGTACGCCTTATGCAATCCTGGTTATGTTTGAGATTGTGGTTCTTTTGTCGGTCAATCTGGGCATCATGAATTTATTGCCGATTCCCGCACTGGACGGCGGAAGGCTGGTCTTTATGCTGGTGGAAGTGGTGCGCGGCAAGCCTGTGCCGCCGGAGAAAGAGGGAATGGTGCATTTCGCCGGGCTGGTGGTGCTGATGGTTTTAATGGTATTTATCATGTTTAATGATATTATGAGGCTGGTGCGTTGAGCACCGGCCTTTTGTGACTGATGAGGGCTGAACTGTTACGATTTGTCAGCAGAGTCAGGCGGGTTAGCGTTGAAATAGGAAGAAGTATGTAGTATAATATCCACATCGGGTTCCATTCAGGAATCCAAAAGCAGGTTTGGCGGGATTCCCGCATTATTCCAGGGACAGGGGTTTGAATATCATAGGTTATGATAAATAACGGGAGGTGTTTTTACGGAATGCGGTATTTGACAGGGGTATATTGGTGCCGTGGGCGTGTGGCGCAGGGAAATCAGGATTCTGTGGTGCTTTTGCAGGTGTTGACGGCCCGCGAGAGAGTGCTTATGGCGGCGGTCTGCGACGGGATGAGCGGGCTTGCTCAGGGGGAGACAGCCAGCGGCTACGTTACAGAACGACTGCAGGAGTGGTTTTATGAATCTTTGCTTTATGATGTGCAAAAGAAGAAGCCACTATGGGTCATCAGGCGGTCTTTGGACCGGCTTACGTTTCATATGCAGCAGCAGTTACAGCAGTATGCCAGGCAGGAGGAAATGGAGCTTGGGACTACGATGACGGTGCTTGCGGTGTGGGAGAAGACTTTTTTAGTCTGGCACCTGGGGGACAGCAGACTTTATAGACTGTACGGCGGGCATATGGATCGGGTTACAAAAGACCATATCAGACAGCGGGAACAGTTGACAAAATGTGTGGGAAGTTTTGGATATTATACGCCCGATCATCATATGGGAGTGCTGCGCAGGGGGGAAGGGATTCTTCTGTGCAGTGACGGGTTCAGGCATTGTGTTACCCGGGAAGAACTGCGGGAAGTGTTTGCCCCAGGACGGATACGGGAGGAAGCACAGATTGAGAGAAGGCTCTTGGAAATAGGGGAGGCTTGTATGAAGAGAGGAGAGCAGGATAACTTGTCGGCGGTTTATATTAAGGCGGAGCGCTAACAGTGATTGGCGGAGGACTTTTTGACATAGAGCAGGAACATTCATTGCAGGGGTAAGCGTTGCGAAACGTAAAAGCAGGAGGGCATATGTTAGAGACAGGGCAAAAGGTGGGAAAGTATGAGATTATAGGGAGGCTTGGAGAGGGCGGGACGGGGCGCGTGTACTTGGCAAGGGACTGCACCCTTTTAAGACTGGCCGCCGTGAAGCAGATGAGGGGAGAGTATGAGGAAGGGGTTTTGCTGGAAACAGGGTTTTTGCGGGATCTGCGGCATCCGATGCTGCCCGTGGTGTATGATCTTTTGCGGGAGAAGGACTGGTATCTTGCAATGGAGTATGTGGAAGGAATTAGTTTACATAACTATATTAAAAAGACAGGACCTGTGGGAGAAGAAATAGGACGTATCTGGGCAGAATCCTTACTTTCCATTTTAGAATATCTGCATAATAGAAAACCGCCTGTTATTTACAGGGATTTGAAGCCGGAAAATATAATGGTATGCCAGGACAAGAGTCTGCGGCTGGTGGATTTTGGAGCGGCCTGCCGGAAAGATTTCGGGGAAGACACTGACAGAGGGATGGCGTTGACGAGAGGGTATGGAGCGCCGGAACAGCAGGCCGTGACAGGCAGGCCGGTCTATGCAGATGAGAGGAGCGATATCTATGCCTTCGGCAGAGTGTTGTATTATATGCTGACCGGGGCAAATCCGGGAGAACCGCCCTATGGAAGTCTGCCGGTCAGTGCGTATAATCCCTTGTTAGGAAAAGCCATAGAGCGGGTGATTGAAAAGTGTACCAGAGAGAATCCTTTGGAACGATACCAGATTGCTGGGGAAATCAGGCAGGATTTATCGCAAAAAAGCCGTGGCAGCAGGCGGGATAAACGTAAGGCTTTTGTGCGGCATGTGGAAAAGCGGGTGTGGCTTACGGAAAAAGTAACGGCTGGTTTGTAATAGGCTGTGAGGTTGCGCTGTGGGGCTTTTGCGTTTTCGGGATTAATTCCGGCGGACAGGGCAGTATACTTTTTTTCCCTTTTCCTGTATAATGTTATCAATATGGGTTTCGCGCAGTGGAAGCGGGCAGACAGGAGGATGTGTATGTATCGGGATAAGACGAAGACAGTGCGGATAGGAGACAGGGTGATTGGCGGGGGAAATCCCGTTTTGATACAATCTATGACCAATACGGCTACAGAGGATGTGGAGGCTACGGTGTCCCAGATTCTTGGCCTGGAGCGGGCGGGGTGCGAGATTATTCGTGCCACGGTGCCCACCATGGAGGCGGCACAGGCCCTTGCTAAGATCAAAGAACGGATACATATTCCGCTGGTGGCGGATATTCATTTTGATTATAAGATGGCAATCGCGGCGATTGAGAATGGCGCCGATAAGATTCGCATCAATCCGGGCAATATCGGCAGCAGGGAGAATGTGGCGGCCGTAGTCCGGGCGGCGAAGGAGAGAAACATTCCCATCCGTGTGGGTGTCAACAGCGGCTCTTTAGAAAAGGAGCTGGTGGAGAAATATCATGGTGTGACAGCCCAGGGCATCGTGGAGAGTGCGCTGGATAAAGTGCACATCATAGAAGAATTGGGATATGACAATCTGGTGATCAGCATCAAATCTTCGGATGTGATGATGTGTGTAGAAGCCCATGAACTGTTGGCAAAACAGACTGCCTATCCTTTGCATGTGGGTATTACGGAGTCGGGAACAGTGGCCAGCGGAAACATCAAGTCCGCGGTAGGGCTTGGCATCATATTACATCAGGGAATCGGCGACACCATCCGGGTATCTTTGACGGGAGACCCGGTGGAGGAGGTGAAGTCCGCCAAATTAATTCTGCGCACCCTGGGACTGCGCAAAGGCGGCATTGAGGTAGTGTCCTGTCCTACCTGCGGCAGAACGAAGATAGATTTGATTGGACTGGCCAATCAGGTGGAGAAGATGGTTGCGGATATTCCGCTGGATATCAAAGTGGCCGTTATGGGCTGTGCGGTAAACGGTCCCGGAGAGGCCAAAGAAGCGGATATCGGGATTGCCGGCGGCATCGGGGAAGGACTTTTGATCAAAAAGGGTGAGATTGTGAAGAAAGTGCCGGAAGCAGAGCTTTTGGATACTTTGCGGGAAGAATTGTTACACTGGAAAGAATAGCATATGTTATGCAATGCACAGGCATGTGAAAAGCAGGCTGATTGCTAGAGGAAAATAAGGTTTTTGCTGTCTGTGGTGTAAACGTTTTGGAATGGAGATTGGTATGGGTAAGGCGTTTTTTGAGGTATTTCCCTCTTTAAAACTGGATACGGGATTACAGGATTTGTTTGCGCAGGTCACGGTGGATAAGGTGACGAGCACCAAGCGCAAGGATTTCCTGCGGGTTTATATCGTTTCAGACCGCCTGATTCAGAAAGAAGACGTATTCCGGGTGGAGAAAGAGATTAAGAAACAGTTTTTTCCCAATATGCCAATGGTGATTAAGTTTTATGAGCATTTTCATCTCTCTGCCCAGTATAATCCCGAGAAGCTGATGGATGTCTATGGGGACAGTATTTTGGCGGAACTGCGGGAATATTCCCCGGTGGAGTATAACCTCTTTAAGCGGGCGGATATGGCCTTTACGGAGGATAAGTTGCAGCTGACCGTGGAGGATACGGTGCTGGGGCAGGGGAAGGCGGAGGAGCTTTCCAGGATTCTGGAGAAAATATATAACGAGCGTTGCGGAATACCCGTACAGGTAACGATTTCCTATAAAGAGCGGGCGGCCTTCAAATATAAGGAAGAGGACGAGAAGCGGCTTGCCATGCAGGTGGCGGAGATTTCAGCCAGGGCAGGCTATGGGGTGAACAGGAAAGCTTCCCGTGTGTTTGGCTGGGACCAGGCGGCGGACGGCATGGCAGATGGCGCCTATGCAGGAAATGATGCACCGATGGCGGACGGCGCTTATGCAGGAGGCGGTGTACCGATGTCGGACGGTGCTTATGCAGGAGGCGGTGTACCGATGGCAGACGGCGCCTATGCAGGAAATGGCGGGCCGATGGCGGACGGTGCTTATGCAGGAAACGGTGTACCAATGCCGGGCAGTGCCTATGCAGGAAATGATGCACCGATGTCGGACGGTGGCTATGCAGGGAAGGGCGCGCCGATGGCGGACGATGCTTTTGCAGGAAAGGGACAAGAAGGTTTACATAAGTCGAAAAGATTTTCCACGCCCACACCTGGCAAGAAGGGTGAGTGGGGGAAAAAGGGCGACAGGGCCGATGGCAGACGCGGCATAAAGCGTTCCGATAATCCCGATGTGCTCTACGGCAGGGATTTTGACGAGGAAGCGATGCCCATCGAGGACATAATCGGTGAGATGGGTGAGGTGGTCATCCGTGGTCAGATTCTAAAGATGGATAAGCGGGAGATTAAGAACGAACGCACCATTCTCATTTACGATGTGACAGATTACACAGATACCATGACGATTAAGCTGTTTGCGCACAATGATCAGGTGGCAGAAATAACAAGTGGTATGAAACCCGGCGCTTTCGTGAAGCTCAAAGGGATGACGACCATTGATAAGTTTGATCATGAGCTGACCATTGGTTCCTTGGCGGGGGCGAAGAAAATACCGGACTTTACCACTTCCCGTGTGGACCGGAGTGTGCGCAAGCGTGTGGAGCTGCACTGTCATACCAAGATGAGTGATATGGACGGGGTGTCTGAGGCCAAGGATATTGTGAAGCGGGCTTATAAGTGGGGGCATCCGGCCATTGCCATCACCGATCACGGTGTGGTGCAGTCTTTTCCGGATGCCAACCATGTGTGGGAGGATTTGTGGAAGGCGGAGAAGAACCGCTGTAAAGAGGCGGGAGAGCCGGAGCCGGACAAACAGAATTTCTTTAAGGTGATTTACGGGGTGGAGGCTTATCTGGTGGACGATCTGAGGGAGATTGCCACCAACGATAAAGGCCAGGATTTCCAGGCGGATTTTGTGGTGTTTGATCTTGAGACCACAGGGTTTTCCCCGGTGGAGAACCGCATCATTGAGATTGGCGCGGTAAAGGTCTGCGGGGGAAAGATTGTGGACCGCTTTTCCAGCTTTGTGAATCCGGAAGTGCCCATTCCTTTTGAAATCGAGAAACTGACAAGCATTTCGGACGATATGGTGGTGGGCGCCGCCAAGATTGAGACGGTATTGCCGCAGTTTCTGGCTTTTTGCGAGGGGTGTATGCTGGTGGCCCACAATGCTTCTTTTGATATGAGCTTTATCATGGCAAACTGTGACAGACAGGGGATTTCTCACGATTTTACGTACATTGATACGGTGGGAATTGCCCGGGTGATGCTGCCCGGTTTAAAGAAACATACCTTAGATGCGGTGGCCAAGGCTCTGATGGTATCCTTGGAAAATCATCACCGGGCTGTGGATGATGCACAGGCTACGGCGGAGATATTTGTTAAACTGATTCCCTTGATGGAAAAAGAAGGGATTAGCACACTGGCGCAGATTAACCATAAGGGAGAGTCCAACCCGGATATCATTAAGAAACTTCCCACCTATCATGCCATTATTCTGGCAAAGAATAACGTGGGGCGCATGAATCTTTATCGTCTGGTGTCGGATTCCCACCTTACCTATTTTTCCAGAAGGCCCCGGATTCCGAAACGGCTGCTAAACCAGTACAGAGAGGGACTGATTCTGGGAAGCGCCTGCGAGGCGGGGGAGTTATATCGGGCCCTGCTAGAGCACAGGCCGGATGCAGAGATTGCCAGGCTGGTGGATTATTATGATTATCTGGAAATCCAACCCCTTGGAAACAATCAGTTTATGATAGAATCCGATCGGGCGCCGGACATTCAGTCCCTGGAAGACATCATGGAAATCAACCGTAAGATCGTGCGTCTGGGTGAACAGTTCCACAAGCCGGTGGCGGCTACTTGTGATGTGCATTTTCTAAATCCGGAGGACGAGATTTACCGTCGTATTATTATGGCGGGACAGGGCTTCCCCGATGCGGATAACCAGGCACCCCTCTATTTTCGTACCACAGAGGAGATGCTGGAAGAGTTTGCATATCTGGGCAGCGATAAGGCGGAGGAGGTGGTTATTACCAACACCAACCTGATTGCGGATATGATAGATACCATGTCCCCTGTTCGGCCGGATAAGTGCCCGCCGGTGATTGAGGACAGTGACAGACAACTGACAGAAATCTGCTATAACAAGGCGCATGAACTTTATGGGGAAACGCTGCCGCAGATCGTGGAAGACAGGCTGCAGAAGGAGCTGCATTCCATCATCTCCAATGGATTTGCGGTGATGTATATCATTGCCCAGAAACTGGTGTGGAAGTCGGTGGAGGATGGATATCTGGTGGGGTCAAGAGGTTCCGTGGGCAGCTCCTTTGTGGCCAATATGGCGGGGATTACGGAGGTTAACTCTCTAAGCCCCCATTACCTGTGCCCCAAATGTCACTATTATGATTTTGACTCCGAGGAAGTGCGCGCCTATGGCGGCGGCGCGGGATGCGATATGCCGGATAAGGATTGCCCGGTCTGCGGGACGCCGTTACAGAAAGAGGGCTTTGACATTCCTTTCGAAACCTTTCTGGGATTTAAGGGGGATAAGGAGCCGGATATCGATTTGAATTTCTCGGGAGAATACCAGAGTAAGGCCCATAAATATACGGAGGTTATCTTTGGATTTGGCCAGACTTTCCGGGCCGGGACCATCGGCACAGTGAAGGACAAGATTGCCTATGGCTATGTCAAAAAGTATCTGGAGGCCCGCGGACTGCATCCCGGACACGCGGAGGAAAACCGTCTGATGCTGGGCTGTGTGGGCGTCAAGCGCACCACCGGACAACATCCCGGCGGACTGGTGGTTGTGCCGGACGACCTGGATGTGGAGGATTTCTGTCCGGTCCAGCACCCGGCGGACGCGGCGGACAGCGACATCATCACCACCCACTTTGAA
>ERZ777305.781-NODE-781-length-47612-cov-13.435835_pt1 | contig 47612 bp, 41 predicted proteins | sample MGYA00374965_ERZ777305 | MGnify/ENA primary metagenome ERZ777305 (study PRJEB29328, sample SAMD00013331) | mouse gut metagenome | study: EMG produced TPA metagenomics assembly of the Metagenome analysis of fecal microbiota from mouse which was promoted...
ATTCACATATCTTATATCAGATTTTTGAGTTTACACAAAACTTGAAACGGTCTCTAACAAAAATGCTTAAAATCAAGAGAAAAAGATTCTAAGCATTTTTTATTTTCTTAAATATATAAACTATCTTAATAATAAATAAATATCTGCATTCCATTATTTAGATAAAGCAAAGCCATTGGTGTCCGATGGATTGCATATATCAAGCGGATTGTTTATTGCCAAGTACATATTATTACTTGCGGAAATAAAATTAATATCATCAACTCCTAGTATTCTAAAATTTAAGCATATCTTTCAGTTCAATTACCTTTACATTATTTGTTATCTGATATTATAGTTTTTTCTTTCCCTCATAAATGACGCAATGAACGAAGTAGAATTAACTTGCTTAAATATAGTATTTTCAAGGGTTGACGGTATTTTTTATGATAGTCTATAACAATTATTAAATGTTCTTAAATGGGAAGATTAACAATATAGATTTTGACGTTGACTTTCAGCCGGGCAATACTCAAAATGAAAAATTGCTTAAAGCACAGTTTAAGGACGGCGGGTATGAATATTGTATATGGTTTCATGTGGTGGGAGGGTCTGTTTAACTAAAAGATGAGGATGAATACGGGTATTTTATATCTCTGCCGGAATGTGTGGAATTAAGCGATGAAATGAAAGCACAGGCCATTTATGATGAAGCGGACGAAAGGTATTATTTCAGGGTTACCAAAGAACAGTACATAGAGTTGACAGAGAAATATTTTCAGGCATGCAAAGATGCAATTGAGGCCATAAAAGCTGTAACATACACCTATGAGGAACTGTTTGAACCGACGTATGAGCTTACCGGGGAGGAAGAACTTTTTTTGCAGGAATATCTTTACGGTTAGTGGCGGTTTGCAGAAAGGATTGTCAAGAAAGCACGCCGGAAGTCATATTGGGATTTGATGCTTTTTATGATTTGTATAAAAGATTTTACTTTATGGAAGATTGTGGTATTATTTTTACAAATATAAAAAGGAAATCGTTAAGAAGAAAGAGAGGAACAGAGATGGACCAGAATAATGTTTCAAAGACCGGCATCAATGCTCCCAAAAAACGTGGAGTAGGGATTACGGTAAAATTGGTGGCAGCTATTGTTGCCAGTGTCATCATTGCCGGTTCGGCGCTGTTGGCGGTAGTGTATGACAGGATGTCAAGGACGCTTTTGGAGAAGAGTGAAGAAATGCTTCGTACCACCACCGATAAGACGCTTCAGGAAACCAAGGCATGGATGAACAGGACGCTCACCATGCTGGAAACCCAGAGGGATACCATAGAATATGAGGATATGGATATCTCTGAAATGATGGAATACATCAAGCATACGGCAGGGCAGAACGATGCTTATCCGGCAGGGCTTTATGTGGCACTGACAGACGGTTCTTTGTATCATGCATCCTTTGTGCCGGGACCGGATTTCAATGCACTGGTGAAAAGCTGGTATCTGGACGGAATAGAGTCCGAAGATTTTATATTGGGGGATGTGTATTTTGATGAGGACAGCCAGTCCTATGTAGTGGGGGCGTCCGGCGTGCTGAAGGACAAAAAAGGAACTGTGCGCGGTGTGGCGGCGGCGGATGTGTATTTGCATTCCATTTCGGATATCGTCAGCAATATTGTGATTGAGGATACCGGGGGGATTTTTCTGGTGGATACGCGTACGGATACCATCATTGGCAGCAGGGATGAAGAAGTGGTGGGAGAAAAGCTTAGTGGATTTGACGGGATGTACGCTTATGCCGAAGAGCAGATACAGGACGGTAAAAGCGGTCTTAGTTTATATGAGGATACTTATATCCAGATAGCAGAGGTTGAGGGAAGCAGTTGGATAGCGGTTGCTTATGTTTCCAAGGCGGAGGTATTGGCGGAACTTTCTGATTTAACCCGCAATATGGCGACGGTATCGGTGATAGCGGTGTTTGTGCTTACGCTGCTTGTAATTATACAGATAAGGCGGATAATCGGAAGGCCGGTGAAAGAATTGAGTCAGGTAGCTACCCGGATTGCAGAGGGAGAACTGAATCAGACCATCCGTTACAAATCCCGGGATGAACTGGGTGTTTTGGCACACAATTTTAATCTGGTTACCGAAAGACTGCGTGACTACATAAAATATATCAATGAAATAGCGGATATCCTGCGGGAGATTGCAAAGGGAAATCTGGCATATGAACTCAAGAGTGAATATGCCGGAGAATTTGCGAAGATTAAAAGTTCACTTGAAGAAATTGCCGTTGAATTGAATGCTACGATGGGGCAGTTGAAAACTTCTTCCAGAGATGTGGCAGCAGGGGCAGCCCAGGTATCCGGCAGCGCCGTGAGCCTTTCTCAGGGTTCCACGGAACAGGCATCAGAGGTGGAATCGCTGGCAGGCCATATCGGTGAAGTGACTGACAGTGTAAAGAAGATTGCCATGGATGCGCAGCAGACCAGCGGCTTCTCAAAAGAAGTTAGGGAAGGGCTTATTTCGAGTAACACCAAGATGCAGAACATGAAGGAAATAATCCAGAAGATTAGCGACAAATCCAATGAGATTCATAAGATTGTGAAGACCATTGATGATATCGCATTTCAGACCAATATTCTCGCCCTGAATGCGGCGGTGGAAGCCGCACGGGCAGGGGAGTCCGGAAAAGGTTTTGCAGTGGTGGCCGAAGAAGTCCGGATTCTGGCAAGTAAGTCTGCCAATGCGGCGAAGGAGACCACAGAACTTTTGGGAGAAACCATTAGTTCCATGGAAGAAGGAGTCAATGCGGCTGAAGATACTGCAAAGTCTATGATGACCGCCGCAGAACTGTCAGAAAAAATGAACAACCTGATAGAGGACATTGCGGAAAATATCAAACGGCAGGCAGCTACGACAGAGGAAATCAGCCATGGAATCGACCAGATTGCCATTGTGGTCCAAAGCAATGTGGATATGGTGGAGTCCAGCGCTGCTGCCAGTGAAGAATTGTCCGGTCAGGCCGAAGCGTTGAGGAATCTGGTTTCCCATTTCAGGTTAAAATAATACTGATTTACTGATAAGGCGCTGCCGGGGTGGAAGCATGTCCTATCGGAAGATATGCACGCTCCGGCTGCCGCCGGGCAGAATACGGAAACGCCGCCAAAAAATATAGTTGCATTTTTTCCGGCAATCCATTATAATAACTACTGTTGTGACAGATACTCTGTTCACGTGCTGAAATAGCTCAGTTGGTAGAGCACTTCACTCGTAATGAAGGGGTCGAGGGTTCGAGTCCCTTTTTCAGCTCTTTGCCTATGTAGAACGGGATGCGGATGCGTCCCGTTTTTTTCTGCCGAAAACCGCGGAATCTGGTTTTTTTACAAATGTTTTTTGTAGTAGTGTTCCAGCCATTGGATGGTAAGATAAAGTCCCATGGCAATGATGCACAGAAGAAGAATGGAAGTTATGACCATGTGCATCTGGAAAACCTGGGTGCCGTAAATAATCAAATAGCCCAGTCCTCTTCTGGCAGCGAGAAATTCACCAATCACAACGCCGACCAGGGCGAGGCCGATATTTACTTTCATGGTGCTTAAGATGGTGGGAATGCTTGCCGGCAGAACCACTTTTCCAAAAGCATCTTTTTTACTGCCGCCGAGAGTATATATCAAGGTAATCTTTTCTTTATCCACCTGTCTGAATCCGGTGTAAAGGCTGATGATGGAGCCGAAGAGTGCAACGGATACTCCTGCAACGATGATGGTAGGTGTGCCGGTGCCGAGCCATACGATAAACAAAGGGGCAAGGGCCGATTTCGGAAGGCTGTTTAAAACGACCAGATAAGGTTCCAAAACCTCGGAAACACCGGCGGAATACCATAGCAGTGTGGCTGTTCCCATGCCGATGACAATTACCAGTATGAAACTTAAAAGCGTTTCAAACAATGTAATGCCGATATGCATCATCAGTGATTTTTCCGTCATCAGTTCAATCAGGCAGCGTACAACCCTTGAGGGGCTCGAAAAGAAAAAAGCATCTATCCATCCTGCGTAAGCTGCCAGTTCCCATAATATTAAAAATGAGAGGAAAATGAAAATGCGGCAGGAAGATATTCGGTGGTGGTATTGTTTGTGTTTTTTTACGAAAGCTTCCTGTTTCGTCAGTTCATTAACTCTTTGCGGCTTCGTTTTTTTCATCAGACAACGCCTCCCATAATAAATTGAAGTAATATTGAAATTCCGGAGCGTTTCTGGAGGCCAGCGGAGAGTCCTCCGTAAGGGTAAGATGAATTGGCACTTCGATTTTTACAGTGGCAGGCCGGCGGCTCAAGATGATAATACGGTCTGCCAGACTGACTGCTTCGGATAAATCGTGTGTAATCAGCAGGGCGGTTTTCCCACTCTTCCTTATGATTTGACAGATATCCGCAGAAACCATAAGGCGGGTCTGATAGTCCAGGGCGCTGAAAGGCTCATCCAACAGCAGGAGTTGTGGATTGAGGGCCAGGGTTCTGATAAGCGCCGCACGCTGTTTCATTCCTCCGGAAAGTTCACTTGGTTTTTTGTCTTTAAATTTGTATAAATCATAATCCTTCATCAGCTGAAGTACTCTGTCAGTATTTTCCTTTGTCATTTTTTTCCCTATCTCCAAACCTAAGATGGCGTTCTGGTATACGGTTCTCCACTCAAAAAGATGGTCTCTTTGCAGCATATATCCTATTTTAGGATAATGCAGGGAGCCATCCGGATTATGGAATTGAATCGTGCCTTCCTCGGGCTCCAGCAATCCGGCGATAATGGACAGCAGGGTGGATTTTCCGCAGCCGCTTGGTCCGACAATGGCGACAAATTCCCCGGGATTGATGTGGAAGGAGACATTGCAGAGTGCCGGTGTTTCTACCGAGAGGCTGTGATAGGAATAGCAGATGTTTTTTAATTGCAGCAGTGCTTCCGGCATGAAAAATCCCTTTCCTTACTTTTGTATTATTCTATGAAAAAGAAACGGAATGGTGTAGAGATTTGGCTTCCCGTATTGCATTAAAGCCAAATGTGTGCTACTATCAAATTCAGATTTAATTTTATATGGAGGAAACAATATGGCTCAATTGTGGGGCGGACGCTTTACAAAGGCGACAGATAAACTTGTTTTTGATTTTAATGCGTCTATTTCTTTTGATAAGATTTTGTTTTCGCAGGATATAGAAGGCAGTATTGCCCATGCCGTAATGCTGGAAAAACAGGGCATTCTCACTCTGGAAGAGAAGGATGCCATCGTAAAAGGACTTGCAGGAATCAGAGAAGACGTGGAAAGCGGCAGGCTGCCCATTGATGAATCACAGGAGGATATCCACAGCTTTGTGGAGGCAGTCCTGATAGAGAGAATCGGGGAAGCAGGAAAAAAACTGCATACGGGGCGCAGCAGAAACGACCAGATTGCGCTTGATATGAGGCTTTATGCCAGAGCGCATGTGCTTCAGACAGACAGCCTGTTAAAAGAACTGCTTACTGTACTTCTTTCTGTTATGGAAGAAAATACGGAAACCTGCATGCCAGGTTTTACACATCTGCAAAAGGCACAGCCCGTTACGCTTGCCCATCATTTCGGCGCTTATTTTGAAATGTTTAAAAGGGACAGGCTCAGGCTGAAGGATATTTACCACAGGATGAACTACTGTCCGCTGGGTGCGGGCGCCCTGGCAGGGACTACCTATCCTTTGGACAGAAATTATACGGCCTCCATGCTGGGTTTTGAAGGGCCGACGCTTAACAGCATGGATTCTGTTTCCGACAGGGATTACTTAATTGAGTTTTTGTCGGCGCTTGCTACCATCATGATGCACCTGTCAAGGTTTTCCGAAGAAATCATTCTCTGGAATTCCAATGAATACCGTTTTATAGAATTGGACGATTCTTATTCCACGGGAAGCAGCATTATGCCGCAGAAGAAAAACCCGGATATAGCCGAGCTTGTCAGGGGTAAGACTGGACGTGTTTATGGTGCATTAATGTCACTTCTTACGACTATGAAAGGGATTCCGCTTGCATATAACAAGGATATGCAGGAGGACAAGGAGGTGGCGTTTGATGCCATTTCCACGGTGGAGACCTGCACAGAGCTGTTTACCGGGATGATTAAAACAATGAAATTTAATAAAGAGACCATGGAGGAGAGCGCAGCGAAAGGGTTTGCCAATGCCACGGACGCGGCGGATTATCTGGTGAACAAAGGGGTACCGTTTCGGGATGCCCATGGTATTATCGGACGGCTGGTTCTATACTGTATTGACAAAAATACAAGTATAGACGCGCTTGGCATGGAAGAACTGAAAGCGGTGAGTGACAAATTTGAACCGGATATCTATGATGCGGTCAGCTTAAAAACCTGTGTGGAAAAACGCCTTACACTCGGTGCACCGGGACCAAAAAGGATGCAGGAAGTGATTCGTATGCATAAAGAGTATCTGGAGGAAGACTGGAAGTCATAAAGTAAATTAAATGCGTATCAAAAACAGCGCAGAAATGAGGGATAAAATGAGTGAAAAATTAAAGGTTGGTATTTTAGGCGGAACAGGTATGGTGGGGCAGCGTTTTATTTCACTGCTGGAGGACCATCCCTGGTTTGAAGTGACAACGATTGCGGCGAGCCCGCGTTCAGCAGGAAAGACTTATAAGGAGGCTGTGGGTGACAGGTGGAAAATGACAAAGCCCATGCCTGAAAAGGTGAAAGACATTGTGGTCATGAATGTAAATGAAGTGGAAAAAGTAGCTTCCGAAGTAGATTTTGTGTTCAGCGCCGTGGATATGACCAAGGAAGAAATCAAAGCCATTGAGGAAGCATATGCAAAAACGGAAACCCCTGTTGTATCCAACAACAGCGCTCACAGATGGACGCCGGATGTGCCCATGGTAGTGCCGGAAATCAATCCCGAACATATGAAAGTGATTGATTTTCAGAGAAAACGTCTGGGTACGAAGAGAGGTTTTGTTGCCGTAAAGCCCAACTGTTCCATCCAGAGTTATGCACCCGTACTGACGGCATGGAAGGAATTTGAGCCTATTGAGGTTGTGGCGACCACATACCAGGCGATTTCCGGGGCAGGAAAAACATTTAAGGACTGGCCGGAGATGGAAGGAAATATCATACCCTATATCGGCGGGGAAGAGGAGAAGTCTGAAAAAGAACCCCTTCGCATTTGGGGAGAGATAAAGGACGGTGTTATTGAGCCGGCTGCCTTGCCTGTGATTACCTGTCAGTGTATCCGTGTTCCTGTTCTGGACGGACATACGGCAGCCGTATTTGTTAAGTTTAGGAAAAAACCGACCAAAGAGCAGCTGGTTGAAAAGCTGGTGTCTTTTAAAGGTGTTCCGCAGGAATTAAACCTTCCTTCAGCGCCAAAACAGTTTATCCAGTATCTGGAAGAGGACAACCGGCCGCAGGTGAGTCTGGATGTCAATTTTGAAAACGGTATGGGAATCAGTGTAGGCCGTATCCGGGAAGATTCCGTTTATGACTGGAAGTTTGTCGGTTTATCCCATAACACTGTACGTGGCGCTGCGGGGGGCGCGGTATTATGTGCAGAGCTTTTGAAAGCACAGGGATATATTACCAGAAAATAGGAAAGATGTGAGAAGATACTTGGGGAGGCATTATTCATGGACGAATTGCGTTATCAGATAGACTTATTAAAGGCAATGAATCAGAAACTAAGCGGAAGGGATAAAATGTTCCGTTTAGTTTGCGATACATCCAATAATGCCTTTCTTTATTACGGGTTTGACAATGGAGACGTCATTACGTTAGGCGACTGGGAATCCTTTTTTACTTTTAAGGTGAAGGAAGTAAAAGATTTTTCATTTATATTTGACGAACTGGAAGATAAATATATTATGCCTGTCCGAAATGTGTTGTTTTTGGAGAAAAGCGGCAAGACAAAGGATAGTGTGGAGTGTTGCCTGAAAGATAAAAAAACCTGGCTGGAATTTGAAACAAGGATTTCCTATGATGAAGAGGAAAAGCCTACCGATAAAATCATCTGTATAAAGAATATCACCAAGTTTAAAAAGCAAAATGAAGAACTGCGGTATATGGCTTATTATGACGGGCTGACCGGACTGTATAACCGCAATTATTTTGTGATGCGTCTGGGAGAATTTATCAGGCGGGCAAAAGAGGAAAAAAGCATTGTCAGCGTCATGTTTATTGATATTGACGATTTCAGAAAAGTCAATGACGGCATGGGACTGATTGTGGGGGATGAAGTTGTACAGCAGTATGGGCAGTTTCTGGATACATTTTCCGAGGAAAATGTGGTTGTCTGCCATATGAACAGTGATGTCTACTGCATGGCAATCTATGACCCCTGCGGAAGCAGGAGTGTGGAGCATATACATAAAATCATACAGGAGAGAATCCATCAGGGCTTTACTTTAAGCAACGGGATGGATATCAGGCTTACGGTAAGTGTCGGGGTTGCAGAATACCCTGAGGCCTCCACTTCGGCCCTTGAACTGATTAACTGTGCGGAGATTGTCATGTTTAAGGCCAAATCCAGCGGCAAGGCTTCCCTGCAGTATTTTGATGCCCCTATTTTACAGGATTTCCTACAAAATGTGGACATTGAGAACAAGCTGAAGGAAGCAGTTTTTAACAAAAACTTTACCATGTATTTCCAACCCCAGTACTATACCGGAACAAGTCGCCTGCGCGGTGTGGAAGCGCTAATACGGTGGAAAGATGAAAATAACAGGATGATAAGTCCGGCAGTTTTTATTCCCATTGCAGAAAAAAACGGCGCCATCATTCCCATAGGCAACTGGGTGATTGAGGAGAGCATTAAAAATTATACCGAATGGAAGAGAAAATACGGTTATCCGCTGATAATGTCCATTAATATTTCCGCGATTCAATATAAGCGCAAAGATTTTGTGGAAAGATTGATGGGAATCATCAAAAAATATGATGTCAAACCTGATGAAATAGAACTGGAAATCACGGAGAGTGTGTTAATTGATGATTTTGCTGAGGTTAAGGAAAAACTGCTTACTCTCAGGGATTATGGAATCAGGATATCACTGGATGATTTCGGAACAGGATTCTCTTCCCTTTCTTATTTAAACGGATTGCCCATTGATACGTTAAAGATTGACAAGAGTTTTGTGGACAAAGTGGGTTCGGATGCCTCCACCAGAATTATCACGGAATCCATTGTGTCCATGGTAAACAAACTGGGATACGAAACGGTTGCAGAAGGTGTGGAAACAAAAGAACAGATGGATTATATGAAGAATATCGGTTGTGATATGATTCAGGGGTACTTTTTAGGGAAGCCGGTGCCGGCGGAAGATATAGAAAAACTGTTGATTGAGTTATTGTGATGTGGGGGAAATGCCATGCTGTTAGGACGCAGCGCTGAATTGACGCAGTTAAACCATTATTACGACAAAAAAGGCAGCCAGACCGTAGTGTTATACGGTCAGAAAAATATTGGAAAGACTGCACTTTTGAAAGAATTTTCAAAAGGGAAGCCTGCAGCCTATTATATGGCAAGGTCCTGTTCCGAGAAGGAACAGGTTTATCAGTGGTACGGAGAATTAGGGCATCGGGCAGAGGAAAAGAGTCTTCCTTCTTATGAGACTATTTTTTCTGAAATGTTTCAAAAACAGCAGGGAAAGAATATTCTCATAATAGAGGAATTTCAGAATCTGTTAAAACCCGGGTTTACCTTTATGCGGGAACTGGATTCTTTTTTGCACGGATATGAAGGAGAGGTGCTGGTTATCTTGTGCAGTTCTTCCGTGGGCTGGGTGGAAAACAGCATGGTACGGAAAATGGGAGAAACAGCTTATCTGTTATCAGGGCTGTTAAAAATAAAAGAGTTAAAATTTAAGGACTGTATGCAGTTTTTCCCTCATTTTACGAAACAGGAAAGCATAGAAGTGTATGCCATTTTAGGCGGATTTCCGGGGTTATGGATGTATTTTGATGACTGCCTGTCCGTACGGGAAAATATTATCAACTGTTTACTGAAAAAGTCAGGTCCCCTGTCTGGTGAGGCGAAACAGCTTTTGACAGAGGAACTGCGTGAAACAGCCGTATATAATACCATTCTTGCCTCCCTTGCAAAGGGGAATCATAAGCTGAACGATTTATATCTGCATACCGGTTTTTCCAGGGCAAAAATCAGTGTATATTTAAAAAACCTGATGGAACTGGAAATCGTAGAGAAAGTTTTTTCCTATGACACTGAAGGGTATGAAAATGCCCAGAAAGGGATGTACCGTATCAGCAATCGTTTTCTTCATTTCTATTATCTGTTTATGTATCCTTATATGAGCAGTCTGCAGATAAAAAAGCCGGAAGATTTTTACCGGGAATTTATTGCGGGAAAATTAAATGGTTATGTTGCCGGATATTTTAAGAGTGTCTGTATGGAACATATGGAGGAAATGAACGGGCGAGGCATGCTTCCTTTTGTATATGAACGGTCGGGGGAGTGGGTCGGAAAGGTTGGCAATATTGACATAGTTGTGCAGGATGAAAATGACAATACCCTTCTTGCAGTTTGTAATTATGAGCAGCCCGTTATGACTTATGACGATTATGAACGGCTGCTTGACTGTGCTGTCAAGGCCAGATTAACGGCCGGTTATGTGTTTTTGTATTCTACAGGCCAATTTGACGAGAAATTGCAGGCGCAGGCAGCGGAACAGAAAAATATTACCCTTGTGTCCATGCAGGAATTATAGGAGAGTGACTGTGGGGAAAGCGTTGATTATTACGGAAAAACCATCGGTTGCACAGGAGTTTGCCAAAATCCTGGGGGTGTCCGGCAGAAGGGAAGGGTATCTGGAAAACGATTCCTATGTGATAACCTGGTGTGTCGGACATCTGGTAGAGATGGTGTATCCGGAAGAATATGATGAAAAGTATAAAAAGTGGAAACTGGAAGATTTGCCGTTTCTGCCAAAAGAATATAAATATCATGTAATACCTGCCGTCAGCAGACAATATGATATTGTACATGGCATGTTGTACCGGGATGACATTGATACGGTTTACTGGGCGGGGGATGCCGGAAAAGAAGGACAGACAATAGAGGAAAACATCCGGAATTTCGGCGGCGTAAAGGAAGGCATGAAGGAACTGCGCGTCTGGATTGACTCCCAGACGGAGGAAGAGATAAAAAGGGGACTTAGGGAAGCAAAGCCTATGTCCGAATACGCCAATCTGGGCAGGTCCGGCATTATGCGAACGATGGAAGATTATGCAATGGGCATCAATTTTTCCCGCGCCATGTCTGTAAAATACGGGCATCTGTTAAATGATGCGGCGGGCACGAAAAGTTACACGGCGATTGCAATCGGACGGGTTATGACCTGTGTGCTGGGAATGGTGGTTATCAGGGAAAGAGAAATCCGTAATTTTACGGAAACCCCGTTTTACAGAGTTGCAGGCAGTTTTTTTGAAACGGCGCTGGAGGCGGAATGGAAGGCGGTAGAAGGGTCAGCATATTTCGCATCGCCTCTGCTTTATAAGGAAAACGGATTTAAGGAACGGGTAAGTGCGGAAAAATTTATCGCCGGCTTAGACGGAAAAAAAGCGGTGGTGAAATCCATTGACAAGGGCATATCCAAAAAGAAAGCGCCGTTATTGTTCAATTTGGCGGAACTACAGGCGGAATGCTCCAAACGTTTTAAGATAAGCCCGGATGAAACTCTGCAGGCTGCACAGGATTTATATGAAAAAAAAATGACTACCTATCCGAGGACGGACGCCCGCGTGCTGTCCACCGCCGTGGCAAAGGAAGTGGGCAAAAATATCAACGGACTGAAAGGGTATGAGCCGGTTTCCTCTTTTGTGGAGAAAATAAAAACGGCAGGTCTGGCACGCAATATTGCAAGGACATCGTACACGGATGATGCAAAAGTGACGGACCATTATGCCATTATCCCCACCGGCCAGCTGACAGAACTGCGTTCTTTGACGGAACTGCAGAAAAAAGTGTTTGATTTGATTGTGCGCCGGTTTTTAAGTATTTTTTACCCGCCTGCCGAATACCGGACGGTGAAGCTATCCGTGGAAGTGGAAAAAGAGCAGTTTTTTTGTAGTGAGAAAGCCATAAAAAGCCCCGGTTATCTGGAAATTGCGGGAAAGATGCAGGAAGAGGGCGGGGAGGAAGAAAACTGCGAGGGTCTTCTTTCCCTTGCAGACAGCATAAAAATTGGGGACGAGGTTACAGTGGGCGGATATGCGGTAAAGGAAGGAAAGACATCGCCGCCCAAGCGATACACCTCCGGTTCCATGGTGCTTGCCATGGAAAATGCCGGGCAGTTGATTGAGGATGAAGAACTCAGGGCGCAGATAAAGGGCTCCGGCATCGGCACTTCTGCCACCAGGGCGGAAATTATTAAAAAGCTGATTCGGATTGGCTATCTGAACCTGAACAAAAAAACACAGGTATTGACGCCGGAACTTATAGGGGAAATGATATTTGAAGCGGTGAGTATGACGGTTCCCGAATTGTTAAACCCCAAAATGACGGCATCCTGGGAAAAGGGACTGGACGGCATTACGAAGGGCACGGTGGTAATGGAAGAATACCGCTCAAAGCTGGAGGAATTTATCCGTAAGGAAACCGTCGCTCTGGCGGAAAAAGACTTAAAAGGCCAGCTGCTTTCAAGGATACAGCCCCTGACAGGCAAGGAAGCAAGGGGCATTGCCGCCAAAAGGAGGCTGGGAGTTTCCTGCCCGGTCTGCGGTGGGGAAATGGAAACCACGCCGTTCGGTTATGGGTGCAGCAATTATAAAAAGGACAATACGGGCTGCCGCTTTTGTGTCGGAACCATTGCCGGAAGGCCGCTTTCGGAAGAAGAACTGAAAACACTGCTGACAGACGGCAGGACGCCGACCTTGCGTGATTTTAAATCAAAAACAGGAAAAAAGTTTGACGCCTGCCTGATACTTGTAAAGGAAGAAGGAAAAGCGGAAATCAGGTTTGATTTTGAACATGTGGAGGCAAGACGTGTGGAAAATGTTTCCTGTCCTGTCTGCGGTGGGGATATTGTTGTGACGCCGTTCGGCTATGCCTGTGTAAACCGGGATGCCAAGGAAAAAGAGGGGTGTTCGTTTGCGATTGGAAAAATATCGGAAAAAAGCCTGAATGAGGCGCAGGTAAAAGAACTGCTTACAAAAGGGCGCACCTCCACTATCAGGGGATTCAAATCCAAAAAGGGCACCCGGTTTGATGCCTGTCTGGCGCTGGAAAAAGGGGAAGACGGTACGGTATCCGTCAGGTTTGATTTTGAAAATGTGGAGGCCAAAAAGGTTAAGGACGTCAAATGCCCATTGTGCGGCAACAATATCGTACAGATGCCCTTTGGCTTTGGGTGTGCAGGTTATGACAGGGACAATCCCCAGAGCTGCCGGTTTTCCATTGGCAGGATTGCGGGGGTGAAGTTAAAGGAAGCAGCGGTAAAAGAACTGTTACAAAACGGTAAAACCGGTATGATACAGGGTTTTATAGCCAAGACGGGAATGATGTTTGACGCCTCCTTGAAATTGGACGAGGAAGGAAAGGTGGTATTTGACTTTCCACAAAAGCCGCCGCCGGAGGAAACCACGGTGAAATGCCCAAAATGCGGCAGGCTTTTGCAAAGAAGCCAGTGGCACTATGAATGTGAATGCGGCTTTCGGATTTTTCACACCGTCGCAGGGGTGGCGCTTACGGATGAAATTATGTCGCAGCTTCTGGAAACAGGTAAAAGCAGTGGGAAGGTGCCGGGATTTACCTCAAAGGCAGGCAAAGTGTTTGACGCCTGTCTGAAGCTGGAGAATGATGTTATAAAATTTGATTTTGAGAAAACAGAGTGAGAGGAAAAGAGGATGGAAGAAATTACGGTGCAAGAGTTATATTCCCTGCAGGAAACCATTGCGGCAGGGTTGTTTGAAGGAATCACCTACCCGTGGGAGGCGCTCCCCAAAATCCATGATTTTATTTTAAAGCTTGGGGCAGGTCTTTCGGAAGAAGTCTATGAAAAGCGGGGGGAGGATATCTGGATTGCAAAATCTGCAAAGATTGCGCCCACAGCATGTTTAAACGGCCCCCTTATCGTGGACGAAGGGGCGGAAATCCGGCATTGTGCCTATATCCGCGGCAATGCCATTGTGGGAAAAGGCGCAGTGGTGGGTAATTCCACGGAATTGAAGAATGCAGTGCTTTTCAATATGGTGCAGGTGCCGCATTACAATTATGTGGGTGACAGCATTTTGGGGTATAAATCCCATATGGGTGCAGGCTCCATCACTTCCAATGTGAAAAGCGACAAAACTCTGGTTGTGGTGAAATCAGAAAACGAGGAAATTCCCACAGGGCTGAAAAAAATGGGCGCCATGCTGGGAGATTGTGTGGAGATTGGCTGTAACTCTGTGTTAAATCCGGGAACCGTTATCGGGAAAAATAGCAATGTGTACCCGACCTCCTGTGTGAGGGGCGTAATCCCTTCGTGCTCAATTTACAAAAAGCAGGGAGAAATTACAAAAAGAACTGGATTTTTTCCTGTGGATATGAGAGAATGAACACGATGAAAATGATACATAAATATCATATTTATTTTTGAAAGGAGATTTCACATGATTTACTCAAAGGAAGTTGAAGAAATGTGTACAGTTGCACAGGGCGTACATCATGGATGCGCACCTATCCCTGAAGAAGCAAAATGGGTTCAGGCAAAAAAAGTAGAAGATATTTCCGGCCTGACACACGGTGTGGGCTGGTGTGCTCCCCAGCAGGGCGCATGCAAGCTGACCTTGAACGTTAAGGAAGGAATTATTCAGGAAGCGCTGGTAGAAACCATTGGCTGCTCCGGCATGACACATTCCGCTGCCATGGCTGCAGAAATCCTTCCCGGGCTTACCGTTATGGAAGCTTTGAATACAGACCTTGTATGTGATGCTATCAATACCGCCATGAGAGAGCTGTTTTTACAGATTGTTTACGGACGTACCCAGAGCGCTTTCTCTGAGGAAGGCCTGCCTATCGGCGCCGGTCTGGAAGACCTTGGAAAAGGACTCAGGAGCCAGGTGGGTACTATGTACGGTACGCTGAAAAAAGGTCCCCGTTACCTTGAGATGGCAGAAGGTTATGTGACCGGCATTGCTCTTGACAAGGATGACCAGATTATCGGTTACAAGTTTGTAAGTCTGGGCAAAATGACTGACTTCATCAAGAAGGGTGATGACCCTAACACCGCATATGAGAAGGCATGCGGGCAGTATGGCCGTGTGGATGATGCTGTTAAGATTATTGACCCTAGAAAAGAATAAGGATAAAGGAGGACAAAGAAATGGCTTTATTTGAATCATATGAAAGACGTATTGATAAAATCAACGCTGTATTGAACAGCTATGGCATCTCCTCTATCGAAGAAGCAGAGAAGATTACCAAGGATGCCGGCTTGGACGTATATGAGCAGGTAAAGAAAATACAGCCCATCTGTTTTGAAAACGCATGCTGGGCATATACCGTAGGCGCTGCCATTGCCATCAAAAAAGATTGTAAGAAAGCTGCAGAAGCCGCAGCGGCAATCGGGGAAGGCTTACAGGCATTCTGTATTCCCGGTTCGGTGGCAGATACCCGTAAGGTTGGCCTGGGACATGGAAACCTTGGTAAAATGCTTCTGGAAGAAGAAACCGATTGTTTCTGCTTTTTGGCAGGACATGAGTCTTTTGCTGCGGCAGAAGGTGCAATCGGTATTGCTGAGAAGGCAAATAAGGTTCGCCAGAAACCTCTGCGTGTTATCCTGAATGGTCTTGGAAAAGATGCTGCAAAGATTATTTCCCGTATCAACGGATTTACTTTTGTGGAAACGACTTACGACCCTTATACCAATACCGTGACAGAGGTGGAGAGAATTGCATATTCCGAAGGACTCCGCTCCAAAGTAAACTGCTATGGCGCAAACAGCGTACCGGAAGGAGTGGCAATCATGTGGAAGGAAAATGTGGATGTATCCATTACCGGCAACTCCACGAACCCTACCAGATTCCAGCATCCCGTGGCAGGTACATACAAGAAAGAAAGAATAGAAGCAGGAAAGAAATACTTCTCCGTAGCATCCGGCGGCGGTACCGGACGTACCCTGCATCCCGACAATATGGCGGCAGGTCCTGCATCCTATGGCTTTACGGATACCTTGGGCCGTATGCATTCCGACGCACAGTTTGCAGGTTCTTCTTCCGTTCCCGCGCATGTGGAAATGATGGGATTAATCGGCATGGGCAACAACCCTATGGTAGGCGCTACCGTTGCTGTGGCAGTTTCCATTGAGGAAGCAGCGAAGGCAGGTAAGTTTTAAGAAACATTGATTTTTTGAGGATTTGGCAAGTCGTGATATGGCTTGCCAGACCCTCTTTTTTTATGGGTAAGAGGTTTACGCTTTGTATTCATATTTCAATTAAAACATGACACACAGATGACACGTTTGGTCTGTTAATATGACCTTAAATAAACGTAAAGGAGAGTAATTGTATGGATATGAAGGCAGAATTTGATGGAGGATTGGTTAAAGTGAGCAGATTCAGTGAAAAAGGTTACCATGTAAGAGAAAATACACCTGTGTATTTTAGGTTGCTATGGAGTTGTTTTTGAAATTCTTCCGGAAGTTGAAATAACTCATTTGGCGCCATTTACAGGAATTCATATGTTTTATGGAGAACCTAAGGAACAAATGATTGCGTTTATGCAGGTTCAAGGAATTGAAAAAATGTATGAATATATAATCTCAAAAGGATGGAATAAAATTACTGAAGTTGTAACACAGCCATGGGGTGGAAAAACATGCACCTTAACAACGATAGATGGATACATCATCAGTATATTTGAGTAAGTAAACTTGGGGACAAAGACTTGTACTATGTGGTAAAAGAGCAGTAAAGAGAAACTGTGCAGGAGCATCTTTAAAATAAGAAAATTCTTAACAGATAAATATAAGGCAGAATTATATTGACTTTAATGCATTGGATTGGTAAACTGAATAATGTAATATACAGTTACATAGTAATTATAAACGATGTTATATTTTCTTACAGGAGGGAAAAAGATGTTTTGTGGTAATTGTGGAAACCAAGTGCCGGATGGGGCAAATGTATGCCCGAACTGCGGTACGGCATTAGGCGTACAGACGGACAACAGCGCTTCGGTTAATAACGGCGCTCCGATGAACAACGGTATGCCTGTTAATAATGGACCGGTTTACCAGATGCCCGGTCAGATGCCTGCATCACCCATGCCTACTCCGGGTGGAGACAGCAATGTAAACGCTACGATTTCAACCATCTGTGGTGTTATAAGCATTATTGTTGCGGTATTTGGCGGCATTATGTTTGGTGTATTTGGTGGTCTGCTTGCGGTGGTTTTAGGTGTTGTTGCATTGGTTACGGGTATCAGTGCAAGGAAGGAGACCAATGGCGCAAAGGGTTCCGCAGGTTTTGTCTGCGGTATACTGGGATTGATTTTTGGTGTTGTTTTTGCAGCCAGCTGTGGTATTTGCGGTGTAGTCAGCGGCGGTTATACCTGCTATGGCTGTGTAGGCGGAAGCTGCAAGGCCAGAAATGATATAAGGAGTACTTTTGGCGACGGTTTTGACATGGATGATTTTGAAGATTTTTTTGACTATTATTACTAATCTTTTTATTTCAGATGGTCTGAAAAGCTGAAAGGCTGTTGCTTTTGCAACAGCCTTTTAAAAAAGGAGTCGGCATGTTACCTTACATACAGATAGCAGGTAAGTTTTCCCTGCCGTTATATGGCATTGTTTTTGTGATTGGCTTTATCATCGCAATGGCAATTGCCCGTCAAAATGCCAAAGCATACGGGCTGGATAAATCAGATGTAATTTTTGCGGCAGCATACGGGGTGATTGGCCTTCTGTTTGGAGCTAAGCTACTGTATTTTCTCACAAAGCTTCCCAATATTCTGCTGCATTTTGACGTGTATTGGAAGTGGCTTAAAATAATTCCTTTGGATGCTTTGGAATATGCTTTTGGGGGGCTTGTGTTCTATGGCGGCTTGCTTGGGGCAGTTGCAGGTGCATGGATTTATTGCAGGAAATATAAAGTACCGTTTTTGGAAATGGCAGATTATTATGCACCTTTTATTCCTCTTATTCATGGTTTTGGCAGAATAGGCTGTTTTTTGGCCGGATGCTGTTACGGAAGGGAATATCATGGCTTTGGAAGTGTACAGTTCCCGTATAATGAGGCAGTGCCGGAGTTGAGTCAGGTTCCCAGAGTACCCGTGCAGCTGCTGGAAGCAGGACTAAACGTCATTATGTTTTTTGTCTTATTCTATTTGGTAAAAAAGAAGATACTGCGTTCCGGACAGCCGATTGGAATCTATTTTTTGTATTATACTGTAATAAGGTTTTTACTGGAGATGTTACGGGGGGATGTTATCAGGGGGAAAATGGGCATACTTTCCACCTCCCAGCTAATCAGCCTGATTTTGTTTCCGGTTGCTGTAATACTTATCAGTGGAAAGTACAGGAAGAAAAACTGACATGCATGGTAAAAAAAGGATTACTCTGGAAAGAGGACTATATATTACGGGGTTATTGGCATTACTGTTAGGGATACCGTTTGTTTTGCTGTATTTGTCATATCTGGATGATGGTTTATGGCCGCCCTGTATCCTGCAGCGGTATCTGGGTGTTTATTGTCCCGGCTGCGGCGGAAGCAGGGCATTGAAAGCATTTTGGGAGGGGCATTTTTTATTATCCCTGTATTATCATCCAATGGTGTTATATACAGCAGTTATTTACATCCTTTTTATGGTTTCTCAGACTGTTTGTATCTGCAGCAGGGGACGTTTCAGGGGGATGCGGTTCCATAATTGGTTTTTATATGCAGCATTGTGTATTTTAATTTTAAACTGTTTCATTAAAAATATTTTAAAGTTTGGATTTGGTATCATTGTTTTTTGATGTAGGAAGGGGAACCTTTTACAAATATTATTCAAAGAGAGGAGTTCAATTATCATGGACGGACAAAATTTCAATAACAACTTTTCAGGACAGCAGTCTTCACAGACGCCGGAACAACCTAATTATCAACAGCAGGGGTATCAGCAGCCTAATTATCAGCAGGGGTATCAGCAACAGGGGTATCAGCAGCCTAATTATCAGCAGGGCTATCAACAGCAGATGTACCAGCAGCCTAATTATGAGCAGAATGCATATCAGCAGATGCCTGAGCAGAATATGTATCAGCAGCCTTATGCAGTTCCTGTTCAGACCACAAGTACCAGTGGATTGTCTATTGCCGGATTTGTAATTGGTATCTTGGCTCTTTTGTCTTCTTGTGTTTTAAGCTGGATTTCCGCACTGATTGGTATAGTGGGTCTTATCCTTTCCATTATTGGACAGGTTAAGAAAAAATCAGGAATGGGTATTGCGGCAATTATTGTGTCTGCAATCAGTATTGTAGTGGCAATCATTTTCTTCTGCATATATATGTATGTGATTGTCAATGACCCGAGTTATTACAGATATTTCTAATTATCGCCCCGGCTAAAATATTTATTTTGGCAAGTCATGATTTGAAAAACCCTTTCATATATTCTAACAACGGAATAGAAAGGGTTTTTTTATGAAAAAATTTTGGGTATTGCCGCTTTTTGTCGCCATGTTTTTTTTAGGCAGGGCGGCAGGATATGTGGTACAGTATGTGGAAACTGCCTCGTCCCATCTGGTGGAAACCGAAAATTGGGGATTAGGGTTTGGAAAAGAGGGTACGCAGCCTACGGGGAATGCTACCAGTGACGAACTGGGGAAGTACAATGCCCACTATGTAGGCGATGACAGTAAGAAAGTTATATATCTGACTTTTGATTGTGGTTTTGAAAACGGCAATACGGAACCGATATTGGATGCCCTGAAAAATCATGATGCGCCGGCTACCTTTTTTGTAGTGGGACATTTTCTGGAGTCAGCGCCGGATATCGTAAAACGAATGGTGGAAGAAGGGCATACAGTGGGTAACCATACCTTTCATCATCCCGATATGACACAGATTTCCGATATGGATTCTTTTCAAAAGGAAATGGAAGATGTTTCCGCTCTGTTTAAAGAGATAACCGGTGAGGAATTGGCAATGTATTACAGGCCGCCGCAGGGAAAGTATAGTAAGGAGAATTTGCAGATGGCAAAAGAACTGGGATATCATACCTTTTTCTGGAGCCTTGCCTATGTGGACTGGTATCAGGATAACCAGCCGACAAAAGAAGAAGCTTTTGATAAGTTAATCGGCAGGATACATCCCGGAGCCATCGTACTGTTACATAGCACATCCCGGACAAATGGGGAAATTTTGGATGAACTGCTTACAAAATGGGAAGAAATGGGATATGAGTTTAGGCCGTTGTCTGATTTTACCCAATAAAAAAACCGCTTTTGCGTTTTTTTTATTGGCAGATAGTTATTCGCTTTCTTCAATGGTTGCGCCTAAGTCAGAAATATCTTCACCGTGCAAAAGTTTTATGATAACGGTGATACGTTTATAGGCTCTTTCATAATTTTCCCTGGCATATTCCGCAGTATATTCATTGTAAGAGTTTTCACCAAATGCCTCATGATAAGACTCTACAGCCGTGGTCATATAGCTGCTTGCTTCTTCTGCAAGACCTTTAATATATGCATATTCATCCGGCACGGAAATCTCCGCCAATGACTGAAAAGACTGATTCAACTGGTCAAGATAGCCGAGAAGCTCATATTTTGCATTTTCGGATTGAGCATCGATACTGTTGATATTGGTGTCAATGACAGCGATTTCATTGCAAAAGGAGTCAATGTCATTTTTAAACTGTGTTATTTGAGGGTCTTCGCCACAGCCTGCCAGAAAAATGCATAAAACAAGTGATGACAAGAGCAGCAGAAATTTGTTTTTCAATTACCCGTCCTCCGTAGTCAGTATTTAAGTAACATATTGAATTTATCATATTTTTGTCATGAAAGCAATAAGGAAACACAATCCAATTGCCCAATTATTAAAATCATGATAATATTGTGAAAAGTACTTCTATGGTTCACATCTTGCTGGGCCACTAAAGGCGGCATGGGAGGTTAAAATGACAAAAAAGGAATTTGCGGTCTGGAGCAGTAACAATAATATATATCTGGATGGGGCAACCGGCTCTAACCTGATGAAAGCGGGAATGCCTGCGGGCGTTTGTCCTGAAAAGTGGATTCTGGAGAATCCGGGGGTTTTTCTGGAGTTGCAAAAAGCTTATGTAGAAGCAGGAAGCAATATACTTTATGCCCCTACTTTTTCGGCAAACAGGATAAAACTTGCAGAATACGGTTTGCAGGAAAATCTTGTGGAAATGACAAAAAAGCTGGTAGAACTGTCTAAACAGGCGGCGGAAGAAAAAGCATATATTGCAGGAAACCTTACCATGACAGGACAACAGCTTGCTCCTATCGGTAAGATGGATTTTGAGGAATTAATCACCATCTATAAGGAGCAGATACAGGCGCTTTTAGACGCAGGGGTTGATTTGCTTGTCATAGAAACCATGATGAGCCTGCAGGAGGCAAGGGCAGCCCTCATTGCAGCGAAGGAATCCTGTGATTTGCCCGTGTTGGTGACGATGACTTTTGAAGGGGATGGCAGAACCCTTTACGGGACAGATGCACTGACAGCTTCAGTAGTATTATCGTCGTTGGGCGCAGATGCCATCGGGGCAAACTGTTCCACGGGTCCTGCCGCCATGAGCGGCATTATCCGGAAGATGGCTGCGGCGGTTGAGATTCCCGTTATAGCAAAGCCTAATGCAGGGCTTCCTTTTGTGGACAAGGAGGGGAATACCTGTTATGATATGCAGCCCGAAGAATTTGCAGAGGAAATGCTGCTGTTAAAAGAAGCCGGGGCTTCCGTATTTGGCGGCTGCTGCGGCACGGAGCCGTCGCATATTGCACTATTGAAAAAGAGATTGGGAGTGGAAAGGCTGGAGACATGTGAAAAGCAGTCAGGTCTTCGTTATCTTGCGTCTGAAAGGCAGACGGTATCTTTTACCCTGGAGAATCAATTTATTGTGGTGGGGGAGCGCATCAATCCTACAGGTAAAAAGAAGTTGCAGGCGGCGCTTAAGGAAGGTTCCCTTGATATGGTTAAGGAATTTGCAGAAGAACAGGAGGCCTGCGGAGCAAGCATCCTCGACGTCAACATGGGGATGGGCGGCATAGATGAAAAGGAGATGATGCTTAAGGCGATTGAGGAGACAGGTACGGTTACAAATTTGCCTCTTTCCCTTGACTCCAGCCATATCTCTGTTCTGGAAGCGGCGCTCAGGAGGTATCCCGGAAGGGCGCTTATCAATTCCGTTTCCTTTGAAAAGGAAAAATTTGAACGTCTTCTTCCCATTGTGAAGAAATACGGCGCCATGTTCATCCTGCTTCCGCTTTCCGATGCAGGCCTGCCGGCAAGTCTGGAGGAAAAAAAGGAGATTATCCGTAAAATATGGGAGAGGGCAAAAGACCTCGGTTTTAAAAAAGAAGATATTGTGGTGGACGGACTGGTGAATACGGTGGGAGCCAACAAAATGGCGGCAATGGAAACGCTGGAAACAATCCGTTACTGCAAAAAAGAGGGATTTGCAACTGTTTGCGGGCTGTCCAATATATCTTTTGGAATGCCGGAGCGAGGTTATGTGAATACTGCCTTTTTGACTATGGCGATACAGGCAGGGCTTACCATGGCGATTGCCAATCCCTCACAGGAACTGTTGATGGGATGTGCGTTTGCCGCTGATTTACTGTTAAACAAAGAAGAGGCGGACATGCGTTATATTGCTTATGCGGGTGGACTGAAGGAAAAGCGGGAACAGCGCGAAGAAACCATGCGGCACTTACAAGCGGCTGCGCCAAAGGCTGAAAAAAGCACGGTAAAAGGGCAGGATTGTAAGGAAGCGGAAAGGGACGGCAGTGGGGAAGCAGGCAGTCCGGTAAGGCAAAAATTGAAGGAAGCGGTGTTAAAAGGGAACAGAAACGGAATTGTGCAGATTACGCAGGACGCCCTTGCAAAGGGAGAAGAGCCCAAGGCGCTGTTGGACGAAGTATTGCTGCCGGCCATCAACACAGTGGGAGATTATTTTGACAGCGGAAAGTATTTCCTGCCGCAGCTTATCGCGGGTGCGGAAGCAATGAAGCTTGCCATAGAAGTGCTGGAACCGCTGCTTTTGACAGAGAATACAGGAAAAAATATGCCCGTTATCATCATTGCCACGGTGGAAGGGGACATTCACGATATCGGCAAAAATCTTGTGGCGCTGATGCTGAAGAATTATGGTTTTCAGGTAATAGATTTGGGAAAGGATGTTCCCAAAGAAAAAATCATAGAAGCGGCAAAACAAAATAACGCTTCCATTATAGCCCTTTCCGCCCTGATGACTACCACTATGAAACAGATGGAAGCTGTCATAAAATATGCCAGAGAGCAAGGGGTAACCGCAAAATTCATGGTGGGCGGAGCCGTAATCACAGAGGAGTACGCACGGGAAATCGGCGCGGACGGTTATTCCAAGGATGCGGCAGAAGCAGTAAAACTGGCAGGCAGGCTTATGGAACAGATGAAATAATTTTACGAATCCGCATACGGCTAGCGGCAGCCCCGGCGCTGCCGCTAGCCGTATGCGGATTCGTAAAATTTATGTTGAATTAGTATACTTTACTGTGCTAAAATGTCCGTATACGTTTATCATCAAAAATGAAACAGCAGGGAGGAAACCATATGATAGGAGCAGATGCCATAATCAAATGTCTCGAGGCGGAAGGTGTGGATGTGGTCTTTGGCTATCCGGGAGTCGCTATCTGTCCTTTTTACAATAGTATCTTACAGTCGGATATCAGGACCGTTCTGATTCGGACGGAGCAGAATGCAGCACATGCGGCAAGCGGCATGGCAAGAATCACCGGCAGGCCCGGTGTGTGTGCGGTGACTTCGGGACCGGGTGCGACCAATGTTATTACAGGCATTGCAACAGCGTTTGCGGACAGCATTCCTTTAATTTGTATTACCGGACAGGTAAACAGTGAACTTTTGGGAAGCGATGTGTTTCAGGAGGCTGATATTACGGGAGCGGTTGAGTCTTTTGTCAAATACAGCTATCTTGTAAAAAATGTGCAGGAGATTCCCAGGATTTTTAAAGAGGCTTTCTATATTGCCAATTCCGGCAGGAAAGGACCTGTTTTGATTGACATACCCATTGATGTGCAGAATGCGGCAATCAGTCGTTTTTCCTATCCGGAAGAAGTATCCTTAAGGACCTATAAGCCTACGGTCAAAGGACATGCAGTCCAGATTAAGAAAGTGGTAAAGGAGCTGGAACGTGCAAAACGCCCCATTATCTGTGCCGGCGGCGGCGTATTGTTAAGCGGCGGCAAAGAGGAACTTAAGAATTTTGCAGAGAAGCATAGGATTCCCGTGGTATCAACCATGATGGGAATCGGGGTCATGCCCACAGAGCACCCCCTTTATTACGGCATGGTGGGAAACAACGGAAAAGCATATGCCAACAGGGCAATGAATGAGTCCGACATGTTGATTATGGTCGGTGCGCGTGTGGCAGACCGTGCAGTCAGCCAGCCTGATTTGATTACGCAGAATAAGGTGCTGGTACATATCGATGTGGACCCGGCGGAAATCGGCAAAAATGCAGGGCCGACCATACCGCTGGTAGGGGATGCCAGAAATATTTTTACAGATTTTGCTCAACAGGAATTTGTCTGTGAACATGAAGAGTGGATAGCTATGTTGGACGGATACCGTTCCACCATGGAAAAAAGGAGGATGCCCAATCCTGCTTATGTGGACCCGGCTGCTTTTATTACCCGGCTTTCCGAAAAAATGCAGGCTGACGGCGTCTATGTGGCGGATGTAGGGCAGAACCAGATATGGTCCTGTGGATATCATGTTGTAAAAGACGGCAAATTTCTTACCTCCGGTGGTATGGGCACCATGGGTTATTCCATTCCGGCAGCGATGGGGGCGAAACTGGCGGATATGTCAAAACAGGTAATCGCCGTATGTGGTGACGGTTCATTCCAGATGTCCATGATGGAGCTTGCCACCATAAGACAGCATCAGGTGCCGGTAAAAATAATCGTTCTTAAGAACAATTATCTGGGCATGGTGAGGGAATACCAGCATTTCACATATAAAGACCAATATTCCGTAGTGGACCTTTCGGGAAGTCCTGATTTGGAAAAGCTTTCAGCGGCATATGATATACCATTCCTCAGACTGGAAAATATGGAAAAATCAGAGGAGGTCATCGATATGTTTTTAAAAGAGGACAAGACCATGCTATTGGAATGTCTTATTGACCCCATGGATTTGGTAAAGTAGGAAGGAAGGTTTTGGCTTATGAAAAAGATATATTCAGTACTGGTGGAAAACCGTTCCGGCGTATTGTGCAAAGTGGCGGGCCTCTTTTCCAGAAGATGTTTTAATATTGACAGCCTTGCGGTAGGGGAAACGGATGATTCCGCCGTATCCTGCATGACCATTGTGTCCAGCGGCAATGAGCGCACCATAGAGCAGATAGAAAAACAGTTAAATAAAAAGCTTGATGTCATCAAGGTAAAAACCTTTGACGAGTCAAAAAGCATCAGCAGGGAATTGATGCTGATTAAAGTAAAATACAACAAAACCACCCGCCGTGAAATCATGGAAATCTGTGAAATGATGAAAGCGGATATTGTGGATATGTCAAAAAGCCAGATGATGATTCAGGTGTGTGACATCCCGGAAAAGACCAAGCTGTTTATCCAGATGCTGGCGTCCATCAGCATTGTGGAAGTGGCAAGAACCGGGACGCTGGCGCTGCCGAAGTGCTCGGAGAGCGATGTTTAGGGGCAAGTGCCGGTTAGGTAAAGGGTGTGACGCGAGTGACGAGAGTGACGCCGCCGGAAGGTTTATATTCCCATTCAGACGCGCTTTCGCTCTTTAAAAACGCAGCGGCACGTAAGGCGCTGAAATACAGCGCCTAAATGCCGGCGTTTTTAAACGGTCTTCATGGGAATATAAGCCTTCCGGCGGCTGTAACACAGCGTGTTCGCAAAACTTATCGGCACTTGCCATAGGCTGCTAAAATACAATAACACTTGCAGGATGCCGTCAGGCGGCCGCATTGGGTAACAGCGGGAATATCCCTTCCCTCCCGCGTCCCTAGAGGCATCCACGACAGCATCCCCGCATTCAAAAATCTTGACAACACCCGCAACTATTGCTATAGTTAAAAACTAAGGGATGATTTTAATGGAGGAAAAAGCATTGCAGGAAAAAGTATTGCAGAAAAAGGTGTTTCAGCTGTTGACGGAAAATACTTCCGGTGTGTTGAGCAGGATATCCGGATTGTTTTCCAGACGCGGTTATAATATTGAGAGCATTACGGCAGGTGTGACGGCGGACCCCAGGTTTTCCCGGATAACGATTGTGACAAGCGGGGATGACCAGGTTCTGGAGCAGATTGAAAAGCAGGTGGCCAAACTTGTTGATATAAGGGACATCAAGGAATTAAAGCCTGAGGAGAGCGTCTACAGGGAACTTGCCTTGATTAAAGTGCGTGCAAGGGCCAGCGAAAGGCAGGGAGTGATTTCCCTGGCAGGAATTTTCCGTGCCAATATTATTGATGTGAGTTCGGAAAGCCTGATTGTGGAAATGACAGGTGACCAGACAAAAATAGATGCTTTTATCAGCCTGCTGGAAGGGTATGATATTTTGGAACTGGCAAGAACCGGCATTGCAGGGCTTTGCCGTGGGACGGATAATATCACATACATAGAAGAGTAGTGTTTTCATGATGACCCGGAGGGTAACCTTCTCGTTATATATTTTTAAATGAAAAACGGAGGAAAAGAAAATGGCAAAAATATTTTATCAGGAAGATTGTAATCTTGCACTGTTGGAAGGCAAAACAATCGCTGTGATTGGCTATGGCAGTCAGGGACATGCACACGCATTAAATGCAAAAGAATCAGGATGCCATGTAATTATCGGTTTATATGAAGGCTCCAGGTCCTGGGCAAAAGCAGAAGCACAGGGATTTGAAGTATATACCGCAGCAGAGGCGGCTAAGAAGGCAGATATCATCATGATTCTCATCAATGATGAATTGCAGGCGGCTATGTATAAGAAAGATATCGAGCCGAATTTGGAACCGGGCAATATGCTTATGTTTGCACATGGTTTCAATATTCATTTCGGACAGATTGTACCTCCGAAGGATGTGGATGTTACCATGATTGCACCTAAAGGCCCCGGACATACCGTTAGAAGCGAATATCAGGTTGGAAAGGGTGTTCCTTGTCTGATTGCGGTTCATCAGGATGCAACCGGCAAGGCCCAGGATATGGCATTGGCTTACGCACTGGCTATCGGCGGTGCAAGGGCAGGCGTATTGGAAACCACATTCCGTACAGAGACCGAAACAGACCTTTTCGGTGAACAGGCAGTTTTGTGCGGCGGCGTGTGCGCTTTGATGCAGGCAGGATTTGAAACCTTGGTAGAAGCAGGATATGACCCCAGAAATGCATATTTTGAATGTATCCATGAGATGAAGCTGATTGTGGATTTGATTTACCAGAGCGGTTTTGCAGGTATGAGATATTCCATCTCCAATACGGCTGAATATGGGGATTATATTACCGGACCTAAGATTATTACCGATGAAACCAAGAAAACAATGAAAAAGATTTTGAAAGATATTCAGGATGGTACTTTTGCAAAAGATTTCCTTCTGGATATGTCAGCTGCAGGCGGACAGGCTCATTTCCGCGCATTAAGAAAGCTTGCCGGTGAGCATCCTGCTGAGGTAGTGGGTGAGGAAATCCGTAAGCTGTACAGCTGGAACGGTGAAGATAAGCTTATCAACAACTAATAATGAAATGAATAGATAATCCGGTGTTTTATAAAAGCCAAAGAGTTTCTTTAGAAATTCTTTGGCTTTTATTGTGCCCTAATTTTCAAAATAGAATTTATACTAAAAGCATCAAAACACAAAAGAAAGCGAAAGGCTTGGGAATGGAGGAAGAAATGGATTTAGCCAGTATTACGGAATATTTTACACGCTATGGGGCGATTGCGGTGTTTGTCATTGTGCTATTGGAATACTTAAACCTGCCCGGTTTCCCGGCGGGCATCATTATGCCGCTGGCAGGCGTATTTGCACAGAGGGGACAGATTTCCTTTCCGATGGTCATGTTGCTCTCCGTCAGTGCAGGATTACTCGGCAGTCTGATGCTGTACGGTGTCGGATACCTCGGCGGTGATGTGTTTTTAAAGGCGTACACAAAAAAGTTTCCCAAACAGCGGGAAACAATTGAAAAAAATATGGAATGGCTCAGAAAAAAAGGCTGCATAGGCGTATTTGCAGCAAAACTTCTGCCTGCCATACGAACCCTGATTTCCATTCCCGCAGGCGCACTGAAAATCAAGCTTCCCCAGTATATACTCAGTTCCACCGCAGGAATCTTCATCTGGAATCTGGTTTTTGTGGGAGCGGGGTATTTTCTGGGGGACGCCATATTTACCTATTTAGCATAAATGACTGCCGACAAGGAGGAAACTATCATGAAAATTGCAATGATGACAAACAATTACAAGCCCTTTGTGGCAGGAGTTCCCATCAGTATTGAAAGATTGACGGAAGGGCTTAGGAAGCTGGGCCATGAGGTGGTGGTTTTTGCGCCCTCCTACAAGGAGCAACAGGAGGAAATCGATACGGTAAGATATCATTCTTTGATTCAGGGAATATGCGGGGGAGTATCGGTACCATCCCCCATTGACAGAAGGATTGAAGAAGAATTTAAAAGAAGGGCGTTTGACATCATTCATGTCCACCACCCGATGATTATCGGAAAGACAGCAGTATACCTGTCCAAAAAGTACAATATTCCCATGACCTTTACCTACCATACCAGATATGAGCAGTATGTGCATTATGTGATGCCGGGCAGAATGCTTGCCTATCCGAAAATTGTAAGGACTACAGAAAGGCTGATAGAAGGATACCTTAAGAGTTTTTTCAAAAACTGCCACCATATTTTTGCGCCTACCGCGGGGATGGAGGATTATCTTGCTTCCAATTGCGGTTATGAAAGGGAGAAAATTTCCGTTCTGCCTACGGGACTTGCGGACGAAAGCTTTCAGGCAGACAGAAAAGAGGCGCTTGCAGTCAGAAACCGTTTTGGGGCTTTAGGATGCCCGCTGTTTATCACGGTTTCCAGAATGGCAAAAGAAAAGAATGTCCCTTTTCTGCTGCAAAGCGTAAGGCGTTTCAAAGAGAATTATGGGAAGGATTTCCGCTTCCTGCTTGTCGGGGATGGGCCGGACAAAAAAGAACTGGAGAGAATGGCGCAAGATTTCGGACTTTCCAATGAAGTTATTTTTACGGGAAAAATAGATAATGAACTGCTGAAGGATTACTATGGGGCGGCAGATGCCTTTCTGTTTGCTTCCAGGTCGGAAACACAGGGAATTGTCCTTCTGGAGGCATTTGCGGCGGGCACTCCGGTAATCGGCGTAAATGCGACGGGAGTGTCAGATTTGGTGAAAGATGGAAAGAACGGATTTCTGGTGCCGGAAAACATGGATGTTTTTTCAGACAGGATACATCTTCTGATAACGGACGGATTGCTGCGCGAAAGCTTGAGAAAGGGAGCGAAAGACAGCGCTGTCAAGTTTAATGAAAGTAATATTGCGGAAGAAGCCCTTCGACAGTATAATAGGGTAATAGAAGAATACCATTCAGACATTACAAAATATAGAAGAGGGGCGGAAAAGTGGAAGCTAAGTATCGTATCTTAATTGTGGAAGATGACAAAGAAATCAGGGAAGGCATAGAAATTTATCTGAGAAATCAGGGATATGAAGTATATCAGGCGGCAAACGGCAGGGAAGGGCTTTCCGTTGTGGGGGAAAAGGAAATCCATCTGGCTATCGTGGATATTATGATGCCGGTCATGGATGGGGTTACCATGCTGATGAAGCTGAGGGATATGGGGCAGGAATTTCCCGTTATCATGCTTTCTGCAAAGTCGGAGGAGGTTGACAAGATTCTCGGTCTCAATATGGGCGCCGACGACTATGTGACGAAGCCTTTTACGCCCATGGAGCTGCTTGCCAGGGTCAATTCCCACCTGCGCAGATATTCCAAGTATCTGAATGCCACAAAGTCGGAAAATACGGAGCATATTTATACCATTGGCGGGTTGGAACTGAACGAGGAAACCGTTGAAGTCAGCGTGGACGGCAATCCGGTTAAGATGACGCCCATGGAATTTAAGATTGTACAGCTTTTAATCAAAAATCCGGGACGGGTTTTTTCGGCGGATGAAATTTATGAGAGAATCTGGAATGAAAAGGCGGTTAACACGGATACCATTATGGTGCATGTAAGGAATATTCGGGAAAAAATTGAAATTGACCCCAAAAATCCCAAGTATCTCAAGGTGGTATGGGGTGTCGGGTATAAGATTGAAAAGCAGTAAAAAGAAAGGAAGCTATGAATAATAAAACAACCTATAATTTGAAAAAAAAGGTTCTATTCTTTTTGTGTTCTTTTTTGATACCGTTTATTGCAGTGGCGGTCATTATGAGCTCTTATGGCTCCGTCAAAGGATATGTGAATGCTGTATATGAGAACCCTTTTGAAACGAAGGGAACCATCAGCCAGCTTTTTAAGGGCAATTATATATTGTATAAAACGCTCTGTGAAAAGGCGCTTGGGGAAACCGTCTCTTATGCAGACTTATATATTCAGGATTTAGACGGCCTTCTTGCGGAAAGCAGCGACGAATACAGCGAGGAGGAAATACAGGCGTTCGGGCGGACTTTTGACAATGTATTAAAGGCAGAATTGGAAAACAGTTTTTTTGAACTGCTTCCGTACTTTGAGTACTATGCGGAGGATGCCAAAACCGGTATAAGCATCAGTAACACGGCTGTAAATTTATCCAATGAGAGGGCGGATTATTATTATTACCTGGAGCTGGTATATGATGAAAACGGTTCTGCTTCCGTCATTTCGGCGCAGTCGGAAAATTCCGACCATTTAATGAAAAATGCGTCGGAGTGCGTATTTACAAAAAACAGGCTTTTACAGGTCTGGATGGAGAAAATCGGAGATTTACGCGGTCTGGATTTTCAGCGATACGGTGCAGGACCCAAAAACTGCAGGATTATCTATGGCATGACGGAGGATGCCTGGAACCAGTTTCTTTCTGTGGAAAACAGTATTTATTACGGATATGACGGTTATTACAGCAACACCTATTGGCGGTATCGTGAGTCCGGCGTAATGGGCTGGATTAGCCTTGCCTTCTGTATTGTCGGACTGCTTGCCCTGTTTTTGCCGCTGGAGGGATTTGTCAGGAAAAAATTTTCGGATAACAGATTGACGAACCTGCCTTTTGAGGCGGTTGCCGGTATTTTGTTTTTCCTGGCCTGCTGTACGTCCTGGCTGATGGAGAAAATTATAAATCTTTTAGATGGAACGGCGGCAGATAATATTGTTCTGTTTATGAGAGTTTCCCAGTCTGCGGCAGAGATTCTTGCCTATCTGCTTCACGCCCTTGTTTTGTACGTTATTTTCGGGCTTGCCTGGTATCTTGGCCTTTCCTTAAGACCGGCAAGGGAAAAAGGGGTAAAAGGATATGTAAAGGATAACAGTCTGATATACGGGGTATTTCCTTTTTGCAAAAGGAAGCTTGTCAGTATATATCACGATTTGGAGCATATAGACGTCACAAAAAAGGGAAAGAAGACAATTCTAAAAATAGTTTTACTCAATGCGGCGGTATTGTTGTTTATCAGTACCCTGTGGCTGGGAGGTATGGCTGTCACAATCGTGTACTCCGTATGTCTGTATTTCGGACTGACGTTTTATGTCAGCAGGATGCAGAGAAAATATGCCGTCCTGTTATCAAAGGTACAGGAGATATCTTCGGGCAACTTAAACGTGGCGATTACGGAGGATTTGGGTATTTTTGAGTCTTTTAAAGAGCAGTTGCTGCTGATTCAGACGGGTTTTCGTAATGCGGTGGAGGAAGAAGTAAAGAGCCAGAAAATGAAATCAGAGCTGATTACCAATGTGTCCCATGATTTAAAGACGCCGCTTACGGCAATTATCACTTATGTGGATTTGCTAAAGGACGAAAACATTACGGAGGAGCAGAGGAAGGAATATCTGGATACCCTTGACAGAAAATCCCTTAGGCTGAAGGTATTGATAGAAGATTTGTTTGAAGTAAGCAAGGCGACCAGCGGTAATGTTTCCCTCCATTGTGTAGATGTTGATATCTGCAATCTGGTAAAACAGGTGGAACTGGAGATGTCGGATAAGCTGGCTGCATCCGGGCTTGACGTGCGGTTCGAACTGCCGGAGGAAAAGGTCATCTGTTTCCTTGACAGCCAGAAGACTTATCGTATCTATGAAAACCTGTTCCAGAATATCGCAAAATATTCCCTGCCCGGCACCAGAGTTTATGTGCAGGGAACGCGGACGGACAACCGGATTATCATTTCCTTAAAAAATATATCGGCGGCGGAAATCACCGTGGACGCCTCCCGGCTGACAGACAGGTTTGTCAGGGGCGATATATCCAGAAACACGGAGGGCAGCGGTCTTGGCCTTGCCATTGTAAAGAGCTTTGTGGAATTACAGGGCGGACAGTTTGTTCTGGAAAATGACGGGGATTTGTTTAAGGCCATTACTTCATTCCCGTGTAAGGGATAAAAATTTTTGCATGGCGGTGTTCGGGTTTGCCTTATCTTTAAAGGCAAGCCCGATTTTTCTTTTCGGAACCGGTTCCGGCACGGGGAACGGAATCAGGGTGCCGTCCGAGAGTTCTTTCTGCACAAAATTCCCGATAACGCAGGCGACTCCCATTCCTATTTTGGCAAATTCAATCAAAAGGTCCATGGTGGTGACTTCCAACTGCTGTTTGGGCAGGATGTCCTTGAATAACAGGTATTTGTCCACATACTGTCTGGTCAGGTTTTTGCGGTCAAGGAGGAGCAGTGTGGCATGGGAAAGCAAATCCTTGTCCCCGTTCGGGGTACGTTCTTTTAAATGTGCCATATATTCCGTGGTAGTGACAAACATATCCTGAATTTCTTCCAGGGGGAGGAAGGACAGACTGCCCATGTGTTCACTTTCCCCCACAAGTCCGATATCGAGTCTGTCGTTTTCCAGCCCGGCAATGGTATCCAGGGAGGACTGGCAGTAGATGGATAACGCCACATGGGGGTTTTCACGGATATACTGTTGTAAATACGGGAGAAGCCGGTATTTGCAGAGAGTGGTGCTGACCCCGATGGAAAGCTGACCGACTCCCAGCTCATGGTTCTGCCATAGCTGTTCTTCTCCCTGTTTGATTGCATGAAAAGCGGTATCAACCTGTTTAAACAGGAGTTCCCCATCAGGAGTCAGTTTTACGCCGCGGGAATTTCTTATGAAAAGAGTGGCGGAAAGGTTGCTTTCCAGTTTGGAAATTGCCTTTGATATGGCGGGCTGGGATATATACAGTCTTTTTGCAGCGCCGGACAGACTGCCGCAGACAGCCGTTTCATGAAAAATGTGATAAAGGTTTAGATTTTGCTGGTTCATGGAAGCGTCCTTTCCATTGCTTTATTAATCGTTTCCGGTAATATACTGTCATATTATCATAACTTACAATTATAGTAAATATGAAATATATATATTTGAAGAATACACAAAAGTATGATAGAATGTGAAAAGTAAAAAAAAAGTAAGGAGGAACAGCCATGGGAATGACGATGACACAGAAAATTCTTGCTGCCCATGCAGGACTTAAAGAAGTGGAAGCAGGGCAGTTGATTGAGGCAGAACTTGATTTGGTATTGGGAAATGACATTACCAGCCCGGTTGCCATTAAAGAAATGGAAAAAATGAAGGTAAACGGGGTATTCGACAAAGATAAGATTGCCCTGGTGCCTGACCATTTTGTACCGAACAAGGACATTAAATCCGCCGAGCACTGTAAATGTGTAAGGGAGTTTGCTCGCCGAAACGAAATTACCAATTATTTTGAAGTGGGAGAGATGGGAATTGAACATGCACTGCTTCCCGAAAAAGGACTGACAGTGGCGGGCGATGTGATTATCGGTGCGGATTCGCATACCTGTACTTACGGTGCGCTGGGGGCGTTTTCCACCGGTGTGGGAAGCACGGATATGGCAGCCGGCATGGCAACCGGAAAAGCATGGTTTAAGGTTCCGTCGGCATTGAAATTTATCCTTACCGGAAAGCCGTCCAAATGGGTGTCCGGCAAAGATGTGATTTTGCATATTATCGGCATGATTGGTGTGGACGGCGCCCTTTATAAATCCTTGGAGTTTACCGGAGACGGAATTGCAAACCTTTCCATGGACGACCGTTTTACCATTGCAAACATGGCAATTGAGGCGGGCGCCAAAAACGGTATTTTCCCGGTGGATGAACTGGCCGAAACATATATGAAAGAGCATTCTTCACGTACATATACAATATATGAAGCGGATGAGGATGCCGGGTACGATTCGGAATATACCATTGATTTGTCCGCATTAAAGTCAACGGTGGCTTTCCCGCACCTGCCGGAAAACACCCACACGCTGGATGAGATTGGTGACATCGCCATCGACCAGGTGGTGATTGGTTCCTGCACCAACGGCAGGCTGGATGATTTGCGGACGGCGGCAGAGGTATTGAAAGGGCGGCATGTGGCAAAAGGAATGCGCTGTATCATTATTCCTGCTACACAGAGGATATACATGGAGGCTATGGAGGAAGGGCTGTTAAAGATATTTATTGAAGCCGGCGCCATTGTGAGCACGCCGACCTGCGGTCCCTGTCTGGGAGGCTATATGGGCATTCTGGCGGAAGGGGAAAAGTGCGTATCCACTACCAACAGGAATTTTGTGGGCCGTATGGGACATGTGGATTCCGAAATTTATCTGGCCAGCCCCGCGGTGGCTGCGGCAAGCGCAGTGACCGGGAAAATCTCCGGACCGGAAGCTTTGTAAAATAAACTGAGAAAGGATAACAGACATGAAAGCAAAAGGAAATGTATTTAAGTACGGTGACAATGTGGATACGGATGTAATCATTCCTGCAAGATACCTCAATTCCTCGGAGCCGGCAGAGCTTGCCCGCCATTGTATGGAAGATATTGACAAGGAGTTTGTGGAGAAAGTCCATGCAGGCGATATCATAGTGGCAGAAAAGAATTTCGGATGCGGCTCTTCCAGGGAACATGCACCGATTGCCATCAAGGCGGCGGGTGTAAGCTGCGTGATTGCGGAAACCTTTGCCCGTATTTTTTATCGCAATGCCATAAACATCGGACTGCCGATTATCGAGTGTCCCGAAGCCTCTCATGGTATCAGTGCGGGAGATGAGGTGGAAGTGGATTTTGATTCCGGCGTTATTACCAATGTGACGAAAGGAACGTCTTTTAAGGGGCAGGCATTTCCGCCTTTTATGCAGAAGATTATTGAGGCGGAAGGTCTTGTCAATTACATTAACAACAAGTAAAGACAGGGAAAAGCTATGGGTGATACCAAGAAATATGAAATAGATATGTGCAACGGACCGCTGTTTAAGAAAATATTGCTGTTTTCGCTGCCCCTTATGCTCTCCGGTATTCTTCAGCTTTTATTTAATGCTGCGGATATGGTGGTGGTTGGCCGGTGGGTGGGCAGTGACGCCCTGGCTGCGGTGGGTTCCACAGGTCCGTTAATCAATCTGCTTGTGAACGTGTTTATCGGTCTGTCAGTGGGGGCCAATGTGCTGGTTTCCCGTTACTATGGGGCAAATCAGGAAAAAGAGCTTCACGATACGGTGCACACAGCCATTCTGACTTCCGTGGTATGCGGTGTGATTTTGATTTTTGTGGGCTTCTTTTCGGCGCCTTTTGCGTTGCGCCTGATGGGAAGTCCCAAAGAGGTGCTGGGGCAGTCGGTGCTTTATTTAAGAATTTACTTTGCATCCATGCCTGCCATGATGCTTTATAACTTTGGGGCTGCCATTCTGCGTGCGGTGGGGGATACCCGAAGGCCTTTGTATTATCTTACCGTATCCGGCGTCATCAATGTGGTTTTAAACCTTTTGTTTGTGGTAGCATTTTCCATGGGAGTGGCAGGTGTTGCGCTGGCAACCGCCATCTCCCAGATAATTTCGGCGCTGCTTGTAATCCGTTGCCTGATGTATGCAGAAGGACCCTACAGGCTCGAATTAAAAAAACTTTGCATTGCGCCGCATAAATTTGGCATGATGCTGCGGATTGGCCTGCCTGCGGGACTGCAGGGGGCTGTTTTTTCCATATCCAATGTACTGATTCAGTCTTCGGTCAATTCCTTTGGCTCCGTGGCGATGGCCGGAAATGCCGCCGCGGGTAATCTGGAGGGCTTTGTCTATACTGCCATGAATACCATGCATCAGACGACGGTCAGCTTTGTGGGGCAGAACTTTGGCGCACACAAATTTAAGCGCATCGGCACCATTGCCCTGCAATGTCTGGGTATGGTGACTGTGGTGGGCCTTGTCATGGGAAATGCGGTGTATTTCGGAAGCAGTATGCTGCTTCGGTTTTATTCACCGGATGCGGAAGTGATTGCCTATGGGGTAAAGAGACTTTTATATATCTGTTGTCCCTATTTTTTGTGCGGCGTTATGGATACCCTGGTGGGATGCCTGCGCGGCATGGGACGCTCCGTACTGCCCATGCTGGTATCCCTGACGGGGGTATGTCTGCTTCGTATTGTCTGGATATATACCATTTTCAGGAACTATAGGACATTGGATACGCTTTATATTTCTTATCCGATAACCTGGGCGCTGACCAGTCTGGTACATCTTGGCTGTTTCCTGATTATCTGGAAAAAATCCATGAAAATGCAGGAGTCATCTTGAAACATATGTTCGATGGTGTTATAATGCAGATAGAATGACGGCGGCATGTCAAGCCGGACGGAGGTTTTATATGATAGCATATGTGAAGGGTGAAATTGCAGAGATTGCCGAAGACAACGTGGTAATTGAGGTGGGCGGCATCGGATACAACATAAAGATTTCTGCCAGGGTGGCGCAGGGGCTTCCCGGTATCGGAGGGCAGATTAAGCTGCATACTTATACGCTTGTGCGTGAGGATGCCTTTTTGTTGTACGGATTTTTAACCAAAAGTGATTTGGATATTTTCAAAAAATGTATTACGGTGAACGGCATCGGGCCAAAAGGGGCGCTGGCGATACTTTCCGTCATGGATGCGGATGCCCTGCGGTACGCCATTTTAAGCGGGGACGCCAAGGCGATTTCCAAGGCGCCCGGTATCGGCGCAAGGACGGCAGAGCGATTGATTCTGGACTTAAAAGATAAGGTTTCCTTTGACGACGGCATGATTGACCGGGAAATTTATGCAAATCAGGCTGCTTCCCCACAGGCCGACGGGGCGGCGAAGGAGGCAGTGGAAGCGCTTGTGGCTTTGGGATACGGACAGGCGGAAAGCTTACAGGCTGTGAGCCGGATTTTGGATGCGGAAACCATGGACAGCGGGGCGCTTTTGAAGGCGGCGCTGAAAACAATGTTTTAAAGGATGGAAAAGATGCCAAGGACGATAGAAACCAATATCACGGAAGAGGACATTAAAATCGAGGGCTCCTTAAGGCCGCAGTACCTGAAGGATTATATCGGGCAGGAGAAGGTCAAGGAGAATCTGAAAATCTACATAGAAGCGGCAAAGCAAAGAGGGGATGCACTGGACCATGCCCTGTTTTACGGCCCGCCCGGTCTGGGCAAGACCACGCTTGCAGGCATTATTGCCAACGAGATGGGCGTCAACATGAAGATTACCAGTGGTCCCGCCATAGAAAAGCCGGGGGAGATAGCTGCCATCTTAAATAATCTTCAGGAAGGGGATATTCTTTTTGTGGACGAAATCCACCGGCTGAACAGGCAGGTGGAGGAGGTTCTCTATCCCGCCATGGAAGACTTTGCCATTGACATTATGATTGGAAAGGGCTCTTCCGCACGCTCCATCAGGCTGGAACTGCCCAAATTCACTTTGGTGGGCGCCACCACCCGCGCCGGTATGCTGACAGCGCCTTTACGGGACAGGTTTGGCATGATTCACCGTCTGGAGTTTTACACCGTTCCCGAATTGCAGCTGATTGTAAAGCATTCGGCCCGTATATTGGAGGTGGAAATCGACGACGGCGGCGCATTGGAGCTTGCAAAAAGAAGCAGGGGCACGCCGCGTCTGGCAAACCGCATCCTGAAGCGGGTCCGTGATTTTGCACAGGTCAAATATGACGGCAGAATTACGGAAGAGGTAGCCCGCACCGCACTGGATTTGATGGATGTTGACAAGCTGGGACTGGACCATATTGACCGCAATATCCTTTCCACCATGATTTTAAAGTTTAACGGCGGTCCTGTGGGGCTGGATACACTGGCAGCCGCCATCGGGGAGGACGCCGGCACCATAGAAGATGTCTATGAGCCCTTTTTGATACAGAACGGCCTGCTCAACAGGACGCCGCGGGGACGCGTGGCGACGGAACTGGCGTACCGGCATATGGGGCTGATGCCGTTTACGTAGGAACGGGATGCGGGAGGAAACAGGATTATATCTTACGAAAGTAAAAGGAGAAGAAGACAAGCAGATTTTAAATGTAGATGGAAATAAGAGATTGTGGAGAATAATCCGGAGAGTATCTTTTTAATGCACGTCCACGCATTAAGAAAATATTTGGGATAAAGGGGTTATGGCTCACTTCTTAATAGGAATGGCAACTGTTTTGCAGGAGATTTAGAACCTATCGAATATCTGAATGCTTAAAATCAGAAGTTGCAAAGGAGAACTTTATGAAATCAGGCAATAGAGATGATGGCTGGTTATCCGGAAGAATATATTTCAACAGGGAAGATAAAAGAGTCATTATTAAGAGACCGCAAAGTGGGTTTGGCTATACAATGAATTTAGGAAATAAGTGGACATGGATATTAAATATTTTTGTTGTAATTATTATAGTTATATTAGTCTGTGTTCTTTAAAACAACTTTCGGTTTGAAGAGTTGTCGGGTGAGTGTAAGTACATGCAATTGCAATGCATATATTTGATTTAACTGTAATTGTGCCAATTAAAAGTTATGGGGTATAGCTATGTTTATAAATACAGAGTTTTTAAAGAACAATGAAATACAATTAGTTTTGGAAAAAACAGTTGATGGAGATATTGAAAGAGGATGGGTTCCTGCCTACCATTTTGCAATCTGTAATGATAAAGGGACAAAAATGGGAGTTTGCGATTTACGTATCGGTCATAACGAGAAGCTGTATTATGGCGGAAACATAGGATATAACGTTGATGAGAAATATCGCGGACATCATTATGCAGGAAAGGCATGTCTTTTGTTATTGGAATTGGCAAGAAAACATGAATTGGATTACGTGATTATTACATGCAATCCAAATAACCATGCTTCCAGAAAAACATGTGAATATGCAGGCGGTAAACTTCTGGAAGTCGTGGAACTTCCCGAAGACAATGATATGCGCCAAGAGAGTGGTGAAACAGAAAAGTGCATATTTAGGTTTGAACTGTAAACAGAAGCAATTTTTCCAAGGGTGTGACCCGGGTGTAAGTTTTATTTCGGAATATAATCCCAACAATGGGATAATCTCTGTCTTGATAAGTAATTATGGGGATAATGTCTGGAGCAAAATGCGCAAAATAAGAGAACTTTTTTATAAGTCTTGACTTTTAATATTCACAGTGCTATACTCATGCTAATTCAAAACAAAAAGGCTTTGACGGGGAATAGTAGATATCGGGGATATTACAGAGAGAAGGTGGTTGGTGTGAACCTTCATAGAACTGGTATGGAAGCAGCCTCTGAGCTTTGAACCGAACAGATACGTCCCAGTAGGCTTCAACGGAGTTCCCCCGTTAACACAGGAAGCAATATCGGAGAAATCCCGTATTGGCAGAGTGCAGAGTAATCTGAAATTAGGTGGTAACACGGACAGGTAAGTTCGCCCTAAGTTGAAAATATTCAACTTAGGGCTTTTTGTTTTGGAGAATTGTTTGAGAGGAGAGAAGAACATGAAAAAAATGACACCGGACCAATTGAGAGAATCTTACATCGGATACATGAAAAAAACAGGAGCCAGTCAGGTGCCTTCTGCAAGTCTGCTGCCGGAAAATGACCCTTCTACGCTGTTTACGGGAAGCGGAATGCAGCCGATGGTTCCTTATCTGCTGGGAGAAATCCACCCAATCGGGAATGAGATAACGGATATTCAAAAGTGTATAAGAACAGTGGACATTGAAGAAGTAGGTGATGCGTCTCATTTGACTTTTTTTGAAATGATAGGCCGCTGGGAATTTAGGGCAAATGAAAATGACTATAAAAGAAAGCAGATTGAAGCTATTTGGAATTGGCAGATAAAGGAATTGGGAATTGACCCCAAAAGACTGTATATCAGTGCGTTTAAAGGAAGTGAAGAACTGAATATCGAGAGGGATACGGAGACCATCCGACTCTGGTCAGAGAAATTTAAAGCCGTTGGCATCGAGCCTGTTGTGGAAGAGGAACCATACAAATACGGGACGTCCAGAGGCGGCAGAATATTTTTGTACGGTGAAAAAGAGAACTGGTGGAGCCGGGTGGGAAGTCCTTTGGATATGCCTGTTGGGGAGCCGGGCGGACCGGATAGTGAAATGTTTTTTGATTTGGAACCTGATGGGGATTCTTTGGACCATCCTGCTTCAGACAGTGGGAGATTTTTGGAAATCGGCAACAATGTGTTCATGTGTTACAAAAAAGAAAAGTCCGGATTTGTAAAAATGAAAAATCCGAATATTGATTATGGCGGCGGGCTTGAAAGAATTGCAACTGCTCTGAGTGGTGGCAGGGATATTTATAACACGGCATTCTTCTTGAATGTCAGGCAAAAGTTGGAAGAATTAAGCGGTAAAGCATATAGAAACAATTTGAAGTCATTTAGAATCATTTTAGACCATGTGCGGGCTGCAACATTTTTGATTCATGACGGAGCGGAGCCTTCCAACAGCGACGCCGGATATGTAACCAGAAGACTGTTAAGAAGAGCAATTCGTGCAGGCAGAAAAATCGGAATACATGGAAACTTCGTAGAAAAACTGGCTGAGGTTTATATTGACGAAGCAACAGCATATGAAGATTTTATTGCAAACAAGAAGAAGGTTTTGGAAATTATTAACAAGGAAGAAACGTTATTTTGCAAAACCTTGCAGCAGGGAGAAGCAGAAATCGAGAAGCATCTTAAGAATAAAGGAAGCGTAACGGGAGCAGAAGCATTTTATTTTTATGAAACCTATGGCTTTCCGCTTGAACTGACAGAAGAATTTTTGGCTGAAAAAGGATACAGTATGGAGGAAAAAGAGGCATATGCGGAGGCGGCAAGGCGGCATGCCGAAATGAGCCGGACGGCATCTGCCGGAAAATTTAAAGGCGGTCTGGCTGATTCATCAGTGGAAACCACGATGCTTCATACGGCAGCACATTTGCTGCTTGCAGGCTTGCGGAAGGTGCTTGGCGGCCATGTGATACAAAAGGGAAGTAATATTACTGCGGAAAGATTGCGCTTTGACTTTAACCATGATGAAAAACTTACGCCAAAGCAGTTATCGGAGGTTGAAAAGTTTGTAAATGATGCCATTGCCTCCAAAGCGGTTGTTTCTTTTTCAGAGATGCCTAAAACAGAGGCAAAAGAGAGCGGTGTCAGTGGGAACTTCTGGGACAGGTATCCAGATATTGTAAAGGTATATACAATTCAGGACGCAGAGGGAAAAATCTGGAGCAGGGAAGTCTGTGGAGGTCCCCATGTAGAAAACACGGAATGTCTGGGAAAATTCAGGATTGTAAAAGAACAGTCTTCTTCTTCCGGCGTCCGAAGAATAAAAGCAGTGATTGACAAAAACTTTGCAGATTGTGAAAAAAGCTTGCCTGTAACGTCATATTGAGATATAATGTTTGCAGTATCGATGTGATTATGACAGTAAGAGAGGGATTGCTTATGTCTTCTAAAACAGATACCGAAGTCATTATAGGGGGAAAGATATTTACCCTCAGCGGATATGAGAGCGAAGAATACTTACAGAAGGTGGCATCGTATATCAATAACAAATTGGACGAGTACGGCAAAATCGAAAGCTTCAGAAGACAGCCACTGGATACGCAGTCGGTTTTAATGCAGTTAAACATAGCGGATGATTATTTTAAATGCAAAAAGCAGATAAGCCTGTTGGAAGAAGAGCAGCAGTCAAAGGAAAAAGAGCTTTACGATTTAAAACACGAGTTGATTGCCGCACAGATAAAGCTGGAGTCCACGGAAAAGCGTGTGAAAGAACTGCAGATGGACATAAATGAAAATGCCAAAAAGATAGTTCGTCTGGAAACAGAGTTAAAGGAATACAAAAAATAAGAAAGGGCGCTGTCCGGAAACGGATGGCGTTGTTTGATTTTATGGAAGGAAAAAAGGTGGAATTACTTGCTCCGGCAGGAAACTACGAAAGTTTTCTGGGCGCTGTACGCGCAGGAGCGGATGCAGTGTATCTGGGCGGTGAAAAATTCAGCGCAAGGGCCTATGCGGACAATTTCTCCGAAGAGGAAATCTGCAGGGCTATCTCTTATGCCCATGTTTTCGGGAAAAAAGTATATTTGACGGTCAATACGCTGATAAAGGAATCGGAGATGGAGGATTTAATTCCGTTTCTGGAGCCGTTTTATCTTGCCGGGCTGGATGGCGTTATCGTGCAGGATATCGGCGCCCTTTTAGCCATAAAGGAGGCTTTCCCGGAAATGGAACTCCACGCCAGCACCCAGATGACCATAACGGGCAGCTATGGGGCAAGGATGCTTAAGGAGCTGGGAGTGGTGAGGGTTGTGCCGGCAAGGGAGCTTTCCCTTGCGGAGATAGAAAGCCTTGGACGGGAAACCGGTTTGGAAACAGAAGCTTTTATCCATGGCGCAATGTGTTACTGCTATTCGGGGCAGTGTCTGTTCAGCAGCATATTGGGGAGCAGGAGCGGAAACCGGGGAAGGTGCGCCCAGCCGTGCCGCCTGCCGTACAGAATTTTTGGGGAAGGAAAGCCGGGTGCGGAACAGTATCCCCTCAGCCTAAAGGATATGTGTACCGTCTCTTTTTTGCCAAAACTGATTGAAGCAGGCATTTCTTCCTTTAAAATAGAGGGCAGGATGAAAAAGCCGGAATATGCTGCGGGAGTGACGGCAATTTACAGAAAATACATTGATTTGTATTATGAAAAGGGCGCTGCCGCCTATGCCGTAAAAGAGGAAGATTTGAAACAGCTTTCCTCCCTGTATATCCGCACGGGCATACAGGAGGGGTATTATTTCAGGCATAACGGAGCAGAAATGGTAACTTTGGACTCCCCTGCTTATACGGGAAGCGATGAACACCTTTTATCGGCCATCAGAAAAAAGTATATAGATAAGCCTTTAAAGAAAAAGCTGCGTATGAAGGCTGTTTTCAGCGAAGGAGAAAATGCTGTTCTTATTTTGTCCTGTGAAGCAGACTCTCCATTGCAGGGAAAAACAGAGTGCCGCTCGGTGACAGTTTACGGGGAAAAGGTGGTTTTGGCAGGAAAGCAGCCCGTAACGGAAGAAAATATAAGAAACGGTCTGATGAAACTGGGAAGTACCCCTTTTTATGCAGAAGCGGCGGATATGGAGATAAGACTTGACGCAGGTGTTTTTTATCCGTTAAAGGCAATCAATGAATTGCGCCGTAAAGGGGTGGAGATGCTTCTTAAAGTTTTGGGACATGAAAGAACCCTAAAAAAGGCGGGGGAAACAGTTCGAAGACAGAATGCTGACGAAAATGGAACGGACAGTACGAAAAGAGCAGGGGCGTCATACGGAAAGCAGGATGCGGATGCAGGAAGGAAAGATACGGCATATAACGTGCTCGTCAGTACAAGAAAGCAGCTGGAGGCAGTCATGGAAACGAACATGCCGGTGGAAAGCATCTGTCTGGAATCCGATATGCAGGGACTTTCCGTAGGCCTTTTGGAAGAGTGCCGAAAGCGGGCGGCGAAAAACGGAAAGACTCGTTTCCTGATAGCGCTGCCTTATATCGTGCGCCAAAAGGACATGGAAGAACTGGAAGCCTTGTATCCTCTTATGGTAAAGGCGGACGGCTGCCTGGTGCGCAATCTGGAATCCCTCCAATGGCTGAGAAAGCAGGGATATGAGGGGGAGAAAAGACTGGATGCGGGACTCTACTGCTTTAACAGGCATACCATGGACTTTTTTGCGGGAGTGGCGGACTGCTGCTGCCTTCCTTATGAGTTGAACAGGAAGGAAGGCAGGAGACTTCTGGAAAACGCCTCCGGAAAAACGGAACAGGTGGTATATGGGCGGATTCCGCTGATGATTACGGCAAACTGTGTTGCAAGAACAGCGGGAAAATGCTTACAGTCTTCGCAGGCAAAGGAAGAAAAATCAGGATTTTTCCTGCAGGACCGTTATAAAAAGCAGTTCCCTGTATCCGTGCATTGCCGGTACTGTTATAATGTCATTTATAATTCGGTTCCGTTGTCCTTACATGAAAAAGTTCTGAAAAAGGAAATCCCGTGCGCCATGAGGCTGTGTTTTACAACAGAATCGGGAAAGGAGACCGAAAGCATACTGCGGTTTTTTGAAAAAAGATTAGAGGGAGTGGAGGAACATCCTCCCTATGCGGAATATACTCTTGGGCATGAAAAGAGGGGAGTGGAATAGAAAAATCATGCAGGAATATTTTATAGAATTGTCCAAATACCTGATTGCCATATGCATGTCCGTTTATACACTGGAATGCTTTCTGGCATTGCGCTTAAGGGAGGAAAAGAAAAAAAGTGGTGTTTATGCCGTTCAGGAAATTTTGCTGTTTGTTATACAGCTCTTCTGTTTTGCGGTTTTATATTTAAAAAGCGGTGATGCAAATTATTTGTTTTTCTATGCGTTTGTGCAGTTACTTCTTGTTGCCGCCGTATTTCTGGCAAGGATGCTTTATGAGAAAATAAACCGCGCTTTGCTCAACAATATGTGTATGCTGTTGGGAATCAGTTTTGTGATGTTATCCAGGCTTTCCCTGCAAAAGTCCGTAAGGCAGCTTGTCATTGCGGCGTTTGCCATGGTAATCGGGCTGGCTGTTCCCGCCCTGATGCAGCATGTAAGCTTTCTTCCAAAACTGAAATGGCTGTATGCGGCATTGGGGCTTTCGGTCCTTACTGCCGTGTTTGTGTTAGGGGACATTACCCGCGGCTCCAAGCTTTCTTTTTCGGTTGGGGGGATTGCGTTTCAGCCCTCTGAATTTGTAAAAATCCTTTTTGTCTTTTTCCTTGCGGCCATGCTGTACGAAAATACATCTTTCAGGCAGATTGTGCTTACCTCTGTCCTGGCAGCCGGGCATGTCGTTATTTTGGTGGCCTCCAAGGACCTTGGCGGGGCGGTCATCTTTTTTGTGACGTATATATTTTTTGTTTTTATGGCGACGGGCAGTTACTGGTATCTGTTAATTGGTCTGGCGGCAGGATGCGGGGGCGCTGTGGGCGCCTACCATCTTTTTGACCATGTGCGGATTCGGGTACTTGCCTGGCAGGACCCGTTTGCCTATATTGACAATCAGGGTTTTCAGATTTCCCAGTCGCTGTTTGCCATAGGCAGCGGAAACTGGTTCGGCCTGGGACTTTTCGGCGGTACGCCGGGGGATATTCCGCAGGTAGAAACCGATTTCATTTTTTCGGCTGTCTGCGAAGAGCTCGGCATTGTATGCGGTGTCTGTATTATTTTAATCTGCGTAAGCTGTTTTATGGGCATGATGCAGGTTGGAATGCGTCAAAAAGACAGATTTTATAAGCTGACAGCCCTTGGATTCGGGGTTATGTATATTTTTCAGGTGTTTCTGACCATAGGGGGAGGCATCAAGTTTATCCCGCTGACAGGAGTTACGCTGCCGCTTCTAAGTTATGGAGGAAGTTCTGTTCTGGCTACCGTTCTGCTGTTTTTTATTGTGGAAGCCATATCGGTTAAAAAGGTGAATGCAAAAAGCGAGCGGTACGGGGTGAAGGTGGTGTATTCTTTTGTACTGTTGTTTCTGGGAATGATTGGCTATCTGGTGTATTTTGCCGTTACAAATGAACAGGAGTTAATCAACAACAGCTATAATTCAAGGCAGGAAATGCTGAATATGCAAAATTACAGGGGAAATATCTACGCTTCCGGGGGAGAACTGCTGGCAGAGACAAGACTTTTGGCGGACGGCTCGGAGGAGCGGATGTATCCTTACGGGGAAGTTTTTTCCCATGTGGTCGGTTTTTCCACGCAGGGTAGGACGGGCATCGAGGCGCAGGTTAATTATTACCTGATTAACTCTAACCTGCCTCTTCCGGAAAAAATTGCAAACGATGTCGCGGGGGTAAAAAATCCCGGTGACAATGTGTATACCACCCTTGATGTTGCGTTACAGGAGGCGGCGTTTAAGGCCCTTGACAATTACACGGGAGCCATTATTGTCACGGAGCCTTCCACGGGAAGGATTCTTGCCATGGTTTCCACGCCGGGCTTTGATTCCAACGAAATTGCGGATATCTGGGAGGATTTGGTGGAGGATAAGGAAAGCAGCGTGCTGGTAAACAGGGCTTCCCAGGGTCTGTATCCTCCCGGTTCCACGTTTAAAATTGTGACTGCGCTGGAGTATATCAGGGAAAATCCCGATACCTGGCAGGATTATTCCTTTACCTGTCCCGGATATTACGAAGAGAACGGAAACCGGATACGCTGTTACCATGGCATAAGCCACGGGAAAGTGGATTTGACAGAGTCGTTTGCAAAATCCTGCAACGCTTCCTTTGCCAATATAGGGATGAAGCTTGATGAAGACATGCTGCAGGATACGCTGGAAAAACTGCTTTTTAATAAAAATCTTCCGGTCAGCTTTCTTTCCGCAAAGAGCAGCGCCCTGTACTGGGATGAAATTTCTTCGGCTGATATGATGCAGACGGTTATCGGACAGGGGAAAACCCAGATAACGCCCCTGCATCTGAATATGATTACAGCGGCAGTTGCCAACGACGGTATTATGATGAAACCGTATCTCATTGACCACGTGGAAAATGCCAACGGAAGCATTGTGAAAACATTTGGTGTATCCGCAATGGCAAAGGTGATGACAGAGGAAGAGGCGCAGATTCTTACAGAACTTATGACGTCGGTAGTCGAGGAAGGAACCGCAACCAGAATTTCCGGTCTGTCCTATACGGTTGCAGGCAAAACCGGTTCTGCTGAGTACGGCAATGTAAAAGGGGAAAGCCATGCCTGGTTTACCGGCTTTGCACCTGCCGAAAACCCGCAAATCTGCGTTACCATCATTCTGGAAGGCGCCGGCAGCGGCGGTGACTATGCAGTCCCCATGGCAAAAAGGGTGTTTAACGCATGGTTTAACAGATAGTCCCTGCAAGCAGCGCCCGGCGTGGCATCCCCGGCGTGCATTTGTTCCAACAGGACGCGCTCCCGCTCGGGTAAAAA
>ERZ777305.782-NODE-782-length-47592-cov-85.199844_pt1 | contig 47592 bp, 44 predicted proteins | sample MGYA00374965_ERZ777305 | MGnify/ENA primary metagenome ERZ777305 (study PRJEB29328, sample SAMD00013331) | mouse gut metagenome | study: EMG produced TPA metagenomics assembly of the Metagenome analysis of fecal microbiota from mouse which was promoted...
AAATAAGTTTACATGCTGATAATAAGAAGTTTACAATTAATGAAAGAGAACTTTTTTATTAATGAATGAAAAGTGGGTTATTAAGAGCCTGCTCCGAGTTTTGCCCGACACAGTTTTGAGAGTTGCTTTCGAGTATATTTTCTGTTGTTGTGAGCAGCATGACGGAGACTATGTGACGAATAAAAACAGGTCGGTAAAGCCTATCTAACATAATCTCAGGAAAATTTAAACAGGCTCTAAATATCAATATCTTATATTTATTATTTTATCTCATTCTTTCTCTTCTTCCACAACTGCCACGAATTAATGATATTCTGCCACATATTATATATATAACATCACATAAACCTGATTATCAAAACAAAAGCCCACCTATTACTAATAGCGGGTAACAAAATAGTAACAAAAAAAACGAAGAAATCGCTTTGTGGTGGGCTTCATGTGCAAAGGTAACAAAAGCCCTCTAACCATAAAAGTAAAACTGGCGAAAAGAATACTGTTTTTCTTTTCGCCAGCACATATAATTTGCTATCTAAATAAGTTTAGTTCGTTTTGGATATATAGACAAAGAAACGTACTAAACCTTTGAACTTAAAAATATAGCAAACATGTTATGTTACATACTTTTTTGAATATTTAAACAATGTAGTTAAGTACTATCAAGCATATTTCGGGTATTTTTTATACATTTGCTTCATTGACAAGTAAATGATGACTGAATTTAATTCATATATGAGCAATATAGACATAGACTTTTTTAAAGGGTTGTGTCTAAAATACGGAGAATTACGACATTATAAAAGGAATGAGTTCATTCTCCGTGAAGGTGATATATGTTCTTTCTTCGGGTTTATCCTGTCGGGTGTAGTTAAATACAGTTGTACCAATTGGACAGAAAACAAACTGTACAATGTCGGCTTTTCCTTTCCAAATGAATTTATAGCCGATTATCCCACTTGTTTATATAATATAAAGTCTGAATTGAATATACAGACGATAACCCCGTGTAAGATTTACATCTGTTCTTCCGAATTTTTACAACAAAAATTCGAGGAAAACAAAGAAAGTCAACGTATTGCCCGTATCGCAACTGAACAAGTGTTTTTCCAATCATATTCGCGTTATTTGGATTTATTCAGATTCACACCGGAAGAGCGTTATCTCCGACTTCTGGAAAGATGTCCTGACATCTTGCAGATGATGTCATTGAAAGAGATAGCGTCTTACCTCAAAATAACACCTGTACACATGAGCCGAATCCGAAACAAGCTGTGCAAGCGATAAACCTATGTTAAGAATATCATTCATTTAGCAAAATAAGAATCGCTCCTTATTGCCCAGCATCCTGCATTTACATATCTTTGGCACAATCACCAAAGCAGGAAAACAAATGAGAACAAAAGAACTTTTCGGAATAACAATACTTTTTTTGTATGTATTCTGTTTTATCGGCTGTAGCAACGAAGATGAAGTCTTTCATTCTTTGAGTATGGACGTGGATGGTATAGAACTGACAAAAGAAAAAAAATCCGAAATATACTGGGGTGAGGCACCGGCCGACCGAATGAAATTTACAATAACCGGGAAAGGTAAATATGTTGATTTAACATACATAACGTCTGTCTGCATAGACGGTGTATCGCAGACTCAAAAAAACGACCAAGGTAAAAGAGAACCGGTTGATGAATATTCTGTTTGGGAAGGTGAATGGGGATATATCAAGTATCAGACAAAGCTACCCCCATATTGTATGCAGTTCGAATTAGCACCTAATACATCAGATAAGAAACGTTTCTATGAGTTTCAACTCGGATATGGATATTGGCATGCAATAGTGAAAATAATTCAAAAATCAAGATAATATGAAAACTACAAAATTATTAGGAATACTGATATTATTCTTCTGTACATTCGGTTTTATCAGTTGCAGCAATGACGAAAAAGAAGGAAGAAAAATCACCGATTATAAGGAATATGCCCTTACGGTGGCATCTGAAAAGCTTCCGGGTGTAGTGACTTCATGCGGTAATTATAATCAGGTGGACGTATATGCCGTTATGAAAGAAGGAGCCACGGAGTGGGAAGCACTGCCGGCAATCGAAGGATTTGAATACGAACCCGGATATGAATACAAAATCCGCATCAGTGAAACAAGCTATTTGGATTACACCATGGGAGACCCCGCATGGACGGAATACCACTTTCTAGAAATAATATCGAAAGAAGAAAAAACTTCCGCGAACCTTCCCCTCAACTTTATCCCTGCCTGGTACTATGAGGAGTTTTGCGCATATATAGATGCCGATTTTCAATATGCCATTGATGCAGACCAAGAAGAAAGCATTGAAAACGACCTTATGGCCAATGAAGTACTCTCTTCCCCAAATCTACGCTGTTACATTACCGGCCGATTTGAGAATTGGTTTTTATTAGACACAGAGAAGAATGTGGTAGAGCAAGGCATCCTTAAGACCGAAAGAAAGGATTACGAAGATTTTCCCGAAGCATACCGGCTGTTGCCTCCTAAAGGAAACGTATTGGGGTATATGCAATGGAAGTTCATAAAAGAAAGTGGTTCTAAAGAGAATGCGACACAATACGATGTATTTATTTGCGGCAAGGCTGTGAGCAAATCTCCCGCTCCCGAATCGGTAGTACTGTGGCTATACCAAGACCTTACCGTTTATTACCAAAACAAATATCCAGAAACAAATGTGAAGGCTGTCGTCATCTGCTATAAGATGAAAATCTGATATAGAATCACCTTTCCCAATCATTGGAATATTAAAGTTTTATTCGACTCCGGGAGTTCATCAAAGAAAGGTTCAGCATTACCACGCTACGCCAGTTCGAGAAAGAACACTGCACGAAGAAAAAGAAGTGAATCTGAAAATCCGGAACGGTGAATGGCTTCATCCGTTCCGGATTTCCCTGCTTATGGCTTACCCAACTTATCAGCTTCTTTCTTTAGCTGTTCGGCTTGCTCGTTCAACAGCCTTGCACGTTCCAGTGCTTCCGCCTGCTTTTGGATGCGGTATTCAAAATCCATCACTGAATCGGTCAAACTTCGGATAAAACCGTTATCCCGTTGCCATTTGAACTTGTTTTCCAGCATATCAAGAGTTTCCCCGTCTGCCTGTCCTTGCATCAGCAAATAGCGATATTTCATATCGTTGTCCTGCAACTGCTGCATACGTTCAGCCAAACGGACATTCAAAAATATGGAAACGGAACAGACAACCAGCACTGCCGAAAAAACAAACAATCCCGGACTAATCCAAGAAGCGACCTTGTTGTAAATCCGTTGATAGAACGGTAAGGGCATAACTTCCTCTTTATCCATCTTGCAAGAGCCCAAAGTATCAATCATTACCTTGAAACAACGGTAGGTTTCCAATGTTATTTTCTTGGTGTCCTCTATGTTCTTCTGCTGACCTCACATCCTGCTCCTTATGTCGTCAAGTTGGCTTTGAATAACCTGCAACTTTTCTTCGGGAACAGCCGAATTACTGTGCAGTTCCGACAACGCTTGTTCTATTACTCCCAGCCGTTCGAGAGTTTCCTCCCGACTGGCTGGCAAAACAAAGGCATTTATTAGACTAAACAAGAAAACAAGGAAAATAAAGGAAATTACGTTCAACGAATACAAAACACTAAATATCAATATCTTATATTTATTATTTTATCTCATTCTTTCTCTTCTTCCACAACTGCCACGAATTAATGATATTCTGCCACAACACATATGAGCCTGGCGCAACAGCGGACAACGGATTGAGATAGGTGTGAGCCATCCAAATAGCCAGAATCGTATTCTTCTGCCCCAACGCCTGACCGCCACTGATGCGGTCGTTATAGACGGAGCCGATAGTTTTTCCTAAAAAGAACTGCAAACAACAAGCTACCAAAGCTCCGACGGCAATCATGATTTCAGTAAACCTGTCAGCTGAATCATTGAGTAATGAATACAAAGTCTGAGCCGTAACGATGGCTAACGAAACAGCCCACAAGTAGAAAGCAAGTTCGTGATAACCTAATAGTTTCTGATGAACTTTCGGCAAACATTTACTCAACAACCATGCAAGCAGGAACGGGCAAATCAGCAACGGGAATACTTTACTCAAAATAACGAAGAACGCTTGCCAGAATCCGACATCGGGATGTACCTCCACTAAAGGAAAAAGAACGGGTACGGCAATGGCTGCTCCGATATTAGCGAGCAACGTATAAGTAGTCAGACTCGCCGCACTGCCCCCCAACTTGGAAGTAATCACCGCAGCAGCCGTAGCCGTCGGGCAAATAATACAAACCATCACTCCTTCCGCTACAATCTTATCGAACCGGTAAAGCAATAGGTAAGCCGCCAACGCACCGCCAATCTGAATAAGCAACAGCCATGCATGGAGAGGTTTCGGCTTCAAGTCACGTGGAGACACTTTACAGAAAGTCAGCAGCAACATCGTAAAAATAAGATAGGGAGTCAGAAAAGAAAAGCTGATGAACAGCGGATAACCTATAGCACCTACCAACATAGCAATAGGTAACGTCCAATTCTTCAAAAACTTAAGCATCGTCGTACATTTTAACTTCGAAGCGCAAAGTAACGGAGATTTCAGGAAAAAAGCTATCATTAAACCGAAAAAAACACAAAACTTAATGGCAAATAATGAGTTTTCTACAAATTTCTACTACATTTGCACCGTATTATAAATATGAAACTGAATAGACCATACATAGTATATATATGCATTTGCCTCTGGCTGCTTTTTCTACCCTCATGTACCAGCCATTTATGGGGGAAGGACTTTGTAGTAGTTATTGACGCCGGACACGGCGGACATGACCCCGGCGCCATAGGCAAAACAGCCAAAGAAAAGAACATCAATCTGAACGTTGCCCTGAAAGTGGGAAACCTGATAAAAAGAAACTGCGATGACGTCAAAGTGATTTATACCCGCAGCAAAGATGTCTTCATCCCCTTAGACCGACGTGCCGAAATCGCAAATAACGCGAAGGCTGACCTCTTTATCTCCATCCATACCAACGCACTGGCAAACAACCGCACAGCCAAAGGTGCATCTACCTGGACACTGGGTCTTGCCAAATCGGACGCCAATCTGGAAGTTGCGAAACGGGAGAACTCCGTAATCCTCTACGAAAGCGATTATCAGACACGATATGCCGGCTTCAATCCGAACTCCGCAGAATCTTATATCATATTTGAATTTATGCAGGACAAGTACATGGAGCAGAGTGTGCATCTGGCTTCACTGATGCAAAAACAATTCCGCCACACCTGCAAACGGGCAGACCGCGGAGTGCATCAAGCAGGATTCCTTGTCCTGAAAGCAAGTGCCATGCCGAGCATCCTGATAGAACTGGGATTCATCTCTACTCCTGAGGAAGAACGGTATCTAAGTTCCGAAGCAGGAGCCTCAACCATGGCAAAAGGTATTTATCATGCTTTCCTGAATTATAAAAGAGAGCATGAAATACGTCTTACGGGAGTCAGCAAAACAATTATCCCTACCGAACGGGAAGAAAACGATGCTCAGGCAATTGCACAAAAAGACACGGAAAGCGTGACAACCCCTCAACAGAAGGAATTACTGGCAGAAGCCAGGACAAAACCTGCTTCGGCAACAAAAACGACAACAAACCGCCCGATTGCATCGGAAAGCGCAACCAATGACAGCGAAATTACGTTTAAGATACAGATACTCACCTCTTCCAAACCTCTTGCCAAAAACGACAAGCGGTTGAAAGGGCTGAAAAATGTGGATTATTATAAGGAAAAGGGCATATACAAATACACGTATGGAGCCTCTGCCGATTACAACAAAGTGTTGCGTACGAAACGCACCATTACGGCACAATTCAAAGACGCCTTTATCATCGCTTTCCGAAACGGGGAGAAAATGAACGTCAATGAAGCGATTGCCGAATTCAAGAAAAGAAGAAATAAATAAAAAGATAAAATGAAGTACATTACAAAAGAAGTCAGAATAGGTATTACAGGCATTATTGCACTATGTGTGCTTATATATGGAATTAACTGGCTGAAAGGTATACACATGTTTCAACCTTCCAGCTATTTCTATGCCAAATTTGAAAATGTAAACGGACTCACCAAATCAAGCCCGGTATTTGCCGATGGTGTTCGAGTAGGTATCGTACGTGACATCTATTATGATTATGCCAAACCCGGAAATGTAGTTGTCCAAGTGGAACTGGACACGGAACTGCGGATTCCCAAAGGCAGTAGCGCTGAGCTTGTATCCGAACTTATGGGAGGCGTACGCATGAATATTCTTCTGGCAAACAACCCGCGCGAAAAATATGCCGTAGGAGATACGATCCCCGGCACGCTGAACAACGGAATGATGGAAAGCGCGGCGAAACTGATCCCAAAGGTAGAAGAAATGCTTCCGAAACTGGATTCTATCCTCATCTCTCTGAACAATATATTAGGAGACAAGAGCATCCCTGCCACCCTGCACTCGATAGAGAAGACAACTGCCAACCTGGCAGTAGTCAGTTCGCAGGTAAAAGGGCTGTTGAGTAACGATATTCCTCAACTCACCAGTAAGCTGAACACTATCGGAGACAACTTCGTTGCCATCAGCGGAAATTTGAAAGAAATAGACTATGCAGTCACTTTCAAAAAAATAGACGAAACGCTGGCTAACGTAAAAATACTTACAGAAAAATTAAACAGCAAAGATAACACAATCGGACTGCTCTTCAACGACCCCACTTTATACAATAATCTGAATGCAACAACTGAAAATGCAGCCAGCTTATTAGAAGACCTGAAAGAGCATCCGAAACGGTACGTTCACTTCTCATTATTCGGCAAGAAAGACAAGTAGCAGATTATCGTTATATAGATTTTATCTAAATAACGAAAGGCTTTCAAAAGCAAGTAGATTGCTCTTCAAATGTCTATCTACAAACTGAAATAATATTCCCGTACAAACGTACAAAGGTGAGAGAAATATTAGAATTACATACGTAAATCACTAATATATAGATACTTTTAAAAATGCAAGAGAGGGAAAACAGAGTGTGTCGGACAACAAATATATAAGTCATTGAAAGTAAACACATTATTGTTGGCATGAAAAAAACAAGAAAAAACAGATTTGTTTTTTCCGAATAAGATTCCCAATTTTGCAAACGTAGAAGTTTTGCTTAATTAATAAATGTATTAAAAGTTACTATGATTGAATCAAATCATGTCGTACTTTGGAACCGCTGTCTTGACATCATTAAAGACAATGTTCCCGAGACGACATATAATACTTGGTTTGCCCCTATTGTCCCATTGAAATATGAGGACAAAACGTTGATCTTACAGATCCCGAGCCAGTTTTTCTATGAAATACTGGAAGAGAGATTTGTAGATCTTATACGTAAGACATTATATAAGGTCATTGGCGAAGGAACCAAGTTGATGTACAACGTCATGGTGGACAAGACTTCGATTCCGAATCAAACCGTGAATCTTGAAGCAAGCAATCGTTCTACAGCTGTTACCCCCAAAAGCATAATCGGAGGAAACAAAGCTCCCAGCTTCCTACAGGCGCCTGCCGTTCAGGATTTGGACCCGCATTTGAACCCCAATTATAACTTCGAAAACTTCATTGAAGGATACAGCAATAAACTTTCAAGAAGCGTAGCGGAAGCCGTAGCACAAAAACCGGGAGGCACCGCTTTCAACCCGTTATTCCTTTATGGAGCATCCGGAGTGGGAAAAACGCATCTGGCAAACGCAATAGGAACGAAAATCAAAGAGATTTATCCTGGAAAAAGAGTATTGTATGTTTCGGCACATTTGTTCCAAGTACAATATACGGATTCAGTACGTAATAACACAACCAACGACTTTATCAACTTTTACCAGACGATCGATGTATTAATCATTGATGATATTCAGGAATTTGCCGGAGTCACTAAGACACAGAATAATTTCTTCCATATCTTCAATCATTTACATCAGAACGGCAAACAGCTCATATTAACTTCAGACCGTGCTCCTGTATTGCTGCAAGGTATTGAAGAACGCCTCCTGACCCGTTTCAAATGGGGAATGGTAGCCGAGCTTGAAAAGCCGACGGTAGAACTACGCAAAAACATTCTGCGCAATAAAATACATCGCGACGGATTACAGTTCCCGGAAGAAGTTATCGATTATATTGCCGAAAATGTGAATGAAAGTGTACGTGACCTAGAAGGTATTGTTATCGCCATCATGGCTCGTTCCACTATTTTCAATAAAGAAATAGATTTGGATTTAGCACAACACATTGTGCATGGCGTGGTTCATAACGAAACAAAAGCTGTCACCATCGATGATATCCTCAAAGTGGTGTGCAAGCATTTCGATCTGGAACCGTCTGCCATACATACAAAATCCAGAAAAAGAGAAGTCGTTCAAGCACGGCAGATCGCCATGTATCTAGCTAAAAACCACACTGACTTTTCAACTTCTAAGATAGGTAAGTTTATCGGTAACAAAGACCATGCAACGGTACTTCACGCCTGCAAAACTGTAAAAGGACAATTGGAGGTGGACAAAAGTTTTAGTGCAGAAGTACAGGAAATAGAATCGTTACTGAAGAAAAGAAACTAGAATAGTGATTAATGTTTAGTGATTAGTGATTAACGCCTTGAAGTATGAATGTGCAGTCTATTAATCACTAATCACTAAACATTAACTACTATTTCAAGAATCCCTGTCGGCGGAGTACTGCCAATAAATTTTCAGACATAAATTCGTTATCTTTCTTTGTATAACGCACGTCTGTAAAGACTTGAGCCAAAGTCTCTTTTTTATTTTCCTCGATAAATTGTTTGTTTTCCGGCAATGATTCTTTATATGCATAGAGCTTGTCTATCTCTTCCGGCGTATAGTCGTGATATTTCTCTTCGTGCACGGCAGCTTCCAAAGGCAAGCGGTCTACCTGCGCAGGAATACCGTCGGGATAGCCTACCGTTATCGTTGTGAGAGGAAATACCAGTTCGGGAAGTTGAAGAGTATCAATAATCATTTGTGGATTGTAAGTAGTGGTTCCCAGATAACAAATGCCGAGTCCCGCCTCTTCCGCCAGCGTGCAGAAAGTCTGCGCAACAAGCAAAGTATCCATAGACGCATTCATAAAAGACATTAAATTATCATAGCCCGGCACCGCTTTCCGCTGCTCGCACCACTTGCTGAATCGTCGGAAATCAGCACAAAAAGTAAGTATCACCGGCGCATTTTTTACCATCCGCTGATTGAAATGAGCAGGCGAAAGTTTCTCCTTCATTTTAGCGTCGCGAGTGACAATCACACTATAAAGTTGCATCCCACCCATCGTAGAAGCGCGGAAAGAGGTTTCAAGCAAATCATTTAACAAATTTGGAGCTATGTCCTTAGACTGGTATTTCCTGATTGTTCTTCTGTTCTTTACGGTTTCAAACATATCTTTTTTCTGCAAAGATATAAAAAGAAAAAACTATTTCACCATACAGACAGAAAAGAAAAGTTTTCTTTTTGGAAAACTTTAACCTTTGAACAAAAATCAGATTTATCTGTTTATCAAACACTTATCGCAAATAAATGGAAAACTTGCGACCTGTTAATAAATTGTTTCATTTTTATTTTGTTAGATGAAAAAACATTCTTAGCTTTGCAGCCACATTTGTTAACAATAAGTAAACTTCTACAAATTACTTATTAAAAATCAGATTTAGCACAATTTGAATCGTGGAAAAACAAATTTATTCTTATGACGAAGCCTACGAAGAATCTTTACGATATTTTCAAGGCGACGAGCTTGCTGCAAGGGTTTGGGTAAACAAATACGCAGTAAAGGATTCTTTCGGAAATATCTATGAAAAGTCTCCGGAAGACATGCATTGGAGAATTGCCAATGAAGTGGCACGCATCGAATCAAAGTATCCGAATGCGCTTACGGCAAAAGAGCTGTACGATTTACTGGATCACTTCAGATACATCGTTCCCCAAGGTAGCCCGATGACAGGAATCGGCAACGACTACCAGGTTGCATCATTATCCAATTGTTTCGTTATCGGTGTAGATGGCGCTGCCGATTCTTACGGTGCCATCATCAAAATCGATGAAGAACAGGTACAATTAATGAAAAGACGTGGTGGCGTAGGACATGACCTGTCACATATCCGCCCGAAAAGTTCTCCCGTCAACAACTCCGCACTGACTTCCACAGGTCTTGTCCCATTCATGGAACGGTATTCTAACTCGACCCGTGAAGTAGCTCAGGACGGACGCCGCGGTGCATTGATGCTAAGCGTGTCTATCAAGCATCCGGACTCGGAAGCCTTTATCGACGCCAAGATGACAGAGGGAAAGGTGACCGGAGCAAATGTATCGGTAAAACTGGACGATGCTTTCATGCAGGCCGCCATAGATGAAAAGCCTTATGTACAGCAGTATCCTATCGACTCTGCCAATCCCGTATTCACCAAAGAAATCGACGCTTCTACTTTATGGAAGAAGATTGTTCATAATGCATGGAAGTCAGCAGAACCGGGTGTATTGTTCTGGGATACGATTATCCGTGAGTCTGTGCCCGACTGTTATGCCGACTTGGGTTACAAAACCGTATCGACTAACCCATGTGGTGAAATTCCTTTGTGTCCTTATGACTCTTGCCGCCTGTTGGCAATCAATCTATATTCGTATGTAGTTAATCCTTTCAAGCCGGATGCATACTTCGATTTTGACTTATTCCAAAAGCACGTAGCTTTGGCTCAACGCATCATGGACGATATCATTGACCTCGAACTGGAGAAGATCGAGCGCATCATGAAGAAAATTGATGAAGACCCGGAAAACGAAGAAGTGAAATATGCGGAACGTACACTTTGGGAGAAAATATACAAGAAGAGCGGACAGGGTCGCCGTACTGGTGTAGGTATCACTGCCGAAGGGGATATGCTTGCCGCTTTGGGACTGCGTTACGGAACGGAAGAAGCAACGGAATTCTCTGAAAAAGTACACAAGACAATAGCTCTCGGTGCCTATCGTTCTTCAGTAGAAATGGCTAAAGAGCGTGGTGCTTTCGAGATATACGATAACAAACGTGAACAGAACAATCCTTTCATCCAACGTTTGGCGGAAGCAGATCCGGCACTGTACGAAGATATGAAAAAGTACGGACGCCGTAATATCGCTTGTCTGACTATTGCTCCTACCGGAACAACCAGTCTGATGACTCAGACAACTTCGGGTATCGAGCCTGTATTCCTGCCTGTTTACAAGCGTAGAAGAAAGGTGAATCCGAACGACACAAATGTACATGTAGACTTCGTTGACGAAACCGGAGACGCATTCGAAGAATATATCGTATTCCACCACAAATTCGTTACGTGGATGGAAGCGAACGGCTACGACCCTGCAAGACGTTATACACAGGAAGAGATTGACGAAATGGTGGTTAAATCTCCTTACTATAAAGCTACTTCCAACGATGTTGACTGGTTGATGAAAGTGAAGATGCAGGGAAGAATCCAGAAATGGGTAGACCACTCCATCAGCGTGACAATCAATCTGCCGAATGACGTAGACGAGAATTTGGTGAACCGCCTGTATGTAGAAGCATGGAAATCCGGTTGTAAAGGCTGTACCGTATATCGTGACGGTTCACGTTCCGGTGTATTGATATCTACGAAATCGAATAAAGACAAAAAAGAAGGACTTCCTCCTTGCAAACCGCCTACGGTTGTAGAGGTACGTCCGAGAATATTGGAAGCAGACGTAGTGCGTTTCCAGAATAACAAGGAGAAATGGGTGGCTTTCGTCGGCTTGCTGGACGGACATCCTTATGAAATCTTCACCGGTTTGCAGGATGATGACGAAGGTATCCTGTTGCCCAAGAGCATAACTTCCGGACGTATCATCAAGAACGTTGACGAGGACGGCACGAAACGTTACGACTTCCAATTTGAGAACAAACGCGGATATAAGACAACTATCGAAGGATTGTCAGAGAAGTTTAACAAGGAATATTGGAACTATGCGAAATTGATTTCGGGAGTACTTCGCTACCGGATGCCGATTGAGCAGGTTATCAAACTGGTAGGCTCCCTGCAATTGAATAGCGAAAATATTAACACCTGGAAAAATGGTGTGGAACGTGCCTTGAAGAAGTATATTCAAGATGGAACCGAAGCCAAAGGTAAGAAATGTCCGAACTGCGGTAATGAAACTTTGATTTATCAGGAAGGTTGCCTGATCTGCACAAGTTGCGGTGCTTCCAGATGTGGATAAACATCTTACGTATGTTAATTAATATATAAACAAAAGGTCAAAAGGAGTCCGCGAGGGCTCCTTTTATTTTTTATTCAAAAAAATGTCTTATACTTGCAGTGTCTTACATATTCAATCAAAATCTAATATATATGATTTTATCATTTAACATCGAATATCGCACCAACTGGGGGGAAGAAGTGAGGCTTGCCGGCTTGTCTACGGAATCTGTCCCCATGCACACAACAGATGGCATATACTGGACAGCAGAACTGGAGCTTGAAGTTCCCCAGGAAGGATTGACTGTCCATTATAACTACCAGATAGAACAAAACGGAATTGTTACCCGCAAAGAATGGGACAACTTCCCACGATGTATTTTCTTATCCGGTGTCCCCAGGAAGAAATACAGAATCAACGACTGCTGGAAAAACATTCCCGAGCAACTATACTTTTACAGTTCCGCTTTTACGGAAGCTTTATTAGCGCATCCCGAAAGAGACAGTATTCCGCAAGGTCATAAGAAAGGACTGGTTATCAAAGCTTATGCTCCGCGAATTAACAAGAATTACTGTCTGGGAATTTGTGGCAACCAGAAGGCATTAGGCAACTGGAATCCGGAGAATGCTGTCCTGATGAGTGATGCCAACTTCCCGGAATGGCAAGTGGAACTGAATGCCAGTAAACTCAAATATCCGCTGGAATACAAGTTTGTTCTTTACAACAAGCAGGAGAAGACAGTGGAGTGCTGGGAAAAGAACCCTAACCGCTATCTGGCAGACCCGGAAATAAAGACGAACGAAACGCTCGTGATTTCCGACCGGTATGCTTATTTTGATATTCCGGCATGGAAAGGCTCCGGCATTGCCATTCCTGTATTCTCGCTGAAATCAGAGAAGAGTTTCGGAGTCGGCGATTTCGGTGACTTGAAACGTATGATCGACTGGGCTGTATATACACATCAGAAAGTTATCCAGATTTTGCCTATTAACGACACGACCATGACGCATGTATGGACAGACTCTTATCCTTATAATAGCATTTCTATCTATGCTTTCCATCCGATGTATGCTGATTTAAGACAGATGGGAACATTGAAAGACAAAGAGGCCGCCGCCGGATTCAGCAAGAAACAAAAAGAATTGAACAACCTGACTGCCATTGACTATGAAGCAGTCAATCAGACCAAGTGGGAATTCTTCCGTTTAATCTTCCGGCAGGAAGGCGAGAAGGTGCTGGCTTCCAAAGGGTTTAAAGCATTCTTTGTAGCTAATAAGGAGTGGTTGCAGCCTTATGCTGTCTTCAGCTATCTGCGTGATGCTTACCGGACACCTAATTTCCGTGAATGGCCGAAATTTTCGGTTTACAATGCACAGGAAATAGAAAAGATGTGCCAACCGGAGACGGCAGACTATCCGCATATCGCGCTATATTATTTCATCCAGTATCATCTGCATCTGCAATTATTGGCGGCAACTAAATATGCCCGCGAGAACGGTGTTGTATTGAAAGGGGATATCCCTATAGGCATCAGTCGCAACAGTGTGGAAGCCTGGACCGAGCCTCATTATTTTAACCTGAACGGACAGGCAGGCGCTCCACCCGATGATTTCTCCGTCAACGGACAGAATTGGGGATTCCCCACATACAACTGGGACGTGATGGAAAAAGACGGATACCGATGGTGGATGAAACGTTTCCAGAAAATGGCAGAATACTTTGACGCTTACCGAATCGACCATATTCTCGGATTTTTCCGTATTTGGGAAATACCGATGCATGCCGTACACGGATTGTTAGGGCAGTTTGTCCCTTCTTTGCCTATGAACCGGGAAGAGATAGAAAGTTATGGTTTTACCTTCCGGGAAGAATATCTGAGACCATTTATCCATGAGTCATTCCTCGGACAGCTATTCGGTTCTTATACTCATCTTGTGAAACAAGATTTCCTTCAATTGACTGATAAACCCGGGATTTATTGCATGAAGCCGGGATTTGAAACGCAACAGGAAGTGAAACAATTCTTTGCCGGTAAAAACGACGAGGACAGTATTTGGATCCGGGATGGATTGTATTCTTTAATCAGTGATGTCTTGTTTGTGCCGGACACAAAAGAGAAAGACAAATACCATCCCCGCATTGGCGTGCAACGTGATTTTATCTTCCGGTCATTAGCCGAAGAGGACAAGAATGCGTTCAATAAACTCTACGACCAATATTATTATCACCGCCACAATGAGTTCTGGTTCCAGCAGGCAATGAAGAAGTTGCCACAATTAACACAATCCACCCGTATGTTGGTATGTGGAGAAGATTTGGGAATGATTCCCGCTTGCGTAGCGTCAGTAATGAACGATTTACGCATTCTCAGCCTGGAAATTCAGCGGATGCCCAAGAACCCGATGCATGAGTTCGGGCATTTGGATGAATATCCGTATCGGTCTGTCTGCACAATTTCCACACATGATATGTCTACGCTACGCGGCTGGTGGGAAGAGGATTATCAGCAGACACAACGGTATTACAACACGATATTAGGACATTACGGTGTTGCTCCTGCCGTCGCGACTCCTGAATTGTGCGAAGAGATTGTACGCAACCATCTTAACAGCAACTCGATTCTCTGCATCTTGTCTTTCCAGGACTGGTTGTCCATAGACGGAAAATTGAGAAATCCGAATGTGGCGGAAGAACGGATCAACGTTCCGTCCAACCCACGAAACTACTGGAGATACCGGATGCATATCACATTGGAACAGTTGATGAAAGCGCATGCATTCAATGATAAGATACGCGAACTGATTAAATATACCGGGAGAAATCCTGAAAAATAGATGTAAGTAAGATAAATAACGCGGATAATGCCGGTTTAAGAATGTCGAAAACCTGTATTATCCACGCTATTTATATTTCTGACGTTCTCTTTTGCAATAACCGAACCGGCACGCAATCATTTTTTTCGCTTTACTCAGCCACCTTTTTATTTTTCCATCTTCCCTGTTTTTATTCCAATTAATCAAGTATCTTTGCGCCCGAATCCCGTAATAAAAGACAGCAAGAGATGCACTCCAACTTATAACGTTGAGTATCTGTATCCTGTTCACTCCTGTCCTTCTGAAGGTAAGCCCGCAAATGGTTGCCCAGAAAGACCTGTTAAAAGTAAAACAGAACCATACTAACATCACATCATATGAAGATAAACAATAGCTATATTCTTTTGAAAGAGATTCGTTGCTATGCCTACCACGGAGTAGCGCCACAAGAGAACCTTATCGGAAACGAATACATCATTGACTTGAAACTGAAAGTGGATATCAACAAAGCCGCACAAACGGATGAAGTAGCTGATACTGTCAACTACGCGGAAGTCCATCAAGTGATAATGGCAGAAATGGCTGTCCCGTCGAAGTTACTGGAACACGTAGGCGGACGGATTATTGAAAAACTTTTTCAGCAGTTCCCGGCTCTTGAAGAAATAGAACTGCATCTTTCCAAACGAAATCCACCGATGGGAGCTGATGTAGAATCAGCAGGAATAGAACTGCATTGCAGCAGAAAATAAAACGGAAACTCATATTTTTTATTCAGGCACGGATTACACGGATTTCGCAGTTTTAAAATTGGAACCGTGTAATCCGTGCCTAATTTACATTTTTATGTAGAATTATCTGACAAGTCAGCCCGTTATTATCTTAAAGTTCTTATTTCCTTTTTTTCTTTCTCCTATCCACAGCTTCTACCGCTTCCGTTACCACAGGTTTATTCTGGAAACGTTTTGTATAACTGGAATAATCAGGATGAATACGCTCATAATCGGGATCCATAAACAACGGACTGGAAATGATATGGTCCGCTGTTGAACGGTTACAGCAGAAAACAATATTTTCTACGCCTGCCAAACGAGTCAATGCTTTCACATCAGTGTCATGCGGCTGCAAAGTCATAGGATCTGTGAAGAAGAAAAGATAATCAATCTGCCCATCTACAATACGCGAACCCATCTGCTGGTCACCCCCCAAAGGACCGGATTTCAAAATCGTGAAATCCCACTCCACTCCAGGATGCTTTTCCTTCAGTGCTTCTAAGATTAATGTACCGGTAGTACCCGTACAGTAGAATTTATTCCCCATCAGCAGTTCCGAATTCCAGAGTACCCATTCGATGAGGTCTTTTTTCATTGCATCATGCGCTACCAGCCCGATGCCTCTTCTTACTTTTGATGCTTCCATCTTGTTATCCTTTTAGGTCCGACAATTGAGAGAACCGTTTGCATCCTCTCGCATAAAACTGCCACAAGATACTACTTTTTGTTCGTTCAGGTATCGGATTCAAAGTTTTTTTTCTAAGGTTCTCCTCACGGGATGAGGAAAATGACGGACATATCTGCTTATATTCCCTGCGTGCGCTTATCACAGCACGAGCATTACTTATATCTCCCTTCAGTAGAAAAGTAAGTGCCGCCACATAATCAAGACAAGTCCGGACACGCATCACTTTATCAAACTCTTCCTGCGGAAGATTCTTATAGAGCATGACAAGATTATTACGAAAATTGAGAAAAGTCTTACGAGGATTCTCCTTTTTGAGCGTAGCCCCGCCTACATGATAGACAACACTTTGAGGAATGCAAACAATCCCACGCCCCCGTGAACGAAGTCGCCAGCATAAATCAATCTCTTCCATATGCGCAAAGAAACGCCCGTCCAGTCCACCGATATTCAGATAATCGGCACGACGGATAAACAAAGCCGCCCCGGTTGCCCAAAATATGGGAACAATTGTATCATACTGCCCCTTATCCTCTTCGACTACTCCCATAATACGTCCCCGGCAGAAAGGATAACCGTATTTATCTATAAATCCACCCGACGCTCCGGCATATTCAAAATATTCTTTTTGCCGCTGGCTCCGTATCTTCGGCTGGCAGGCAGCTACTTCCAGATGAGCATCTAGATAAGCAATCATCGGCTCCAACCATCGCTCCGTCACTTCCACATCAGAGTTCAGAAGAACGACATATTCAGCATCCACCTGCTGCAAAGCCACATTGTATCCGTCGGCAAAACCATGATTCTGTTCAAGCAGGATTGTCCGGACAGAGGGAAATTCCCGATGAAGCATATTCACAGAATCATCCGTAGAACCGTTGTCCGCCACACAGACTTCTATCCCCGCCCCTTTCGAATAGCGTACTACGGACGGAAGAAAAGTGCGAAGCATATCACATCCGTTCCAATTCAGAATGACAACCGATACTTTCATTTCTGTTTTTTTTCCTTGTTTTGCTCTTTCTTCTTATCCTGCTCTTCCCGTTCATTCCGTTTACATTCTTCCGAAGTAAATTTCCATCGCTTATGCGACCACAGCCAATAGGCAGGTTCCCTGCGAAGGGTTTGTTCCAGACACTGCGCAAACATTTCTGTTATCTCCCCTTCGGCTGTCTCTTTGGGAGTATCCGTCATCAGTTTGAATTCGGCTTCGCAATACCCTCTGCGATTCTTCGTCAATTCACAATAGAAAACGGGAAAATTCATCATTTTCGCAATACGTTCCGCACCATTCAGGAAAGCAGTTTCCTGCCCCAGGAAAGTAGTCCAATACCTGTCACCGCTAGGCCATTGGTCAGTAATCAGCCCGACCACCATTTTTTTGCCTTCATGCTTCAATTTTATAATTTCGCGGGCAGTAGAATGCTTGGGGATATTGTATCCGCCGAAACGGGAACGGATACGCTTGAACAGTTCGTCCAGATATTTATCCTTCAAAGGTTTATACACCTGTACGGGGACATCTCCCGGTTTCATGATCGCCCCCATCCCGATCAGCCATTCATAATTGGCATAATGGGGAATCATCACGATAATTCCACCGCACTTCTCCGTCAGTTCCAAATACTGTTTCGTATTCTTATAAGTCATCCTCTGGCAGAGATCTTCGGCAGACATATGCAGCAGTTTCAAATCTTCAAGCATATAATCTGAAAGGTAGCGATAAAATTTGCGCTCTATCTGCAACCTTTCCGCATCGGTCTTTTCCGGGAATGATTTCGCAAGGTTCTCTCGCACTACTTTCCGGCGATATTTCCCCACACGATACATCAACAGATAATTAAAATCCGAAAGAATATACAATATTCGGAACGGAAGGGCTGAAAAAAGCCACATTCCGGTAGATACGAGCCAATAGATGAGTTTTGATTTCATGCTTATATCAGAATTGTACCTTTTAATGCTGTCTTATCTTCGTTAAAATCGCCCAGACACACATTGACTACCTGATTGTCGAGCGAGTTATCACTTTCCACTTCCACACGGATATAATTTTCCGTAAATCCATGCATCGGAGTGCCTGCTTTCGATTTCTCCATCAACACCGGCATAACCTGCCCGATATGACGGGCATAGAAAGCCTGCGTCTTTTCATCCGAAAGCGCCAACAGCCGTTGGCTGCGCTGATGCTTTTCTTCAGGAGAAACCACATAGTCTATTTTCAGCGCTTGCGTTCCGGGACGCTCGGAATAGCTAAACACATGTAGTTGCGTCACATCCAGTCCGTCAATAAACTGATAAGCCTGTTCAAAGTAATCGGACGTTTCTCCACGGGTTCCCACAATCACATCCACACCGATAAAGGCATCCGGCATCACCTCTTTTATCTTCTTTATTTTCGAAGCAAAAAGAGCAGTGTCGTAACGACGACGCATTAACTGCAAAACTTCATCGCAACCGGATTGCAAAGGGATATGAAAATGAGGCATAAAACTGCGGGAGTGAGACACAAACTCGATAGTCTCATCAGTCAACAGATTGGGTTCTATGGAAGAAATACGATAACGTTCGATTCCATCTACCTGATCCAGCGCCTTTACCAGATCAAAGAAACTCTCTCCTGTTGTTTTACCAAAATCTCCGATATTCACTCCGGTCAGAACGATTTCTTTTCCACCTTCAGCAACTGCCTGCCGCGCCTGCTCAACCATGGAAGCAATAGTCCCGTTACGACTTCGCCCGCGCGCAAAAGGAATGGTGCAATAGGAACAGAAGTAATCGCATCCATCCTGTACTTTCAGGAAATAGCGCGTACGGTCGCCCCGTGAACACGAAGGAGAAAAGGAACGGATATCTTTAGTCGCAGTAGTGATAGCCTCTCCTTTTTCATGCTTTTGGAGGTCGCCCAGATATTGAAGTAACTCTCCCTTCTGTTCCGCTCCCAACACTACATCTACTCCATCTATCTTTGCCACATCACCGGGCTTCAATTGCGCATAACATCCGGTCACTACCACAAAAGCACCGGGATGCTGCTTTACCAAGCGATGGATAGCTTGTCGGCATTTCTTATCCGCCATCTCCGTCACAGAGCAGGTATTTACCACACAGATATCCGCTTTTTCGCCTTTACGCGCAGTCCGTACACCTGCCTCACGCAGAATTTTAGCAATAGTCGAAGTCTCTGAAAAATTTAATTTGCAGCCTAATGTATAATAAACGGCTGTCTTATTTTGAAATACAGTGGTATCTATCATAAGCTGTCATAACACATATTTAGTGCAAAGTTACACATTATTATTAGTAAAACCCTTTTGGATACGAAAGTTTATTCCTATTTTTGCACAATTCACTAAAAAACGTGCAATGATTAAAGAGAATTTCATTAAACTATACGAAAATAGTTTTCGTGAAAACTGGGATTTACCTTGTTACACTGATTACGGAGAAAATACCCACTATACATACGGGGAGGTAGCTGAAGAAATCGCCCGTTTACATCTGTTATTCAAACATTGTAGCCTTCGCAGAGGAGATAAAATATCCGTTATCGGCAAAAATAACGCACATTGGTGTATTGCCTATATGGCAACTATCACCTATGGCGCAATTGTTGTACCTATCCTTCAAGACTTTACCCCTAACGATGTACATCATATCGTCAATCATTCCGAATCTGTTTTCCTGTTTACAAGCGACAGCATTTGGGAAAATCTGGAAGAAGAGAAACTGCTCGGATTAAGGGGCGTATTTTCACTGACTGACTTCCGTTGCCTGTATCAACGTGACGGAGAAACGATACAAAAGTTTCTGAAAAATACCGATAAGGAAATGCACTCTTCTTATCCGAAAGGTTTTACACGCGAAGATGTACAATACACTACTTTGTCCAATGACAAAGTAATGCTCCTGAACTATACGTCCGGCACTACCGGCTTCAGCAAGGGGGTCATGCTAACCGGCAATAATCTCGCCGGAAACGTCACTTTCGGGATCCGTACCGAATTACTCAAAAAGGGGGACAAGGTGCTTTCCTTCCTTCCGCTGGCGCATGCTTACGGTTGTGCGTTCGACTTTCTGACAGCAACAGCCGTCGGCACACATGTCACTTTGCTCGGGAAAACGCCTTCTCCCAAAATCATTATGAAGGCTTTTGAGGAAGTGAAACCGAATCTGATTATCACCGTCCCACTCGTCATCGAGAAAATATACAAGAATATCATCCAACCTCTTATTAATAAGAAAGGAATGAAGTGGGCGCTTAATATTCCCTTGCTCGACACCCAGATTTATAATCAGATACGCAAACGACTCATCGACGCATTGGGCGGACGTTTCAAAGAAATCATCATCGGCGGTGCCGCTATGGATAAGGAAGTGGAAGAGTTTTTCTATAAAATCAAGTTCCCTTTTACCATCGGTTACGGAATGACAGAATGTGGTCCGCTTATCAGCTATGCTCCATGGAATGAATTTGTATTGGGTTCTTCCGGTAAGATTCTGGATATTATGGAAGCCCGTATCTACAAGGAAAACCCGGAAGCAGAAACCGGAGAAATCCAGGTTCGGGGAGAAAATGTGATGGTTGGCTACTACAAGAACCAGGAAGCAACGCAGGAAGTATTCACGCAAGACGGCTGGTTACGCACAGGTGATCTCGGCTCTATGGACAGCAATGGAAATATTTTCATCCGGGGACGACTCAAGACTATGATCTTAAGTTCTAGCGGACAGAATATCTTCCCGGAAGAATTGGAAACGAAGCTCAACAACCTGCCGTTTATCCTCGAAAGTATCGTCATCGAACGTAATAAGAAGTTGATAGCACTTGTCTATGCCGATTACGAAGCGCTGGATTCACTCGGATTGAACACCCCCGACAACCTGAAAACAATCATGGACGAAAACCTCAAGAACCTGAATGCCAACGTAGCCGCTTACGAGAAAATCAGCAAGATACAACTCTATCCTACAGAATTCGAGAAAACGCCAAAAAGAAGTATCAAAAGATACTTATATAACAGTATAGCTGTCGAATAATATGTTCTTAAACATAGGTGAAGAGCAAAAAAGAGGGCCGTTACCAAAAAAAATATAAAAATAGTTGGCTTTTCGAGAACAACATATTGAAAAAGTACATACCTTTGCACCGTTTTAATAAAGCAATTGATTGTATTACGTTTTTAAAAAGCAAAGAAAATGAAAAAATTAGTTTTGATGGCCGTAGCTATCGTAGCAGTATCATTCGCATCTTGTGGTAACAAAGCAGCTGACGCAGCAAAAGCAACTGCAGACTCTATCCGTATCGCTGATTCAATCGCAGCAGTAGAAGCAGCAGCTCTTGAAGCAGAACAGGCAGCAGCAGATACTACAGCAACTGATAGCGTAGCAGTAGAAGTAACTGAAACTGTAGCTGAATAATATTCAACAGCTTGAGAGAATTGAAAGTCTGACATGCACAAAGCATGCACAGACTTTTTTTATGCCTTATTGTTAGCTGTTTATACTATTGGAAACAGGCATTATTTGGAATAGGAATTTTTCACAAAAGGAGCATCCAATAAATAATCCAGACTCACTTCTACACTCTCTTCTACCGGGATACTATATTTCTCGATTTCAGCAACAAGATAGTTCACACCTGCCGTCTTTGCATTATTAAAGATTGCATCGAAACCTACCATTCCGCTTTGACCGACTTCCCTGTGGTCTTTGATATGGAATATCTTGAACCTGCCCGGATATTTATTAAAATAATCGACCGGACTGTTTTGTCCGCGAACCACCCAATAAACATCCATCTGAAAAAAAACGTATTCGGGATTCGTATGTTCCAACATATAGTCATACATCACGTTACCTTCCACTTTTTGAAATTCATGGGCATGATTATGATAACCAAACTGCAAACCTTGTTGCTTACAACGTCTGCCTATTTCATTGTAATAGGTACAGTAAGTTTCCAAATCCTTCAGTGTTTTAGGAACATCCATCCAAGGAGCTACAATATATTTCATACCTGCTGCCTTATGGTCTGCAATACACTGGTCCCACCATTCAAGTGACTTCGAATAGTCGCCGGAAGCCAATTCTTCTTTAGACAATCCACGTGTACAATGGGAAGACAAGACTTTCATTCCAGTCGACTCGACATCGTTCTTGAATTGCTGGGGAGTTCTATCATAAAATTTACCATTATTATAATTGGCTGCTTCAACACCGGTATAACCCATTTTTGCCAATTTCTCGAGAATAGCAGTATAAGCCGGATCACATTTACCGTCCTTATTGTCCACCTTATTCAATATATCTCTAACAGAATAGAGCTGAATAGCTACTTCTTTCTTTGCCTTTTTAGCTTTTTTCTTCGTTTGTGCAGTTATCACAACCGGAATCGTGAGAAGAACAACCAAAGCACACAAATAAATTCGGGTTCTCATATAATAGATATCAGGAGTTATAAAATATACAGCTTCCACAAGTAAACAAATCCTCATTTACCTGTGAAAGCTGTGGTTAGTTAGTGAAATCAGTCTAAAATCTTCACACGGATATTGCGGAACCAAACGTCATCACCATGATCTTGCAATCCGATAAATCCTTCATGGTTTTCGCCACCGCAATTGTTCAACAATTCAAATGCCAAAGGCCATTTGTCTTCGCTAAACTTGCTTGCCTGCAACATATCTGTCCACTGTTTTGTCCACAGGTGATATTCCAACACGTTTTCATCGTTTTGTCCATGAACCACCGTGCCTTTATAAACCATAATCTTTGCTTTATTCCATTCACCGAACGGTTTAGAGTTTTGAGGAACAGCCGGAATCATATCATACAGAGAAGCTGACTGACGGTTACCATCCTTACCCAATTTTGCATCCGGATGATTAGCATTGTCCAACACCTGATATTCGGGTGCGGAAATATAAATAGGTTCAAGCACATCATTACCGTCTTTATCTTTCGATGTAACTTCCTGAGCTAAATAGAAGATACCGGAGTTACCACCTTTAGAAACTTTCCACTCCATCTCCAGTTCGAAGTTTTTAAACTTGTGAGCAAAAATCAGGTCGCCACCGTCACCGTCCTGTGCTTCACCGCCACCGGTTCCGTTGAATTTGATGCAACCATCTTCGATTGTCCACTTGGAAGGAACACGATCCTTACCATAACCACGCCATCCGTTGAACGTTTCACCGTCGAAGATAGTAATGTAACCATCCTTATCAACTGGTAAATTCAAGCTGTCTGCTTCCACTGCTTTCAATGATTTTGAATAAGACAATGCAACCTTGTCTGATGTCTGCTCACCTTGAGCATTTCCGGCTTTCTGACCACCACAAGAAGTGAAAACTCCCGCAACCAGGCAACAAGCCAAAGGATAAAATACTTTTTTCATGATATTATTCTGTTATTTGATTAAGTTATTCTTCTTATCTTGGCATATCAGGCAGTCTCCAGCCTTCACGATAGTTGTGTTTCACCAGTTCGGCTGCGAATTGTTTCGCATTCACCGGCTCTGTCCAAGTCTTGTCGAAAGTAGGATGACCGTCATGAATCTTGAAGCCATCTTTTATACAAGTCCGGATAGTTTCATTATCACCGATGTTGGTAAAACACATATTAGCACCGTCCCATTCCAAAGTCTTGTTCAAAGCTTGCAGACGGATAGCCAATACGCCCATTGCCACCATTTCATTCATTGGTCCAGCTTCTGAGAAGTCAGATTTAGTCATGATACGATTAGATTTATCTTCTTTACATGCACGTACCCAATCCATTTCGTGACCACCATTCATTGCTTTAGGAACACGACGACAAACCTTCGGTGCATTTGGTTTACGACCTGAAAGCAACCAAGGATTCTGTCCATAACATCCGCAAATCAATGTATCTTTCGTTCCGTGGAAAATAGTCAAACCACCACCGCTCTGCATCAGTTGTTTTCCTTCTGGGAATCCTTTCGGACGTTCTGGCATCATACCGCCATCATACCAATGTATTTCCACTTCAGGCATAGCTACTTTCGGCATATTTTCACGAGCAGGGAAAATCATTTTCACGTGTTGTGCCTGTGGAGCACAAGCATTCAACAATAATGTCGATGAACCTTCCACTTTGGTAGGATACTGCAATTTCAATGCTTTAAACGGCTGATGCAAAATATGACAAGCCATATCCCCCAATGCACCTGTTCCGTAATCCCACCATCCACGCCAGTTCCAAGGATGGTAAATAGCATTATAAGGATTCATTTTAGCAGGACCTGTAAATAAATCCCAATTCAATGTGCTAGGAATTTTATCAACCTTTTCAGGAACATTCAATCCTTGAGGCCAAATAGGACGGTCTGTTGCACATTCTACTTTCGTTACGTCACCGATTTCACCATTCCAAATCCATTCACATACTAAATCCGTACCTTCATCCGATGCCCCTTGATTACCCATTTGGGTAACCACGCCCGTTGATGCAGCCAGTTTTGTCAACAAACGAGATTCATAAACAGAGTGGGTCAATGGTTTCTGACAATATACATGTTTTCCCATTGTCATTGCGTCAGCAGTGATAATAGCATGAGTATGGTCGGCAGTTGCGATAATCACACCGTCGATAGATTTACCCATTTCATCATACATCTTACGATAGTCCCAGTATTTTTTAGCCTTGGGGAATTCGTCGAACACGCCTTTTGCGTACTTCCAATCCACATCACAAAGAGCCACAATATTTTCAGTGCCCTTTACGTGATTAATGTTGGCATGTCCCATGCCACCAATACCCACAGCTGCAAGATTTAATTTGTCAGTAGGCGACACATGCCCGTGACTCATACCTAAAATTGTACTAGGAGCAATGGTTATACCTGCTAAAGCAGCGGCTCCCGTTTTGAGAAACTTTCTCCTCGAAATGTTTGACATGATTTTATTTGTTTAAGGGTTAATAATCTTTGGAAGGTTGCCGTGCAACAATCCATATCCATTTTTCATGTTTTTTCTTCGTTCGCGTATTTGCTCCAAAGTGCGCAAATTACCAATAGCGGGCAAATCGTGTTTGCGGGTATCTTTCAAGAATGTCCACGCATATTCGGATGCAATAGCCGAATCGCGCATTAACGGTAATCGTGAACTGCGTTTTCCGGTTTCTACCGAATCAGCAAACAGGTCACACAACACGTCTATATTCTTGCCGCCAAAAGGTTTCTCTACACGGATGGTCTGATTGACACCGTGCAGGTCGACAACAGCAGTATTGAAGTCATGCGTCATACGCACAACCCCTTTTGTACCTATAATATCTACATACGAATTATGTGTCTGGTCTTTAGATAATTGCCCATATACAAATCCCTGGGTAATATCAAAAACGACCCCGTTTTGAAAAGTTCCGTGACATTGCACCCACCAAGGATCTTTATAGTTCCACATATTCACTCCCTGGGCATTCCATGTTTTATAATCACATCCTGCATACCAACGGGTAATATCTACGTAGTGCATTCCACAATCATGGAAAGCAGGTCCCTCATACTCATGACCTTCCCCTGGTGCCAAGCCGGGAGTCATGTGACAAATACGAATAATAGCCAGCTCTCCGATTTCCCCTTGCTGGATATATTCCTTCATTAAATTATGATACCAGGAATTTCGCAGATACAAGTTTACCGTAGAAATGAGATTTGTGTTTTCTGTCATTTCTACAACTTTCCACTCATTTTCCATTGTATCTGCAACTGGTTTTTCTGAAATAATGTGTTTACCGTAACGAATAGCTTTTTCTATTTGTTCCATCCGCGAGTCAGCCAAAGTGAAAAGCCCGACTACCTGCACACTTTCATCCTCAAAAATCTTTTGATTATCTTCTAATATAATAGAGTTAGGAGAAAGCTTCTTGGCTAACTGACGTGATGCCGGATTAGTATCACAAATATAAGCAATATTCCACCGATCACTTTTAGTCATCGCTTCCCAGTAGAATCTTCCCATCCTACCAAAACCGATAATTCCAACTTTAATTCTCGTATCTACTGAAGATTGCGTGTTCATAATTAAACATAGTGAATTTAAGTACAAATAATAGATAAAACATCAACTTCTAACTACCAAACTGATGAGCTAAAAACTGATATTGCAAATCTAGCCAAATAAATAACGGCTTATTTGACTTACGCTACTTTATGTAGATATAAAAATAGCATTTTTCACTATTAATCAACAACTTAGCTAACTTAACACATCAAAAAAATGTAGATGATTTGGAAAGTATTATAATGTTAAAATAATAATTATGTCTCTTGTGTTGAACTAATTTTCATAATTTCATTCTCAAATTCATCCCTGTCGACGGCTGCCTTATTTCTCATTTTCGTACGATAATTATAAACCGTACTTGTAGAGCAACGGAGAAAGTTCGCTATCTTTCCACTATCCGTAATACCCAAGCGTAATAAAGCATAAATACGAAGTTCCCTATTCAATAAAGCATCCGGTTTTAAAATAATTTTCTCTTCATCTTTCAACAGAGCGTTAAAATCAGAAACAAAAGTAGGATACAAACCCAAGAAGACCTTATCAAAACGAGTGTATAAAGCGCTAAGTTCATCGTCGATAAGCGCAGATGATTTTAGCTTCTTAATAAGTTCATCATAGTATTTATTAATAGCTATTTTATACAGCATATTCTGATATTTCTCCATTTTATGGATATAGCTAAAGCATACGTCAAAGAATTCGGCTATATAATACTCCTTTATACTATTAATTTCGCACAACTGATTATTTGTATCATTCAGTCGGCTGTTCATGCTATTCAGTTTGTTGTTCAATCGCAAAAGTTCCTCATTACTCTGTGCCAATGCCTGTTTTATTTTCAACGTCTTTTTCATCTGAATATAGATGAAAAGCACCAACAGGACTAAAAGAAAAAGGATAATACTTGTAGAAATAAGAAAAGTAGTCAGATGCGACCGTGATCTGGCCTGCTCCGCCTGATAAGCTGTATTAATAATAGAATTGAATTTATAAATTTCGATAGCACGGAAATGAATACCGGAAGATATAACGTCATCGATAGCAGACTGTGTAAATTTAAAGGCATCAGCTAAATTCTGTTCATCATAGGCTATCAATGCAAGAGATTGCAGGGATGCATTTTCCCGCGTAGCATTCCGGGTATCGGCTATTGCCGACAACATCAGGTATTTTTTTTCCTCATCATACTTTTTCTGATGGTGACATAACCTAGAATACGAATGAGTTATCATGGCATAATTAGGCGTCCCCACTTCTTCAATCTCCAACAGTTCCTTAAAAATCTCTTTCGATTTCAGTGTATCACGCCAAATATAATAAGAAGCCTGGGACATTCGATAATCCCAAGAAGTGTGGTCAATGAGGGCAAACAACGAATCCTGGTAAGCAGCCTGCTGCTTGCCATACAGATTATTGGCGACAGAAATCGAATAGTGTCCCCAAAAACTGGAATAAGTTTGATAATAGTTTATTAATAAATCTCTGGGAAGTTCTGAAGTCTTTATACTTTTCAAAACAATCTCCGCTTCGCGAAACCTGCCACACATCGAATATAAAAGACCAAGATTTAAAAACGACTGATTGGTGAAATAAGGCCTATTCAGCTGACGGGAAATCTCAATATTGCGATCAACATAATGGATGGCTGAATCAATATGAAACTTTTTATATTCGTTATATAACCGTAGATTGATTCTATATTCTCCTTCAAGAGTCAAACCGGGACTTTTCAACATACACTTTATCCGGTTTATCCGATCCTCTTTCTCTTTAACAAAGACGTGTTTTTCATCTATCACTCTACGCAAAGAATCAGTCAATAGCTTCAACTCATTATTTGCATAAAGAGCACTGCCAATTCCCAAAGCAATCAGCAGAAGCAAAAACCTCTTCTTTAGAAAACAACAGTTGAATTTCATAATAGTAATAGCAAAGATAACAAAAAAAGCGATTTATTCATTCAGAACAAATCGCTTTTCATATATGAAGTAAATTTGCTCTTATTCAGCAACTACCTCGAAAGGAATTTCTACCGAAACTTCCTTGTGAAGTTTAACTATAGCTTTGTAGTTACCAACTTCTTTCACAGCGTCTTTTACAACGATGATCTTTCTGTCTATTTCGTGACCCAATTTAGCCAATGCTTCAGCAATCTGAATATTACCAACAGAACCGAAGATAGTACCGGTTGAGCTAACTTTAGTTGCAATAGTCAAAGTAACGCCTTCCAACTTAGCAGCAACAGCTTCAGCATCTTTCTTGATTTTCTCAAGTTTGTGAGCGCGTTGTTTCAGTTCTTCAGCCAACATTTTCTTTGCAGAAGGAGAAGCGATAACAGCTTTTCCAGTCGGGATCAGATAATTACGACCGTATCCGGATTTCACGTTTACGATATCGTTCTTATATCCCAAGTTTACTACGTCTTCTTTTAAAATAATTTCCATACTTTTCCTCCTTCTTATTTCATCATGTCAGTTACATAAGGCAGTAATGCCAAGTGACGAGCTCTCTTCACAGCCTGCGCAATACGACGTTGGAACTTCAAAGAAGTACCTGTGATACGACGCGGAAGGATCTTTCCTTGTTCATTCAAGAATTTCTTCAAGAATTCAGGATCTTTGTAGTCGATATACTTAATACCACTCTTTTTGAAACGGCAGTATTTTTTCTTCTTAACGTCTACTGACGGCGGAGTTAAATATCTGATTTCTGATTGAACTTGTTGTGCCATGATTAATCCTCCTTTTTGTTTGATTTAACACTTCTTCTCTTAGCAGCATACTCTGCAGCATACTTATCCATCTTGAAAGTCAAGAAACGGATAACGCGTTCATCACGACGGAAATTTATTTCCAACTTGTCAATTACAGTAGGTTCTGCATTGAACTCAATCAGTTGATAGAAACCTGTAGACTTTTTCTGAATTGGATAAGCCAATTTCTTCAGTCCCCAGTTTTCCTCATTGATAATCTCAGCACCTTCAGCTTGAAGAATACCCTTGAATTTTTCTACCGCTTCCTTCATCTGAACATCAGACAAAACGGGAGTTAAAATGAAAACGGTTTCGTATTGATTCATACTTCGTTTAATTAAATAAATAAATCTTTGATTTTTAAATGCGGGTGCAAAGTTAGGCAATTTATTTTGAACTACAAATATTTAATCTTTTTTTATATCCCAATGTAGGAATTATCAGCGAAGTGGTTTACCTTTGCAAAGTTGTTTAAACAATAATTTCATGATAGAGCAATTCAACTTCGACATCCGGCTTATTTTTGCCATATTGAATGGCAAGGTTTCTGCGGCAATCAACCGTAAACTGTACCGTAACTTCCGTCTGAATGGTCTGGAAATCAGCCCCGAGCAATGGACCGTACTCATTTTTCTATGGGAAAAAGACGGCGTTACACAACAAGAGTTGTGTAATGCAACTTTCAAGGACAAGCCCAGCATGACTCGTTTGATTGACAATATGGAACGGCAGCATCTTGTAGTACGCATCTCCGATAAGAAAGACCGCCGTACCAATCTGATCCATCTCACCAAAGACGGAAAAGAGCTGGAAGAAAAAGCGCGTATCATTGCCGGGCAGACGTTGAAGGAAGCGCTTCACGGCATTACCCTCGAAGAATTGAGCATCGGGCAGGAAGTATTGAAAAAGGTATTCTTCAACACGAAGGATTAAGCAGAGAAACAGCCCTTTAAATCATAAAATCCACTAAATCCTATCTTTATAATGGATTTTTTATTTAAATAATTTCGCCCGTTAAAGAATTATGCTTTAATTTGTGACTGGAATATAATAATCTATTAAAATACACACACATGAAAGGTTTATTAAAGAACTTGGGATTGATCTTAATCTTGGTCGGAGTAGTTATCCTGCTGGGCTGTTCCTTTACAGGCAATGTAAACAACAACGCTATTCTGGGTACCTCGGTAGTACTGGTAGTACTGGGACTCATTTCTTATATCATTATCAATAAGAAGATCGCTGATTAATTTCTTAGAAATCAATAAAAAATCCCGGAAACGAATGTTTCCGGGATTTTTTATTTGTGGTTATCGAATGTAATCGCATTAAGATTCAACTTCCGGCGTAATCAACTTATAGCCTTTTCCATGGATGTTGATAATTTCGATAGAGTCGTCCTCTTTCAGGTGCTTACGCAGTTTCGTGATATACACGTCCATACTGCGGGCATTGAAATAGTTATCATCAATCCAGATAGTCTTCAACGCAAAGTCACGTTGCAGGATTTCATTGGCATGAGCGCAAAGCAATCCGAGCAATTCGGATTCTTTGGTGGTCAGCTTAGTCTGTTTGCCTTCCGAAGCCAAAATTTGTTTCTGAGTATCGAAGGTAAACTTACCGATCTTATAGATATTACTTTCTTTGTTCTTCTTTCCGCGAACACGTCTCAAGATTGCTTCAATTCTGAACGTCAATTCTTCCATGCTGAACGGTTTGGTGATATAATCATCCGCACCAATCTTAAATCCTTCCAGAATATCTTCTTTCAGCGTTTTTGCAGTCAGGAAGATAATAGGAATTTCAGCATTCGCTGCACGGACATCCTGTGCCAGTGTGAAGCCATCTTTCTTAGGCATCATTACGTCAAACACGCACAAGTCATATTTATTCTTCAAGAAAGCCTTATAACCGGCTTCGCCATCAGGAAATAACTCAGCAGAATAACCTTTTGCCTGTAAATATTCTCTTAAAAGCATGCCAAGATTTTCGTCATCCTCGCATAATAAAATACGCAGTTTCTCGTCCATATCAATTATTTTTTAATAAAGGTAATGCAATAATAAATTTAGTTCCCACGTTCAGGTCGCTTTCCGCCCGGATGGTTCCCTTATGTTCGACGATAATCTTCTTCACATAAGCCAATCCCAGCCCAAAGCCCTTCACATCGTGCAGATTACCCGTATGCACACGATAGAACTTTTCAAATATCTTTTTCAGGTTTTCCTTCTTGATACCGATACCGTTGTCTTGTATCGAAATCATCAGTTTACCCGACTCATTCCATGTTCTCACTTTCAACTCCAAATCCTCTTCCGGCTTCTTATATTTCACCGCGTTATCCATCAGATTAAAGATTACATTTGTGATATGCATCTCATCTGCAAATATAACAGGATCAGTGGCCTCAAGGTTCGATGTTATCTTACCATTATATCGTTCTACTTTCAGCGTAAAGGTATTGATAACTCCTGTTATCAGCTCATTCGCATCAATCTCCTTCATCTTCAACGTCGACTTCTGACGATCGAACATCGACATCTGGAGCACCTTTTCCACCTGGAAGCGCAAGCGCTTGGTTTCATCATTAATCACTCCCGATATATGCTGGAACATCTGCGGGGATTTTCCCACCGCGGGGTCTTTCAGCATCTGCGCCGCCAATGAAATGGTGGATATCGGCGTTTTAAATTCGTGCGTCATATTGTTGATAAAGTCATTCTTCATTTCCGTCAACTTCTTCTGACGGAATACGATATAAATCGTAAAAATGAATGTCACTAACAATACCATTGTAAATATCAACGACGGAATCATGAAGCTGATCGAGTCAAAAAGATAATCCCTTCTTCCCGGAAAATGCACCTTCAATACGCTCATCTTTGCAGGCGGGTCGTTCTTGAACAATGCCTGCTGATAGAACTCGTCACTTCCCTTTCCGTCATAATCCGCACAACGGTAGACTTCCCGTCCGTCCTTATCAATCACCATAAAGTGAAAAGGTAAGTCTATACCATTATTATATAGGTTCGATTTCAGATAACCGTTCAAGTCACCAAACCTTACTCTATCTCCAATAGACTTGTCACTTGCACGATAAATCATCTGCCAAACCACTTCATTCAGCAATTCGCGTTGATACATATATCGGTTTTTGATAGCCTCTATCAGTGAACGCGAAGTTTCCGGAATCGTTTTTGTTCCCCTATAAGGAGAGAGCATAGCTTTTGGAAGCTCTGATGGTTTGGTAGTCATCACTTTCAACTCAAAGTCCGAATATACCCTTCCATCTTTCGACTTCATCGTAAACCGCTGCGTCTGCTGAACCAAATCATTCTGCTGCAATGAAGCATTGTTCTCAATCAGAGCTTTTCTCTCAGCTTCAGAAACATCTTCAATCAACCAACGTTGCGTTTCCGCATATTCCACATCCTTTGAAACTTGATCCAGGCTATTGCGTACAGCCGAATCAAACTGTTCCTTCCGGGTTTTCATCATTTCCTCTATATAACTGACCTGTAAATACAGTAAACTGAGAAAAGAAAGCCCCATTACAATACCTAATATCCAAATTGTTGACTTCTTCATAGCAACAAAATTAACACTCCCTAATTAACACTCCTAATCCATTAACTTGATTTAACCGGAACTTCCCGTAAATTAACCGAAAGGAGATATTAAGGTCGTATTCTGATTACTACAACAATATAAATCCTCCTTTGGTTTGCAAATTTAATAAAAAATTAAATCTTCTCCTTGCGTTTCTCCATCTTTATTAATCATAGTTAAACAAAAACCGCCCTCTTTTACTTAAAAAAGAAGGCGATTTTAACACTATTAAGAGGATTATGAATTATTCTTCGGTTTGTTTAGCCTCGAAATCTTTAATTAGCTTATCCTGAACATCCGTCGGAACAAGCTCATAACTAGAGAATTTCATGATGAATGAAGCACGTCCGCCTGTCAACGAACTAAGTGCCGTTGAGTAAGAGGACATTTCCTTCAAAGGTACTTTAGCAACCAGCTTCTCGAAGCCCTTCTCACTACTCATACCCATAATCATGGCACGGCGTCCCTGAAGGTCACCCATCACATCTCCCATCCTGTCGGACGGCACGAACACTTCCACATCATAAATCGGTTCCAGAATCTTCGGTCCGGCATTCTTGAACGCTTCGCTAAAAGCATTACGTCCGGCAAGCATAAAGGAGATTTCATTAGAATCTACCGGGTGCATCTTGCCATCGTAAACAATGACACGCACATCACGGGCATACGAACCGGTCAACGGCCCCTGCTCCATACGAGACATAATACCTTTCATAATAGCAGGCAAGAAGCGAGCATCAATAGAACCACCGACAATACTGTTGACAAACACCAGCTTGCCACCCCATTCCAACGGTATCTCTTCAGTACCTCTCACGGTAATCTTAAATTCCTGTCCATTGAATTTATAAGTTTCAGGTATGGGCATACCTTCTTTATAAGGTTCTACGATCAGGTGAACTTCCCCAAACTGACCGGCTCCACCGGATTGTTTCTTATGACGATAGTCCGCACGGGCAGCTTTGGTAATTGTTTCACGATATGGAATTTTCGGTTCTTCATATTTTACCTGAAGCTTTTCGTTGTTTTCCAAACGCCATTTCAAAGTACGAAGATGGAATTCTCCCTGACCGTGCACCAACGTCTGTTTCAGTTCTTTTGATTGTTCGATTACCCATGTCGGGTCTTCCTCGCGCATGCGATTCAGGATACTCATCATCTTTTCCACATCCGATTCATTGACAGGCTTGATGGCACGGGTATATTTAGAATTCGGAAATTTGATAAAATTGAATTTATAGTCGCAATCCTTACCATTCAGCGTATTACCGGTTTTCACGTCTTTCAGTTTCACGGCAGCTCCAATATCACCGGCCTGCAATTCTTCCACTTTCACACGGTTGCCACCGGCCACCACATAGATTTGCGCGATACGTTCTTTCGAACCACGGTCAGCGTTCAGCAAATCATCGCCTTCATGGACTTTACCGCTCATTACCTTAAAATAGGAAACTTCACCGATATGCGGTTCCACACTTGTCTTGAAGAAATAAAGAGATTCGGGACCGTTCGAATCAGGAGCCACTTCTTTGCCTTCCGTATTCTCTACCTTCGGCATTTCTGAAACAAAAGGAACGACATTGCCCAAAAATTCCATCAATCGGCGAACACCCATGTCCTTGCCTCCGCAAACGCAGAATACCGGGAACATACCTCTGGCAATCAGTCCCTTGCGGATACCTTCGCGCATTTCGTCTTCCGAAAGAGATTCCTGCTCGAAGAATTTCTCCATTAGACCTTCGTCATTTTCGGCTGCAGCTTCTACCAATGCCTTATGCATTTCCATCGCCTTATCCATTTCTTCTGCCGGAATATCTTCAATCGTCGGGGCACCGCCTTCGGGTTTCCACGAATACTTCTTCATCAACAATACGTCAATCAAGGCGTTAAAGCCGGGACCCGTACTGATGGGATATTGGATAGGAACCACTTTAGAACCGTATGCTTCTTTCAGTTGTTCGAGGATATTATCATAGTCGCATTTTTCATTATCAAGCTGGTTGACCAGAAAAATAACGGGTTTTTTCAACTTTTCTGTATATCGGAAATGATTTTGCGTGCCGACTTCGACGCCATATTGGCCGTTGAGAAGGATGATTGCTGTGTCGGTCACATTTAGTGCAGTCACTGTACTGCCTACGAAGTCGTCCGAACCCGGACAGTCAATAATATTAAGTTTTTTATTATTCCATTCTACATGGAGAACGGTGGAGAAAACGGAGTAACCATACTCTTGTTCAACAGGGAAATAATCGCTCACGGTATTTTTGGCGGCAACAGTTCCGCGACGTTTTATAACTCCACTCTCGAAAAGCATCGCTTCCACGAGAGTGGTTTTCCCAGCGCCAGAACTACCTAACAAGGCTATGTTCTTGATTTCATTTGTCTGATATACTTTCATAATATATAAGATTTTAGTAATTACTCAGTATGTTTCTCACATACCATTTATTTAGTGGTCCGCAAATTAGGGATTAATTTTGGGAAAGGCAACACTTATGGCAGTGTTACTAAACAATGTTATGTAACACCCCTTTATCGTGAACCTTTGTTTCAAGACATATCTCTTCTTATAAAGTTGAAAATAGCAAAGACATCTTGCACCTTGCATTTTTATCCCTTAACCATCTGTTATATAATAAATTGCAGAGTGTAAAATAGGGTGACAGATGTGTGCAAGATAAAAGTATCTTGCACACATCTATTGTCCGGTGATTACTTGCCGGTTAATTTACCGGATAGCAGTAGTTTCATTCTGTTTCAATTGCTTGGAACAATGTGTTACAATGTAATGAAACACATTGTTTGCCTACATTCATTTCACTCATAACCGTATAAAAACAAAGTTATTCGACAAACAGTCTTTTGATATATCGGATAATAATCTTACTTTTACACCCGCAAAATCCCAAACCGACATCATTATGGCAGGTATTTATCTCCACATCCCTTTCTGCAAGACCCGTTGCATCTATTGTGATTTTTATTCGACCACACGAAGCGAACTGAAAGCGCGCTACATACAGGCTCTCTGCCAGGAGTTGGAGATGCGGAAAGCGTATTTGAAAGGAGAACGCATTGAAACCGTTTACTTCGGCGGCGGCACCCCCTCGCAACTGGAGGAAGAGGATTTCAAACAAATATTCGGCACTCTGCAAGCGTGTTACGGGATGGAACACTGTTACGAAATTACCTTAGAAGCCAACCCCGACGACTTATCGGTCCCATACATGCAAATGCTGTCTACCCTCCCCTTCAACCGCATCAGCATGGGTATACAGACTTTCGACGATGCCACACTCACATTGCTGAAACGACGTCACAACGCCCGCACCGCCATCGAAGCCGTAGGCAGATGCCGGCAAGCCGGATTTGACAACATCAGCATCGACCTTATATATGGACTTCCGGGTGAAACGAAGGAGCGATGGGAGAACGACCTCCGACAAGCCATCGACCTACAGGTAGAGCACATCTCCGCCTATCACCTGATTTACGAAGAAGACACACCTATATATAGTATGTTGAAGCAGCACCAAGTGTGCGAAGTAGACGAGGAGTCCAGCCTGGAGTTTTTCACGTTACTAATAGAACAACTGCAAAAAGCCGGATTCGAACAGTATGAAATATCCAACTTCTGTCGCCCCGGAAAGCACTCGCGACACAACACCTCCTATTGGAAAGGAATCCCCTATTTGGGCTGCGGAGCCTCAGCACACTCCTTCGACGGAACAACACGGGAATGGAACGTCTCCTCCATCGACCTATATATAATAGGTATAGAAGAAAACCGCCGCGCCTTCGAGATAGAACATCTCGACCCGACCACCCGCTACAATGAATTTATCATCACCACCATGCGCACCGCTTGGGGGACTCCTCTGGAACAACTGAAAAAAACATTCGGCAAGGAGCGATGGGAATATTGCCTGAACATGGCAGCACCTTACCTGCAAAGCGGAAAACTGGAAGAACGCAACGGTGCTCTGTGCCTGACGCGCGAAGGAATTTTCGTTTCCGACAGCATAATGAGTGATTTACTTTGGGTAGACTAACCAAACAAACTAAAAGCCGATGACCGAATCAGAAGTAAGAAAGTTATTGCGGCAAATGAAGGAGCTGGATTCGCAAACAGCTTTCCGGGACTTTTACAACATGACTTACGACCGTCTCTTTCGTATTGCCTACTATTATGTGAAACAGGAAGAATGGTCGCAGGAAATCGTTCTCGATGTATTCCTGAAACTATGGAAGCAACGCAGCAATTTGCTCGATGTGAGAAACATTGAAGATTATTGTTTCATTCTCGTCAAAAATGCTTCGCTCAATTATCTGGAAAAAGAATCAAGACATACGCTTATTCATCCCGATTCTCTGCCGGAGCCGCAGGAACAGAGTTCTTCGCCGGAAGAAGCATTAATCAGTGAAGAGCTGTTCGCTCTTTACGTAAAAGCACTCGACCGACTTCCGGAACGTTGCAGGGAAGTATTCATCCGTATCCGTGAAGAGAAACAGAGTTACGCACAAGTAGCAGAAGAATTAGGCATCAGCACCAACACAGTAGATGCACAACTTCAGAAAGCGACTGCTCGCTTGAAGGAGATGATTAGCCGTGCCGAAATAGATTAACGTTTATTAGCCAAAAGAGCGTAAGGAGTTTCTGTCAGCCTCCGGTCTTTATCAGCAAATAAACCTATTATTCACTAAAAAAGACAGAAACGATGAAAAAGTTTAATCACGCAAACATCGGGCTATTTGCCCTTTTCACAGCATTGCTCTGTTTGTCTTCGTGCAGCAGCGATGACGATAATTATCCGAAAGAGTATGTAGGATTCGAGCATTCTATCACGAAGGTGAACTGTGACAAGAACGAAGCAGAAAAAGAAATTCAAATTAAAATCATTGCCGTGAAGAAATCTAAAGAAGACCGGACGGTAGCACTTACACCCCCCACCCTATCGCCGGGACAAGTACCACTCGTGAAACTGACAGAAAGTAAAGTCATTATCAAGGCGGGCAAGAAGTCGGCAACTACCGTGGTCAAGATATTCCCCAAACAGATGCCAATGAAGCAGCACAACGCCACCCTGACCTGCATCCCCCAATGGAAGGAAGGATTGGTCAGCAAACTGACGATTCAGATGAATAAAAACTAAAAGATTAAAGCCTCATCCACCGAAAAAAGTTATGAAATATACCGAAACAGAATTAGAAAAGACACTGAACAAGCTTATCGCTTCTACCCGCTCGCCACGCGGACGTTTTTCAGCAGCAGCCAGTTACCCGCAACTGGAAAGGATGCTGAAGGCGCACTCCCGACGCTTAGTCCTCGTACGCACGTTTGCAACAGCAGCGGCGGTGGTTTTGCTCTGTTTGTCGGTATGGACGGCCTATCTTTATATGCAACCCGTCGCCATGCAGACCGTTTCCACTTTGGCGGAGACACGCACCGTCAGCCTTCCCGACGGCACGTCTGTCACCCTGAATCATTATTCCACACTCACGTATCCGGAACGATTCAAAACGGACAATCGGGAAGTGGAACTGAACGGAGAAGCCTATTTTGAAGTAAGCAAAGACAAAAAGCATCCGTTTATCGTACAAACGGATGCTGTTGACGTCAGGGTGCTGGGCACGCATTTCAACGTAGATGCCTATCGTGACAGTCGAGATGTCAGGACAACGCTCCTGACAGGGTCGGTAGCCGTCAGCAACAAAAGCAACTCCGAACACATGATTCTGAAACCGAACGAAATTGCTATATATAATAAGGTGGAGAAAAAGCTTACCCGCAAACTACTGGTGGATGCAACAGATGAGATATCCTGGCGGCATGGCGAATTTATATTCGATGATGTCCCACTCAGTGATATCGCCCGAAAGCTTTCCAACTCATTCGGGACGACTATCCAAATCACCGACTCTGCTCTGCAAAACTACCGGATTTCAGCACGATTCCCCAACGGGGAGGACCTGGAAACAATCTTGTCCGTACTGCAAGATGCGGGTTATTTCAACTATTCGCATGACAATAATCAAATTACTATTACCGCTAAACCAGACTTATAATGAATATATCATCCCAAGATCACCAGCCTGTCAGAGCGTTTGTTCTGATAGGCGTGGTGCTCCTCATCGCCACACAGGCCTATGCACAAAATGCAAACGCCCGACTCTCGCTGACATTACAAAATGCTACGCTGAAGGAATTTGTTAAAAGGATTGAGAACTCCACGGGATTCTCTTTTATCTATGGCGAAGAAATCTCAGTAAAACATAAAATCAATCTGAAAGCAAAGGATAAGACCTTGAAGGAGATACTCGAGCTCGTGTTCAAGGATGAGCAAGTGAACTATCAGTTTTCGGGCCGATACATCCTTCTGCAAAAGAAAAAAGAGAAAAAGACCATAAGCCGCAAGTTTACGGTCAGCGGATACATCACCGACGGAACGTCTTCCGAAACATTGATTGGGGTCAATATCGTCGAGAGTCATCAACAACAAGGCACGACTACCAATCCTTACGGTTTTTACAGTATCACGTTGCCCGAAGGAGAAACCGAATTGCGTTTCTCCTATCTGGGCTACGGAACAAGCAAGCACTCATTCGTCCTTCAGAAGGATACGGCATTGAATATCAGGATGAAGGACGACAACCAACTGCAAGAGGTGCTCGTTGTTTCCAACAAATCGGAAGCCGGGAACCTTGCCACACAGATGGGTGCCATTGAAATTCCCATCACTCAGATAAAAAGCACACCCAGCGTGCTTGGGGAAGCGGACGTGATGAAGACCATCCAATTGATGCCCGGCGTACAGGCAGGAGTAGACGGTTCTGCCGGATTGTACGTCCGTGGCGGCAGTCCCGACCAGAATCTGATTCTGCTCGACGGTATTCCCGTATACAACGTCGACCATCTGTTCGGCTTCTTCTCTGTCTTTGCTCCCGAAGCGGTGAAGAAGGTCACTTTCTTCAAGAGTTCGTTCCCCGCCCGTTTCAGCGGACGACTCTCGTCGGTGATCGACGTCCGCACCAACGACGGAGATATGCAGAAGTTTCACGGGATGCTGAGCATCGGACTGCTGACCAGTAAAATCAACTTGGAGGGTCCCATCATCAAGGGAAAAACATCCTTCAACTTCTCTGCACGACGCTCGTATCTGGACTTATTGGTTAAGCCTTTCATGCCTAAAGATACTAAATCGAGTTACTATTTCTATGATATGAATGCGAAAATCAATCATAAGTTCTCCGACCGGAGCCGACTCTTCCTCAGCGCTTACAACGGGAAAGACCACTTCGGCAACATGATAATAGAAGAATCAGGCTACGAGAACGAGAGCAAGATGAATTGGGGAAATACCATTGTTTCCGCCCGTTGGAACTTTATATTCAACAACAAGCTGTTCAGCAACACCACGGTTGCTTTCAACAAGTATAACTTCAATGCCGATACTTATACCTACAACCCTCCTTCCAGCTTCGCCAACAATACAAACTTTGGAAACAAATATTCTGCCGACTATAGTTCGGGCATTCAGGACTGGAGCTACAAGATAGATTTCGACTACAACCCCACTCCCGCACACCGCATCAAGTTTGGGGCGGAGTATCTTTACCATAGCTTCCGGCCGGAAGTGATGACTTCGAAAATATCAGAGAAAGCCGACAGTCAGATACAAAAGGATACCGTCTACCACGGCATCAACAACCGTTCGATTTATGCACATGAGGCATCTGCCTATATAGAAGACAATTTTAAAATCAGTCCGCGCCTGCGAGTGAATCTGGGGTTGAACCTTTCTTTATTTCATGTGCAGCAGAAAAGTTATTTCTCTGCACAGCCGCGTTTATCCGCTCGCTATCAGCTCACTGATGACATCGCGCTCAAAGCGTCTTATACTCAAATGAGCCAATATGTGCATTTGCTTACTTCCACTCCCATCTCCATGCCGATGGATTTGTGGGTTCCTATCACTAAAAAGATAAAACCGATGCAATGTCATCAATATTCGCTGGGCGGATATTATACGGGCATCAAGGGCTGGGAATTTTCGGTAGAAGGGTATTATAAGGATATGCGGAATGTGCTTGAATATAAAGAAGGAACCAGCATCTTCGGAGCATCCGCCGGATGGGAGAACAAAGTGGAGATGGGACGCGGACGCTCGATGGGAATTGAATTTATGGCACAGAAAACTATCGGGAAAACAACCGGATGGCTGTCTTATACCTTAGCCAAGAGTGACCGCAAGTTTGCTAAAGGCGGCATCAACAACGGTGAACGGTTTCCTTATAAATATGACCGCCGGCACAATATCAATCTCACCATCAATCATAAATTCAGTGACCGGATTGATATAGCGGCTTCGTGGGTGTTCTACACAGGAGGTACTAGCACTATCCCCGAAGAGCAGACGGCTGTGATTAGACCGGGAACTGCTTCTTATTTCGGATATTACCTGAATGGAGGTTATAATTCTTCAGGCTATTTCGATATCTATTATGATAACTATGTAGGGGAAGCCCCGTATGTGGAACATCGCAACAATTACCGCCTACCCTCCAGCCATCGACTGAACATCGGTATCAACTTCAACAAAAAGACGAAACATGGTATACGCACTTGGAATATCAGTCTCTATAACGCATACAACGCCATGAACCCTGCATGGGTATACCGCAGTGAAAATAAAGATGGTAAGGCGGTTATCAAGAAGTTTACGCTTCTTCCGTTGATACCTTCAGTTACTTATACTTATAAATTCTAAACCGGATATGAGAACATTTATACATTATTTTTTAGTTTCAGCATTTGTACTGACTATTGTTTCTTGCGAACATGAATTGCCTTTTAACGTCAAGGACAATCCGCCCAAACTGGTGATGAATGCCTTAATCAATGCGGACAGCCTGTCAAACATCGTTTTCCTTAATCTTACCGGAAAAGAACATATGTCTCATATTCTGGATGCAACGCTGGAGGTACGCATCAACGGGGATTTGAAGGAACAATTGCGTCCTCTCCCTATTGAATCCGAATACGTGATTCCTCAATGCCAGTTCCGCGTTACCAGTAAACTCACTCCGGGTGATGTATTACGGCTGGATGCCATCACCGACGACGGGCAGTATCATGCATGGTCGGAGGTCACCGTCCCCCGTCGACTGGCAGAAATAGAGAATATCGATACGCTGACTATTCAGCTTTCGACAAGCGGTTATACCTCAGAGTATCTCCGCCATAAAATAACTTTCACCGACCTACCCGACGAGGATAATTATTATCGGCTTATCATGGACACGCGATTGATGTTTAAGAAACTAAATGATAATAATGAAATTGTCACCAACGAATGGCGCAACTACAACTTTATATACAGGGAAGATATCGTTCTGACCGATGGACAGCCTTCTACCGATGATGATGATGAAAACGGACTGTTCGACACAAGTAAAAACATCTATGGAGTATTCAACGACTCGCGATTCAAGAATAGTACCTACACCATGACGGTACACGTGCCGCGTTACCTCTTTCAAGACATAGACGACCGTCCCCATCTATCTGCAAAGATCGATATCATAGTCCGCCTGGTAAGTATTACGGAAATGGAGTTTTACTACCTCAGGGCACTCAATCTGATAGATTCCGATTCTTTTGATGAGACAATAAACGAGCCCGTCAAGTTTCCGAGCAATGTGAACGGAGGGATAGGATTTGTGGGAGTGAGTACGGAAGTAAGTAGGGTAATTCAGATTTTAGATGAGAAGGAGCCTTCAAGGATGTAAGAGTATGATAATTGGTAAAGGTTCCATTTTTATTATTACTTTTGCAGCAAAAAGCCACTTATTATGTTTATCATCATTGGAATTATGCTCACCGGTATGCTTATCGGCTATCTGCTGCGCAGCAAACGGTTGACATGGATACATAAAATCATCACCTTTCTTATATGGACGCTTCTTTTTCTCTTGGGAATTGATGTCGGAGGAAACGAAGCGATTATTAAAGGATTGCATACACTGGGGTTGGAAGCCGTTATCATCACACTGGGAGCAGTCATTGGAAGCACGCTGTGTGCATGGGGACTGTGGTACCTATTATATATAAGGAATAACGGAAAGGAGAAAGAAGCATGAAAGGTAGTCTGATTATCGTTTCTTTTTTCATAGTCGGCACTCTTTGCGGATTCTATCATCTGATTCCTTATGACTTTACTGACAGTAAACTCAGTTTCTATGCGCTATGCGGACTGATGTTCTGCGTTGGCATTAGTATTGGTAACGACCCGAATACGCTGAAGAGTTTCCGTTCGCTGAATCCGCGGCTTATCTTCTTGCCTATCATGACTATATTGGGAACATTGGCAGGCTGTGCCGTAGCAGGTGCTTTTATGAGTCAGCGTTCTATGCCGGACTGTATGGCTGTAGGGGCAGGATTCGGCTACTATTCGCTATCGAGCATCTTTATCACCGAATATAAAGGACCGGAGTTGGGAACTATCGCCTTGCTATCCAACATCCTGCGCGAAATTACGGCACTGCTGGGTGCTCCGCTATTAGTGAAGTACTTTGGCAAGTTAGCCCCTATCTCCGTGGGTGGAGCCACCACGATGGACACCACCCTTCCTATTATCACACGCTGCTCAGGAAAGGAATTTGTAATCATCTCCATCTTCCATGGCTTTGTTGTCGATTTCAGTGTTCCTTTTCTGGTTACGTTCTTGTGTTCGATATCCTTCTAGATTGATTTCCTAGATTGTTTTTTTAGGTGACTATCATTTGACAGTCACCATCGTAGCTCCAAAACCATATTCCTGAAAGGAAGCGTCCTGATATCGGCAGTTGCTATATTTCCGTTTCAATTCATCGAGTACAGCTTTTCTGAGCACTCCATCCCCTTTACCATGAATAAAGACAATCTTCTGCTCCCGCTTATTCTTATTAGCCTCCATCACTTCACGGAATTTATCCAACTGATAGTTAAGTATTTCTCCGTTAGTCATGCCTTTCGTATCGTCCAGCAGAGAGTCTATATGAAGGTCAATTTCAATAATATCACTCTTTCCGCCTTGTCCGTGTTTCGGCTTCACAATAGGTTGCGACTTAGGTTTATCTACCGATTTTTTCTGTAATAAAGCAACCTGAAGTTCTTCTGCCGACACATATACCTGCTTGGTAGGCACGTCATTCTTCACGATATCGTAAATTAATGCAGGTTCTTCAAAGAAATCTGAATCACTGAAAGTATGAAGTTTATAGAACTTCACGGTATCAATCCGAATCTCCACACTGACAGCCGGCTTGATGGCAGCGGGCTTTCCATCTTTGAATGCAATGAGTTGAACAGCCACCCGTTCCATTTCATTCAGCATATCTTTGGTAAATTCCTCCAATAGCAGCTTAGTATTGGGTTCCACCAGTCCGTGTGAGCGATTGTTCCAAGACTTACCTTCCGCGCTCAAATAGGTATAATACAGATAATAGTTACTATCATTCACCAAGTAAGTCTCGAAGGGAGTGGCCATCATCGCCTTCGCATCTTCGGGCACATAAGCCAGAAAAACATTCAGTGTATCACCGCCCCGCACTTCCGGTTGGCGTTGTATCACAGGCATTTCCGGTTTCGCCGGCTTGGCAGGTTCTTCCCGTTTCGATGCCGACGACGTCGGTTTGCGTCTCATGTTGTAATCATCCGTTTCAATTACCACACACTCGCGTATCGGCATCGGGATGTCGAAACCATCCGCGTCTTCTACCAGAACAAAGTCCTTACCTTGGAATCCAGTTACGATTCCACCGCCTACCTCACTGAGAAAGCGTACTTTATCTCCTATTTTCATTTGTCAAATTCAAATTAAAGTTCTAATTGCTATCAGTTTATCAACCTATTGCAAAGATAGGTATTTCTATCAAACTACCGGAGAAATCATTTCTAAAAACAGGAAATACGCTTTTTTCTTTTACCTTTGCCACACAGATACAAAAGCATCCAATCTTAAATGACATTCATTAACGACAAGAATAAATGAAAAAAGATATTAAAGTAATAGCCTTTGATGCCGACGACACCCTGTGGAGCAACGAACCTTATTTTCAGGAAGTAGAGAAACGATTTACGGAGTTGTTAACCCCTTACGGCACTCCCGAAGAGATTTCAGCCGCATTATTCAGAACGGAAATGAAGAATCTTAAGTGCTTGGGATATGGTGCGAAAGCTTTTACTATCTCTATGATTGAAACGGCGCTGGACGTCAGCAGGCAAATGATTCCGGCAGAGAATATTCGCAAAATCGTAGACTCAGGAAAATCGCTGTTGGAAATGCCTATCGAGTTATTACCGGGAGTAAAAGAAACGCTTGAAGTACTTAAGAGTAAAGGAGAATATAAATTAGTAGTAGCAACCAAAGGTGATTTGCTCGATCAGGAGAATAAGCTCCAACGCTCCGGGTTGGCTCCCTATTTCGACCACATCGAAGTGATGTCCGACAAGACTGAAAAGGAATATCTGCGACTATTGAACATCCTGCAAATCAAACCCGCAGAGTTCGTAATGATTGGCAATTCACTGAAATCGGATATTCAGCCTGTTTTGGCAATTGGCGGATACGGGGTACATATTCCTTTTGAAGTGATGTGGCAACATGAAGTGGTGGATACATTTTCGCACGAGCATCTGATGCAAGTAAAGGGATTCGCAGAATTGTTACCGATATTAAAATGAAACACTTAGAGTAATTTCATCAATTCGGCAGCCCGGCACGCTTCTATTGAATTACCGACAGAAAGTTTCACCAGAATATTCTGTCGGTGACGATTGACAGTATTCACACTGATGTAGAGTGCAGCAGCAATCTCCTTGCTCGACATCCCTTTCCTTATGCACCGAAGTATTTCCTTTTCACGTTCGGACAGGATTGTGCGATGTTCCTCAGAAAGAGATAAGGTATCCACCGTTCCCTGTTCCATATGGGTGATAGTTGCATAAATTCCTTGTTCCGACCGTTGATCTGCCGACAAAGAATAAAGGCACAGAATCAGCCAGACATCCCCGGAAGGGGTATTTTCCAATATTTGCACCAAGTTATCGATGTACTTATACGCTCCTTCCCCATTCTTCATCCGCAGCCTGCACCTGCCCCGATACTTTAGCCGTTCTTCGGCAGACATCGAAAAGGTCTTTTGAAAGAACTTATATTCCATCAGCCGCTTTTCCACCAAATCCTCGGGGTGGATAAGCCGGTAGATACAATCTTCATCCATCGAATCAATCACGCTCAGAACAGCTTCTTCGGGAGACAATCCTAGGAAATGCGCCCAAGGATGAACCACCACATAGCTTTTCCGGGTCGAAAGATCAGAGATAACGGCGCATCCTCCATTTACCTTCGTCAGTGAATGAATAAAAGACCGATGCTGCTCTACAATGTTCCTGTCCAGCGTTTCACGGGCAATAGATTGCGTGGCATATACTTCATCAATTTCTTTTTGTAATACGTCCATCCTATCTTCAAAATGGTTATTATTCAGTATTGTGATGCAAAGGCGCAGAGCCTATCTTTGCACCACAAAGATAAATAAATAAGAAATGAATATGAAACATTTAAAAATCAAATTGCTTACAATTGCCTTAACGGCTGTTGCAACTTCATCGATGGGACAAACTTTGAATAAAATGAACTGGCTGAACGAGCCTCAGCAATGGGAGATAAAAGATGGTAAGACACTTGTAATGGATGTTCCTGCAAAAACCGACTTCTGGCGTATTTCCCACTATGGCTTCACGGTGGACGACGGTCCGTTTTATTACGCAACTTACGGTGGAGAATTTGAGGTTAAAGCTAAAATATCAGGTAATTACGTAACCACCTTCGACCAGGCAGGGTTGATGCTGCGCATTGATCACGAGAATTGGATAAAAACAGGTATTGAATACGTTGACGGCAAACAGAATATTAGTACTGTAGTTACGCATCGCACCAGCGACTGGAGCGTAATTCAACTGACAGATGCACCAAAATCTATCTGGATTAAGGCAGTCCGCCGACTGGACGCTGTAGAGATTTTCTTTTCGCATGATGACAAAGAATACACCATGATTCGCACTTGCTGGCTGCAAGATAACTGCCCGGTTATGGTGGGTTTGATGGGTGCCTGCCCGGATGGGAAAGGTTTCACAGCTACATTCGAAGAATTTAAAGTGACTCCTTTAGCAGACCAGCGTAGACTGGAATGGGCTAAAAGGCAACAGAGCAAGTAGAAAATCTCTCATTGCGCAATCTTTGACTGTTCTATTTTTAATATTATCAGTTTGAGGTAGTAATGTAGATTTCACGATATAGAAAAGTTTCTGCATATTTTGGTGCAAGAATATACAGTTTCGAACAGTATCTCTGCATATTAATAGGTAGAAGATGCACGATTTATTAAATTACCAGTAACGTTCCCTTTAAAAGCAATGATGTGTTCCTTTTAAAGGAACGTTACTTTGGTCGGCAAGCAATGCTATAAATCATAAAAAGGAGCATAAATACTCCATTTTTGGTGTTATTCTGCGCTAGTTGGCATAGGACAGTGACAATTTTCACTTTACCATTTTGCTTAGAGCCTGTTTAAATTTTCCTGAGATTATGTTAGATAGGCTTTACCGACCTG
>ERZ777305.786-NODE-786-length-47450-cov-7.221226_pt1 | contig 47450 bp, 43 predicted proteins | sample MGYA00374965_ERZ777305 | MGnify/ENA primary metagenome ERZ777305 (study PRJEB29328, sample SAMD00013331) | mouse gut metagenome | study: EMG produced TPA metagenomics assembly of the Metagenome analysis of fecal microbiota from mouse which was promoted...
AGTTTTTCTGGTTCTCTTTGTTCACAAAGAGAACAGTACCCTCCCGGGCAAAGACGAATAAACGAACATATGGCGACGATACGACTGACACGGGAATTTTCGTTCGAGATGGCCCACGCCCTCGAAGGTTACGACGGCATGTGCCGTCACCTGCACGGCCACTCCTATAAACTCTTCGTCACCGTCGCAGGGACCCCCTGCGACGATCCGCAGAGTCCGAAATACGGTATGGTGATGGACTTCGGCGACCTGAAACGCATCGTGAACCGCCTCGTCGTAGACCGGTGCGACCACGCCCTCGTGCTGCGACAGACACCCGGGAACCTGCGGCTGCTCGACCAAGTGCGGGAGAAGTGGGAGCGCGTCTGGCTGGTCGACTACCAGCCCACCTGCGAGCAGATGCTCATCCGGTTCGCCAGCCGGATTGCCGCCGAGCTGCCCGACGGCATTCGGCTGGTCGAGCTGCAGCTCTACGAAACCGAAAAATCGCATGCCACCTGGCGGGCAGAGGATAATGCTTTGTAAACTGTAACCCGGAACGATGGAGAAACTCTTCCTGATCGACGCCTACGCCCTGATCTTCCGCTTCCACTATGCCTTTATCAGCCGCCCCATGCGCAACGCCCAGGGGCTGAACACCTCCGCCATCTTCGGTTTCGCCAAGTTCCTCAACGAACTGATCGTCCGCGAGCAGCCGAAATACCTCGGCGTGGCATTCGACCCGCCCGGAGGCTCTTTTCGGCGCGACCTCTATCCCCTCTATAAGGCCAACCGCGATGCCACACCGGAAGATATCATCGCCGCCGTGCCGCACATTAAGGCGATTCTGGAGGCCATGCGGATTCCCATCCTGGAGGTGGCCGGTTACGAAGCCGACGACGTGATCGGCACCTTGTCCCACAAGGCCTCCTGCTGCGGCGAGTACGACGTCTTCATGGTCACCCCCGACAAGGACTACGGACAGCTTATCAGACAGAACGTCAGCATGTACAAGCCGGCGAAGGGGGGCGAGGGAATCGACATCGTCGGGCTGGACAAAGTGTGCGAGAACTACGGCATCGCCGATCCGAAACAGGTGATCGATATTCTGGCCCTGTGGGGCGACGCCTCCGACAATATCCCCGGCGTGCCGGGAGTGGGGGAGAAAGGGGCCCGGAAACTGGTCGCCCAGTGGGGCGATGTCGAGAACCTGATCGCGCACGCCGACGAACTGACCCCGAAACTGCGGACCTCCGTGCTGGAGAATCAGGAACAGCTGCGGCTCTCCAAAGTGCTGGCGACCATCCGGCTCGATGTGCCGATCGAGTTCGACCCGACCGCCTTGTACCTCGAAGAACCCGACTATGCCGCCCTGCGGAGCATCTATATCGAGCATAACTTCAACCTCCTGCTGCGCGACGTGGACAGCCGGCTCTTCCACAGCAGCGCCCTGCATGCCCAGACCCTGCCGCCGCTCAGCAGACAGAAGCCGGCCAAACCGAAACCCTATTCCCAGCTCGGCGGCCAGATGTCCCTTTTCGATTCCGTGCCCGAAACCGAGGCAGCAGCTGCTGCGCCGCCGCCTTTGGCCGGGATGGTCGTCCCGCCGACCCCGTCCGATGCCGACGAAGCCGCGCTGGTCGCTTCCGGCGGCTTGCAGACATTGGCCACGACCGAACATACCTACCATATCGTCGAGACCGATGGACAGCTGGCGGAACTCGTGGCTCTGCTCGGTCGGTCGGAAAAGTTCTGTTTCGACACCGAGACCTCGGGCATCGACCCCTTGCGGTCGGAACTCGTCGGGCTTTCGTTTTCGGTCGCCGCGCACGAGGCATTCTGGGTGCCCACGCCCGATGCCGGGCGGCGGGCGCAGGTGCTGGCCGCTCTGAAACCGGTGTTCGAAAACGACCGGACAGGCAAAATCGGCCAGAACATCAAGTTCGACATGCTCGTCCTGATGCACGCCGCCGGGATCGAAGTGCGCGGCGAGCTGTACGACACGATGATTATCCACTACCTGCTCGACCCCGAGTCGCGGCACGGGATGGATTTTCTTGCCCGGCGGTTCCTCGGATACGACCCCGTACCGATCGAGACCCTGATCGGCAAGGGAGCGAAACAGACCTCCATGCTCTTTGCCGATGCCGATCAGGTGGCGGAGTATGCGGCCGAGGATGCCGACGTCACGTGGCAGCTCTTCGGGAAGCTGTGGCCGCTGCTGGAGGAGACGGGACAGACCGGCCTGTACCGCCGCATCGAGGCGCCCCTCATCCCGGTGCTCGCGCGGATGGAGGCGGCCGGCGTTTTTGTGGATCGGCACATTTTGGACGAATCGGGTGCCGCTCTGACCGTCGAGGCGGCGCAGTTGGAGGCCGGAATCCGCGAGATGACCGGCGTGCCGGATCTGAACGTCAACTCCGCCAAACAGCTCGGCGACGCTTTGTTCGAGGGGCTGAAGATCGACCCCAAACCGAAGCGCACCAAGACCGGGCAGTACCGGACCGACGAAGAGTACCTCCAGTCGCTCTCGGGGAACCATCCCGTGATCGAGAAGATATTGGAATACAGAGGATTGAAAAAGCTGCTCTCGACCTACATCGAGGCCCTGCCGCAGCTGATCGACCCGCAGACGGGGCGGATACACACCTCCTTCAACCAGGCGGTGACCGCCACCGGGCGGTTGAGCTCCACGAACCCCAACCTCCAGAACATTCCAATCCGCGACGCCGCCGGACGGGAGATCCGCAAGGCGTTTACCACCCCCGACCACGACCATGTGATCGTCTCGGCCGACTATTCGCAGGTCGAGCTGCGCATCATGGCCCATCTGTCGGGCGATGCGGCCCTGCGGCAGGCCTTCCTCGACGGCGAGGACATTCATACGGCCACGGCGGCCCGGGTCTTCGGCGTGATGCCGGAGGAGGTGACCCGCGAACAGCGCCGGCGCGCCAAGACGGCCAACTTCGGGATTATTTACGGCATCTCGGCCTTCGGGCTGGCGACGCGGCTGCGGATTCCGCGCGGCGAGGCCAAGACATTGATCGACGGCTATTTCACCCACTATCCGGGGGTCAGGGAGTATATGGAACGCGTGGTGGCTCAGGCGCGCGAACAGGGATATGTCGAAACGATCTTCGGCCGGAGGCGGTACCTGCCGGACATCCGGTCGGGGAATGCCGTGACCCGCGCACTGGCGGAGCGAAACGCCATCAATGCGCCGATTCAGGGGAGCGCGGCCGACATCATGAAGATGGCGATGATCGACGTCGACCGGCGGCTGCGGGAGCGGAACAGCCGGGCGCGGATCGTCCTTCAGGTGCACGACGAACTGGTGCTGGAGGTGCCTCAGAACGAGGTGACGGCGGTGACGGCCTTGCTGGTCGAGGCGATGGCGGGAGCGGCGGAACTGGCCGTGCCGCTGCTGGTCGAAGCCGATGCGGGCGTCAGCTGGCTCGACGCCCACTAACCGGCCGGAAAGGCTGAAAATACCTTTATCTTTGCGCTGCATATGCTCTCGTCGTTCATCGCCCGCCGGCATCTCCTCAGCCGAAAGTCCCACTCCGTCATCAACCTGATCGCCGGAGTGAGCGTCGTGGCTGTGACCGTACCGGTGATGGCGCTGATCGTGATTCTCTCGTTCCACAACGGCCTGAGCGACTTTATCCGGGCGATGTACAGCGAGTTCGACGCCGAGTTGCGCGTCACGCCGCGTGTGGGGAGCGGATTCGATGCCGAAGCGTTGCGGGAGCGGATCGAGCTCTTGCCTGAAGTCGCAGCCGTCAGTGTCGCGGTCGAGCAGAATGTCCTGCTCACCTACGGCGGACGGCAGTGGATCGCCGCGATGCGCGGTGTGGACAGCCTCTACCACGAGGTGATACCGATCGAACGGCGCTTGGTGCAGGGGAAATACCGGTTGCAGCACGGTGACCTCGACGAGGGAGTTTTCGGGCAGGGGGTGGCCTATGCGTTGGGCTTGGCGGGAGGGCTTATCGAACCGGTACGGGTGTATGCCATCCGGCCGGGACGCGGCGGTGCGACCGCTTCGTTTCTGCCGGTGTCGCTCTATCGTACCGCCGCGCTCCGGCCGGCCGGTATTTACGCCATGGACGAGCAGACCGATTCGCGTTATATCTTCGTGCCGATCGCTCTGGCACGGCGGTTGACCGGCCTCGGCGAGGGGCGCGGGACATCGCTGGAGATCCGGTTGGCGGAGGGGATCTCGCCGGAGCGGGGACAACGGGCGGTGGCGGCTGCGGCGGGAGACGGATTCGACGTGAAAACCCGTTTCCAGCAGAAGGAAACCGTCTATCGCATGGTGACTCAGGAGAAGTGGATTATCTATCTGCTGCTGATGTTCGTCGTATTGATCGCGGCATTGAGCCTGGTGGGGACGATCGTCATGCTGGCGGCCGACAAGGAGCGCGACCGGGAGATGCTGCTCGCCATGGGAGGAACTCCGGGGCTGTTGCGGCGGGTGTTTACGTGGGAGGGGGCGTGGATTACCGCCGTGGGGGTCGGGCTGGGGCTGGCGCTCGGTGTCGGATTCGCTCTCGTGCAACAGCGGTGGGGGCTGATCCGGATGACGGGCGAGGCGTTCCTCATGGAGGCCTATCCCGTGCGGATCGAGGCGGCGGATCTGGCGGCGGTCGGTTTCGGCGTGTTGCTGCTGGGAACGACGATCAGTGCGGCGACGGCCGCAGGCGTTATCGGACGAAAATGAAACACTATATTCTCATAGCAGTGGCGTTGTTGGCCGCCGCGGCCTGTCACCGCGGGCCGCGGACGATTCCCGAAAAAGAGATGCGGGAGATCATCCGGGAGACCCTTATCGGGCAGTCGATCGTCCAGCTCGATCGGGACGAACGGCGTTTCCGGCCGCTCGATTCGCTCGACATGTACAGCGAGGTGCTGGGGCAGTACGGCTATACGCTGGAGGACTTCCGGTTTACCGTCCGCGAGATGGCCATGCGGAAGAGCAATCCGCTGACCAATATTCTGGGCGAAGTGTCGGCCGATATCAAGGCCATCAGTGTGGTGGCCGAGGCGCGTTACAAACATCAACTGCATCTGGACTCGATCGCCCAGCAGATGACTTCCGACACGGTCTTCCGCAGCGATACGGTCTTGCGGGGCCGGCTCGACGGCTATCGGTTCGTCTATGCCCGACGCTCGCCGAAGGGAGATTCGGTGGTTCCGGCAGGTACTTATCGCCTGAGTTTCGACTATTCGACGGGGTCGCATGCCCGTTCTTATACGAAATCCGTCCGTTCGCGCCGGGTCACCCGGGACGGGGATGTGGCGGAGAGCACCTTCTGGCTGCCGGTAGCGAAAGATACGGTGCCGTACATGGGCGAGATCCGGGTGGCGCCGGGGGTCGGGCAGCTGACCGTCTCGCTCTCGGAGACCTTTCGGAAAGATCAGCGTCCCGACACTTGTTACTTGACCGGAATTCGGCTGACCTATGTGCTGCCGGTGGCTCAGGCGCGGGCTGCGTGGCGCGAACGGCTGACCGGATTCTCGTCCGACTTGGAAAAATACTATGAAAAACAGTACCTCGACAGTTTGGCGAAGCGTAGCGGCTCCGTACCTCCTCGGCTCTGACGGAACGCTGCTGCGGAACGGAGTGGTTCGCTTCGCGGCGGACGGGACGGTGCTCGGCGTGGAGTCGTGCGACCGGATCGACTCGCTGCCGCAGACGGAGTATCATAACGGTATTCTGATTCCGGGCATGACCAATGCCCATTGTCATCTGGAGCTCTCCTGCTTCCGGGGGGCGATCCCGGCGCAGGTGGGGATGGTGGAGTTTATCCGCAACGTGGTTTCGCGGCGCGACGACTTCTCGCGCGAGGAGCAGGAGGCGCGGGCCATCGAAGAGGATTTGTCGATGTGGCGCGAGGGGATTCAGGCGGTGGGGGATATCAGCAACGACACGACCTCTTTTCCGGCGAAAATCCGGGCCCGGGCGGAGGGGAGAACGCGCTACCATACGTTTGCCGAATTTTTCGGCATGCCGGCCGACGACGAGGCGGAGGCTTTCTATCGCCGTTCGGTCGATCCGGTGGTGGCGGCTGCCGAACGGGCGGGGCTGCCGGTGACGCCGACGCAGCACTCCACCTATTTCATGTCGGATCGGTTGTTCAAACTGGCGGCGGATTCTCCGTTGATGTCGATCCACTTTATGGAGACGCCGGCCGAGGTCGAGTTCTTCGACCGCAAGGGAGGAATCTTCGAGCTGGTCTCTGCGGCGGGGGGTCGGGAACCGGATTTTCTGGCGTACGGGGGGCATGCCGAACGGCTCATCGGTTCGTTGCCGCGGGAGGCGCACCTGATCCTGATCCACAACACGCAGATGCGGCGGCAGGATATGGAACTGATTTTGGATTATTTCGAAGATGTGACCTTCGTGCTCTGTCCGCGGTCGAACTACTACATAGATGCCGACTTTCCGCCGGCGCAGATGTTGTACGAGGCGGGGGCCCGGGTGGCGCTGGGGACGGACAGCCTGTCGTCGAACACCTCGTTGTCGATGGTCGAGGAGATGAAGTGGCTGTGCGGGCATAATCCGTCGCTGCCGCTGGCTGCTGTGTTGCAGTGGGCGACGCTGAACGGCGCGCAGGCGTTGAGGCTCGGCGATGAGATCGGGAGTTTCGAGCCGGGGAAGCATCCGGGGGCGATTCTGCTGACGGGTGTGGATTTCGATGCGATGCGGCTGCGGGAGGATGCGAAAGCGGTGCGGCTGTTGTGACGTGTTGTGTGGGGGACAGAGCTCTGTTTCTATTCGAGCGCGCCTCGGAAAATTTGGGGTAGCGGCTGCCCTTAGGTATTGGGTAGCGGCTCCCGCAGCGAAACGTAGTTTCGCTCTGTTCCGCCGTGGCGCCCACCGGGCGTTTTATTGGGGCTCTCTTGGCCTTATTAGGCGGCCGCCGCCCGCGCAGGGCAGTTTTGTCCGGTTGGGGTAGAGGCGGCCATTCGCCCACCGCGGGGCCCCACAGGGGCTTTTACTAGGGTTATCACTGCCTTATTTAAGCGGGGCCCGGCCGGCCCGAGGCCAGTTCTATCCGGTTAGGGTAGAGGCGGCCCTTTCGGAGTGCCCGAAGGCACCGCGCGCCACGCCTTAGGAGGCGATTCAACTATTTTGGCGCAAGCCGAAATAGAATGAATCGCGTAAGGCGCGCGGAAAAATACCCAAGCCCAATGCCCCGCCCCGGGCAACCGCGTCTATGTTTCGGGATTATTGAGTCGTGCCGGCGACGGCGGCTACAGCTGGTCAGCAACGGTCAGTAGCACCAATGGCCTGCATATGGGCTTTTTTGTAACGAACCTGAACCCCAGCAGTGCGAATCCCCGCGCCCACGGTTTTCAGTTGCGTTGCCTCTCGGAATAAACGGTGCGTGTCGCACTCACAACTGACAGCCTCTACCCCAAGGCTGGGGATATCCCAATAACCGGCTCTACGTTTATCCGGCCGCTCGCAACCGCCCCCTCGCATTATTCCTGCGCCGGAGATTCGCTGTCGAAATAGACCTCGGCCGGCATGCCGATTTTCAGCACCCCCTCCCGGTTCGGCACGTAAATCTTCACGGCATAGACCAGATTGGCCCGTTCGCTGCGCGTCTGAATCACTTTGGGCGTAAACTCCGCCTGATCCGCAATCCAGCCGATGCGGCCCGACATCCGAGACCCGCTTTTCACGTAAGCGCTGTCCACCTGCACCGTCACCGTCTGTCCCAGCCGAATCGAAGCCAGCTGCGGCTCCTCGATGTATGCCCGCAGGATCATCGTGTCCAGATTGGCCACCTTGTAGAGCGGTTTTCCGATCGTCGCCAGCTCGTGTTGCTCGGCATATTTCGCCAGCACCCGCCCCGCGATCGGATTCACCACATACGCGTTGTCGATCCGATCCTGCACCTGAAGGATCTGCTGGCGGAGAGGCTCCATCCGGGCCAGCAGCGTCCGGGTCTGGATGTCCAGCGTCGAACTCTCCGCATCCAATTGTTTCTGAAGGATTTCCGCATCGTAGTGCAGGTTGTCCACCTGCTGCCGGGTCGAGGCGTCCGCTTCGGCCAGTGCCGTGTAGCGGGCCAGTTCGCGCTGCACTTTGGCCAGCTGTTCGCGCACCACATCCAGCTGTTTCTCCCGCTCCGGCAGCTGGGCCCGCAGCACCGCGATCTCGCTCTGCAGCTGGTTCCGCTGCAAAACCAGCTGCGTGGTATCCACCCACCCGACAATCTCGCCCCGACGCAATCGGGTGCCCTCTTCTACGTTGAATTCCAGTAGTTTGCCGTTGCAGTCGGCTGAGATAATCACCTCCACGGTTTCGAAGTTCCCATACGCGTCCGGTGCAGGCCCGCGCTGACAAGCCGTCAGTATGCCGCCCGCCACGACCGCCGACAAGGCTGCGGTCGTCAAAATCCGGATCGAAAAGATGCTTTGCATAGTCTTTTGCTTGAATTCGTGTCAGTTATAGATTCCTCGAGCCGCCTGGTATTCGACCCAGGCCTCGACCAGTCGCAAGGCATTCACCTCGGCGTTGACGCGCGCCGCGGCTTCGTTGTTGAATTCCGTCAGGTAGTCCGTCGCCGTAATCACTCCCTGTTCGAACTGCGCCTGTGCCTGCTGGCGAACCACCGCCCAGGCTTCGACGAGCGTCGGATCGAGCCGGATCACCTCCTGCAACCGCTCGATTTGTACCAGATATTGCGCCGCTTCGATCGAGACGTTCCGTTCGAAGTCGCGCTGCTGCTGGTCGATGTCCCGGCCGGCCACCCGGTTGACCCGCTTCTCCTTTTGCGTGGCGTCCCAGCTGGTCAGCGGGAGCCGGAACCGCAGGCCGCCGATCGCCATCGGAGAGAAATTCCGGTCGAAAAAGTCGTACCCCGGCCGGCCGTATCCCCCGCTCGCGAAGAGCGACAGCTGCGGATTCGACCGACTGTTCAGCATCCGGTTCTGTGCCTCCAGCAGATTCCGCTGTTCGGCGTACAGCTTGAGCTCCGACCGATCCCGGTACGGTGCATGCGCTCCGCCCGCTGCCGCCGGCTCGTCGGGTACCGCCGGGATGGCGAAAAGCGTCTCCTCCGTGATCTCCATGCCGGTCAATTCGGCCAGTGCGGTGATGTTTTTGGCCCGCTCTCCGCTCAGTTCGATCCGCTCCTGATTCAGCTCCAGCATCCGAGCAGCCAGCGAAGCCTGTTGCGCCCCCGTCGCCGTCCCCTGTTGGACGCGGGCGGTCACCGTCCGGAGGCTCGACTCCAGCGTCTCGCGCATCAACCGGTTGACCTCCAGCCGTTTGTTCGTAAGCAGAATCCCGAGGTACGTCCGGTTGATCCGGTCGCGCAGCCGGTCGAGCTGGACGGCCAGCGAAGCCGTCTCGACCTCCGCCGTCGCCGCGTGGAGACGTTTGGTGTTCCGTACGCTGTGTCCGGCGTAGATCACCTGATTCAGCTCCACGGTGGCCCGGTATTGGTCTTTCGGCAAGTCCATCGTGACCGGTATGGGGAAATCCGTCGGCAGTTTCGGCACCTCGTTCTGGTAGCTGCCCTGCGCCTGGATTTCGAGCTGCGGCAGCAGGCTCGACGAGGTCGCCCGGTCTTCGGCCTTCCGTTTCTCGCCTGCGAGCGCCTGGCGGGCGCTCAGCGGCGACCGTTCGACCGCCGCGCGGCGGCACGCATCCAGCGTCACCGCCGCCTCCTGGGCTCCGGCCGCCGCCGTCGCACAGCCCAGCAGGAAGATCGAGAGTATGCGTTTCATCATCATGACACGATGGATTGAGTCTTTCCCCATAGATTTAGCGGTATTTCTGCGCCTGCTCGGCAATCAGCGCCGCGTCGTCGAAGTAGTCGATGCGCATCGCGCGGCGCACGTCGGCCAGCGTCGCCGCCGCCGCCTCGCGCGCCGCCTCGCTGCCCCGCTTCAGCATGCGGTAGACCTCCGGAATATCCTGTTCGTACTCCTTGCGCCGGGCGCGGATCGGTTCGAGCGTCTCCTCCAGCACTGCGTTGAGCAGCCGTTTGACCTTGACATCCCCCAGTCCGCCCCGCCGGTAGTGCGCTTTGAGCTCGTCGAGGCCGGCATATTCCGGCAGGTAAGCCGCGAAGTGCTCCGGCCGGCAGAAGGCGTCGAGGTAGGTGAACACCGTATTCCCCTCGACCTTCCCCGGGTCTTCGACCCGCAGGTGGCCCGGGTCGGTGAACATGGTCTTGACCCGTTTGGCCACCTCCTCCGCGCTGTCGGACAGATAGATGCAGTTGCCGAGCGACTTGCTCATCTTCGCCTTGCCGTCCGTCCCCGGGAGCCGCAGGCAGGCGGCGTTCTCCGGCAGCAGAATCTCCGGCTCCACCAGCGCCGGCCCGTAGATCGAGTTGAACCGCCGTACGATCTCGCGCGTCTGTTCGATCATCGGCTCCTGATCCTCGCCCACCGGCACGGTCGTGGCGCGGAATGCCGTGATGTCCGCTGCCTGGCTGATCGGATAGGTGAAGAAACCCACCGGGATGCTCGTCTCGAAGTTGCGCATCTGGATTTCGGTCTTCACCGTAGGATTGCGCTGCAGGCGCGAGACGGTCACCAGGTTCATGTAGTAGAACGACAGCTCGCACAGCTCCGGAATCTGGGACTGGATGAAGATGGTGCTCCGCGTCGGGTCGAGCCCGCACGAGAGGTAGTCCAGCGCCACCTCGACGATGTTGCGGCGCACCTTTTCGGGGTTGTCCGCATTGTCGGTGAGGGCCTGCGCGTCGGCGATCATGATGTAGACCCGGTCGAACTCGCCCGAGTTCTGCAGTTCGACACGCCGTTTCAGCGACCCAACGTAGTGTCCCAGGTGGAGGCGTCCCGTCGGCCGGTCGCCGGTCAGAATGATTTTTCCCATTTTTTTGCTGTTTCATTCGTCGCCTTTCGACCGCTCTGCAACCCTTAGCGAGCCCGACTTTTCGAGCGGCGACGTATTTCGCATCCCGTATTTATCGATGACGGATGTCAATAAAGTTCAAATTTAATGCTATCTTTGAGATATTCAAAACGTAACCCAAACTTATAAATATCATGAGATTTAAATCGATGGCGTTCTTCCTTTCGGCCGTCGGGCTGGCGGCGGCCGGAGAGGCGTACGGACAGCGGATCGTGACGCCGTTCACGCCGCGGGTGACCGATTCGACGGGCAAAAAGGTCTACGTGCAGCCTCAGGAGGTGCGGCGGAGCCGGCTGGCGATCACCTTCGGATACGGCTATTCGCCGATTACGGCCAATTCCAGCTATGCCAACAAGCGGTTCCCGTTCAAGGAGAATAACTCGCCGACGGTGGTCGATCCGCCTTCGAAGGTGACCGGCTGTTTCGGGACGGTGAGCGTGGGGATCAACTACGAGATCACGCCGTGGCTGGAGCTCAACGTGCCGTTCGTCTACTCGCACAGCAAGGGGTGGCAGCCCTGCGTGCGCGGATCGGAGGACATCTCGGGCAGCCAGAAGGACGACTGGTTCACTTTGCTGCCGAACCTGCGGATCAACTGGATGCGGAACAACTGGCTGTCGCTCTACACCCGGGCGGGCATCGGGTTCGGCGTGGGGAATCGGTGGGTGTCGGTCGACCAGGATCAGTCCGTGAAGGCGATCTTCGGCTGGCAGGTCTCGCCGGTGGGGGTCGAGATGGGCAAAGGGAATTTCTGCTTCTTCGTCGAGGGCGGATACGGCTTTACGGGAGCCGTCACGGCGGGGATCAAGCTCAAGGTCGGCAAGATGCAGAAAAACGGCCGGGTGAGCACGGGGCGGAAGGTCGATTGGTATGAGAAGTACCTCAGGTAACGGATCGTAAACCAAGTCGTTCGGCGGGAGGCCGGATGCTGCGGCTCTCGAAACAGGGCGGCAGGATTCGGCCTTTCGTGTTTTCAGATCGAAAAATCGGCACACCGAATCAAAAAAAACGTACCTTTGTCCCTTCGCTAACTAATTTTCGGAAAGCCTATGGAGTGGATACATAGTCTCTTTTTCGGGGGTGGCGTGGCCCACTCGATTCTGCTGATCGCGCTGGTCGTTGCCGCGGGGATCGCACTCGGGAAGATCAAAATCGCCGGCATTTCGCTGGGCGTCACGTGGATCCTGTTCGTCGGGATCGCATTGAGCCATTTCGGCATGCGGATCGATCCGACCACCTTGCATTTCGTCAAGGAGTTCGGTCTGATCCTCTTCGTCTACTCCATCGGGCTGCAGGTGGGGCCCAGCTTTTTCTCGTCCCTCAAAAAGGGCGGATTTACCCTGAATATGCTGGCCACGGCTATTGTGCTGATCGGGGTGGCCATCGCTTATATCATTCACCTGGTGACCGAGATTCCGATTACCACCATGGTGGGTGTGTTGTCTGGGGCGGTGACCAACACTCCGGGGCTCGGGGCGGCGCAGCAGGCCTATACCGATATGAAAGGCGTCAGCGACCCGTCGATTCCGCTGGGCTATGCCGTCGCTTATCCGCTGGGGGTGATCGGGATCATCGTCTCGATCATGATGCTGCGGATGATCTTCCGCGTCCGGCTGGACAAGGAGACCGAGGCGGCCAACCACGGCGATCAGGACGATGCCGGCGCGCAGCGCATCTCGATTCTGCTGGAGAACCCGACCATCGCGGGGCGGACGGTGGGCGACATCTCGTCGCTGATCGACCGGACCTTCGTCATCTCGCGCGTGTGCCACCAGAAGGACGGGCGCACGGAGATCGCCAGCAACAACACCGAGCTGAACCTCGGCGACCGCCTGTTCGTCATTGCGGCGCATAAGGACGAAGAGGCGCTCGTGGCTTTTCTGGGGCATAAGCTCGACATGGACTTCTCCGAGTGGGAGAAACTCGACAGCCAGTTCGTCTCGCGCCGCGTGATGATCACCAAATCGGAGCTCAACGGCAAACGGCTCGGCGACCTGCGGCTGCGGAGCACCTACGGCATCAACATCACGCGGGTCAACCGGGCCGGGGTCGATCTGGTGGCCAACCGGAACCTCCATCTCCAGATGGGCGACCGCGTGACCATGGTCGGTACCGAGGCGGGGGTGGCCGAGGCGACCAAAGTCCTCGGGAACTCCATGCGTCGGCTGCGCGAACCGAACCTGATTCCGATCTTCATCGGGATTTTCCTCGGGGTGCTGCTCGGCAGCATTCCGATCATGCTGCCCGGCATTCCGCAACCGCTCAAACTCGGTTTGGCGGGTGGGCCGCTCATCGTCTCGATTCTCATCAGCCGCTTCGGGCCGCAGTATAAGGTGGTGACCTACACCACGATGAGCGCCAACCTCATGCTGCGCGAGATCGGTATCGCGTTGTTCCTGGCAGGGGTCGGCCTCGGTGCGGGGGAAGGGTTCGTGGAGACCATCGTCGACGGCGGGGGATACAAGTGGGTCGGATACGGCGTGATCATCACCATGGTGCCGCTGCTGATCGTCGGAATCGTCGGTCGCTTGTTCTACAAGATCAACTACTTCACCCTCGCGGGGCTGCTGGCCGGGAGTATGACCGACCCGCCTGCGCTGGCCTACTCCAACGCCGTGGCGGGCAACGACCTGCCGGCGGTAGGTTATGCCACCGTCTACCCGCTGACCATGTTCCTGCGCATTTTGACCGCCCAGCTGCTGATTCTCTTCGCGGCGGCTTAATCTCTCTCGGACGGGTTTATGGAATACGACGAACAGAAAATCGCCCGGCTGGCCGAACACTATAAAGCCATCCTCGAACTCCTCGGCGAAGACCCCGCCCGCGAAGGGCTGCTCAAGACGCCGGAACGCGTGGCTAAGGCCATGTCGTTCATGACACAGGGCTACGACCAGGAGCCCATCGACATCCTCCTCTCCGCCAAGTTCCGGGAAGAGTACAAACAGATGGTGGTCGTCAAGGACATCGAACTCTACTCGCTGTGCGAACACCACCTCGTGCCGTTCTACGGCAAGGCGCACGTGGCCTATATCCCGAACGGCTTCATCACCGGCCTCTCGAAGATACCGAGGGTGGTGGACTGCTTCGCCCGGCGGCTGCAGGTGCAGGAGCGGCTCACGGTGCAGATCCGCGACTGTATTCAGGAGGCCTTGAATCCGCTGGGGGTGGCTGTCGTTATCGAGGCGAGCCACATGTGCATGCAGATGCGCGGCGTCGAGAAACAGAACTCGGCGACTACCACTTCGGCGTTTACCGGGGCTTTTCTCACCCAGATCCAGACCCGCGAGGAGTTCATGAACCTCATCTCGCACAAGCTCAGATAACTCACCTTTCACATCCAACCATCCTATGAGCGGATTTTTCGGCTGCGCCTCCCGGCGCGAATGCGTCAACGACGTCTTCTACTGCACGGACTATCATTCGCACCTCGGCACCAAGCGGGCCGGGCTCGCCTTCTACAACGGCGAGAAGTTCATCCGGTCGATCCACAGCCTCGAAAACGGCTACTTCCGGAACAAGTTCGAAGACGACCTGCCGAAATTCGCCGGCTCCTGCCTCGGGATAGGCGTCATCAGCGACTTCGAGTCCCAGCCGGTGACCGTCACCAGCCATCTGGGGCGCTTCTCGGTGGTGACCGTCGCCCGAATCGAGAATATGGACGAGATCACCGAACGCCTGCTGGCCGAGAACGTCCATTTCGCCGAACTCTCCGGCTCGGAGATCAACCCTACCGAGCTGGTGGCGATTCTCATCAGCCAGAGCAAAACGTTTAAGGAGGGGATCGAGAACGTTCAGCGGACGGTCAAAGGCTCCTGCTCGATGCTGATTCTGACCGAACACGGCATTTACGCCGCCCGCGACCGTTTCGGGCGGACGCCGGTCATTATCGGGAAGAACGACTTCGGGTATGTGGCGGCCTCCGAGAGCTCGTCGTTCCTCAATCTCGGGTACGAGTATGTGAAGGATTTGGGGCCGGGCGAGGCCGTGCAGCTTACGCGCGACGGGGTGACGAACATCCTTGCGCCGGGCGATCGGAAACAGATCTGTTCGTTCCTGTGGGTCTACTACGGCTACCCCTCGTCGGACTACGAAGGGATCAACGTCGAGGATGCGCGGTATCGTTGCGGAGCGGCGATGGCGGCGCGGGACGGAGACGTCGAGGCCGATTTTGCCGCCGGCATTCCGGATTCCGGGGTGGGACATGCCATCGGGTACAGCAACGCCCGGCGGATTCCTTACAAACGGCCGTTCGTCAAGTACACGCCGACTTGGCCGCGCAGTTTCATGCCCCAGAACCAGGCGATGCGCGATCTGGTGGCTAAGATGAAACTGCTGCCGAACGAAGCCTTTACGCGCGGCTCGAAGATCGTCTTCATGGACGACTCCATCGTCCGGGGGACGCAGCTCAAGGACAATGTCGTGAAACTCAAAGAGGTGGGGGTCAAGGAGGTGCACATGCGGATCGCCTGTCCGCCGTTGATCTTCCCGTGCCGGTTCCTGAACTTTTCGACCTCGCGGTCGACGTTCGACCTCTATGCCCGGCGCGTGATCCGCGACCTGGAGGGAACCGACAAACTCTCGGACGAGGTGCTGGCGGAGTATGCCGACGATACCAGCGAAAAACACCGCAAGATGGTCGAAGTGATGGGGCAGCAGCTGCAGCTCACCTCATTGAAGTTCCAGCGCCTGCAGGACGTGGTGGACGCCATCGGTTTGCCCAAGGAGCAATTGTGCACCCATTGCTGGGACAACAGCAGTTACGTGGAATAGCTTAAAAACCGGCCATTTTATGGAAAAACGATTCAAACGCGAGACCTTGTGCGTGCAGGGCGGCTGGCAACCGAAAAAAGGCGAGCCGCGCGTGTTGCCCATCTACCAGAGCACGACTTTCAAATACGAGACCAGCGATCAGATGGCGCGGTTGTTCGACCTGGAGGAGAGCGGCTATTTTTACACCCGGTTGCAAAATCCGACCAACGACGCCGTGGCGGCCAAGATTGCGGCCCTCGAGGGCGGGGTGGCCGCCATGCTGACCTCGTCGGGACAGGCGGCCTCGTTCTACTCCGTGTTCAATATCTGCTCGGCGGGCGACCATTTCGTGAGCGCGTCGGCGATCTACGGCGGGACGTTCAACCTCTTCGCCGTGACGATGAAGAAGATGGGGATCGAGGTCACCTTCGTGGACGGGGATGCGCCGGCCGAGGAGATCGCGCGCGCTTTCCGGCCCAATACCAAGGCCTTGTTCGCCGAGACGATCGCCAATCCGGGGCTGAACGTGCTGGACATCGAGAAGTTTGCGAAGGTTGCGCACGAGCACGGGGTGCCGCTGATCGTGGACAACACCTTCCCGACCCCGATCAACTGCCGGCCGTTCGAGTGGGGGGCGGACATCGTGATCCACTCGACCACGAAATATATGGACGGCCATGCGGCCGCCGTGGGCGGAGCGATCGTGGACAGCGGGAATTTCGACTGGACGGCGCATGCCGCGAAGTTTCCGGGACTCACGGCACCGGACGAGTCGTACCACGGCCTGACCTACACCGAAGCGTTCGGCAAGGGGGCCTATATCACGAAGGCGACGGCGCAGCTGATGCGCGACCTCGGCTCCATCCAGTCGCCGCAGAACGCCTTCCTGTTGAATCTCGGGTTGGAGACGCTCCATCTGCGGATGGCGCGCCACTGCGAGAATGCGCTGCGGGTGGCGGAGTACCTCGCTTCGCGGACCGACAAGGTGGCTTGGGTCAACTATCCGGGGCTGCCGGGGAACAAATATTACGAATTGGCGCAGAAGTATATGCCGGACGGGACGTGCGGCGTGGTGACATTCGGCCTCAAAGGGGGACGGGAAGAGTCCATACGCTTTATGGACAGCTTGGAGCTGGGCGCCATCGTGACCCACGTGGCGGACGCCCGGACGTCGGTGTTGCATCCGGCGAGTCATACGCATCGCCAGCTGACCGACGAACAGCTGATTGCGGCAGGGGTGGCTCCGGATCTGATCCGCTTTTCGGTGGGGATCGAGGATGCGGGGGATATTATCGCGGATATCGAACAGGCTTTGGAACGATAACTCCCTTTCCGAACGACATCGCGCCGGCCGCTATTCGAAAGCACATCGAAATAGCGGCCGGCGCGTTTTCTGTTCCCGCCTCTCTTCGGCGTCTACCTGAAATATTTGTATTGGAAAATCAGCAGGTAAGCGAATCCGCACGTCACATAAGCATCCGCGATGTTGAAAACCGGGCTGAAAAAGGTGTAAGGCTCTCCCCCGATAAACGGTACCCACGACGGCATCCGCTCGATCTCGATGATCGGGAAGTAGAGCATATCCACCACGCTCCCGTGCAGAAACGGTGCATATCCCGTCCCCCACGGTACGAAATGCGCCGCCGCATACGGGGTCGACTCCGAGAAAATCAGCCCGTAGAACGATGCGTCGAGGATATTGCCCATCGCTCCCGCCAGAACGACCGCCACGCCGACGATCACCCCTCGGGGTGCCTCCCGGCGGATGAGGCGGACGAGGTACCATCCGATCGCCCCCACGGCCGCGATGCGCAGCAGGCTCAGGGCCAGCTTCCCGTAGCTCCCTCCGATCTCCATCCCGTAAGCCGCCCCCCGGTTCTCGATAAAGTTGATGTAGAACCAGCGTCCGAACACCGGAATGGCTTCGTTCAAGGTCATGTGCGTCTTGACCAGCACCTTGACTGTCTGGTCGAGCGTCAGCAGGGCGACGACGAAGAGGATGAGGAACAGAAGGGTCTTTTTGTGTCTCGGATTCATAGGAGTTTTGCGGGATAACGGCGGCAAAGATACGAAAATGCCGACCGATTCCCGAAGTAATTCCGAAAACCGATCGGCCTGAATAAATGACATATTGCCGCATATCGAAAATCCCCGTGCCTGTTTCAGGCGGTGAGGCCCCGTTCGGGCGTTCGATACGCAGACGTTGTAGCCGGTGTTATTTTCCCACCACCGAGTTCAGTTCAGCGCCAGCCTTGAATTTAACCACTTTCTTGGCTGCGATCTTGATCGTAGCGCCCGTCCGCGGGTTGCGTCCCGTCCGGGCCGGTTTTTTCGTCACGCTGAACGAACCGAAGCCTACCAGCGCGATCTTGTCGCCTGCTTTCAGCGTTTTGCCCGTCACGTCGATAAATGCTTCCAGCGCTTTTTTAGCCTGTACTTTGGTCAGCCCGGCACCTGCAGCGATGGCATCGATCAGTTGAGATTTATTCATAACCGTTAGTGTTTAGAAAGTTAGTAATGTCGTTTGTTGGATGTTGCAAATATAACGGATAAAACTTAACCGCCAAGTATTTAATCGTTTTTTTTGCACCCCCGGATGCGTTTTTTGGCGGGAAGGGGAGGCGGGTTTTGCAGGGAAAGAAAAAACCGTTACTTTTGTGCCCGGAGAGGTGGCAGAGTGGTCGATTGCGGCGGTCTTGAAAACCGTTGAGCTGCGAGGCTCCGGGGGTTCGAATCCCTCCCTCTCCGCACAGAAGTTTTCCGGGTTCCGGGGTTTTTCGCCAGCCGCCGGGGGGACTTTGTGAAAACCGAAGGGCAGCGTTTCGGACGAAGAGCGTCGGTTTTTATGCCGTCGGACGAACAAGGAAAGATATAAAACGTTATCTTTGTGCCGTTCGATGCCGCTATCATTAAGGAGAGATGCCGGAGTGGTCGATCGGGCCGCACTCGAAATGCGGTGTACGGGCAACTGTACCTAGGGTTCGAATCCCTATCTCTCCGCGACCTGCGAAAGGAAGGAAAGGTCTTGCAAGACAACATCTTGCAAGACCTTTTTCTTATTTCGCGAAACAGACTCAGACGAAATCTTCCGGACTTCCCCGATTTGTCCATGAGGTCGGTCGCCTTTCAGTAAAACCGATAGCATCTATCGAAAAATTCCTTGACCGGCCTTTCGGAGGATGAAAAGCCCCCCATACTTTTGTCGCAAAAACGATAAAATGATGGATCGACCGATGATTGTCTGGTGTGTGATAACCGGAACGCTATTCTCTGTATTTGTCATCCGAACCCTCAGGCGGCTTTGCGCCGGCGGACACAGCCGCCGGCCGGGGCATCTCCCTCTTTTTGAATGGGGGAAGGAGCGGGAGATGTTTTACATACCGGGTGACTGGACGGGCGATGAAGACGAGGAGAAAAATTTTTAAGCCCGGAACGCCCGGTCGCTCTGTCGACCAAGCGTTCCGGGAGCAGGGGGTGTTTCTGGCCGAGTACGCCTCGTGGCTGTTGGGAGCCGGTGCGACTTGCATTCGGACCGAAAAGAATCTCTCCCGGATGGCGCAGCGGTTCGGTGTGCAGGCCGATGTGATGATTACCCCCTCTCATGTGCAGTTGTCGATTCGGAAAGAGGATTCGGACGAGGCGCAGGTGATACAGCGCCGGATTCCGTCGTGCGGAATCCGTTTCGACATCAATACCCGGTTGAGCCGGCTGAGTTGGGGCGTCGCCGACGGCAGGGTGGGGTATGCCGCAGCCGTCTCGCAGTTCGCCGCAATCATAGCGGCTTCTCCGGCCGATTATCGGGAGTCGCTCGTCCTGACCAGTCTGGCGAATGCTTCATTCTGTCGCTTGTTCGGCGGCGATCCTGCCGCTATGGCGATCGTGTTCGTCGCCACGTTTGCCGGTTATCGGCTGAAGCAGATCATGCTGGCTGACAAACGGGACGTCAGGCTGACGTTTCTTTGCGCGGCGTTTTTCTCGGCCTCGATCAGCGCCGGAGGGCACCTCTTCGGATGGGGCGAAACGCCCGAGATCGCTCTCGGTACCAGCGTGTTGTACCTGATCCCGGGAGTTCCCTGGATCAATGCCGTGAGCGATATGCTCGATCGGCATTATTTGTGTGCCTTCAGCCGGCTGGTCGATGCTTGCATCCTTACGGTTTGTCTGTCGATCGGCCTGTGCGCAGGAATGTATCTGTTGGATCTCGACTGGTTTTAGGCGATGGAACTTGCTCTGATGGGAGCTGTCCTGGAGGACGGCGTGTTCGCGGCCATAGCGGCCGTAGGTTTTTCGAGTATCAGCCATACGCCCCGCCGGGCCTATTTCACTTGTGCCTGGACGGCAGCTGTGGGGCATGCCGGCAGATATGTGCTTGCCGCTCCGGAACTGGTCGGGATGAATCTTATTCTGGCCAGTTTCGTCGCCGCTTTCGTCATCGGATTGCTCGACGTTTTGTTCGCCCGCGGGGTCAGATGCCCGGCCGAGGTTTGTCTCTACCCGGCTCTGCTGCCGATGATTCCCGGCATGTATGCCTATCGGACGGTCGAGGCGATGCTGGCCTGTCTGGCCCATGTGAAAGAGGAACTCTTCGGCCATTATCTTTATCTGCTGTCCTATAATGGCTTGACGTGCACTTTTATTATGCTGGGTATCGTAGTCGGCGCCAATATTCCTATTTTTATGTTGAAAAAAGTCGCCTTCCGGGCGACGAGATGACCCCCGCATACGGAAAGTAAATGATGGAACTGAGACAATTGAGATATTTCGTTAAAGCGGCCGAGACCCTGAATTTCTCGGATGCCGCCCGGGCTCTGAATATTGTCCAGAGCACCCTCTCCCAGCAGATCCGGCAGCTGGAAGAGGAGTTGGACGCGCAACTTTTTCTGCGCAACAGCCATTCCATCCGGCTGACCGAGGCCGGAGCGGAACTTCTGCCTCTGGCCCGCCGTACGCTCTGCGATGCCGAGACCTGTGTGGCTCGGCTTCAGGACTTGCGGGAGTTGCTGGGCGGGACACTCAATATCGGTGTGACTTACTCGTTCAGTCCCATCCTGAGCGAGACCCTGATGGAGTTTATGAAACGTTATCCCCGTGTCCGGCTCAATATCTTTTACAAACCGATGGCGGAGCTGATGGAGATGCTCGAACGGAGAGCGGTCGATTTTGTGCTGGCTTTCCGCCCCACGGTCAGGAACGAGGGGATCGAGTCGCACGTTCTGTTCGACAACCACCTGGCAGTGATCGTCCGGGAGGGGCACGTGCTCGCTGCCGAGTCGAAGATCGGCCTGCCGGATCTGACTCGATACGACATTGCGTTGCCTGCCAGTGGGTTGCAGGCTCGGAATGCATTCGAATACCACTTGGCGAGGCATGCGGTTCATCTGAATGTCCGGATCGAGTTGAACGAGGTCAATATTTTGTTGAAACTCATCAAGCAGAGCAATCTGTTGACGATTCTGGCCGAGGCCACCGTTTATAACGAATCCGGAGTGAAGGCCATTCCGCTCGACCTGCCGTCCAACGAGATGGACGGTTGTGTCCACATGCTTCGGGACAGTTATCGGAAACACTCGGCTCTGGAGTTTATCCGTCTGTTGAAGGAGTCGAATGCCGTACGCGAACGGGTGCGCGATTGGTTCCGGTAGCAGCTCTTCATGGAACCGCCGGAAAAAGGCAACGGTTACTGATTTCAGCAGAAACAGAGCCTCTTTTTTCGGATAAAAAGGAAAGATAATCCCCTGCGGCAAAGGTTTCCCTTTGCCGCGGGGGATTTATCGTTATTTTATATTATATGGGCCTTGTTGTAAGATGTGTTGCACGAGTCGGTTTATTTGTTCATGATACCATTTTGCCACCGAGTCTTTATCATTTTCACGTTTGATACGTATCAATGGAATCTCTAAAATAGGATCGCCGTTCTCGGCGTGAAGTACGTTATATTTTTCGATGTCGTCCGGTTTCCAATTCATTCGTGAACATTGGCATTTTCGTGTGTCGTCATCAAAACGCCGGCAAGTGGTTATCAAGATATCCGGACTGTTTCCCTCTTGCTTTAGAGTCGCCAGATTATCACACAAATTACTAATACATGTACAGTCATCGGTAGCAGAATGTATCAGAATCCGTTTTTTCCCGGACAGTAGCACTTCAAAATCATATTCTTCCTCCGGTTTCGGAAAAACGAACGGATGATCGTGGAACGTATGACTAATGGTATATCCTTTTTCATCCTGAAACCATTTAGTCAGATCATGCAATACTCCGGATTTTCCGGTGTCGTGTTCGCCAGTTACTAATAAAATTTCCATGGTTTTATTGAAATTAAAAGGTTAGAAATTGGTTTCGATGATGTTTTTGAAGGGGAAGGCTTTCAATGTATTGACAGTATAATTACGATAGGCTTCTGCACAACCGGTTGGAACGTATAACACACAATTTGATGTTGTCCCAAACGTGTTATCATCCCAAACAGAAGGAGGTGTATTGGGTTTGCAATAAATAGTTGTCAATCCGGAACAACCATAAAATGCCCTCTCTCCAATCGTCGTTACACTTTCCGGAATCGTCACACTCGTCAAACCGGTACAACTTTGAAATGCAGAGCGTTCAATCGTGGTCACACTGTTCGGAATCGTCACACTCGTCAAACCGGTACAACCTTGAAATGCAGAGCTTCCAATCTCTGTCACACTGTTCGGAATCGTCACACTCGTCAAACCGGTACACCTTTGAAATGCAGAGCGTTCAATCGTTGTCACACTATTCGGAATCGTCACACTCGTCAAACCGGAACATTCCTGAAATGCACCGGCACCAATCGTCTTCACACTGCTCGGAATTGTTAGGTTTCCTGTCAAACCGGAACAACCTACAAATGCAAACTCTCCAATCTCTGTTACCCTCTCCGGAATCACCAGGTTTCCCGTAAAACCGGAACAGCCAGAAAATGCAGAGCTTCCAATCTCTGTCACCCCCTCAGGAATCTTCAAGGTTCCCGTAAAACCGGAACAACGATCAAATGCACGGGATTCAATCGTGGTCACTCCATCTGGAATAATCAGATTCCCCGTCAAGCCAGAACATCTCCCAAATGCCTCGTATCCAATTCTTGTTACGCTATTCGGAATCGTCAGGGGGCCCGCCAAACCGGTACAATCCATAAATGCCCCAGGTCCAATTATCGTTACGCTATTGGGGATCGTTACGTCCGTCAAACCGTTACAATAAGCAAATACACCTTCTTTGATCTCCGTTAGGCTATTCGGAATCGTCAGATTCCCCGTCAAGCCAGAACAAAACCTAAAGGCGTATTTTTCTATTGTCGTGACCCCCTCCGGAATCACTACCTCTGTGAAGCCATAGCAGAAGTCAAATGCAGACTCTCCAATCGTTGTTACCCCCTCTGGGATTGTCAGATCTCCCGTCAAACCGGAGCAGCCATAAAATGCAGAGTTCTCAATCTCCGTTAAGGATTGAGGTAATTTTATAGAAGTCAGTGTTTTGTTATTCTTGAAAGCCGCAGATGGTAACTTTATTAAGTCGGTATCCTCGATATCCAATACCGAAAGATTGGGAAGGGCTTTCAAAGTGGCAATATCCTCGTCATTGATTGAACCGACAACCCGTAATTCTGTGAGGGTCGATTGGTCGTGATTGACCAATGACTGTTTCAATGTTCCCGGGGCTATTACTCGGATGGTCTGACCGTCGAAAGGCGGATACGGCGATACGGCAATACTCGTCTGAACTGTCTGGCGACCGTCGGAAACCGAAATAATCACGTGGTTTTCGGTCGGAGTTTTTGCCTGAATCTCGACCGTTCCGGCAGTCTTGGAGGTCGGGGTGATTTGCAGGGTGTAACCTCCGTCGTCGTTCTGCATCTCGGCCTTGACTTCCAAATTCACGGTGTCGCCGGTAATGGTGTAATGGATCGTTTGCGTCTCGTTGTCGCTGAATCGTAACAGGGTATCCTTTTCTGTAATCTGAACTACTAACTCGGACATCTTCCGCAGGGTGATCTTCTCGCCGCTGGCCAAAAGAATATAAACGTTGTAATCGTCTTGGGTCACACCTTGAAACGTTTTATCGCAGTCGGCGTCGGTCGCTTTCCCGAATTGTTGTCCGGCTTGCTGTCTGTCATTGGACAGGTACCAGTATCCACTCTGCAACTTCAGCTGGGGTAGAGTAGACCGTATCTGAACTTTATTCCCTTTTTCCAACAGCCAAGTGCCGTTCAGTGTCCAATAATAGACGCTGTCTTCGTCCATCCGCAGCCCGATAACCGGCATCGTTCCGTTTCCCGTCGTGTCGCTCTCGGTGCCGTGGAAGATGGTAATCGAGTCGCGGTTTTCAAAGGTTATCGTATGGCCGATTTCCTTATCCTTACTCTTTTCCTTAACCTCCTGCATAATGGGGATGACCGCCTTGACATAATCGCCCTCCTGCATGGCCGCAACCAATGCCTGCAACGATGCGATATTCATATTCGCCTGCTTACAGAGCTGTTCAACCTGTTCTGTCAGTTCGTCGTCCGGCTTCGGTTCTGGCTCTGGTTCTTCTCCGTTGAAATAGCCGTCGTTCTTGCTGCAGCCTCCGGCTAGCAACAGGGCCAGCAGGGCCCAGATGGGAAATAGTCGTTTCATAACCACTCTTGTTTGGTGCATGGTTAAACAAATGGTCGCCATCGACTCCGGGTGGCTGGCGGGATTTCAACAGGTAGAAAAAGCAGAAAGTGTGGAGTCGATCCGTTTATCCACAACGAGGTTCTGACAAAACCTAAGAGAAAATAAACGATGCAATACCCCACACCTGAATAGATATGGGGTAAGGGGATACGCAGAAGGCGCTCCCTGTCCATATGCTAAACAAGAAGTGAGTGTCGTTCGTTGTCTTTTCTCTTGTTGAAACTGTCAGATTTCGTTGTAAAGACTGCGAAAACACTTTCCGTATGTCCGCCTCGTGCCCGGAGGCACTCAGCACCACAAAGATAGGACATTTTCGCGCACGAACAAGCACTCACTGTCGAGAGGTATTGCCCGGGAAGGATAACCGTTCGAAAAATTTCGGAGGCCGGAGCCGCCAAATGTACGCTTTTTCTGCGGGCTTCCCGCCCGGTGACGCTTTCGGCACGCGGATTGCTGCGGTAAGACACACCGAACTCAATTTTATCGTCGCTATGTTTACCGGTATCGATATCGTTCAGTTTTTTCGAGACAACGCCGCGCTGGCCGTTTTCCTGACCGTCGCGGTCGGCTTTTGGATCGGCAAGTTCCGCTACAAGAGTTTCTCGTTGGGTACCGTCACCAGCGTCCTGCTGGTCGGCGTAGCCGTCGGACAGATGAAAATCGAGATTCCCGAGCCCGCCAAAACCCTCTTTTTCCTCATGTTCCTCTTTGCCGTCGGGTACGCCGTCGGGCCGCAGTTCTTCCGCGGGCTGCGCAAAGACGGACTGCCCCAGGTCGGATTCGCCGTCGTGCTATGTCTGCTCTGTTTGGGCTCCGTCTGGCTCTGCTCGTGGGTGATGGGCTACGACGCCGCCCAGGCGGCCGGACTCATGGCCGGCTCGCAGACCATGTCCGCCGTGCTGGGCGTCGCCACCGACACCATGCACGAGATGCCCGACTCGGCCACGCTGAAATACGACATCATGCCGGTCGTCTATGCCGTGACCTATATCTACGGGACGGCCGGTTCGGCCTGGCTGCTCGGGACGCTGGGGCCCCGGCTGCTGGGCGGAGTCGACAAAGTGAAAGCCGCCGCCCGCGAGCTGGAGAGCAAGATGGGCGAGGATATGAGCGCTCAGCCGGGCTTCAATCCCGCCGTCCGGGAGATTACGTTCCGGGCTTTCCGGGCCGACAACGAGTGGTTCGATCCGGGGCGTACGGTGGCCGATTTCGAACGCGAGATGCAGCGTCAGGGTAAGCGGCTCTTCGTCGAACGGCTGCGGCAGCAGGGGCGGATCTGCGAAGTCACGCCGAGGACGATGATTTTCCGGGGCGACGAGATCGTCGTCAGCGGACGGCGCGAGTTCGTCATCGAAGAAGAGGAGTGGATCGGTGAAGAAGTAGTGGACAACGATCTGGTGAATTTTCGGGTCGAGACGCTGGCCGTGGTGGTCGGCGGCCGCAACCGCAGAAAAGAGACGGCCCGGATGTCGATTCGCGCCTTGTTGAAAGCGCCCTTTATGCACGGGGTGATGATTCGTTCCATCACGCGGGCGGGCGTCTGGGTGCCGGTGCTGGGCGAGGGCCGACTGGATACGGGTGACCGGCTGGAGCTGGTGGGACTGCGTCAGGATGTGGAGCGGGCGGCCGGAGAGCTCGGTTTCAGCGACCCGGAGACGCCGAAGAGCAGCATGACCTTCGTGGGGCTCGGGATTGTGCTCGGAGGGTTGATTTTCGGGTGGATGCTGGTGACCCGGATCGGGTCGATCCCGCTGAGCCTGACCGTGAGCGGCGGCGTGCTGATCGCCGGGCTGGTGTGCGGCTGGCTGCGAGCGCGGCGCCCCGATTTCGGAGGGGTGCCCGAGCCGGCAGTCTGGTTTATGAACAACGTCGGGTTGAACGTCTTTATCGCCATCGTCGGCATCTCGACCGGGCCGACCTTTATCCGGGGGCTGCAGGAGATGGGCTGGAGCGTGCTGCTCGTCGGGGTGGTGGCCACATCGATTCCGCTGGTTTCGGGGATTTTCATCGGGAAATACCTCTTCCGCTTCAACGACGCGCTGACACTGGGGTGTTGTTCCGGCGCGCGGACGACCACGGCGGCGCTGGGCGCGGTGGAGGAGACCCTCGGCAGCAACGTCCCGGCGATGGGATATACCATTACGTATGCCGTCGGGAATACGCTGTTGATTATCTGGGGCGTGGTGATCGTCCTGCTGGTGGGGTAGGAGGGGAGAGAAAACACATCGGGCGGTGGAGAACAACCTTGTTCTCCACCGCCCGATGTGCGTGTTTTGTTGCGAAGAGCGCTATTTCCGGGTCGTCGGACGCAACACGAACCGGAATTCGTAGTCGCCGTACGGCATCAGGTATTTGGCCAGCGGCCATGCCCCCCAGCTGTCCTCGCACCCGAGCCCCATCTGCCGCGAAGCGATGTTGAGGGTCACGAAGTCACGCTTCACGAGCGACCCTGAGTGGCGCTGGTCTTTGCCCGGCCCGTCGTCCAGATCCTCCATCGCGTACGGCAGCGCCGAGGCTTCGAACGGGGCGTCCGATTCGATCCGTATGCCCGCGCCGTCGCGGTTCGTCAGCTGCCACCACCGCAGGTCGCTCTTGTTTCCGCTCTCCTGCGGCCGGATGTAGCCCCAGTACTGATCGTCCACCGACTGGGCGTAGCGGCCGATCCGGGCCGCCCCCTGCCGGTCGATGTAGTTCTCCCACGGCCCGCGTCCGTAGAAGTCGATCGTGCGGAACGTCTCGGGCAGCGTCAGCTCCATCCCGAAGCGGAACAGATTCGGCATCTTCTCTTTCGTCGGATCGGTGGTCAGTTTCTGGGAAACCGCGATCTCGCCCGCCCCGTTGATCGTGTAGTCGACGGTCAGGGTCGCGAACAGTTTCGGCAGCTCGAATACGCTGCTTACCAGAATGTTCCCGTCCGCAAGGGTCGAATCTTTCAGCGATTTGAGCCGCATCTCCGGATTTTTCCACAGCTCGAACCGTTTCTGCTGTCCCGCCCCGAAGTCGTTGTCGGTCGGTGCGCGCCAGAACATCGGCCGCAGCGCGCAGCCCGTCTCGATCAGCTCCGTGCCGTCCATCGTATAGTCGGTCAGGAGGCCCGTCCGGCGGCTGAAGTAGAGCCGGTTGTCGCCCGCCACGACGACGATCGCCCGCGTATTCGGCTCGATGCGTGGGGCCACTTTCGTCGCCGCCACCGAAGCGTTCCACCCCTCATACGGCCGCACCGCCATCTGGTCGTAAGCCACGACCGTCCCCGCCGGCAGAATCCCGTCCTGCGCCTTCAGCACGTATTCCACATCCAGCAGCAGTTCGCCCGCCGCCGAAGCCGGTACGGCGTAGCCCGGCAGAGCCACCTGCACCCGCTGTTGCGGCGCGACGTTCAGGTCGTTGACAATTCCCTGCCGCACGACCGTCCCGTTGTCGCGCAGCTGCCACACCATATAGTACCGCGAGAGGTCGATGAAGAAATTCTCGTTGTAGACCTCCACGATCCCCTTCTGCAAGTCGACCGGCGTCGTCAGGATCGACCGCTGGATATACCCCGCCTCGTACATGTGCGGATTCGGTTCGCGATCCGGATTGATGAGCCCGTTGCAGTTGAAGTTGTTGTCCGAGACGGTGTACTTCCCGTAGTCCCCGCCGTAGGTGTAGATCATATTCCCCGCCTTGTCGTACCCGCGCAGCGCCTGATCCACGAAGTCCCAGATGAATCCCCCCTGGAGGTTCGGATAGCGGCGGATGACCTCCCAGTAGTCGGCGAATCCGCCTAAGGAGTTCCCCATGGCGTGGGCATACTCGCACAGAATCACCGGCCGGCCGTCCACCCGCCCGAGGTGCGGATCCTTGCCCAGCCCCTCCATCTCGGCGACCCGGGTGTACATCGGGCACCAGATGTCGCTATAGTGCGCGCCGGTCGTATCCCCGGCATCCCAGATCGCCCGCTCGTACTGCACCGGACGGGTGGAGTCGTAGCTTTTGATCCACTCGTACTCCTTGCGGAAATTGGCGCCGTCGCCCGACTCGTTGCCCAGCGACCAGAAGATCACCGACGGGTGGTTCTTGTCCCGCAGCGCCATCCGCGACCCCCGTTCGACGTGTGCCCGTTCGAACCGGGCGTCGCCCCCGAGGTTCTCCTTGCCGTAGCCCATCCCGTGCGCCTCGACGTTGGCCTCGTCCACCAGATAGATGCCGTACCGGTCGCACAGGTCGTACCAGTACGGGTCGTTCGGATAGTGCGACGTCCGGACGGCGTTGAAGTTGAAGCGTTTCAGAATCTCGATATCCCGGAGCATCGTCTCGCGCGGCACATGATAGCCGTAGGTCGGGTCGAGCTCATGCCGGTCTGCCCCCTTGAAGAGCACCGGCTGCCCGTTGACCAGCACCTGCGAATCTTTGATTTCGATTTTGCGGAACCCGACGTTCACCGGGATATACTCCCGCGCAGCCGCCTTGCCGCTGCCGTTGTCCACGGTAACGAGCAGCTTGTAGAGGTTCGGCGCCTCGGCACTCCACTTGGCCGGATTCTCGACCGGAATATCCAGCCGAACGGCTCCCCCCTTGCCCGTCCTGATGCCCTGTTTCGAGACGACGGTTTGGCCCGCCGGATCGACCAGTTCCACATCGATGCGGGTCGCCCCCGTGGCATTGACCACGTCGGCATCCACCTTCAAGGTGGCATCCTTATATTGGCCGTCAAGATCGGTCACCACACGGATATCCCCCAGTCGGGTCTGCGGTCGGGCATACATATAGACCCCTCTGGCCACCCCGCTGAGGCGCCAGAAGTCCTGGTCTTCGAGGTAGCTGCCGTCGCACCACCGGAAGACCTGAAAGGCGATCTTGTTCTCGCGCCCCGGGACGAGGTATTTCGTGAGGTCGAACTTGGCGCCGAGCTTGCTGTCCTCGCTATACCCCACAAATTTGCCGTTCACCCACAGGTAGAGGTTCGAGGTGACGCTCCCGAAATGGATGTAGATGGCGTCGCCTTTCCAGTCCGCCGGCACGGTCACCTCGCGGATATAAGAGCCGACATAGTTGTCCTGAGCGGGGATGCGCGGCGGGGTCGGCCGTTCGATGTGGCTCCACGGGTAGCCGGGGTTGATGTAGACCGGGTCGCCGTAGCCGTTCACTTGCCAGATGCCGGGCACGGAGATCGTTCCCCAGCCGGTGGAGTTGTAGTCGGTCTTATAGAAATCCGTCGGCCGCTGGTCGGCGTTCTCGACGAAGAAGAATTTCCATTTGCCGTTCAGCGACAGGTAGCGGTCGGAGGTTTCCGGTTCGCCGGCCATCGCTTTTTCCGGCGTTTCGTAGGCGAAGAACGAAGCCCGCATCGGGGCCCGGTTCACGGCATTCACCTTCGGGTCCTGCCATTCGGTAAAGCTCTGGGCCCGGACAGCGCCGCCGAAGCCGACGGCGGAGACGGTTGCCAGCAGGCTCATCCACAGGTTTTTCATAAAAAAGTAAAGAGTTTGGTTGGTTTCAAAAAACGGTGCCGGCATCGGAGGCGTCCGGGCCGACAGTGAAACAAAGATAACCTTTTCTGCGGATTTGCCGGTCGAATGCCGTGTTTCTGGTATTGTTTTTGCTTGAGGTACAGGTTCGAAAAATCGGATTTCGAATTCGATTTTTTCACTACTTTTGTCCGGATGCGTCGTCTGTCGATCTATATTTCATTGATCTGTGCCGCTCTGCTGGTTGTGGCGGGGGCGGCTCGTATCGTTTCGGCCGAGGGGCGGATATGGAGCCCGGTTGCGGCCGACGAGGGGTATCGGATGCCGGATGCTGCTTCGACGCTGGAAGAGGGGGTCGTGCTGATTGCGGGGGTGGAGAGCGAGGTCTTTGCGAGAGGGTTGGGCGGAGCCCGGACGGGGATGCCCGAGGCGCGTTGTTTCTGGCTGACGGGGATGCGCCGGGCGTTGTGGAGTCCGATATTTCAATCGACGGATCTTTTTCTGACCTATTTGGGACGGGCTTCTGCGGCCCGGGCTTTCGCCGCATGGCGGATGTCGTTGTGCGGGAACGCTTGCGGAGCGGCGGTCGCTGTTTCGCGGGCAGGCGACGGGTGTGTCTATGCCCTGCGCCGTATCGTGATCTAATCCATCTATTTTATCAAATTTAGGGAGGGACTGCCGCACGGTTCGGGTAGACCCGGCCAGAGCATCCCGTAGGGGTGCGCTCTGAAGTTTCTTTGGTTCTTTCTGTTCACAGAAAGAACAGTACCCTCAAACCAATCGCGCGCCGACGCCTTAGATGGCGATTCAACTGTTTCGGCGATGAGCCGAAACAGAATGAATCGCCCAAGGCGCGCGGAAAAGTGGGGCGGCGGAGCGACAGCGGAGCCGCATGGGCTGACACTGGGCCGAGAGCGAGTAGCGCGATTCCGCGAGGAATCGCCGGGCTTGCGCGCTGGGCCGTTCGGCCCACCCGGGGAGCGCGCAGCCCGAAATGGCAAAGGATTGAGCAGAACTCTTGCGACCCTTTGGGTCGCCGGCCTCGGTCTTGGGGTAGAGGCTGCCATTTCGGGGTGCCCGAAGGCACCGGCGCGAGGGAGGGCGCGCCGAGGACGAATGGGCGGCGGCTTGAACCGTTTCTGGGTTGAGTTAGTAGCGGGTCGGCGCCAGCGAGGCCGGAAACGAGCTTCGCGAAGTTGCAGGCCTACGCCTGGGGTGGCTCCGGCCCGCGCGACCCTGCGGGTCGCAGGGTTTCGACCTTGTTTTTCTGCGCGCTTTGGGAAATCTTGTCAAAACGCGCAACCGCATTTTGACGATTTCCCCATTAAAACGTGGCGCGCGGTTCGAGCTTCGACTGCCCTCGGGCCGGGCAGGCCCCGCGTGCCCGCGGTGGGCAATTGGCCGTGTCAGCCTTCCGTTTATTCCGAGAGGCAACGCAACGGAAGACCGACCGCACGGTATGCCGTGCTGCTGGGAACGAGCCACGTCACGCTGAAATCCAGACTCATACCATGGGTTTCGCTGACAGAAGATGCCCAGTTGTACCCACGATTGCCGACATACACGGGAACTCCCAAGCTCGAATTGCGGTAGCCCGGGGCGGGGCCGCAAGGTGTTCGGCCTACCGCATCTATTCGAAACGATCCCGCCCCGCGGGATACAAAACAAAAAACACTTTAAAAAACGAAAATCATGTCTGCACAAAATATTTCAGCACAGGAAAACTTGATTGTCAAACGCAGAAGCACCAAAGCGATGCTGGTCGGAACAGCACTGGTGGCCGGCGGAATCCTGCTTTATCTGGCCTCGACCACCGTCCGCGACACCGGCTCTTCCATTTATATGCTGTGCACCGTCGGCGCCTTTACCGCCATGATCGTCGGCATACTGAAGCTCTTTTTCGGAGGTAAAGAGACCGTATATCAACCGACCAAAAGTCCCGTCGAAGGCTATTCGCTCTATTTCGAAGGGGTCTCCGGGCAGGAGCTCGTCGACCTGATCGAACGGGGGAGGTTCGACGACCTGCGCGCCGTGCGGCGAAAGGAGAGCGGCCCCGTGCGGCTCGATGTCCGACGCTCGCGGGACGGCAAGTTCGTCGCCCTACAGGTGCTGCAATATGTTCCGTACGTCTACGAAAACCTCTCCGGCACCTACTGTTTTCAGGAGGAGCATGCCGTTCCCGTTGTCGAGTGCATCGGCAATCCCGCAAAATAATCGTACCTTTGGCGGCGTTGAAAAATCAGGAGAAACCCTTTTATGAAGACTTTTAACGTCGCCATCGCCAGCGACCACGCCGGCTACGAGATGAAAGAGTTCGTCGCCGGCTACCTGCTGGCCAAAGGATACGCCGTCAAAGACCTCGGTACGCACAGCGGCGAGAGCGTCGATTATCCCGTCTACGCCCACGCCCTGGGGCGCGAGGTGGCCGAACGGCGGTGCGATCTCGGCGTCGCGCTGTGCGGCAGCGCCAACGGGATCAGCATGACCCTCAACAAACATCCGCACGTGCGGGCCGCCATCTGCTGGTGTCCCGAGATCGCCACCCTCGCGCGGCAGCACAACGATGCCAACGTCTGCTCGCTTCCGGCCCGGTTCGTCACCGAGGCGCAGGCGGCAGAGATTCTGGACGCCTTTTTCGCGGCCGAGTTCGAGGGCGGGCGGCATGTGCGGCGTGTGGAACAGATCGACCTCTAACCGGCAGACCGAGATGGCGGAACAGCGTGAAATCGAAGTCATGTGCCCGGTCGGCTCGTGGGAGTCGCTGCAGGGGGCGATACAGGGCGGAGCCGACTCCGTCTACTTCGGCGTCCAGGGGCTGAACATGCGGGCCGGATCGAGCGTCAATTTCACGCTCGACGATCTGGCCCGTATCGTCGCGGCCTGTCGCGAGCAGGGGATCAAAACCTATCTGACGCTCAATACGGTACTCTTCGACGAGGATATCCCCTACATGCGCCAGGTGGTGGATCGAGCGAAACGGGAGGGGGTCGATGCGGTGATCGTGGCGGATCAGGCGGCGATGAACTATGCGCGGCAGCAGGGTGTCGAGGTGCATATCTCGACCCAGCTCAACGTCGGGAATACGGAAGCGGTGGCGTTCTATGCGCAATACGCGGATGTGGTGGTGCTGGCGCGAGAGCTCTCGTTGGACAAGGTGCGACATATCTATGACCAGATCGAAGCGCGCGACATCCGGGGGCCGAAAGGCGACCGGGTGCGGATCGAGATGTTCGCGCACGGCGCCTTGTGCATGGCGGTTTCGGGCAAGTGCTACCTGAGTCTGCACGAGGCGTGGAAGTCGGCCAACCGGGGCGAGTGCCGTCAGCTGTGCCGCCGGTCGTACCGGGTCGAGGATGTCGAGACGGGGACGCAGTTGGTGGTGGAGAACGAGCATATCATGTCGCCGAAAGACCTCTGCACGATCGAGTTTCTGGATCGAATGATCGACGCCGGGGTGCGGGTGCTGAAGATCGAGGGCCGGGCGCGGTCGGGCGAGTATGTGCGGCGGGTGTGCGAGTGCTATAAGGAGGGGGTTCGGGCGGTGCTCGACGGGCGGTTTACGCGCGAGTTGGGGGCGGAGCTGAAGGAGCGGCTTCGGACGGTCTTCAACCGCGACTTCTGGGACGGCTACTACCTGGGCCAGCGGTTAGGCGAGTGGTCGGAGCACTACGGTTCGGCGGCGACGGAGAAGAAGGTGATGGTAGGCCGGGTGACGAACTATTTCGCCCGGATCGGGGTGGCCGAGGTGTCGGTCGAGGCGGTTCCGCTGGCATTGGGCGAGAAGCTGCTGTTTCTCGGGGCGACGACCGGTGCGCTGGAGTTCACGCCGGAGGAGATTCGGGTCGATTTGCAGTCGGTGGAGGTCGCTTTGCAAGGGAGCCGGTGTTCGATCCGGACGCCGGAGAAGGTGCACCGGGGTGACAAGGTGTTCAAGCTGGTCGCGGTTTCGCAATAGGAGGGGAGCTCACCCCGCCCCGGGCTACCGCTACGCACCCTTGGGCGGTCCGGTGGGTGTCGGCAACGACAGCTATAGCTGGTCGTCTGCGGTAAGCGGTATCCACGGGCGGTTCTTGTGGTTCAATACGCAGGATCTCGATCCCAACTACACGAGTTTCCGTGCCCACGGTCGTCAGTTGCGTTGCCTCTCGGAATAAACGGTGGCGGAGGCGGCCATAGCGAAACGTAGTTTCGCTCCGTCCCGCCGGGGTCACCCGGACGCCGCCCGCGCAGGGCAGTTCTATCCGGTTCGGAGCTCGACAGTCGCCCGCCCGCTTAAGAAGGCATATTCTGCCGATTGGCGGTGAGCCAATCCGGCAAGAATTGCCGCGGGCGACTGAAACAAGCATTGACAAGCCCGCGCGCCACGCCTTAAGAGGGAAATCGTCAAAACTCGCTTGCGTGTTTTGACTGGATTTCCCAAGGCGCACGGAAAAAGAACTGTTCGAAAATTTGGGCTGACACAGCCATTTGCTCACCGTGGGGCCCCACAGGGGCTTTTACTAGGGTTATCACTGCCTTACTTAAGCGGGGCCTGCGCGGCCCGAGCGCAGTACCCTCGAACCCACCGCGCGCCGTCGCCTTAAAAGGGAAATCGTCAAAATGCACTTGTGTGTTTTGACTGGATTTTCCAAGGCGCGCGTAGGGTAGAGTCGACCTATTTCGGAGTGCCCGAAGGTACCGGCGGAGCGAAAGCGGAGCCGCAGTGAGGCGAACACGGGGCGAAGAGCGAGTAGTGCGATTCGCAGAATCGCCGGGCTTGCGCGCTGGGCCTGTGGCCCACCCCCGGAGCGCGCAGCCCGAACACGACAGACTAAAAGCAACGTTCCATAAACCCGCAGGCTTCGCCCCGCATCACCCCGCCCCGGGCTATCGCCATCGGGATACGGGCGATCTGAGCGGCATTGGCTACCTCGGGTACAGTTGGTCGTATACGCCGGTAACAGGTGATATCACAGTAAGATATTTAGATTTCCGCACTCAGGCCCTTTATACCAGCGCCGCGCACTATCGCGGCCACGGTTTTCAGTTGCGTTGCCTCTCGGAATAAACGGTGCCGCTCGGCACTCGAAAACTGGCCGGGTCTACCCCAACTGGCAGCCTCTACTGCCGACTACCTCGCCACCGAGACGACCAGACCGGGGAATGCCTCCCGCAGACGGGTCGCAATCGCCTCCATCTCCTCGAACGAAACCTTCTCCAGACCGTCCGCAGGTGTGTTGCGGTCGATCGTGTAGAGCATCACCTCTGCCGGCCGGATCCGGCCCAGCGCACCGATGTAAGCCTCCACCTCCTCCTGCGTCGTGTTGTCGATCCGATGACCGCCGTAATCTCCCCGCAGCAACATCGTCTGAACCACTAACCGGCCCTCGAATCCCCCCAGCAGGTCGATCGTCTCCGCCACCGTGCGGCCGTTCTGCGGCTGGTTGATCCGTCGCACCGTCTCGTCGACCGCCGAATCCAGTTTCAGGATATTCCGGTCCACCCGCAGCAGCGCCTCCCGCACCGCCGGCCGGTCGATCATCGTGGCATTGCTCAGCACCGCCACCCGCGTCTGCGGCGCATAGCGATCCCGCAGCCTCAACGTCGCGTCGATGATCCGTCCGAAATCCGGGTGCATCGTCGGCTCGCCGTTCCCTGCGAAAGTAATGACGTCCGGCAGCTCCTGCGCCTCCGCCATCTCCGCCAGCCGGTGTTCCAGCGCCGCGACGACCCGTTCCGCCGGGTTGAAGCCGCCCGTGCCGTGCGCCCCGTTCCACCCGCATTCGCAATAGATGCAGTTGAAGTTGCACAGTTTGGAGTTCGGAAGCAGCAGGTTGACCCCCAGCGACGACCCGAGCCGCCGGCTGTGGATCGGCCCGATGATGATGCGGTCGAAAAGGAAAGTGTCCATCTTGTTCAGCGAAAAAATCGAGAGACTGTTATTCAGGAATCCGTACCGTCCGGAAAATCGCCTCCACCTGACGGATATAGTTCCGCATCGGCACCTGGTTGTTCGGCGACGGCGAGTAGACATACCCGTCGATCGCCACCATCCGTCCCGTAGCCCCGTCGTAGGTCGTGTAGTTGATGAACGGCCCCCCCATGAAATCCCCCTTCACGTCCCAGAAACCGCGCAGCTGCGTCCATTGCCGGCCCTCCACCGTCAGGAGCTTCCGATCCGGCGGGATGATCGTCGAAGTGGACATGTAGCTCCCCTTCGACGGCCCCGGCACCTGCCGCACCGCACCGTTCCGCGCCGCGACGAGCCACCCCGTCGTGGCATCCGTCACCGTCGAGTCCGCCGGGTAGGTGTAGATCAGGAAGCCGACGCTCGCCAGCGGCAGCTCGTAGGAGACCCACAGGAAATCGGTCGTGTCGAGCCGCACCCGGTAGTTCGTCGGGATGCTCATCTCGAAACCGAATTTTTCGCGGATCAGGGCTCCGATCTCCGGATCGCGGTGTTTGCGGGCCTGTGCCACGAAACGGTTGCGCTCGACGATTTCGTAGAATTGCTCCAGCTCCCGGCCGTAGGTGTGCAGAAAAGCCGCCATCGAGTCGGCCGACGGCGAGGTGACGGTCACCTGCAGCTGCGGCGCCGAATAGACATCATACGCAGCCGTCATATCCGACCGCTCGTACTGCGCCCCCGTCCGCAGAATCAGGATGTTCCGGTGGCGCGAGACGGTCTTCTGGAAATTCGCCGGCGGGACGCTCAGCAGGTCGAAGAGCGGTTCGGGCTGGTTGATCCGTTCGACCTCTTGCGAGAAGATCGCCCGCACGGTGTCGCCCGCCGCCCCCTCCCACAGCTCGGCGGGAGCGACGACGAAGAGTTCGTAGGCCCGGCCCGACGAAGGGGCCTTCACCGGGTCCGACGAGTGACAGCCCGTGCCGACTGCGGCGACGAGGGAAGCCAGTATCCAGGTCAGTTTTTTCATAAAGCAACGGGTTTGGATGGGAAAACAGCGGCCCCGCCGCCTTCCGCGGCCGCCGCCGGACAAATGTAACGAATATTCTCCTATCTTTGTGAGTATTCAACCTTTCTCAACGGACACACATGTATTTCCGGCCGCCGAAATTCATCAAACGTCTGTTCCCGGAGCTGAACTGGAACTTTCGGGAGTCGGGAACGATCTTCCTGACTTTCGACGACGGGCCGACGCCCGAGGTGACCCAGTGGGTGCTCGATACACTGGACAAATATGGGGCCAAAGCGACCTTTTTCTGTCTGGGCAAGAATGTCGACCAGCATCCCGAGATCTTTCGCAAGATCAAGGCCCGGGGGCATGCCGTGGGGAACCACTCCTACAGCCACATCAAAGGGTGGGGCAATCCGGCGGGGCGCTACATCGAGGATGCCGACCTGGCCAACGGCCTGATCCGGACGAACCTCTACCGGCCGCCCTACGGACGCATCACGCGGAGCCAGATCCGGCGCATCTCGGAACGGTATCACATCATCATGTGGGACGTGCTGAGCCGCGACTATGCGCGGACGGTCTCGCCGGAGGCGTGCGTGCGGAATGTGACGCGCCACCTGCACGAGGGGTCGATCGTGGTCTTCCACGACTCGGTGAAGGCCTCGCGCAACCTCTATTACGCCCTGCCGCGGGTGCTGGAGGCGATCGAGCGGGCGGGCCTGCGGTGCAGGGGCATCGAACTTTAAAAATGATGGAGAGATGATCTGGACATTCGTTTTGCGGTTGACCATCGCCGCGCTGCTGGGAGCCATTGTCGGGTTTGACCGGGAGCTCCGCGCCAAGGAGGCGGGTCTGCGCACCCATTTTCTGGTCGCGCTGGGAAGCGCCCTGTTCATGATCGTCTCCATCTACGCCTTTGCGGCCGACCCGCGGAGCGACCCGGGACGGATCGCGGCTCAGGTGGTGACCGGAATCGGGTTCATCGGGGCCGGATCGATCCTGATCCACAAACAGTTCGTGCGGGGGCTGACCACGGCGGCGGGATTGTGGGCGACGGCCGGCATCGGGCTGGCGGTGGGCGGCGGGATGTATGCCGTGGGGATTGCCGCGATGGTGCTGACGCTGGCCGGACTCGAACTTTCGACGCTGATTTTCAAAACGGTCGGGATCCACTCTTCGCTGGTGGTCTTTTCGACCTCCGACGAGCAGAACCTGAGGCGGATATTGGTGCATATCCACGAACAGGGGTATCATCTGATGAGCTACGAAGCGACCCACGAGACGGTCGGCGAGGGGACGCTGTACCGGGTGACGATGGTGGTCAAGACGCGGAGCCGGAGCGAGGACACGCTGCTGTTCCAGTTCATGCAGTCGCTGCCCGGGCTGACCATCGAACGGCTCGAATAACAGTTGTTTTTATGCATATTCTGATCTTTACGACCGGCACGATCCCGGCCCTGAAGTACGGCGGAACGCAGCGGGTGGTTTGGGGGTTGGGCAAAGCTTTGTTGCGGCAGGGCCATCGGGTGACCTATCTGGCGGAAGCCGGTTCGGTGTGCGATTTCGCTCCGGTGCGGGTGTACGATCCCGCACGCCCGCTCGGGACCCAGATTCCGGAAGGTGTCGACCTCGTTCATCTGCATCAGCCGCTCTACGGAGAGTTGACCGAGGGGACTCCGTTCGTCTATACCGAACATACAAACAGCGGAGCCGGGCGCGAGTTGCCGTTCAATACGGTCTTTCTTTCGCGGAACCATGCTGCCCGCCACGGTTCGGAGACATTCGTCTACAATGGGTTGGAGTGGGACGAATACGGAACGCCCGATTTGCGGAATGCGCGCTCCTATTACCATTTTCTGGGGAATGCGGCCTGGCGGGTGAAGAACGTGCGGGGAGCGATCGACGTTGTGCGGGGCATGACCGGCGGCCGGCTGGTCGTGTTGGGCGGACATCGTTTCAATTTTAAGATGGGGATGCGGTTCACCTTTTCGCCGAAGATCCGGTTTGTCGGGATGGTGGGCGGCGAGGAGAAATTGCGGTGGCTTTCGGGCAGTAAAGGGCTGATATTTCCGGTTCGGTGGCACGAGCCTTTCGGATTGGCGCTGATCGAGAGCCTCTATTTCGGTTCGCCGGTTTTCGGCACCCCATACGGCTCTTTGCCGGAGTTGGTGCCGCCGGAGGTGGGGTTCCTCTCTGCCGGCTGCCCGGAGTTGAGGCGTGCGGCTTCGGAGGCGGATGGCTATTCCCGCCCGATGTGTCACGATTATGCGCGGGAGATGTTCTCGGCCGATCGGATGGCGGCCGGGTATGTCGCTTGTTACGAACGGGTCTTGAATGGGGAGCGGTTGAATGCCGACCGCCCGATTTTCCGGCAAACGGCGGATGAGGGAAAGTTTTTGCCGTGGGAGCGGTAAACGTTTTGACGGGACGATTATGGAGTGGTTGTTGGATTTAGGGTACGCGGGGCTGTTTATTGGGGCGCTGCTCGCTGCGACCATTCTGCCGTTCAGCTCGGATTTCCTGCTGGTCGGGATGCTGGCCGCCGGAGGGAATGTCGTCTGGACGGTGGTCGTGGCTTCGCTCGGCAACTGGGCCGGCGGGATGATCTCCTATTGGATGGGACGCGGCGGCCGGTGGCAGTGGATCGAAAAGTGGTTCAAGGTCAGGCGCGAGACCCTCGAACGGCAGAAATCCCGCGTCGATCGCTACGGAGCCTGGCTGGCTTTTCTGTCGTGGCTGCCGTTCGTGGGCGACCTGTTCGCCCTTGCGCTGGGATTCTATCGGACGAATGTCTGGCAGGTGGCTCTCTTCATGCTGATCGGAAAGACCGCCCGGTTCGTCGCCTGGGCCTTCGCGGTCGAGTGGGTGCGTCCCCTGTTTGCGTAAACCCCGGCTTTTTCGTACCTTTGCGTGCTCCGCTATACAAAACGGATTATCTTAACACTTAAACCACAATATGGCAACAACCGCAGATATCAAAATCGGGATGTGCATCGAGCTGAACGGCAAAACGTGTCAGATCATCGACTTCCAGCACGTGAAACCGGGCAAGGGGCCGGCTTTCGTCCGCACCAAGCTCAAGAATCTGGAAAACGGCCGGACGATCGACAATACGTTCACGGCCGGTGCGCCGATCGAACCGGTTCGGGTGGAACGCCGGCCGTATCAGTATCTCTATGAGGACGATATGGGGGCGAACTTCATGCACACCGAGACGTTCGAACAGATCGTGATCGACAAGAAGATGATCGAGAATGCCGACCTGATGAAAGAGGGGGAGATCGTGGAGGTGATGTTCCACACGGAAAAGGAGACAGTGCTCTCGGCCGAACTGCCGCAGCTGGTAGAGATGGAGGTGACCTATACCGAGCCGGGGCTCAAGGGGGACACCGCATCGTCGAATGCGCTGAAACCGGCTACTGTCGAGACGGGGGCGACGATCAAAGTCCCGCTGTTCATCAATACCGGCGAGCGGATCCGGGTCGACACCCGGACGCGGGAGTACTATGAACGGATCAAGTAGTTTTTGAGAGCCTATTTATCGGCATCGCCGATTGCGGGCGGACTTCCTCGGAAAGTCCGCCCGTTTTTTGTAGCCCGGGCGCGAGGTTGCTGGTTTGGGGTAGAGACTCTCCGTGGGGCCCGCGCGGCCTGAGCGCAGTTGTAGCTTGAGCCTTGCAGAGCGTAAGGTGCGTGAACAGAGAACGGTGCGAAGATTTGGGCCGACACAGCCGCAGCGAAACGCAGTTTCGCTCTGTCCCGCCGGGGCGCCCATCGGGCGTTTTATTAGGGTTCTCTTTGCCTTATAGCCGGCCGCCGCCCGCGCAGGGCAGTTCCATCCTGTTGGGGTAGAGGCGGCCAATTGCCCACCGCGGCCCGAGCGCAGTACCCTCCTGTTGACAAGTCGCCCGCCCCGCTTAAAGAGGAATTTCACTCGTTTTGCGGTGAGCAAAATCGAGATGAAATCCCAGCGGGCGACGGCAAACGCGTAGGGCGGCGGAGCGATAGCGGAGCCGCAGTGAGGCGGACACGGGGCGGTGCTTTGGACTGTAATTTGAGCCGAGCTTTTGCGGCCCATAGGGTCGCCGTCTTCGGCGAGGGCGACGCAAAAGCGGCGCGAGGGGGGAGACGCGCCGAGGAGGAACTTCACAGACGGGGTAGGGAAGAGGTCGGTTATGTAGATTAGTATTATGCAGTCGGTTTGTATTTAACCGAAGATGGTTTTACATCTCCTCCCAGGCCTTCACCTCGCCGGAGGAGGTACGCATCGACCGGTCGCCGCCGTAGGACCGCCCGATCCTCCGCACCGGCGCCCGACAGGCGGCCCCAATAGTCCAGACCGGTAAAATAGCTTTTCGAAAAGGTCGCTCCGGATTTGATTTCGTAAGCCTCCGTCCGGCCAGCCTCCCGGCGAAGCAGATCGACCTCGTGGCCGGCGCTGTCGCGCCAGAAGGAGAGCGACGGTTCCAAGCCCCGGTTATAATCGCGTTTGAGAAACTCGTTGATCACCAGGTTCTCGAACAGACCGCCCCGCAGATAATGGGTGTCGAGCTGGTCGACGTGGCGGATTTCGAGCAGCGAGCAGGCCAGCCCCGTGTCGTAAAAGTAGAGTTTGGGCGACTTGACGAGCCGCTTGGCGAAATTGTTGTGGTCGGGCCGCAGGAAGTAGAGAATGTAGCTCTCCTCCAGGATCGAAAGCCACGCATCGACGGTCGGCGCCGTTACGCCGCACTCGACGGCCAGAGAAGCCTTGTTGAGCAGTTGGCCGATCCGTCCGGCGCACAGCTTGATGAGTCGGCGGAATTTCGACAGGTCTCCGATCGCCTTCATCTGCCGCACGTCGTGTTCGATGTAGGTCTTGATGTAGTTCGGATAGTAGTCGGTCGGTTCGATCTGCCGGTCGTATAGGCGCGGATAGGCGCCGTTGAAGATTTCGGCGTCGATGGTTGTCGGAGCGATCCCTGCTGCGCGCATCTCCTCATGCGAAAAAGGCAGCAGGGTCAGAATCCCGACGCGCCCGGCCAGCGACTGATCGACGGCCTCCATCAGTTCGGTGTTTTGCGACCCAGTGAGGATGTACATGCCGGTCTGCCGTTCGTGGTCGGCATGGGTCTGGAGATAGGAGAGCAGGCTCGGGACGCGTTGCACCTCGTCGATGATGGTCCGGGCGGGGTAGGTGGCGATGAATCCGCGGGGATCTTCGGCGGCGAAGGCGCGGTTGTCCAAGTCTTCCAGCGAGACGCGGTGATAGTCCGGAAAGGTCATCTCGGCAAGGGTCGATTTGCCGGACTGCCTGGGGCCGGTGATGGTCACAAAGGGGTATTTTGTAGCGAGCTGCCGCAGCTTGTCGGTCAAGGTTCTGTGAATCATGGATCGGTGGTGGTTTGCTTCGTGCAAAAATAAAGTCTGATTTTATTTTTGCAAAACATTTCCGGGCCGATGGCGCAAAAAACTTGCGGTGCGCCTTGTGATGGGGCGGTACAAAAAGGGGCACGCGGGCGACAAACGAACTGTTAAATGATACTCTATGATAGTGGGTGCGTTCTCCGGTCGAGTCTCTGAATTTATGCCTGGTCGGACTTAATTCACCTACTTTTCTTATTTTTACACGCTAAGAAGAGATGATGTAAGAAATTTCACCAAATGGCGAAAAAAGAGGTTAAAACAGATCTTTGGGTTTATGGATTGTTGCAGGAGGCTGGTATTTATTTGACTCCGCAAGGGTGTGATATAAAGGAGATTGCGGAAGCTTTAAAGACTGCATCTAAATCGAAAACAGGCTGTGCCGGCTTTCCCGAATATTGCGGGGTGGTTAAAGATTTCCTGCTGGTCATCGAAGATAAGGCTGCGCTGAATCGGCACGTTTGCAGAGATGCGAACGATTTGTTGTCGCAGGAGGTCAAAGCGGTCAAGGAGTATGCCGTGAATGGAGCTTTGTACTATGCTTTTCATCTGGCGACTCATACGTCATATAACAAAGTGCTGGCTTTCGGCGTGTCGGGCAACGAGAAGCATCATAGGATTACTCCGGTGTTCGTTAACGAGCGGGGCGATTACCAGGAGTTGCCCGATGTGGAGACATTCATCTCTTTCAATGAGACCAATATTGACGAGTATTATCTGAAAGAGGTATTACGCGAAGAGACGGATGTGGAAAAGACAACGGCCGAGATCCTTAAAGAGGCCGAAAAGCTGCATAACGACCTGCGCAATTACGGGAATCTGACCACCGAGCAAAAGCCGTTGGTGGTATCGGGGATTATGCTCGCTCTGCGGGAGATCGAGTACAAAACATTCTCTATTGAGTCTCTCGTCGGCGATTCCATTAAAACCGACGGACAAAAGATTTGTGAAGCCATCAAGAGCAATCTGGCGAGGGTCAATGTTACGCCTGACACCAAACGCGATAAGTTGCTCAGCCAATTCTCGGTCATCAAAGATACCACGAAAATCAACGAGATAGAGGCGACGTTAGGCAAAACGCCTCTGAGGCATTATACGGAATTTCTCTACAATAGCATATACAAGAATATCCGGTACCACAATTCGGCCGAGGACTATTTGGGGCGGTTTTACGGGGAGTTCATGTCCTACTCTGGCGGTGACGGGCAAACGTTGGGGATTGTGCTGACGCCGAAACATGTGACCGAATTGTTCTGCGAGTTGGCGCAACTCGGCCCGACGGATAAAGTGCTGGACCCGTGTTGCGGTACGGCCGGTTTCCTGATCGCCGCCATGCACAAGATGGTCCGGATGACCGAAGACGAAGCGCAGCGAAGAAGCATCAAACGGGACCAATTGTTCGGCATCGAGCTGCAATCCTATATGTTTACGATTGCGACCACCAATATGATCTTGCGAGGCGACGGCAAAAGCAACCTGCATAATATGGACTTTCTGGGGCAGAACCCCAAGAAACTGCAACTGAAGGGGTGCACTGTGGGGATGATGAACCCGCCCTATTCGCAGGGGTCCAAGGCGAATCCCGATTTGTACGAGATCAGCTTTACGGAACATCTGCTCGACTCTTTGACGGAAGGGGCGAGGGCTATTGTCATCATCCCTCAATCTTCCGTTACGGGCAAGAGCCGCGAGGAACAGGCTATCAAGAACAATATTCTGAAACATCACACCTTGGAGGGGGTGATTACGCTCAATAAAAATACCTTTTACGGGGTCGGGACCAATCCATGTATTGCTGTTTTCACGGCCGGGGTGCCGCATGATCCGAACCATCGGTGTAAATTCGTCAATTTTGAAGATGACGGATTTGTGGTGAGCAAACACGTCGGTTTGGAGGAGACGGCGAGTGCAAAAGACAAACGGCAGCACCTGCTGGATGTGTGGTTCGGTCGGATCGAGGCGGAGACGAAGTTCTGTGTGGAAACGACCATCGAAGCGGAAGACGAATGGCTGCATGCGTTCTACTATTTCAATGACGAGATACCGTCGGAAAAGGATTTCGAGCAGACGATGGCGGATTATCTGACCTTTGAGTTCAACATGATCACGCACGGACGGGGGTATCTGTTTGAAGAGAAGGAGGGAAATTGCAATGGTTAACCTTACATTGGACAATAAAAATTGGCGAAAATTTGTTATTGGTGATCTATTTGATGCAAAACGTCCAATAAGCCGAAAGGAGGATGATTACAACGATGGAGAAATACCATTTATCGCGTCAGGTGCTATAAATAATGGGGTTACAAAATTCTGTATCCCTAAAAATAGCGAGATCCTTGATAATGGCAACTGTCTCTCGATTAGTCCCGTAGATGGAAGTTGTTATTATCATCCATATAATTTTTTAGGGCGTGGCGGAGCTGGGTCATCGGTCATTCTTCTTTACGCGAGGAATTTTTCTCTGGATAGGTATGTTGCACTTTTTATCTCTAAAGCTATCACCCAAACTACTGCAACTAAATATAGTTATGGGCATATGGCTTCATTGGATAGAATAAAAAAAGACAAAATATACTTACCGGTTAATGTGAATGAAGAGATAGATTTTCAGTTTATGTCTTCATTTATGAGGCAGAAAGAACAACAGATTTTGAAACCCACGATAGAAAAATTATGCAAAAAACTGATAATCAAAGATGTATGGGGGGTAACCTACTCAGCTCTAACTGGAAAGAATTTGTTTTTGGTGAGGAATTTTCTATTCAATCCACCAATAGCGGCATAGACAAGAATAAACTCATCTCTCTCCAAGGTCATATTCCATATATCACTCGGTCTGATTTGAACAATGGAATGGATATCTTTGTAACAGAGCAGCCGTTACGCTATAAAATGGATGAAGGTAATGTGATTACTATTGGACTGGATACACAAACGGTATTCTATCAACCTACCTCATTTTATACAGGGCAGAATATACAAATCATTAGACACGCTGAATTAGACCGATATAATGCGATGTTTTTGATTGTCGCGATAAAAAAACTTGTAGAACGGTTCAGTTGGGGCAGTTATGGAGCAACACTTACAAGGTTGAGAAAAAGTCGCATCTATTTGCCTGCTACTGATCAGGGCGAGATAGACTTTGCCCGAATGGCTGCTTATATGAAAGCAGTTGAGCGGGATATACTCGATACGACGCTTAAGGTCTTTAAGGGGCGGATCAACAATGAGAAATTTGCAATGAAAGAGTAAACCGGGAATTTCGCGGAACTTGATCGAGTAGTGCGGGGCTGGTCAAGTTTCGTGAAGCGTTTACCGACCCTATTCCCTTTTGTTACCTAATGTTCAATTATCTTAAAAGAGTGTCATACTCCGAGAAAGTTCCGTTTCCCTTCCCGGAAAATCGGTTATAATCTCGGTATGTTCTTTTTCCCCTTCGGTGTGTTTTTGGGCCGGGCGACCGAGGAAGTTGTTCGCATCGAGAGAGCTTCCGGCCGTGAACAAATCGAGATCGATGCTTTTTCGGTGTCCGACATACAAGGCTAGCGCAGTTCCGCCGGCAAGATTGAAGTTTGCCAGTTCAGGATCGTGCATTAAGACGATTAAGAGTTCAAGAGTCGTTCTCTCGACAGTCTCCTCGTGTAACATCTCAGTTGCTCTTTTTTGAGTCCGAACACCGAGCAGACGAAATTCATATCGATATCGGATAGTGTCGGAATCTCTTTGATAATCTCCCGGACTTTGGCGATTCCGCCGTAGAGCCGGATAGCGGCATAAAAGTCCTCCATGGTTCCCCGTTCCACCACCCGTTGCATGACGATGACCCTGCACCGTTGCCAGTCGAAACGCGTCAGGTCGTACTCCCACAACAGCGTTTTGGAAACCTGCAAACCTTTGCTTTTCTGTCGCCAGTCGCTGAAAATCATAGCCCTCATTCTTTGCTATACAAATATAGCAAAAATCGAGCAAAACGCCTCGGTCTGCTGGCTAAAAGATCGTCTGGTTTTCGAATCCTGTATCCGACTCCAATATTCCGGATCCGTCAGAGGGCACTGGATTTAACAGCATAAACACAAGTTTAAGGTTATACTTACAGGATAGTAGCAGGAAGAAATATGATCTCCTGATTAAAAACCGACCATTGGCTGAGTTTTGTGTCAAGCAGAGGATACTGTCCAAATCGAGATAAATTCCCCGTAATGATACAAGGCCCACAGTCGGATATAATCGGCCGCAAAGGCCCATCGCCTCGCCGCACAAGCCTCCCGGACATAAGGCACCGACTCGACATCGAAACTCTCCCGATCCCAAATAGCAATCTCATAATCGACCAAATGGCGCTTCCACGAGGCCATACACTGTTCGACTCTTAAAGGCCACTCCTCGCCGCTGAGCCAACAAAAATGAATTAGTTTCGGAATAGACATCTATGCTTTCTTAGTTAAAAATGCGACAGATAAATATAAGAAATAAATCCCGCCCAAGAACCAAATACTTTATGTCATCTCATTCCGTAATTTTTTTACAGTAAGTGAGAAATTCTGTATCTTTGTAGAAAGCTTAAATATTGAGGCTATGCTTGTGAAATTTGCCGTAACGCATTATCGGGGGTTTGCAGACCGTATCGAGTGGGATTTGTCCAATCCGGCCAATTATGAATTTAACCCGCATGTCATTAAAAACGGCATCATTAAAAATGGGATTCTGTACGGGCCGAATGGATCCGGGAAAACCAACTTCAGTTTAGCCTTGTTCGATATTGTAAACCACTTATCTCCGAATTGGAAAAAGCCTGATTATTACATGAATTTCATCCATGCAGGTAGTCCGGAGAGTGTGGTCGATTTCGAATACGAGTTTCGATTCGAACGGACAAAGGTTCGGTATACTTATTCCAAGAATGCATTAGGGATTCTGGTTGCGGAATTTCTGTATGTAGACGATGAAATGGTATTTGAGCGAAAAGGGAAGAGGGTTCAGATCAATGGCCAACAATTCCCGATGACCCCAATGGCCAAAAAGAATTTAAGTAATAATAACGCCAATAACGTATCGATCGTCAATTTTCTACTGATATCATATCCTCTTGCAAAGGATCATTATTTGATCCGATTAAAGCAGTTTGTCGATTCCATGCTTTGGTTCCGACATCTTGATACCAGAGAGTTCATTGGATTGGACCCGGCTCCGACCGACAACATCGATCAGTTTATCATTACGAATAACCTGCTGAATGATTTCGCAACTTTTCTGAAAGAGGTGAGCGGGCAGAGGTTCCATTTTGCCAAACCCAAGCCAGGAGAAAAAGTGATATTCTGTCAAGTTAAAGAGCATTCCATACCGTTCCATACAATCGCTTCGACCGGTACGGAGGCTTTATATT